>JACLAC010005598.1_pt1 | contig 20803 bp, 22 predicted proteins | sample 8027881 | NCBI WGS metagenome assembly JACLAC01 (sample SAMN15725517, study PRJNA655200) | protist metagenome | isolation source: fluorescence activated cell sorting (FACS) single amplified genomes of... | place: Spain: Blaines Bay Microbial Observatory, Mediterranean Sea | collected 2016-01-19 | reverse complement strand
CATCTACATTTCAAGGATATAGAAAATTTTTTAAATCCTGAAGATGCTTTGGTTGTCAATCGCACCCGGGTTATGCCAGCTCGCCTTAAGGGAATAAGAGCAGCCACTGGCGGAAAAATAGAATTATTGTTATTGAGGCCGTTGGCGTCAGGGAATTGGTTGGCATTGGGGCGGCCAATGCGGCGTTTAGTACCAGGAACTGAATTGATTTTTGGTGATGGGGCCTTAAAGGCTGATATACTTGAAACAAGGTCAGATGGGCAGATACTCCTGTGTTTTACCCCTAAAGATATAAAAGAGAGTCTTGATAGCTTAGGGGAAATACCGTTACCTCCCTATATTCGTCGATCTCCTACAGTCATTGATCAGCAACGCTATCAAACTGTTTTTGCCAAGGATTTAGGTGCAGTTGCTGCACCGACTGCTGGATTGCATTTTAGTGAAGCGTTATTAGCGTCTATTCAGCAGCGAGGTACTGCAGTTGTGCCTTTGGTGTTACATGTTGGTCCTGGGACTTTTGTACCGATTCGAAATGTAGACTTGCGGCAACATCAGATGGCTGCCGAATTTTATCGATTGGAAGAAGAGCAAGCCCAATGTTTACGGCAAAGGCGTCAGTCTGGGGGGCGCGTTGTTGCTGTGGGGACGACCTCAGTACGTACTTTAGAAACGATTGCTACTACCCATGGAGAGATTGTAGCAGATGAAGGAGAGACAGATATTTTTATCTATCCACCTTATGATTTCAAGGCGGTGGACTTGTTAGTAACTAATTTTCATTTACCCGGCTCAACTTTACTTGCTTTGGTTGGGGCTTTTGCGGGGATTGATTTAATTCTTGATACCTATCGGCAAGCGGTAACAGCAGGTTATCGTTTCTATAGCTATGGCGATGCAATGCTAATTCTTTAAAAGTTGATGATGGAACAAATACAGGCAGTAGCGATTATAGCTGCTGGAGGAGTGGGAAGCCGGATGGGAGCATCCTGTCCTAAGCAATTTCTTCCTCTAGCTGGGCATCCCTTGATATGGCATACTCTCTTTAATCTTGCGAAGGTAAGCTGTATTAAGCGGTTGGTTCTCGTGTTGCGGGCTGAAGATATGAAATTTTGCCAGGAACTAATATTAAAGGGCTCATTAGATAAGCCAATCGATTTAATTGAAGGTGGGCAGGAACGTAGTGATTCGGTTTATGCTGGATTACAAGCTACTTTGCCGACCGAAGAAATTGTGCTAGTGCATGATGCGGTGCGGCCATTTATTCGGCCTCAATTAGTAAAAAGAGTGGTTGAAAAGGCTTCAACAGTTATGGCTGCTATAGCTGCTGTACCGGTCAAAGAGACAATAAAAAGAGTAGAAGATGGTATAATTGCAGAAACCCCAGTCCGTGCACAATTATGGCGGGCTCAGACCCCTCAGGCATTTAAGCGTTCCTTATTGTTTGATGCCTATGCTGCTTGGGATGTTCAAAAGACGGCTACCGACGAAGCGATGATGGTAGAAATGCTGGGACAAGCTGTACATATTGTTGAGGGGGATGAAGCAAATATTAAAATTACTACACAAGAAGATTTAATCTGGAGTGAATGGTTTATGCAAGCACAGAAAACAGATATATGACACTAGCTAATATGCGTGTTGGTAGTGGCTTTGATGTACATCAATTAGGAGTGGGCCGTCGGTTAATTTTAGGTGGCGTTGAAGTGCCTCATGAATTGGGGTTGTTAGGGCATTCCGATGCTGATGTTTTAATCCATGCGATTATAGATGCCTTATTAGGTGGAGCTTCATTAGGTGATATTGGCCGTTTATTCCCAGATACAGATGCTGTTTATAAGGATATCTCTAGTTTGATATTATTGGATCGGGTGCGGATCCTATTAAAGGATAAGGGAGTGTTAATCATTAATATTGATGCCGTTATTATGGCACAAAAACCACGTTTAGTACCTTATATTCCAGCTATGATAGAGACGCTTGCCGGTTGTCTTAGGATTACAACGGATCGAATTGGATTAAAAGCGACAACCACGGAGAAATTAGGCTTTGTAGGTCGTGAAGAAGGAATTGCAGCCCAAGCGGTAGCATTGCTTGAACGATGTTAGAAGACGCATTTTACACGCTGCTTGAAACCATCGAGAACAGTCACCCTCTGCTTATTTATGGGCTGTTGGCTCTTTCCGCTTTTTTAGAAAATGTTGTGCCACCAGTTCCTGGAGATACGGTGGTTGTATTTAGTGCTTACTTAATAGGTCGAGGAATCTTGAATTGGTGGGTGGTTTGGGCCAGTACTACCTTAGGTGGTACAATAGGTTTTATGCTAATGTATTATTTGGGACTGCAGCATGGACGTATTTTTTTGGCCGGATACGGACGCCGTTTTTTTAATTCTGAAAGTATGGTTAAAGCAGAAAATTGGTTAAAGCACTATGGCAGCTGGCTGGTTGTGGCTAACCGTTTTCTGAGTGGAGTCCGTTCGGTTATTGCTATTAGTGCAGGATTGGGGAAAATGGGGTGGAAAAGAGTAGCTCTATTAGCTAGTATGAGTATGATTTTATGGAATGGGATATTGTTGTACATAGGACGCTTAATGGGAGAGAATTGGGAAGTTGTTGGTGCCTATCTACAACAATACAACCGGTTCATAATACTGATGTTGGCACTTTTAGCAGGCAGCTATTTTCTATGGCGTTGGCAGCGTAACAGGTCTTGACAGTATGTATATAGGGCATTAAATTATTGCCTCTTAAGCCCTGAGTAAGGGGACACCTATAGCCATTTAGTACGGATGTGGATTATAAAAATGCAAAAAACCTATACACCCAAGGCCAGTGAAGTTGAGCACCAATGGTTTCTCGTTGATGCTCAAAACAAGACCTTGGGGCGTTTGGCTAGCCAGATCGCCCGGGTGCTTAAAGGCAAGCATAAGCCGATGTATTCACCTCATATGGATGTTGGGGATTATGTCGTTGTGATTAATGCCGAGAAGATTCAGGTTACGGGCAAAAAAGCTGATCAAAAGATCTATTATCGTCATACCGGTTATCCTGGTGGTATTCGTGAGATGCCTTATAGCCGTATGCTTGAACGTCATCCCGAACGAATTTTGCAAAAAGCCGTATGGGGGATGTTGCCACACAACACACTTGGTCGCCAGATATTCAAGAAACTGAGAGTGTATGCTGGTGGCGAACATGATCATGTCTCCCAACAGCCGGTCGTTTTGGATATATAAACGGATGCCGGTAATGAAATGATCGCTTACGCTTTAACTATCCTATATGAAGGGATTAACTAAGTATGTCACAGGAGACTTACGAAGGTACGGGGCGACGGAAAACCTCGGTTGCCCGTGTGCGCCTGCTTCAAGGTACGGGCAATATTTATATTAATGGATTAGCGGTGCAAGAAGTCTTGCGGCGTGATTCGCTCGAAATGATTCTGGTTCAGCCATTGCAATTAACGGAAACACGGAATCAATTTGATATCCACATTTCGGGCAAGGGAGGTGGGTTGCGTGGCCTAGCTGGTGCTGCTTGCTTAGGTATCGCTCGGGCTTTGATTCAATATGATCCTGAAATGCGCAATGTATTAAAAAAAGCGGGCTTTCTAACACGTGATGCACGTGAGAAAGAACGTAAAAAATACGGCTTGGCCGGTGCACGTAAGCGTTTCCAGTTTTCCAAACGCTAGAGTACATTCGCCTCTGTTGTAAAATTCACACGCCTTTTGTTAAGCATGGGGGTGTTCCAGCTATTATATAGATAGCCGGAATTCTGTGCATCTCAGGATAAAGGCGGCGGCTTAACTAAATTTGGAGGAACTACGTATGGCGCAAATTCCTTTGCGTGACTTGCTGGAGGCCGGTACCCATTTTGGTCACCAGACCCGCAGGTGGAATCCCAAGATGCAAAAGTTCATTTTTACTGAACGCAATGGGATCCACATCATTGATCTGCAAAAAACTGTAAAAACTATTGATGCGGCTTATCAGGCTGTACGTCGTACAGCCGAAGAAGGTAAGGCCGTTCTCTTTGTTGGAACCAAAAAGCAAGCAGTAGATATTATTCAAGAACAAGCCGAACGCTGCGGTATGTTTTATGTCAATCAGCGTTGGTTAGGAGGGATGTTGACCAATTGGCAGACGATTCGCAATAATATTCGCCATTTGGATCATCTGGATCGGATTTCCACAGACGGAACCTACGAGAAACTTAAAAAGAAAGAAGTTTTGTTGCTGGAGAAAGAGCGGGAGAAAATGATCCGCAATCTGGCTGGTATAAGGAAAATGGGTGGTGTACCGGGCTTGATATTTTTGGTCGATATTCGCAAAGAACGATTGGCCATTGCTGAAGCTCAAAAATTAGCTATTGCTTCGGTTGCTATTGTTGATACGAATTGCAACCCGGATCTAGTGACACATCCTATTCCTGGTAATGACGATGCCATTCGTTCAATTGGTTTAATTACTGAATTGATGGCTGATGCTGTGATTGAGGGGCGGGCAGCAGCCGGTAAAAACGATAAGGATGAAGATGGTGAGGTGCCTGCGGCCACCGTCGAAGTTGCTGTAGAAGAAGTTCCAGCAGAGTAACTGATAATTCAATCTGAGACAAAGAAGAAGCGGAAAAGAAGATGGCAGAAATTACGGCACAAGCAGTGAAGGCCCTTCGGGAAAAGACCGGACTGGGCATGATGGAATGTAAAAAAGCTTTGATGGAAACCGACGGAGATCCGGATAAGGCGGTTGAGTTTTTACGCAAAAAGGGGATGGCAGCCGTTGAAAAACGGGCTGGTCGACAAGCTAGTGAAGGTTTAATCCTTTCTTATATTCATCCGGGCAGTCGGTTGGGGGTGCTACTTGAGGTAAATTGTGAGACGGATTTCGTAGCACGGACTGAGGATTTTCAGAATTTTGGCCGAGATGTCGCAATGCATATTGCCGCTGAACAACCGGCTGTAGTACAGCGCGAAGATCTAGATCCTGAAGTCGTAACACGCGAAAAAGAGATCTACCTTGAACAGGCTAAAAATGAAGGCAAACCAGAACATATTGCCGAAAAAATAGTGACAGGCAGATTAGAAAAATATTACCAGGATGTCTGTTTGCTTGAGCAGGCATTTGTTAAGAATCCTGATCAGACTATTAATGACTTAGTGATAGAGATAACTGCTAAGATTGGTGAGAAGATTAGTCTTCGTAGATTTGTATCATTCCGTTTGGGAACGGATAGCTAATAATTAGCGTATGGCGGAATGCCTTCTCCAAAGGGGGGCTGTAATGATTGAAGAACTTTTTGCAGAAGTGCGTCAGCAAATGGATAATGCGGTCGAAGCTTTACGACGCGATCTATCGGCTTTACGTACCGGACGGGCATCTGTTACATTGCTTGATGGGATTCGCATTGATTACTATGGTTCGGCTACCCCACTTAATCAGGTAGCGAATTTAGGGGTGCCGGAACCGCGGTTAATTACTATAAAGCCTTGGGAACAGCAATTGATTCCTATTATTGAAAAGGCAATCTTGGCCGAAAATAGCTTGGGCTTGAATCCATCCAACGATGGCCAGTTGATCCGCATACCTATTCCTGAATTAACCGAAGAACGTCGTCGTGAATATACTAAATTAGCGCGGCAACGTGGTGAGGATGGTCGAGTTGCTGTACGACAAGGACGGCGTGATGGGCTGGATATGCTTGATGAATTACAAAAAGATGGAGACATATCCGAGGATGACGGTCGTCGGGGGACCGAACAAATTCAAAAATTAACCGATGAATTTGTTAAGAAAATGGATGAATTAATAGAGAAAAAAGAACAAGAAATTATGGAAATATAAATAATTTCTTGTTCTTATTAGGTAATAAAAAGGCCATCCAACTTTAAAAGTTGAATGGCCCTTTTTTATTTTTCATGGGGTTTAGAAGGGGGAGACGAAGCAGAATTGATTTTGTCGAGGAGTTGATTTTCGATAGTGTGACGATTTCTTGGTGTTATTGATTCTGGGGGCTCTCTGTCGGTAGAGGTAGTGGTTTCTGAAGAGCATTCCTGTACTAGGTCGTATGCTAAAGATTGTACCTGGATTTCTTGTAGGGCAATTTTAGTACGCTGTAAATGGCCTAAATCTTCTTGATTTTGAAGATAAGTTTGACGCTCAATTAGAAACATCTGCAAAGTATCAAGAGCTCTATGGAATTGCTGGTGAGCAGCTTTTAAGGTTTGGGTATCGAGACTTTCCAAGATTGCAGTATGACGCTTTATTTCTTCTTTTAAAAGACCGCTACGGCCAACGAGTAGACGAAGTTGAACACGATTGTTTTTCTGCTGCCTAGAAGTGATATATAACCAGAGAAACCATATGGCTGCAATACTGAAAAGGGCACTAAAAGCAATTAGGTAATCCATAGTGTCTTTAATTGGGAGAAAGGCTTGAAGAATTGTGTACCGCTAATTTAATCAGAGGCTTGAATCTATACAAGTAAGAGTAGAATTAATAGGTAAACTGAACATCTGTTGTAAAAGTAAATTGTTTAAAGTCGATGCTGATAAAACATACGTATAGGTAGCTCTGGCCATGAAGTATTGTTTATTCTATAGCTAGGAATTGGTTCGAAATTGATTTGGCTAGTAGGTTCATTTTTTTGCTCATTCGGTTTTGGGCAGCTCTTTAAATGGTCTCAGCGTAGGGGGTATCACGCCCCAACGGTAGTAAGTGCTAATTACTTGACATTGGCTTTTGTGGTGGGATTGTATGAGCTCTTTTTTGTTAGAATACCTCTGAATATGACGGCATGGCGCATCGGAGCATATACTGGGATTGTCTTTATTATCTCTATGCTTGTGATGACACGTGCTTTGGAAAAGGTGGAAGTTGGACCCGTTCTGACGGGTTTTAGATTGGCTGTTTTAGTGCCTGTTGGGGTTAGCATGTGGTTATGGGGAGAGGCTATTGTGATGCGCCAGGGAATAGGATTAGCACTTGCTGGTTTTGCCCTTTTATTGATGACCTGGCGGGGGTGTGATGTTGGATGGCGTTTAGGGGCGGCATTAGGATGGGTCTTAGCGGTATTTTTTTTTCAAGGTTTAAGTCAAGTGTTCCTACGTTCTGTACATTATTTAGGATTAGATGGATGGCACCAAACATTTCTATGTGCAACGGCACTAACGGCTGGTACTATAGGTGCTTTAGTCGTGGTGTGGCAACGGCGGCGGCCAAAGTTTGAGGAGTTGCTTATGGGAATTGGTATTGGACTATACAACTTACTGGCATTAACGGTTTTACTTCTTGCTTTGGCTCGTGTTCCTGGAACGATCTATTTTCCGGCACATGGTTGTGCTGTGGTCATACTTGATAATCTTGCGGCGCATTTTTTTTGGCGTGAACCCCTAAGTAAATCCGCATTTTTTGGGGCGATTATAGGTTCAGTTGCAATGATTTTAGTTTGGTGAATAGTAATTAGTATAGATGATGTAGGTAATAGCCTAAGGATAAAGAAATGAAAATAATCGATGTACAAACGGTGCGATTTAAATACAATTCCAATACCGTCCGTGATAAAGACGGTCATGGTCATCCCGGACCAGAACATGAGGCGACTCAAAGTCTCTTGAAGATTATTACAGACGAAAAGGTAGAAGGCTATTGGTTTGGGGTTAATGAGGCTGTTATTGAAAATGTAGTCAAGCCTGCTCTTGTTGGTGAAGATCCTTTTATGAGGGAGAAGATCTGGCAGGACCTAATGGAGCGACAGCGCTTGAATATGGGGACGATGGCAGATAAGGTATTGGCGGCTATAGATCTAGCTTTATGGGATTTGGCAGGGCGTGCCATGGAGCAACCGGTCTATAAGCTGTTGGGAGGGTTTCGTGATAAAGTACCGGCTTATGCAAGCACGATGTGTGGGGATGATTTGAAAAATGGACTGGCAACCCCGGAGGATTATGCCCGTTTTGCCGAATGGGCTATGCAGCGAGGTTATCAGGCTTTCAAGCTTCATACCTGGCAACCTCCCTATGAGGGGGCGCCGAATCCAAGACGGGATATTGCTGCTTGTGCTGCTGTTCGACAGGCAGTAGGCCCAGATGTGCCTTGTATGCTTGATCCGTACCATTATTATGATCGAGAGGCCGCATTATTTCTGGCTAGGGGTTTGGAGAAGTTAGACTATTATTGGATGGAAGAACCTATGGACGAACACAGTATGTCTTCCTATATCTGGCTTTGTCAGCAAACATCGTTAGCGATATGTGGACCCGAAACTTGCGAAGGAAAAATGCATGTACGGGCGGAGTGGATCAAAAATAATGCCTGTGATATTAGTCGGGCAGGGGTGGGAGATGTTGGGGGACTTACACCTTTGATGAAGACGATTCATCTGTGTGAGTCTTTTGGTATGCGGTGCGAGATTCACGGCGGTGGATTTGCTAATCTCGCAGCACTGTGTGCTATGCGTAATGGCGAGTTTTATGAGCGCGGCCTACTGCATCCCTTTATTGACCATGATCAACCACCACCATGGTTGCATCAGAGTGCTGATCCGATGGATGACAAAGGCTTTGTCCATGTATCTCAGTTGCCTGGGCTAGGTATGGATATTAATTGGGATTATATCAAAAATAATACGATTAGCTGACTTATATCTTGAATGATATAAGTAACAAAAAAACTACCGGATCTATATTCTACTGATCCGGTAGTTTTTTAATGGTGGAGCAGATCGGGATCGAACCGACGACCTCAGGCTTGCAAAGCCCGCGCTCTCCCAACTGAGCTACTGCCCCAATTTAATTTTTGCTGTTGGCTTCTGCTGCTGTTTGATCGTTGGGATCAGCTTCAAAGCTAAGGAGAATAGTCGCTGCGATAAACAGTGAAAAAAAAGTAAAACCTAATATATCAGCTCGAATAACAGCATAAAATTTGGCAATTGCCGGGATGATATAACCTCCCAAACAAATTAAATAGAGAATGATACTAGTAAATTGTAATTTTTCAAGAAATCGTCTGCTGTTAGCCCAAGCCATAGTGATCTCATAAAAGAGGGTAAAAGCACACTCGCATAATGATCCAATAATAGGTATATTATAAAGTTAAGTCAACTAATACAGCGAAAGAAAAGTACGGAGAAAAGAGGAAAAATGCCGGATATTGTTGTTACTAGTGCTGTTCGTACTGCTATAGGAAAATTCGGCGGATCGTTGTTGGCGGTAGAGACTCCAAAACTCGGTGCTAAAGTAATTGAAGCTGCGCTTTTGCAGAGCGATGTTGCCCATGATCAAGTAGATGAAGTGATTATGGGTACTGTTTATCAGGGAGGGTTGGGACCGAATGTAGCTCGTCAGGCAGCTATTGCAGCTGGTATACCTTACGAGGTCCCCTCGATGACTATAAATAAGTTGTGCGGTTCTGGCTTAAAAGCCGTTGGTTTGGGTTATCAAGCTTTGCAGTTAGGAGATGTTGATATCGTCGTTGCTGGAGGCATGGAAAATATGAGTCGAACGCCTCATATTTTGCCACAATCTCGTTGGGGGGAACGATTAGGACATGGGCAATTACAGGACTTGCTTCTAGTCGATGGCTTGTGGGATTGCTTTTACGATTGCCATATGGGAATTACTGCTGAAAATCTGGCAGAAAAGTACGGCATTAGTCGCCAACAACAAGATGAGTTTGCCCTACGTAGCCAGCAATATTACCAGCGGGCTCTGAGTGCCGATATTTTTAAGAATGAGATTGTGGCATTGGAGATTCCCCAACGTCATGGTGAGCCTCTGATTTTTGCTCAGGATGAGTACCCCCGATCTGATACGAGTCTTGAACAATTGGCACAGTTGCGTCCAGCATTTAAAAAAAATGGGACTGTTACAGCCGGAAATGCGGCTGGCATTAATGATGGCGCTGCTGCACTGGTACTTATGCGTGCTACAGACACTAGCTGCCAAGGGAGGAGCCCATTGGCATATTTACGAGCGGTAGCAACAGCTGGGGTAGATCCTAAGCTAATGGGGATTGGACCGGTACCTGCTATTCAACGTGTTTTGGACAAGGCTGGCATGGGATTGAGTGCTATTGATTTAATTGAGGTAAATGAAGCTTTTGCAGCTCAGACTCTGTCGGTTGGTAAGGAGCTGGATTGGGATGAAGAGCGAGTTAATGTAAATGGCGGCGCACTAGCACTAGGACATCCGGTGGGAGCAAGTGGGGCTCGGGTAGCGGTAAGTTTATTGCATGAAATGAAGCGGCGGTCTGTTCGTTGGGGGATTGCTGCGTTGTGTATAGGGGGAGGGATGGGCGTAGCTGCATTATTTGAATGCCCAGCAGAAAAGCATAAAGCAGCTGAAATAGAAATATAGACGTTAAAAAAATCATCGGATGTTGGGTATGATGGGTGCTGATTTTACTAGTGCGGTTAAGTTAGCCTAGAAAAAGACGGGTCGGTTGAGCAGCAAGTCACAAAGAGATAGCCGAAGTAGGTGGAGACTCTTACTTTAGGCAACGAAAGTCTCAAAGGCCTAAGTTATTTGCATGCGGATTCCGACACCGTCCTTATTTAATCTCGATTAGGCCGCTTCCAAGATTAATTCTTCCTGGCTTTCCAGATCATCTAAGGTATTTGATTGTTTGGGCGTCTTTTCCAATATCTGGAGATTTCTAACTTGAATTTCTACTTGGGGATGAGGCTGGTTTGCTTCATCTTTCCAGGTGTAACTATGTAGGCGTCCATTGACTAAAACAGGGGTTCCCTTGTGCAAGTGGGAGTTATGATACTGGGCAGTTTTGTGCCATAGAATCAGATTAAAAAAAGAGGTTTCTTCCTGCCAATCATTGTTGCGATCCAGATAAGACCGGTTGACGGCTATACGGGTACTTAAGCGGGCAACACCATTCTCCGTGGTCTTAAAATCTGGGTCCTGGGTTAAGCGACCACTGATCGAGACCTGGTTTATCTGGGGTAACTTTAATGCGGTCATAGCAGGGGCTCCTTGCTAAACATATGGATGGGAAAATTAAAATGATTAGTTTCGATAGTAGCAGCTTATATGCCAAAGTAGATTTTCTTATCTAAGTGATTGACTAGGAAAAACTTGATTTATAATATTAGAGTAGGGATTTAAGCGTGGTTTGTAACATTATGGAAACAGCACCGTTGTACACAGACTACAAAAATATGGGAAAGCCTAGTTTAGCTCAATTTTTTACTCCTGCTTGTGTGGCGCGCTTTGTTTGGCAGGTTTTAGAGGAAATTGGTGGGCGCTTAACGCCGGATATGCGTATTATCGATCCCGCAGCAGGGGTTGGTGGGTTAGTGGACTGGGTTTTAGACAATGGGAGCTTGAAGCCACAACACGTTTATGGAGTAGAACTAGACGGTGAGTTGGTTGATTGGCGACGGCGGCATAAAAAACAAGGTCGGTTTTATGTGGGAGATGGGCTTTTAGATGTATTTGAGGGAGTCCAGGTTGGTAGCTTTGATATAGTTGTGGGCAATCCCCCATTTGGGCGTACGGACCGAATTTTCACCTCTAACACTTATCTGGCCTTGGCAAAACGCTATGTGGTGTGGCAACAGGAAAACCAACAAGTGCATGATTTGACCCGGTTAAGAGGATTCCCGATTGATGTGCTCTTTGTCGAACGGGCTTTGGAATTGGTCCGTCCCCAAGGATTGGTAGCGATGATAATGCCCGAAGGTTTATTAGCCAACATACGCTTGCAAGCTGCTCGTGATTGGATTTTAACCCAGGCTCAACTGCTAACCGTAATTGATTTACCTACTAGGGTATTTCGTCGGGCCGGCCTAAATGCTAAAACGGCACTGGTTGTCTTACGGAAACGGGGGCTTAGAAAGAATTCCAATAAATCAGTATGGTTGTTAGATACGAATGGTCGGCAATCATTAGATGGATTGTTGCATGATGCATTAGGGCAAATAAAACAGATTTTCAGCCAATCCCGACGGCTACCAGTTAAAGGAGTACAAATAAAAGAAAAAGCTTTGCGTGGGTGCCGCTGGGATATTGGTCATTGGCAGGGCCAACGGCAAGTTTGCCGTTTAAGAAAACGCTTCCGTCTGAGTCGTTTAGGTGATTATATTACCCATCTGACCTATGGACCGATTGTGACGGGACAACGTCCAGAACATCGGAAACGCGGTATTCGCGTAATCCGCCAGGGAGATTTTGGTGAGACCGGTTTACACTTAGAGGATGCTTTGCGAGTGGGGCGTGGTAGCGTGTACGATCCATTGCGCTCACGGGTGTGCCAAGGAGATTTATTGTTGCCCCGTTCCGGGGTAGGAGCATTGGGGCGTAATCGGCTAGCGGTATATATGGAAAAACAGCCGGCTAATATCGGTTGTTTTGTTGATCTTATTCGCTTGGTAGGATTAAATGCATTTTATGCTTGGATCTTTTTTAAAACAGCACCTGGTTGGGAACAAATACGGGCATGTGCAAATGGCGTTGGAACACCGAATATCAACTTCGGGGAAATTCGTAATCTGTCTATACCGCTTTTGCCTGAAGAGATGCAATACCGTGTGGAGCAACGTTACTGCGAAGAAATTTGGCCTTTGCATAAACAAATAGGCCAAGATAAGAAAATAGGGGAAGCGCTTTTTTTTACCCTAGTTGCGGATCTTCAGAATGCGCTAAGTGGTAATAAATCGGTTTTTTAATAGAAGCATTTACTTCTTTAGATTGTGGGGTTGTGCTACTAGAGAATGGTAATGTGGAGGATATTTATCTAGGTCTTTTAATAATGGAATAGGGCAGTTCTATGAAGCTATGGTTGCCGTGGTTTTATTATTGGGCCTTATAAATAGCATTTATTTATAAGATGAAAATTATATAAAACAAATAGTTAAAGAATGTTTTTCCGTATCCCAGTATTTCAGTTGTTTCAAAAAATTAATAGGTGGACTTTCAATATGACAAAGATATTAAATGAAAAGAGTTGGCATGTTCGTACTGGAATCCACTATCGTGGATTAGCCGATGGAGGCATGCTTTTTGATGCCGATGGTCATTGCGTCCACCATCTCAATGCCTCAGCAGCGGGTGTTTGGGAAATTTGTCAGAAAGGTGCTCAATTAACAGAAATAATAGATGCGCTTTGGACTCGATTCGATGTGTCTCGAGAAGAGTTAGAAAAGGATATAAAGGAGATATTGGGTAAGTTTGAGGAGGCTGGGTTACTGTTGGAATGAATGAAGTAGAGGCATTACTTTTCCGAGTTGCTATTGGAGATTCCGATGGTCTGGATCAGTTGGAACCTGAGGATTGGCCAAGATTTTGTCGTTTGGCTTTTGAGGGGGGGATAGATGGTCTGGTATATTTCCGCTGTGTAGAAGCTGGAATTGAATTGCCGTTGGCCATAAAAAAATCATTAGAACAAGGATATCGACAGATCGCTGTCGATAATTTAAGAGCATGGTTACGATTAAAACAGATACTGCAAGATCTAGCGCTGCGTAATCTGTCCTTGGTTATTATGCCTGGAGCAGCACTAATGCCCCTTTATCCAGATTTGGGTTGTCGGGCTATGGATGATATCGATGTACTTATGCAGGAGAAACAGACTACCGATATTAAGGATTGTTTGGTACAAAGTGGGTTAACCCGAGTAAAGCGTCATGATGAGCTTTATCAGGACGATAATTTACTTGTTGATTTACATGAGGAGTTATTGAACGTTAAGCGGGTTAAAGCGCGACGGTTTATTGGCGATATGGATCCTGAAGCAGTGTGGAATTCAAAATGCCGGCAGGTAATAGAAGGGGGCCAGGTTGAGACCATGGATTCTGAAGATATGCTGATCTTTACTGCTTTCCATGGATTAAAACATACCTACAAACGGATAACGTGGCTGATTGATTTATTTTTATTGGCACAGATAGTTGATTGGCAGGTTGTTGCAAGCCGAGTTAAGCAGTACAAACTTAAACGTCCTTTGGCCTATGGTCTGATTTTGTTAGAATACAAGTTAGGAGCTGAATTACCGGCAGAAGGACGGGCATGGTGTGCTGGACTTAGATTGGGTAAATTAGAACAAAAGCTTATCTATCGGGCTTTTGAAGACCGTCAATATGCTGCTTGGGGTGATCTCCTATTCGCTTTTAGCGTGCAGGGATTTGTTAAGAGGATTATATTTTTGGCAGAGACCTATTTTCCCCGACCCTATGTGCTATTACAGGTTTTCCCCCGGGTACCCAAGGTCCTTTTTCTACTTACCTATGGTTTACGTGTCTTCCAAATCTTGATTGTGGGGATACGTCATATGACACGATTAATCAGAAGGTCTAAAGATTAAGCCTATGAAAGAAAAAACGATAGTATTTGGAGTATATAACTTGGTTTTTAGCGTATTCCTATTAATAGGGTGTGGTGCGACAACGTCGACTCAATCTCTGAGACCTTTATATACAGTAGATTATCCAAAAGGTATGCCTATTGATTCACTGGTAGTGACACCAGAATACCAATCGTATACAATAGATGAGAATGGCAAGGCTCAATACTTGATTGGTTCTGGTGACGTAATACAAATAACCATGCGAGAAATTATGTTAGCTGGGGATAAGGTTGATATTTTTATAGAAGAAGTTACTGTACGTCCAGATGGAAATATTTCCTTTAATATGGCTGATAATGTCCTGGCAAATGGGCAGACGGCTACGCAACTAGATGATAATCTTACCACTGCATTAAAGGTGTTTTATCGTAATCCTATGTTGGATGTAGAAGTAAAAGAATTTAATAATAAGACGGTTTCCCTTTTAGGGGCGCTTCAACCTTTAAATCTTTTAGATCAAAAAACGGGACAAGGACGTTACCCTTTAAAAGGTAAATTGACAATTGTGGATTTGGTACTAACCGCAGGTGGTACAACGCCATCTGCATTGCTTAATCGAGTGAAATTGATTCGAGAAGGGCAATCCTATCATATCGATATGGCGGAAATATTTAATACGGGTAACCAACACTATAATGTTATTCTTCAAGATAAAGATGTTGTGATTGTTCCAGGCAGTAATAGATTGAGTAAGAAGGTAGCAGTACTTGGTGAAGTGAGAAATTCCAATGTGTATCATTTTGCTGAGGGGACTACCTTACTTGATGGACTGAGTAGTGCTGGAGGTATAAAAGATTCGGCGCTCCGTGAGGATATTCGTATCATTCGTGATATAGATGGTAAGCCAATAATGTTTTCCGCCGATTTTAACAGGATTGTTCATGATGGCGAACTTGATCAAAATATGCAGCTTGAAAATAATGATATCGTTTTTGTACCGCGTAATTTTATGGGGGATATCAACCAAGTAATAGCGACTATTAACCCACTTTTAGACCTACTTTTGTTGCCCGCATCGTATCGTGAATTATATACTACAGGCGGTGGTTTAAGAGTTGATACAGGGGAGGATGCTGCTACGGAGACTATTTTTACGCGACCACTACCCGGTACGGCGGGTAAGGTAGTGGCGGATCCAGAAGCCGACAGTAAAAAGGCTAAAACAAGTGAAACACAGGGAGAATAGTTGGTGGGAATAGCCTGCGTAGTTGAGACGATTCTGGATACGATAGGTACTACGCCACTGCTTGAATTACAACGGCTTGTGCCAGCAAATGGCAATCGGATTTTCGTTAAAGTCGAAGCTAATAATCCAGGGGGGAGTATAAAGGATCGTATTGGCGTTAGTATGATTCGTGCTGCAGAAGCTAGCGGGGTGCTAAAACCGGGGATGACTATTGTGGAACCCACTAGTGGCAATACCGGTATTGCTCTGGCAATGGCAGCTGCAGCATTAGGATATGAATTAATATTGACTATGCCTGATAGTATGAGTGTTGAACGACAGCAGGTTATGGCTAGTTTTGGTGCCGAACTCATCTTAACTCCAGGCGCAGAAGATATGTCTGGGGCAATTCGTCAGGCGGAAGTATTGAAAGCGGCCAAACCTGAGCAGGTTTTTATGCCGCAACAATTTGCTAATGTAGCAAATCCGGATATCCATTATCAAACCACTGGACCTGAATTATTTGAAGCAATGGATGGTAAAATAGATGCTTTTGTAACAGGAGTAGGAACAGGAGGAACTATTACTGGTGTCGGAAAATTTTTACGAGAGCGCCTTCCTGATGTACTCCTTGTTGCGGTAGAGCCAGCCGCTTCTGCCGTGTTATCTGGTGACCCCCCTGGGTTGCATGGTATTCAGGGGATTGGGGCTGGATTTGTACCAGATATACTGAATTTAGATTTGGTGGATCAAATCCTCACAGTAAATGAAAAAGAAGCATTCCAATACACGCGTTTATTAGCTCGTTATGAAGGGTTGTTAGTTGGGCCCTCTGCTGGGGCCAATGTAGCTGCTACACTCCGTTTAGCGGAAAGGTTGCCATCTGGGACAAATTTGCTAACTATCTTATGTGATACCGGATTTCGCTATTTTAGTATAGATGGATTTGTTGATTCAGATGAAGAAGTAGTGTTAGCGCAACAGTAATATTTTGCGTATAGCCTGACTATTTGGAGTCTGTAGTTTTAAAAAATAAACGCCACTTGCCAGCGCTCTTCCATATTGATCTTTTCCATCCCAACGTGCTAGATAAGTCCCAGGTGTTTTTGTTCCCATTTCTAGGGGGCGAATATATTGACCTGCTAAATTGAATATAAGCAGTTGTACTGCAACTGTAGTTTGGCCTGGAATGATTGGGATAGTATAGGGTATTTGTGTTGTGGCATTGAAGGGGTTGGGATAGTTCGGATGAAGAGTAAAGTCTGCTGGTGGGGTCGTTGTATTAAATCCAGTTGCAACGGGTGTCGGTAGGGGGGGCTGTACTACAGAAATACCTCGGGAACCGTAGCCGGAAGTATAGGTTTCTATGATCGTATCTGTATTGGTATCGACAACTATAAGTTGATCGGACATGCTACTGGTTATGTAGAGCCTATCTCCTGTCGGAGAAAATGCCAAGGCTCTGGGATCGCTGCCTACCGGAAGTGTCTTGAGTATTGTTTCATTTTGGAGATTGACGATAACTACAGCATTGTCCTGATGGGCTGTTAAATAGAGCTTATGACCGCGTGGATGCACTGCTGCTGCAAAGGTGCCACTCACGGGCAAAGATAGAATGCTAGTAACCTCATTACTAATCACGTTGATAATGGCTAGATTGCTGCTGCTGAAACTGGTGACGAACAGCCTAGCGGATTCTCGATTGATGGCTAAGGAGCGTGGTTGGGAGGGGACAGAGAGTTGGGCTAACAGTTTTCCTGTTGCCGTATAAGCTAAAACTTGGTCATTATTTATATCAGTAATATAAATCATATTATTGGTACCAGAGACGGCTATACCATGTGGGCCCGGCGCAACATCCTTGGTCGGGATAATCGATATAGCGTCTGTGACTAGGTCAATGGCAGTTACTGATGCAGCCCCTGAATTACTGATATAAAGGGTACTGCCATCCGCTGCTAAAGCCATATCTAACGGTTGGGATTCTGTTGCAATACGACTCATGATTTGGAATGTGGATGTATCGATAATGAAGACCTCTGCTGAACTGAGATTAGCTACAAAAAGGCGGTTACCGGATGGACTGATTAGGGTTTGAATAGGTTCATCACCAACGCTAATGTTGGCCAGCGTCATTTGGGTTTTAGTGTCAATGACTTGAACGATATCTTCATCACGTCTTGCAATAAATGCTAATGGTTCGCCTGAAAGTTCGACAATGTCGAAAGACCGCCATTGGCCTTCGAAGGGGAACGTTGTGGTTCGACCAGAATCATTGTGTGCTTGTATTTGATATTGAACCTGGCTACCTACTGGTTGGCCACTGATGGCCGCTTGATACGAGCCATTTTTCTGTTCCATATGAACTTTGTAGGGGACTTGTTGGGGAGGTGTGCGGTATAAGAGTTCGGTTTTGATAGCATCCTTTATGGTGGCTTGGACAATATAAGGGCCATGGGGGTCAGGGGTATTTGCTAATAGAAAAATGGGCATGATCGTAGGGAAACCAGGTACGGTAAAACCGGTAGTAAAATCAATCGTATTTATGCTTTGATCGGCATTTAGTTCAATGGGTTGTGCTAGGCTAAAAAAAGAAGTATTAGCAAAGAACTCAAGGGGAAAGTCAGTGACAAAATTTTGGAAGATACCGCCAAAGTTGTCTTCGCTAATGGCGCCACTGATGGGAGCAATGTACATTCTATAGGTGCCCGGAAGAAGGCCCTCGAGTAGATAGGAACCCGTATTAATTCTTGCAGGATTCGCTCCAGTTAAGGTGCCGTAGAAATCTCCAGTTGCAATATTTTTTGCGAACACACCTACACCAAACAGCGGTGTTCCCTCTGGACTTACCACTTGACCAGAGATAGTTCCTGTTTGTTGAGAATATGTAGAGCTTGGGTAAAGACTACTGACGCCAGCAATATCGTCCGCTTCAAGGCTTTGAGCTGCACCTGGAATATCGCTGAAAGGGGTCATGGTTGGCAGACGACTGTTATTTTGTGGAATCGGGGAATGATCAAGGCCTAGTAAGTGGCCTATTTCATGAACTGCGGTATCCTTGAGATAGACACTATTGGCTTGATCCTTTCCAGCTTCATCAGGAGTGGCCATAAAACGAAAGTCGTGACCGTTAAAGATGATATCGATATCCAGTATTTCACCGGTACGATTATCCGAACTAAGCCGCGTAAGTGCAATAATTCCGGAACTCTTTGGTGCTTGTAACCAGCGGTTGGTTTCATCAAAAATTAATATGTTGTGATTATCGTTGCTATTGGGGACTAGGGTCGAGGTTAAACCGGCATCGGTAAAGCTGATCGTTGAGGTCGGAACATCTTCCCATACTTGAAAACTTTCGCGTAAGAGCTTGTACACGGTTGCCGCAGGGATATCGTCAGATCCTGCTTTGTGGATAACAAAAGGAATAACTTGATCGTTATAAGGCCATTTTTGTTGAATTAATAGGCCTTGGCGTTTAAAGGTTTGCACTAGAAATGCTTCTGCAAAGATCGGTATCAAGAGCAGAACGATAGCTAGGAGAAGTTGAACTGCGAAAAAGGGAAAACGTTTAGTAGAGATCATCTCGAATTTTTCGCTGTGGTTTAATATGGGTTTTAACCCTTGTAAGAAAGCTATCAAGAGGAATCGTTGCATTGGAAGGTGAGGTGATTTTTGCTGTTCCGTTGAGAGGCCGTAATGATATATCTTCCAGACTTTGATGTACGCTAGCTGTTGCAGTGTGCTTATTACGGATGATGCGGTATTTGCCCTGCCCAAGTCCAATGGGCCAAGCATGGCCTTGGGCATTGGGAGGGCCTAGGAAGAGTATTACTTCTTCATTTGGACTGAAATGGGGCATGCCTAGTATCTGTTCAGTACGACCATTAAAGGAACCACCAGGCAGGACCACATCTTGTTCTTGAACCGGTGCACCTTTTAGGACTTCGCTAACCTTAAAACGCATGCGTGAATAGATGCCTTCTGCTTGCTTTTCAGTTGTTAAAGAAATACAAGAACCGATGAATATAGTTTCTGCATTGTTGACTATATCTGCCAAGCTGAGGCGTGCAAGAGTCGTAGCATCTACTACGGCACTATGTATAATGATGAGCATGGTAAAGCTGAATAATCGAGACATCAGAGCATTTCTGGCATATTGCCGGGATAGGTGTGTTGTTGGCTAGTGCTGTTACTAAGTACGCGATAGACGCATTGATTACTTAGTAAGTTGCATGAAATAATTTGATTGTTGGTTTGGACGATAAGCTAAAAGTTTATGTAGATGCTAATTGATGAGCTAAACTCCTTTAACGACAGAACGTTGACACCTTTGTAGCGGATGAGTATATTCCAAAAAACCGGAAGTTGGAAAATAGTCAAATAGGCTTATTCCGGCTACTAGCTATCTTAATGGTGCAGATCGGTGATCTGGTAAGAAGTGTGGGCAGCGTTTAGCTGCCTATAAAAAATCACTAGAGGCTGGAGAAATTAGCCTTTTACAGAAAATAATTTACTTATTGTAGAAATATACGGTAAAATCTAAGGTGCTATGGATCGTGCAATTTTAATACCTTATTTAAGGTAAGGAGTTACAAAAATTATGGTTACGGTAAGTGAAATGGCGGCAGGTAAAATAAAGACGATGTTGGACGAACAGGGACATCCTGATCATGGTTTGCGTGTCGGCGTAACGGGGGGAGGCTGTTCGGGATTTCAGTATAAATTGGTTTTTGAGGATAAAGCGGATGAAATGGATCAGGTAATAGAAGATAAAGGGGTCAAAGTATTCATTGATGCAAAAAGCTGTCTTTATCTGAACGGCGTTGAGTTGGATTACGCTGATGGTCTGATGGGAGCTGGTTTTAAAATTAATAATCCCAATGCCCGATCTACTTGTGGCTGCGGGGAATCTTTTAACGTATAAAGTCAGGGGATGATATCTTCTCCTGTCTATCTGGATAACCTGGCTACGACAGCGGTTGACCCGCGTGTTCTTGAAGTTATGATGCCGTTTTTTACCCGTGATTACGGCAACGCTGGGTCAAAAACCCATATCTATGGTTGGACTGCTATGGAAGCCGTTGACCGAGCTCGGGGGCAAGTCGCGTCTCTACTAGGTGCTACGGCTAAAGAAATATGTTTTACTAGTGGAGCTACCGAGTCCAATAACTTGGCAATCAAAGGGGTAGCAGCGGCTTATCGTGCAAAAGGTAATCATGTAATTACTTGTGCAACTGAGCATAAAGCCGTCCTAGATCCTTATGCCTATCTGGCACAACAAGGAT
>JACLAC010021057.1_pt1 | contig 20809 bp, 11 predicted proteins | sample 8027881 | NCBI WGS metagenome assembly JACLAC01 (sample SAMN15725517, study PRJNA655200) | protist metagenome | isolation source: fluorescence activated cell sorting (FACS) single amplified genomes of... | place: Spain: Blaines Bay Microbial Observatory, Mediterranean Sea | collected 2016-01-19 | reverse complement strand
TTCTTTCTTTCTTCTTCTTCATTTTTTTATTTGTTTGTACTCTCCTCCACTTTAAAAAAATTAATTTTTAAAAAATCAGATATAATTCGTTATTAAATATAATAATATTTATATATACATACAGGAACACAACAAGAACAAGTATCACAATATTTTTTTTTGTAATAATAAAATAATAAATTATTTTTTATTTTATTAATGTGTACGAGGAGTCCTCATAGTACAACTGAATTTTGTAATTTTTATATATACATAAGAAAAAATACTATTATAAGAAAACAGAGAGAGAAAAGAATAACAGGACAAACAGGAAAAAGTAATGTGGTTGTAAGAGTGTATATTTTAATGTTTCAGTTTTGGTAGAATATTGAAAAAAGAAAAACCGTAGGCTTTGCAGTAGGAAGAGTTCATTCGCCTTCTTGTGTTTGTGCACGCACGTTGACCACGCACACCATGGTGCTGCCGTTAAGTTTAGAGTTTGCGTCCCACTACTTGGCCTCGTTCGTCTTGTCGGTCACGGTGTGTGCGCTTACAGTGCTGTACTTTAGATGCGTTTCTGCTCCCAAGATGGGGACGAAGGAGACGGCCAACCATAGCGGGGCAGCCCCAGAGAAGAGCCTTGAGAAAGCTGAACCAACAGAAAACGCAGAAGTGCCCCCGCCGAGAGAGGCGGTTGCCCCGAGCGTGGCCGCAAGGGAAGACAAAATGCCCCCCCACCCCGACTTTCCACAACTTATTATCACAGACGAGTCGGCCAGCGAGGGCGGGACCCCTGGCGGTGTACTATACGCCAACACGAGAAGCCCGATCACTTTCAGAAACAAAAATTTTGAGGGGAAAATGATTTTGATGCTGCGGAGTGAGCCTTTGGACCCCTTTTTCGCGAGCCACTTTCAGGGCAGGAAGCGGTGCATGGAGGTACGGATCCAAGGAAAATTTTTGAAGGCTCCCAAAGGCCCCGTATTTTTTGGGGGTGAGATCGGGAAACCTATGTCGTTAGGTATAGTGCTGGGACCGCTGGCTCGTTTGATGCTCTCGGTTATAAGGACGTTGACCCGAGGCCTGTTTCACGCCAGTTTCGGCGACACGGACCCCGACGAACGCCCCCATATTTGCACCTCGTTTTTCGCTGGGGTGGACCAGCTGGTGATATCTATGCCTGGGGAGGAGCTCCCAGACATAATGAAAGATTTGGGGGAGCCAAAGGAGTCGCAGAAGGAACGAAAGAAGATGAAAGTTGACCCACCGATTGATTTAAATGCAACCTACTCGTTTTCATTCCACGACATGCACATAGATATTTTTCGTTGGAAGGTTGTAAATTTAGTAAAAGAAATGGACTTGCACTCGTTTTGGGAGGACCAACCGTTCCGGTTCGTGGCGTACGACGTTGGGGGAACGCCCGAGGCGCATAGGAACCAGGACAAGAACTACTTCCTTTGCTTTCAAATCAAGCACCTGGTTGGCATGGAGCAAGACACGAGCACGATGGATTGGCCGGACAGTGGGTCGGACGAGAGCAATAGAAACAGCAGAGAGTTGGAGGAGGACATCTTCTCTGGCGGGGAAGGGGAATTGGACGGCACGCGGGAACTTAGCACGAACGCACTTCGGCGGCGCCTTTCCTCGCTCGACAAGCAACAAGGGTGCAGCGTACCCTCCTGGATCGAGTATTCCGAAAATCGCTCGAAGCGCGTCGCTTTTGTAGTGCTCGTGTCCCCACCGAACGGCACCAGCCGGTTTGTGGTGCGAACGGTGAAGCAGTTCAAGGGCCTTTTGAACTCCCTGGACGGGGAGGCGAAAGGGGAACTGAAAGCCATAATAAACACGGGGAAAATGTCCCGCGATGTCAGCAAATCGAACAAGGCGACCTTTTACGAGACGAAGCGAAGGGCGTTGGATTTAATCATTCAAAACTTACCGAACACCTCCCGGAAAAATCGCCTTGCGCTGTTCAACTTCGTCAAAAACCTGCCCAACGGCCTGGAGCATGTGATTCTTCGCCCCAGCTTAGAGCGCACGCGCTTCAAAGTTCTGTCCTCTCGCTCTTCGAACCACACCGCGAACGTGTTCATCGAAAGCCCGTTGCTGTACGCGGAATGGGAGTCCTTTTGGCGAGAGGGCTGGGCCACGTTGTCCAAGGTCGGGAACGACGTCGATGGCGACGAGGCGAAGTACGAGCTCTGCTTTTTCCGGGTTCACTCCCAGAAGCCCTTCTTCAAAATTCCATCGGGCGCAATAATCGGAGCTTCGTTGCTCGACCAGCGGTGCAAAACTCCATTTCCAATGCGGAATAAGTGTTGCTTTGAAGTGCAGACGCTTGGGCGGGTGTATTGCTTTCTTGTCGCATCCGAAGAGCTGGCCACGGAGTGGGTGGGTGTCCTAAATTTTACAGCCGGAAAGTCAGAATCTATTCATCTTGATTTGGGAGGAGAAGACAGCGACGGGTACGGCCGCGTCGACAAGGAGGTTGCGATTGACCCTCGCGAACTATTCGCTATCAAGTCCCTCCGTTGGGAATCGTCGAAGAAACTACTAAACAACCGGCGATTGTGCTTCCCTGGATCCCCGCAAGGCAGCACTGGTGGGCGGTGCTCGCCCGTTGTACAGGTAGAGTCCCTCGAGGGCGGCGCCAGCGACGAAGACAGCAGCGGCAGAAGCACGTCTGGAGCGAAAGCGAAGAACGGCAGTGTCGGTTTAAATACAGACCCGTGCGATTTATCGGCGCAACTGCTACGCAATGCCTTGGCAATTTCTTCAAGCGGGACAATTATTTTGTCCTCAGAATCGAAGAAGTTTGGCAATCTTTTGGATTTGGCATCGCAGCTGAAAGACATTGACTATGGGATGTTGTTGGAGAAAGACGAAGATTTAAGGCAAGCAAAGCTTTTAGTGTTTTGGTTGAATATTTACCACGCGATTCTTATTCATGGCACAATCATGTTCGGAAAGTCGAAATCCCTTTTTGCCGCAACTTCGTTTATGAACAGCGTTGTGTACGAGATATTTCGAGAGCCGTACCGCCACATATACTCCATGGTAGAGATCGAGCACTGCATCTTACGGGCGCATATGAGCAAACCAGGAACCTCAAAAATCATCCAGAACATGATCCCAAGCTTCAATGGGTCGAACCCGAAGTGGGATTTCGCAATACCAGGCACCGAGCCCCGGATCAATTTTGTACTCAACTGCGGGTCAGCATCTTGCTTAAATGAAATCCCAATATTTACGTTAGAAAGGTTAGATAGCCAGCTGAATCGAGCGTCGGAGCTATTCCTTTGTGCCTCCGTGCAGGTTGACATTCAAAAGCGCATAATCAAATTGCCGAAAATATGCGAGTGGTACAAGAAGGATTTGACCCAAGAGGCAAACCCGACGGCGGTGATGAAATACGTGGGGAAAATGATGGGGAAAAAAGGAACGCTATTTCGAAAATTTATTCGCACCCCAGGCTCGCTGACTATAAATTACATTACGTTCTCTTGGAGCAGCGGAAAGACCCTGCACGTAGCTATGTGGGACGAGGACGAGAACGAGGATTAAGCGGGTGCGGACGGGAGTGAATCTTAATTTTTTGATAAGATAAATAACAGCCAATTTTCTTGTTTTTAAGTTTAGTCTCACATAAACTCTACCGGTGTCCCTCCCCCATCAGTGGGCTGCACGCGGACTTATAAAAGTCCTCCCATCCCTCAATCGGAAATCCCAATTCTGCATGAACAAACTGATTCACTTCACATATCCCATGAAACGACTTGGCGGTCCTCTTCCGTACAACGGGTAAGGTGTCTATGCCCATCGCAGCAGCAACACTTAAAATCTGACAAGCCGCCCCCCAATAACCATTTGCTCGCCACGCACTAGGATGCAATCGAATGGACACTGCCATGGTGCGAATCGAGTAAAATCGGTCAAGGACATATCGTCTATCGTGAACTTTCAAATGCGAGCCAGCCCGTTGTGCCTGTTGCACATCGACTAGCCCTTGTCTTGTCCATGCTGTGCTGAAGTTTTGTTTCGCCTCTTCCCACTCGATTGCTTCTTTGCAGACAGTCTCGTTCAACACCACGTGGTATTTTTCCGCAAGCGTGCTGTCGCCTTGGGTACAAAAAAAATGCGTTTTACCCAACTGAAATCGTTTGTCGATCATAGGATACACTGTCAATGCTTTCTTCTGCAACTGTTTGCGGATTGCAGGGTTTTCCTCGCTCGCAACCGTGACGTCCTTGTGCAGCACAGACCCTGTCCGTGTGACCTGTCGGTGGTTGATGTCACGGAAAGACATTAAAGGGGAGGTAACATCCATAAACCAGAGCGGGGCGATGCCGGCCGACGGGAGCCAAATGCCTGGGAAATTCCGACCTGGGTTGCTGGTACCTGTGGACCGAAACATCAATTCATTATTCAGGAACGCCATTGGTCGTCGTGACATTGGATCGGGTACGCTTCCCTCCTGTGGCATATTGCAATACGCATCAAAAAATACCGCCGTGTCGCTATCATTGCACACGGTGGTAAAAGACACTAAGGCGTGTGCCAGCGGTTCCTCCCTCCCCCACTGCATGAGTTCGAAGTTTCCCAAGTGGTACCCTACCAACTTGGGTGGGAAAAATGTTGAAAGCCCAGTTCTAGTTGCTGTGTCCCAGCAGGTTCGTTCACTCGTCTCCTTGCCGGAGATCGGCGCAGTAGATGTCCTATTTAAGCAAACATACATGTTCTCGGCGGGATCCGTCTCTTTGTTTTCGAAGAAAAACTCAAGAACCACGTCTAAGTCACCCGGCACCCGGACCTGTGCGCCTTCCGGTGGTGACGAGATCGACATACCCCACTGATCACCACGATTTTTTGCTTGGACTGACTTCATCGACGACGCAAGTTTGGAACATTCGTCGTCGAGCACGCCATGCTTTGCACAAAATCTGGAAGCATCGACATCTGCACTAGCAGGCAACTCACCAAAGGAAACGGTGTGAATCCTCCCATCTCCGGTGCGAACATTCAACTGGTGCGTTGTGGACCGTGTGCCAACGACAAGAATCGCAGACAGGAGAAACCCGGACAACAAGGGCATTGGGGAGGCACGGTGGACAGACACACCAACCTCGCGTACGAGCACAGTACACCTTTCCTCTTGAACTCACAACACAAATCGACAAACCATACCCACTGCCTATATACCCCACACTACACGTCGCATGCAAGACCCCAAGGGACAAGACACACTCCTTCATCAATATGAAAATTTATAATTCCACCACCAACAACAACAATTCTTCCTTTGCATTTTTTTTTTTTTTTGTGTTTGCAATCGGTATACTAGATAAACACAGCATCTCTAAAAATAAATTAGCATTTCTCTTCTTTATTTAAAATGAAGGAAATATATTTCGACGCAAAAGTTACAACAAAGAATAAATTTTGGTAAAAGTAAAGTAGATATACACAGCACTAAAAAAAAGAACCTACTTTGTTTCAATGTACCAACAACAATTGTTCTTTCGCAACTTTTTTGTTTCTTTTTTTTCTTTTTGCAATCGGTGTTTTACATAAACACAGCATTTGTTAGAATAAATTAAGATTTCTTTTCGCTATAAAAATGAAAGAAATATATTTCAACACAAACTTACAACAAAAAATATCAAATTCCCATTTTCTAGAAAAAATAGAAAAGACGACCGTCGTTGTTTTTCTTTAAGTAAAATGCCATCGTAGACACCTGTTTAATAAAGTGTTCAGTGTCCTTGGCGCGAAAGAAAATCCGACTCGAATTTCAAAGTATGGAAGCATTCTGCCCGAAAATGACAAAAGAAAGGAAGGAGATCGCCTAACTTCATAAGTTTAGATCAAGCGAACGTCCCGGTCACGATGTCCGTCCTTCAACGAACGTTTATAAATTGTTTGCCCTAAAATGACTTGGAATTGTGGTTCCTAGGGACAATTTGTTATGAAATGGGCGATTTAGACCAAGCGCCACCCTAACAAACACTTATTCGTTCGTTGGTGATAGAAAAATAAACCGTACTGGCATAATTTTATATATTAGAAAGCACTGTTGACAGTTTAAATTTATAAAAATTATCCTTTTTTCATAAAGATCTCTACGTTTGAAATAGTTAGCACAAAGTCGTTTACCATTTTCCAATTCCGCGCCAAAGATACTTGTTGCATCCTTCCTTGCTCTTGTCCCAACGTCTCCTTCGCAATCACATTTTAGTATACAAATATTATTACTTTTTTTTACCTATATATTAAATATCATCCCCCAAAAAACAATATGATTTGGAGCTCAAAATTAAAAACGGGGAGAGAGTATGGAGACGAAGTAATACTTTGGGAACGTGTACGTAAGAATTCATGTTGAATATGTTTTGCGGAACGCACACCATTAAGATTATCAATGTACGAAAAAGCGTATTTTATGTTTACGTAAGATAACATTAGCTGGGGCACTGCTTTACTTGATTTTTTCACCAAACGCTCCAAGTTCCTCTGAGGATTGCCCTACGATGACTTCGGCTGGCTTTTTATCACTCGGTTCCAACTGGCTGATGGTTGCAATAACATTGGCCAGTTCTTGTTGGAACAGATCGTCCGACCCAGGCTCTTGAAAGTGCATCTCTTTGAATTTTGTTTTGAACGTCGTTAAAAATTCCACCAAGGCCTTCTTATTTTGCCTTTTAGACAGCACCCGGGTAACTTCAGGCGACCGCTTTGGGTTGAGAACAAAAACTTTGAAGAGATGGAAAGCCTCGAACTGGATTTGATCGCTGGCATCGCGCAACAAATTCATAGTGATTTTCAAATACTTTTTGTTCGTGATGTAGCGCATCATTGATTTGTACGTTTTCTTTTGCGGGTCGAACAGAATTTGATGCAAAAGGCGCAAGGATTGGCGGCATGTCACGAAAGTAGATGATTTCAACATGACATTAAAATTATCAAAAAATTGATCTTCTTTTGCTGCAATCAGTTTGACGGCGGGGTCACGCACACATATTTTGTTATTACTTTGTGACAGGAACAGGTCTTTCAAAGTATTGAATGCCTGCGTTTGCACGTCAAAGCTCGCAATATCTACGTGTGTGGAGAAAAAGGCCCATAACCAGTTGCTGTCATCAGTCATCAGGATCACGCTTGCCACTCGGTCCCCAATGTTGCGGATGAACGCTTGGAGTATATCACCAGTGTACAGTGAAATTCCAGTCTCAGAGGTGTAGTCGTGGTCATTATATGCCGATACCAAGAACTCCAAGATGTCTGGATTTTGCGTAATATGGTCTCTGTAGTCGCCGTCTTCTTTGGACAAATGGGAGCATATGAGAACGACGTTTCGTTTACAATCAACGCTCAAAACTTTCAAACTCTTGATCAGAGCCATCGTCAACTCTTTCTGGATAAACTCAGCTGCCAACTTTTTCCGCTGTTCGGGCGAAAGCTTTTCGCCTTTCTCGTCTTCTTTCTTCTTAAGCTGCGAGATTGGCTTTCCCAATATAACATTTTTCATCGCTTGAACCGTCCCATTTATAATTTTACAATGCTCTTCGTTTTCATCACTGTGAACAGCTTTGTCATTCTTGTCTTTTTTCAGAGTGGCCAAAGAGTCAGAACAAAGGCTAGCCAGCTGAGACACGCTTTTGACCTGTTTGTTTCCCATTGGTTAAGATCCACGGTAGTGTCCAGCAGCTCTTTAGAAACCAAAAGGGGTCGTTAATACAAGAAAGAAAGTAGCGATCCTACAAACCTAAAGTGAAAAACTTCTGCTTTCCTTTCAGTTGAAATGTCAGCTGTCAATTCTATTAACACGATAATGCTATTTAAAAATGTGGATGTCGTTATAGAAAGAAATGGGATTAACCGAAAAGAGGATGATCTATTTATTTTTATTATTATAATAATAATATCCTTCCTTCTTCTTCTTCCTTTTCTTTTTTGAACTTCTACTTGCGGACTGAGTTTATGATGAAACTTACATTTTATATCCATAATGTTGAATATTAAAATAAAATATTATATTAAATCTATCTAGATATATAACGTAATTAAAAAAAGCACAAAAAACTTTTAAATGTGATCTCAGATGTTGTTTCCATGTACTACAGAGGACAGCATAGTCTAGCAAACCGAAGGTTCGTACTACAACAGTACAGCATTGCATTCATTCATCATGCAGTCATTTTTCTCCATGCTTCCATACTGTGTTTACTTTGTATTACGGTACCGTAGTCGTTCTAGTAGAGAGGAGTAGTAGTAAAAACGAGGAGATTTCGTCGTCTCTTCTTTGCTTGCAGCAGTTGAAGATCTGTCCATATGTATTTACATGTATAAATATGGCTATTAGGCTCTGGTAACCTATCGCAACCATGGCAGGGCTGACAATTACACAAGATTAAACACGTCTACAAAATTCGTTCGAATAGAAGACACGTTTGGAAAATGGGAAAGCTATGCCTTTGAAAAAGCCCCTGACTCCGAGCGGGGGCAGTATCAAGCTGTCCCCTATTGACAAGAAAAGGACTACGAAGCCGCCAGAGAAGTCACCCCTGGACACGAACGTGCAAAGGAAGAGGGCGCTTGCGCCAATAAATATGGACATCATTAATAGACTTTCAAAACCAAGGAAAAAGCCTTCAAAAAGCCATGTTATTTATCCCTCTTCAGCTACCGGTCGATGGTCAAAGCCAAGCGGGGGAAGGTTTAGTACTGCAAAGCCGAAGACGCACACGGAGATACTTATGTTGCGGGCCGCAGAGACCCCTGGTCCCAACCAATATGTTATAAACGATAGCCTCACTAGCCCCGGCACTGGTGGAGCTGTGAAAATATCCGATGCCAACCCAAAGAGTGACATAGACTGGGTGATTCTTAATAGTAGCCAAACCCCAGGACCAAACGAGTACACCCCAGATAAAGACATTTCTACTCGCCTCAGGGGAGGCAGGTTCTCTTCAGCGAATCCAAAGTCGGACCTCGATTGGACCATTCACAATGCCGCAGACACGCCTGGACCGAACGCTTACGATACGTCTCTATGCCCACCGCCTTTCATCCCCCCACTCAGATAAAGGGCGGCTCTAGTAAAATTCGAAATTACAGAAATACGTATATATATTTTAATAATATTATCAGCTCGCAGTACATTAATTTTAATTACTTAAATAAAACACAGCCAATTTTCTTGAGTATAATATATTACGAACTCGTATTTTTTACGTACTTCGTAGCATAAAATGCGCGAGTGACCAGTATCGATTGCCCGTACGTGCGTTTTCTTTTAAGTTGCTATCACCCCCGTTCTCTCCAAATTTTTCATCATGTGCTCAGCGGTGAAAAAAACGGTACAAACCCAGTGATCCTTTGCCTTGTAAAGGGACAGGTTCCCCTTAAATTCTGCGAGCAGCCCTCGCAAATTAACTTGCCAGAGGGTATTATGCTACGGTTGACCTCATTTTCCATGCATATGTTGCACAGAAACGCCTCACTAACACGTTTAGCATCTTTTTCCATTTGTTGAAAGCGCTCTTGGTATTCTAAATTTGACGTTTGGAGGCGCTTCATGTCTTGTCGCAGCGAAAGGGTCTCTGCCATCAATTCTGCATAATTAGAATCGATGCTTAAATTCACTTTCGAGAGAATATCCTCGACGGCCTGGATGTATTTTGCATTGTCCAAGGGATTTACCGTGTTTTCGTTATGTCCGGAAGTTGGGCCAACAACATCGACGTCATCTTCGCCACCGATTTTTTGTGTAACAAGCATAGACACGTCTTCACTGGACCTTTTTCGCAACAGATTTCCGGGCGTTGCCGTGGAAGAGGATCTAGTAAAGGCGTATATTTCCGACGATACCACCATCTTTCTGACCCCCGGTTTTACTATGATTTGAACGCGTTTTAAAGTATTGTCAGACTCACTTGAGGTGCCTACTACTACGCCGTACCTCAAAGCTGTTTTCCCTTTCGAGGTTGTTGCCTGCTCTTCGTCTGCAACCGCAATTACTTCACCTGGCAAGAACGCGCGCAAAGGGCTGAGGGTAATAATCTTCATATCCGCGTCGCTCAAGAAGTTCCCTGGTTCACCCCGCCGTTTCTCTTGTATGCCGTGAATGTTCCGACTAACACCGTTTGCTCTTAGAATTGTTTCAACGTGATGATTGGCATCCCCCGCAAATTTACTGTCGTCTTTTGGTCCATTCGACGCATCAAGCGTGAACAGCGAATCTAGCAGCGCGACATTGGATATGTTCAAGATTTGACCGACTGCCATGGCAACCACTTGCTCCAACCGCAGCGCTGCCGATAGCTTCTTTTCCGCTATGTAGATTAGCTTCAACTTTGGGTCAACGAAAAAGGCCCCATCTTCTTCATGGCCCACGCGGGTCACATCAGAGCCCTTTTTGCACGAGCCTACAGTATTTTGAAGAACAAAACGCGTCCGCAAAGTTGGAACCATGGCGAATCTGTGGGCCTGCAGAACTTGTCCAATCCATTCTGCGTGATCAGTTGAGCCTAAGTTGCGGGGCATCGTATTTAAATCGTCATCGTGCTGCGCTAAAATCATGACAATGGCCTTGTGGGTGGTTGTATTTTGCAAAAGTGCGGTTGCACCCTCGTGAACACTAGGTTCGCTGTTCCCACGGTCTTGGCTCTTCACGAGCTCTTCTTTGACGATGTGCGACATGAAGGAAATGGCGAGCCTTTCACAAGTGTTTTTCGCCAACCGGCACGAGACAAACCTCAGATTATGGGAGTTGACCCGTTGTGCAAGAGCGACATTGTCTCTAAATATACAATGCTTTGGGCGAACCAAGCGAGAATTTTCGTCGGGCACGTACGGAACTTCCAAGTTCGAACCATTCCCAGTTGTGGTAGTTGCCAGGTTAGACACTACCAAGTCGATAACGCGCAACACTGCTAGCAGCTCATTTGGGTTTAACGAATTTTCACCCGTCTCCCGCTTCAGTTCCGAGAGAAAATGGCAGTAGTCGCCTATTTGGGGTTTTTCTGTAGCGCCGAAGTCTAGCAGCAGCGTCTCAAACGGTCCAAACACACGGGGCACTTCAAACATAAACGGTGCCAGGTTTTCGGTCAGCCTGAAGTACAACCTGCTAGGTTTTATCAGCAAGCTGCCAATTGGGAGGCAAAAATACTTTCTCAACGATTTCAATTCCTTCTCCTTCTCCGGTGGCGCTAGCTTTCGTAGACGTTTTTCCAAATACTTCAAAATTGTAGCAAACACGTCTTCTGGGGGGTCAGGGTAGGCAAGCAAGATATTGGATTCGCTGGAGGCATCGTTGCAAATTAATTGTAAGTGGGACTTTACGGTACTTGGCAGAGGCGGGGACTGAAGCCCCACCTTTTGACACACCATGTGCTGAGGTTCCAGCCGCTTGCTCAAGACAGGCATTTGGGTCCACGCAAGGTGCCGATCATCGTGCGACACACAGTCCGAGAACTTAACAAGGACGAACTTGTTATTTTGTTTATCATTTTCGTTCCCAAGTTGGCCACCGTCCATTTTTTTGCCGGCGCCAACAAAATGGACGGGTTTCAACACTGGAACGAAGCATGCCCGAGACAACTGCTCCGTTGTCTCCACGCTGTACAGGTCCGAAAAATGCCTCTCGTCTTTGAAGTAGCAAAGCAAACGTTCGGCCTTTGAAACTATTTTGATGTCTACGTACCCATTATTTCTGAACATCAACTCCCTGCCGTCTTGGTCCACCTTCCGGATACATTCGTAATATACTGCCGGGGTGACATTGGACACGAGGCCAATTTTACGCAGAAAGGACAGCCAGTCCTCCTTCAAGAATACCCCCGTAGGAAACCGATTCGGTTCATCGTCAAAGATAGAGATAAGCAACTCGTTGTGCGGGTCAAAAAAATCTTTTGCTCGCATCAAAGCGTTGCGACCCTCTGTAGGGATAAACTTCAGCTCTTTCATCGCTTCCACCATGCCATCATTGTCCCCGAGCTCTGCCCATTTGTTCTTAATTAGCGACAGGGTTCGAAGCTTTCCCTGGGGATCTAAGCTTCCAAAATCTGGCACTACAAATTGGCGTATAAGGTCCGGTTCCTCCAATGCCCGGATATCTAGATTCTGGTACAGCTCTTGGCAGCCTGGCGTTTCTAAGTTCTTCAACAATTTGTTGGACGCCGACTCACTAAGGGGAAACTGCCCGCAGCCAACGCCTTCCCCAAAGGTGTAAAATTGCTCCTGCTGGTTGTTCGCTTGCCGCGACGCGATGCTGACGCACTTTCCTGCCAGCGTCGGGAAAATTGGCATGTTCTTAATTTTTGCTCGTTCCCCGACGGAGTAGCCACCGTTTGCACGGGACATAGTAGCAAAGTAAGTCAGCAAACCCACCTTTTCGTCTTTTGTCGAAGCATCCCACGCCAGCTGGACGCTCTCGGCGGAACTGTTCCCCCCACTAAAGTTGAAGATACCGCCCCGTCTGCGTTTCTCCGCTTGCTCCACTTCGTCGAGGGAGTTAATAATCTTTTGGGGCAGACGGTCCACGAGTTGTTCCTTCAACCGTTCTACTTTATCATCAGCAAAGAACGCCAACTCTATCATTGGGGCACCGATGTTTTGCAGAATGCCATGGAGTTTCTCGTTTGACATATCGCCCGCCATGTTTCCTACAGCCGCCATTTGAATTTTGATACCGGGCTACTAAGGAGGCCAACACCGCCGCCGTACAACAAAATCAAACAACGCTATGAACCCCAACGCACTTCCAACGTAAAGTATAAGAAACCAATGAATGCTTTCGTTTCAAATCCGTCTTGATAAAAAACTCAACATTGAAATTGTTTGTTTTCATCCACAATTCAAATACTGTACCTCATCATCATAGTAAATCAAAAGAAGAAATAAAAAAGAAGTGAGTATATAGAAGACGACTATTGTATTTTTATTATTATTTTAAAATATTTTTTTTAATTAATTAATTAATTAATTAAATTTTAGTCACGCACCACACGACCATCGTTCTGCTGCGATACATGAATTATAGGAGTAGTATTTTTGCATGGAAATAGTAGTAAGAAGAAGAAGATAAAAGATTTTTAATACTTCTTTACTCGTAAACTATGATGAGTACTACAAAAAATGTGCATACTTAAATTAATTTTCTTCGAGAGTAGACACTGGCATTCTTCTTCATAATATAAAATTATGATGAATTTACGATGATGATGGTTTTTGGTTACTTGTTTGTTGTTTCTTCTGATTCAACTTTGTTCTCAACAACGACAGATTTTTTGACTTCGCCAACGGTTGGTATATTTACATCTAAGGCGTCCCTCTGTTTTTCTTCCACACAGTTTTCTTCTTTCTTCTTCGTTTTTATGTGGTCCGTCTCCCTTGACCCCATTGTCGACACCAGTTTACTCAAACTATCCAATTGGTCCTCCAACTGTACAATCCTATTGGCCAGGGCATTGTTGTCTTGCTGAGCCTGCGGCTCACTACTGTTTCTAGAATTATCCTCGATAATTGCGTCATTGCTCACCACGTCTTTTACGTGATCTTTATTCGCCTGCTGCCGTTCTGCCATTTCTTTCATGTCCTGTCGAACGGGAAAGTGAAGGTAGTACCACAGGCAACCGACGGGGAGTAGCGCCAACATTGTGTTCCAAAAATGCCAGTGTACACCGAACCGTTCTCGCTCCGAGCTACGGGACGAAGCACGCACCGCGTTCGATGACAGATACCGGCGCTTTACGCCGTGAAAAAAAAGAAGGGGTGGTTCCCTAACACCAACGCAATCCCGTGCACCCCCTCCCCAGGCGTGCAACCTGATCCTGGCAAGTTGCCCCGGTCTAATCCTAACACGACCCAACATATAAACTCACACTTCTTCTCTGAAAAAAATAGAAGACAAGCAATAAACCCACCAAAAAAACACGTCTGTGACATGTGAAATCATGAATCAATGTTAAAAAACTCTTTCGTAGATAAAATCATTTCTTCTTCTTCTTCTTCTTATGTATTTATTTTAATAATGGAATTATTACTAACTACAGTAATTTTAAAGAAGAAGAAGAAGATGATCCATCCTCCTCTTCTTTCTTCCTCCTCCTCTTTATTTTTTAAAAATAAAAAAAGGAAGAAGTTGAAAAAAGAATACATTACTACGATACTTAGTAGACTAGTACATCTATCTTCGGTCCGGTTTCTTCGGGTTTTTTCGGTCCGATTTTTTAAAAATTGGCAGTGTAGTTAATAAAAATGGAGTATACAGATTTAGGCCTATATAAACCGTACCGAATTTTTTTCTTTTTCAGACCGCCGGTTTGTATAATCTTAATAATATAGGCACAGGCAGTAGAAGATGATTATTAAAAAAATTTATTATCGATCCTATCTCTCTCAATTATTTCCCTTGTTTAATTAGTCTAAAAAACACATTCAATTAAATTTCATTCTTTTCATGAAAGCTACTGTTCGTTGAAAGAGAAAGAGGCAAAGAAAGGTTGAGTTTGCAAAGACTTACAAGAAACAAAACCAGAACCGCTTTTTAAAGAAGAAGACCATGGGTCAATGTTGTATTCCTGCCAGCCTTCGGGTAGCACCGGAAGTGTACGCTGGTCCTAACGGACTTCCGGAGGGCATCGTTCAAGTGACGGACACTTCCGACCAAAAGTTGATCGATGAATTTATCAACGTGATTGCACAGTCATTTTGTGGGACGCAAGAGTCTGCACCTGAAGCGGCCCTCTCCTGGATGTTCGATCCCTCTGCGTCCGGGGAAAATTCTGCGGGCTGTTTAACCGACGTACCGTCCGACGCCCGTGTCAACTGCTTCAAGTCTCTCGGTGGGATTGTCGCCCATACTGGATTTCGCCACGGTGGTTGCTTTGCTTTGAAAAACTCAGATGGAAAAATTGTATGCGCGACGGTAACGATCCCCCCGAACAACAAAAGTTTGTATGATACTGGGTTGTGGGAATTTATGGACATAGCAAAGAAGTTGGGCGGTATGGGGAACATCGCGCCCGAAATAAAAGGGGGTGAACCAGCGGCTCGCATGAGTAAACTAGACGCGGCAATGAGGAAAAGCCACAAGGCACACGCTCCAGGCCTCCACCTATACGTCCTTGCTTTCGCTACTGCCTTAGGCCAACAGGGAAATGGGCATGGAAGGAAATTGATGACATTCTTGACTGAATCAGCGCGCAGAATGGACGTGCCAGCGTACCTTGAATGCAGCGGCAAAAGGACCGAACGGTTTTATGGAAAAAACGGTTACAAAATGATGCAACGCTACGCGATAACGCACAAGGACCAAAAGTTCAATGCAGATGGGCTTGAAGGAATGGCTGCAATGGTTTTCCAAAACGGTCAATAAAACTCAATGGTTTGTTCAACTAATAATAATAATACTCGTATACTCGTATTATATATCTAAGCCAATAAAAATAATTAAATATATATTGTTTATTTGTTTTTTTTATTTTTATATAATAATAGTCGTCTAATAAATAAAATAATATTTTAGTCAATAATATTCGGTTCCTACCGGTATTATTAGTGTCTTTTTGTTCTTCTTCTCACAACAAGCCACAGTATTAATAGAACAGAAAACGAAAGAGAAGAAGAGAGAAGATATTTTTTTTCTTTTTCTTTTTTATTGTTTTTTTTACAGTTTAAACTGCACTCCTCTATTTATATTTATTACTGTAGTTTTAGTCTCTGTACATTAATATATTTAAAAAAAAAAGCTCATCTCTACTACTACTCTCTCAGGGTTCGTCTGATATTTACTATTCTTCTACTGTAATAATATATTCAGTCTGTTCTACGTTCTACGAGGAGGACTAATAATAAATTCTATCGTATCTTAGCTAGACGACTATTTTTATAGTCGGACTGACCTCCTGACCTCCTCTTCTTAGAAAAAGAAGAAACTTAATTTTTTTTTCTAATAGTAGTTATAGTTATTATACTTTTGATTACTATACTATTATATAAAATATCGTAGTCTTTTTTCGAGGAATAATAATAATTAAGAAAAAAAGAAGAAAAAAATGGTGACGCGTCGTCATTTCAAAGACGAACCACCGTGTACCGTGTAGTAGTATGAACATCTTAATAATTTATAGAGTAGAAAATATTCAAGAAGAAGAAGAAACAGAAAAACAGCGCACCGAATAATAATAACGGATTAAGACGAACAAATTGACTAGACAGTCCATTGCCATGTATTGAACAGAATTTACAACAATTGCATTATTTACTTGTCATTCATCGTCTACGTAAATTTTATACGTACCAAAGGCGCATTGGTTGATTACTTTCAATATGGCTTCCTCCCCCGTACTTCCCAAGATTCTGTCGAACGCTGCCGTCCTTGCATCTGGACCGTCGTACCATGGTGTGCCGCCCCCAAAAGAAGACGTGGCAAAGTTGAACGCGAACGAGATGAACTATGGCGCGCACCCAGAAGTTCTGAAAGCCGCAGAGGCTGCCACCAAGTCCTATCACGTGTATCCCGATCCGGCCCAATCGGTTTTGCGCAGTAAAATAGCACAGACCCACCCAGGGTTTTCAAAGGACAACGTCGTTGCAGGCTCTGGCTCGGACGATTGCCTGGATGTAATCTTGCGCGTTATTGCCCCGAAGCGAGCTATCATCCCGACACCGACGTTTGGTATGTACGCCGCGCTGTGCCGTTTGCACCATGTGAAAACGACCGAAATCCCGAGGACGGAGGGCACGTTTTATATTGACGTCGAAGCCATAAGGAAGCAAGCCGATGAGACCTCCATCATATTTTTAGCCAACCCGAACAACCCCACCGGGACCATGACGTCGTTGTCAGACGTCGAGACTTTGGCACAGACGGGCGCGTTGGTTGTCCTTGATGAAGCGTACATGGAGTTTGTCGAAGCGTTGAACGGTGCGCCGTCTCCATCGCTTTCGTTGGTGCAGAAGTACGCGAACGTCGTGGTGATGCGGACGCTGTCGAAATGGGCCGGGCTGGCCGGGCTTCGTGTGGGGTACGCACTGGCCCACCCGACGATTATCAAAGCCATGATGATTGCGAAGCAGCCGTACAACATAAACTGCGTGGCGGAAGCAGCGGCAATCAAAGCCTTGGAGATGAAAGCGGAGCTGACTCGCACGGGCTCAAACGTTCACACCGTTGCCGCAGCAGCAAAAGAATTGGTCGGTACGCTACGTGATCGGTACAAGTGGATTTCTCCCATTGAAACAGACGCCAATTTCGTTTTGTGCAGGGTGCACGGGTTTGCGGCGAGTTCCGTCGCAAGCGAGCTAGCAAAACAGAACGTAATGATCCGCTTCTTTGGCACGCAGGGTGGTGCTCTGGAACGGTACATAAGAATAAGCGTCGGTCGCCCGCAGGACATGGAGCGCTTGCACGCGGCGCTGGCGCGGGTGCCTGAGACGGCGGAAGTGGTCGCGTCCGAGCCGTCGGTGCCCAAAGTGCTCCTGTTTGACATGGACGGAGTGCTCGCAGAAGTTAGCCAGAGCTACCGCGCGGCAATTAAAGAGACCGCAGCATCGTTTGGCGTTACCGTGACCGACGCAGACATCAACGAATGCAAATCAAAGGGAGACGCAAACAACGACTGGGTGTTGACGCACCGTCTTATTTTGGAGAAGGACCCCAAAAACAAAACGGGCTACGACGCCGTGGTGGAAAAATTTCAAGAATTGTACTTGGGGGGACTTCGGGACAAAGAGAGCCTGATTCCGGAGAAGGCGTTGTTGGAGAAGATAACGTCCCAAATACCTTCGGCAATTGTGACAGGCCGACCCAGGAAAGAGGCCGAATATTTTCTGAACCTTCACGGATTGAGTAGCTGCTTCCAAACCATTGTGTGCATGGAAGACACTCCAAGGCCCAAACCAGACCCAGGACCCGTATTGAAGGCGCTAAAAAATCTAGGGGCCTCACCCAGTCTCACGGACGTGTACATGCTGGGTGACACCGTTGACGACATACGTGCCGCCAGGGCTGCCGGCGTCACAGGCGTAGGAGTCCAACTGCCCAACGGCACGGACAAGAGTGCACGGGAACTCATTAGTCTTGCCGGTGCAGACATGGTAATGTCACCCGGCTTGGCCGAGTTACAGGCATGGGTCGTTGCCAGCGATGAAACAAGCTGTGTCGCAGAAGAAATTGCCCTGCGCCGGTGTTCAAAGGAACAAGTCTTGACCAAGGAGGTCACGCTGTGGCGAGCGTCAGAAAATCCCACCATTAACGGGATCGTAAACGGCATCGTCACGGATGTAATTGCCAATGGGGAAGCCGCTTTGATCAAGTACGCCGTGCGCTTTGGGGATATGCCCTCTGCCGACGCGCCATATATTATTGGCAAAGAGGAGATGGAAAAAGCATTCAACCGTATATCAAGCGAACACCAAGCCCTTTTACAAAGGTCTGCCGACCGTGTTCGACTGTTTGCAGAGAAACAAAAATCAGCCTTGCAACCGTTTGAAATGCCGATTCTCGGCGGCAACGCAGGGCACAACGTTAGGGCTGTGAAAGCAGCGGGGTGCTACGCTCCCGGGGGCCGCTACCCGCTCCCATCGTCCGTTTTGATGACTGCGATACCGGCTCGGGTGGCGGGCTGCGAAACAGTCTGCGTTGCGTCTCCACGACCCACGGACGAAACGCTCGCAGCAGCCCATGTCGCGGGGGCCGACATATGCCTCAAAATTGGTGGTGCCCAAGCCATTGCTGCCATGGCATATGGGGTTGGAGAAGTCCCAGAGTGCGACATTATCGTAGGGCCTGGAAATGCCTTTGTAACAGCAGCAAAAAAGATGGTGTTCGGAAAAGTCGGCATCGATATGTTGGCGGGGCCCTCAGAGGTTCTTGTGCTTGCCGACGAAACTGCCAACGCCAGGATTGTCGCGGCGGACCTGATAGCACAGTCAGAGCACGATACGGCAGCTTCCAGCGTTCTGATCAGCACGTCTGAAAAACTAATCGTAGACGTTGAAGCAGAATTAAAAGAGCAGCTTTCCACCCTTCCAACGGCAGCCGTGGCCCGCGAAGCATTAAAACGGAACGGAATGTGCGTGGTTGTAGACAACCTTGAAGATGGAATCCAATGCTGCAACGCCTTGGCCCCAGAACATTTAGAAGTTCACACGGCGGAACCAAAAGCAGTGGCCGCCAGGCTGGACTCTTACGGAGCCATCTTTATCGGTGAGAATTGTGCAGAGGTAACCGGCGATTACGCCAGTGGACCCAACCACACCCTGCCGACATCGGGGACGGCACGGTTTAGTGGCGGCCTAAGTGTACTGACATTTTTGTGCGTGCGTACGTTTATGATGTTTGATAGTGATGCATCTGCACGACCTTTGCTAGAGGATGCTGAAAAGTTTGCCTTGATAGAAGGGTTGCATGGGCATGCAAACGCTGCCAAAGTAAGACTCAATCGGCCGTAGGCTCGAGGATTCACTACAGGAAGCACGCACTGCTAAGAATCTAACTGTATGTGGGGGTGTATCTTTTTACTAAGTACCTTTTGTAACCCCAACAAGAGTAATTTTACGAAGTATATTCAAAAATATATCTTAAGTCTTAAAGATTCTTACACATACAGTTCTTCGTTATAAACCGTTTTAACATTTACACCTTGACGAGTTTGGGTTAAAACATTTAATGGCATAAAAAGGGATTGCGTTTTCTGTCCCTCTGTGGTCCATTTCGATTTACACTCGGCAATTCTTTATTTCCAGGGTAATGAGGCCAGTCGCGCCCAAATCAGCGAGGGCGTCCATAATGGAATTTGTTTCCTTCTTCAGGACCATCACTTGGATCGCGCACCATTCCTCATCACCGAGTTGCAGGGGCATGACAGTCGGCGCTTTTAATCCTGGGGTAATCTTGGTTGCCTCCTCAAGCTTTTCTGTTTTTACGTTGTACATAAGCATGTCGTATTTCATTGCAGTTATGTACCCTTCGAAGCGCTTCCGTAGCTTATTCAGCAACGCGTTGTGCCCTTTTTTATTTTTGCTACTGATAAGCACGGTTTCTGTATTCATAACGACGTCTACAATTTCCAGCCCCGCCGCCATCATGGTAGTCCCAGTTTCCACCAAGTCCACGATACCGTCAGCTAGTCCTAACCCACAGGCCGCCTCGACGCTACCAGAAACGAAGTTAATTTGGGTCTTGTCTCCGCCAGGTAACTTATCAAAGTGCTGCTTCGCCAACCTAGTAAAAGAAGTAACAATCCGTTTGCCAACCAGCTCACTGGAGCTCTTGACCGCATGAGGAACTGGTGCTTGCACGCACAGTCGACATTTTCCAAAGCCGAGCTTCATATCAACGTTGACGTTGGCGCCCGTCTCCTCAATTATGTCCAAACCGGTAATCCCCATATCCACTTTTCCATCACCCACGTAGAGAGCAATGTCTTTGGCGGGCAAAAACACCAATGTCAAAGGAAGCGATGTGCACTTCGCCACATCCAGGCGATTGGGACGGGTAAACTCAACCCCGGACCCTTTCAACAAACTGCAACACTTGTTGTACAAACGGCCTTTTTTGGGAACCGCAAGCAGGCAGGCGTTTGGATCCTGTTCCCGGAACTTATTCAGGGGCGGAATAACGATTGCACTCATTTTTTAAATATAATTTAATTATGTAATATTTTTTCCGTAATATTTCGTAATGAAATTTCCCTCGTTATTCTTCTTCCCGATTGTTCTCACAATTCTGTCTTTGTCACAATCAAATGCAATCACGCAAATCTTTCAAGAAATGTATTCAAACCACAACAACCAACCGACAAAACGAAAAAAAGAACGAAGA
>JACLAC010006007.1_pt1 | contig 20816 bp, 8 predicted proteins | sample 8027881 | NCBI WGS metagenome assembly JACLAC01 (sample SAMN15725517, study PRJNA655200) | protist metagenome | isolation source: fluorescence activated cell sorting (FACS) single amplified genomes of... | place: Spain: Blaines Bay Microbial Observatory, Mediterranean Sea | collected 2016-01-19 | reverse complement strand
CAGATTGCAGAGGAGGAGCAAGTAGCCGGAGGAGGGTCCTCGTCATCTGATTTACGTCAGCCTCTGCCGCCGCCTCAGCAGCAGCTGCAGCCAATCCTCGCATCCATCGCAGACCCGATATCCGCTCAATCGCAGCCAAAGCTCGTTGCGGTGACAGCCCAGACGCAGTCGAGTGCAACGCCGTTTCTAGATGCTCCGGTCATTCACGCTCAGGCGAAGGCGGCGTCCTTACTAGGCTGGTCGGTCGGCAAGGGCGCAGACTGGAGGGAGCAAGCTACTGAGCTGCGCCAGCAGGTCGAAGAAGCGGAAGGCCAGGAGCAGGCGGCCGCGGCGTTATCGACGTTGTCGTCGTCGGCGCCTGCGGCTGAATCCTCATCCTCGCCCCTACCCGAGGCTGAGGCTGAAGAGGATGTCGAGATGGAGGCGGAGGCGGAGGAGGTTGCGGGTAGCGACAGCGACGACGGTACCCCTTACGAGCTCCACAATGGCCTGAAACTGCGACTCTCGAACAACACTTCCGGCTATCACAACGTCTTTGGCCCTGTTCTCGGAAAGTGGCAGACGCAGACAAGGATCAACGGTCGGAGGTATACGTTCGGTCGGCACGACACGGCCAAGGAGGCGGCGATTGCTGTTGCTGAGGGCCTCAAGAAGTTCAACGCACATATTGTGCCGTCGCGTGCAACCGGTGTTCTAACTTATCGTCAGATAAAGGACGGTGAGCCTGTGCCTGATGGTGAGATCGTTGATGTCGACGAGGAGGAGAGAGAGGAGGAGGACATCGGATCTTCTTCTGCAGCCGCAGTTGTGCCCCGCGGTAACAAGCCGCCGTCTGACTTTGTGTCGATTACGGATGCCGAGGGCAATGAGTTCGTGACCCAAGCTGACGGCCTCAAGCTCTTCCTCTCGAAACGAAGCACGACGGGTTACCATGGCGTGTACCAGAACCTGGCGCATTCCAACAAGTACTGCTCGCAGTTTGGATCGACGAGTGCGGGCAACAAAGTCCATCTCGGTATGCACGACACGGCGTTGGAGGCGGCTCTCGCGTATGCAAAGCATCAGGCGTCCAAAGGTGAGCAAACAAGCACTGCGGCAAGCAGCACATCACAAACCCACCATGTTCACCCTTCTCCTCCCTCCCCAGGTATCTACTTCAACAACGCTGTATCTGAGCCGTGGAGCCTCATCCTGATGATGTCAAAGCGCAACCCTACCGGCTTCAAAGGCGTCCAAAAGATACGTACAGGTCGATATCAGGCGCAATTCTGCTTTACCACAGGCTCACGGCGCAAGGTCTGTCTAGGCACGTTTGACACGCCTTTAGAAGCGGCGATCGCGTACACCAAGCACGTCACCTCCATGGGCATGAGAGATGAGGATGAGGATGAGGAGCGTCAGATGCTGTTAGAAGAGGAGCGTGAGGCCCGACGGTCAAGGCGCTCAGGTAAGCCTGCACGTCGCTTTGTCGAGGACGACGACGACAGCGATTACGTCGAAGAAGATGAGGAGGAGGACGAGGAGGAGGAGGAGCGTCCTAAGGCACGCGGCCGCTGGGGCGAGGGCACAAATGCCGGCTGGGGCGCCAACCCCGGTAACAATCAGCATACGATCTTCAAGCCGTCAACTGTGTCGGAGGCGGAGGGTTATCAGTTACATCTCAACAGGGAGAATGCAACGGGATACACCGGAGTGATGCTGAAGCCTTCTGGCCGCTTCGAAGCGATGCGAAAAGTGAATGGCGAGCGTGTGTACATTGGCGTGTACAATACGGCTGTAGAGGCGGCAGTTGCGTATGCGATGCACGCTATGGAGGAGAAGCCGCCGCCGACGCTCGGAGGCAAAGGGGGTCGTCCCCCCATAAATAGGGACAAGATGGACGAAGGGCCTTATGGTCCGCTCGTGACGATGTCACACAATATCCGTTTGCATCATTCGAGAAAGTCGCCGACGGGGTATGCGGGTGTGCGGCCAAGGGGCGGTAAGTTCGAGGCGTTCACGTCTGGTCAGGAGGCGACTTCTATCGGTTTGTATGACACGCCGGTTGAGGCGGCGGTCGCGTATGCGAAGCACATCGACAAGAGCGGTATGACGCCGTATGAGGCTGCCATTCAGGAGAGACGGAGCCATGGCAGCAGGACGCTGCCGAAAGATTCATCGGGACGATTTACGAAGAGTAGTCAACAGAACGATGCTGATGATAATGAAGATAATGATGAGGACGAGGAAGAGGAGGAGGAGCAGGAGCCGTTGGTGACTCCGTGCGTCGACGGGTTGGTCACTCACGCCGAAGGCTTCAAGCTCCATCTATCCAAGCAGAGCTCGACCGGATATCAGGGGGTATACTCATCCGGCAGGGAAGGTCGGTTCATCGCCATGACAACCCACACGTCAAACAATAAGAGCCTCGGCTCGTATGGCTCTGCTATAGAGGCGGCGGTCGCGTACGCACGCTACAAGAGTGCCAGAGATGGTGCAAGCTCGCAACCGCATATTAGTGCGCCTCACGTCGTCAACGACGCCTTAGATTGCGACCTCTGCGGCAAGAGCTGCCTCTCGATGCAAGCGTTGGTCTCGCACAGGAAGTGGTGCACCGGGCCGAGGGTAAAGGCTGCTATGCGGAAGGGCGAGGGCAGCGGCATCCGTGAGGAGGGTGCTCCTCATGAGGCGATGGAGACGGAGGCGGATTCGATTGAGGATCCTCCCGGAATTACTCTCATCCGTGTTCGTGACTGTCTTGGGCAGGAGCAGAGAGCGAGATGGAACTCGACGGGCTTCAAAGGTGTGACGAAGGAGAAGTACACAGGAGGCCGCATGTACCGCGTTAACTATCATGATCGTGCTACGCACAAGCGGTATTATGTCGGTGTCTACAACACGGCGTTGGAGGCGGCGATTGCTTATGCAAAGCGCGATGCTGAGGCGAGGGCTCATGAGGAGGATCCTCGGATGGCAGGCCGGCAGGTCAGCGGCAACCCTGAAGCCCCTCTTCTGTTCAAGTCGAAGACGAATGCGACTGGTTATGTAGGCGTCGCGCAGCTGAAGAGCGGGCGCTATAATGCGGTCGCATGGCAGCCGGAAGACGCGAGTAAAAAGAGCTCCGCCGGCAACAAGATCAACCTCGGTACGTACGATACGGCGATCGAGGCGGCTACCGCGTATGCAAAGCATATGGCTGACGTGTATGGTGAGCGCGAGGATTATCCGAGGCGTTGGCGCTCGGCTCCGCGGAATTACAGGGCGGATGCGGGCGAGGAAGACGACGATGACGATGACGAGGAGGAGGAGGTTATGGAGCTGCAAGGTGCGGTTGCGCAGGACGATAGCGATGATGATCTTGAGGAGGATGGGGAGGAGCTTCGCAGAGTGTTCGGTAAAGAGCTGAAGCTTCGCAGGGTGTATGAAGGTTATGAGCTCCATCTTTCCTACAAGAACAAGACTGGATACAAGGGCGTTCATCCAAAGTATCCAAGGGGCAATCCGAAGGCCGAGCCAAGGTATCAGGCGTTATACTACAACGAGACGAATATCACTCTAGGAGTGTATAAGACAATATTGGAGGCCGCGTTAGCCTATGCAAAGTATGTCGCATCGATGGGAGGGCCGTCAGGTAGCTCTACATGGGATGATCCAAACGACGAGGCTGGTGGTGATGCAGAGCCGGCCGCACGGCCAGACGAGAGCCAGTTGCAGCAGCCAGCCAAGGCCGCAACAGCGGCGATCAAGGCCGCATCAGCGGTGATCAAGACGGCGTCAGCGGCGACGTCGGGCCTTCATGATGGTCAGCGCGTCAAGGCACAGTATATGATGACCGATCCTGCATTGCGTCCTGCGGCGGAGAAGGCCTTTGGGTACGGCCCTGGCCACTGGTATGAAGGCACGATCCGTATTGTGCATGAGGACGGTACATGCGCAATCGACTATGCGGACGGCGACAAGGAGAGTGTCGTCCTTCCAAAGTTCATCAAACCGCTCGAGGATGTATCATCGTCTGCTTCACGCCGCCTTGGCGGAGGAAACGGTCGCGATGGACTTATGCAATCTGCCGCTACAAACGCTGCTCCTTCTCGACCGCCGCGTAAGCTCGATACATCTGTTGGCGTGTACCTCCAAGCAAAGGACCAATACAATGGCTGGTACAGAGCAAAGGTCGTCGACGAGCAGCACTCTGGCGATCAGCGTCGTGTCAAGGTGCATTTTATTGGGTGGGCGGCGAGATGGGATGAATGGAAGCCGGACCATGACCCGGATCATCTACGGCATGAGGATGGGACGCAGTTACGGCCGCCGACACCGGACGCGACAGCGCAAGGACGCCTCGCAGATGACGATGATGACCTAATGGAGGAGGCGGAGCCTCTCACCTCGGCAGCGGCGGCGGCCTCTTCGTCGAAGGCAATTTACTCCGCCGATCGTTATCGTCCAATTTACTCCGCCGATGGCCTCGTCCGCTCTCAGCACAATCCGACCGGCTTCAAGGGCGTGCGTGAGCTCCCAAATGGCCGCTTCGACGCGCGATTCCAAGGCCCGAGAAAGCTCGTTGGAAAGCAAGAGTACAAGAACCTCGGCACGTTTAATACCCTGAAGGAGGCGGCAAAGGCATATGCTGCTTATGCGAAGCTGAGCGAGGCCGCGAATGCGTTGATGCAGGAAGGAGAAGGGGAGAGTGGCCACTCGTCGACCGCTTGGGTGCCTGAGGTGACGGAGGCGGAGGGTTACAAGCTTCATCTCTCGACTAAGACGGATACTGGCTATAAGGGCGTGCTCAAGCACAAGCAATTTGCGAAGAATGGCAAGTACATTGTGCAGTATTACGATCCGTCGCGGCGTTGGAAGTCCGAATGGAAGCTGCCTGGCTCGTTTGATACGGCGGTGGAGGCGGCGGTCGCGTATGCAAAGGTGATGGTGGGCACGAAAGAAGCGGGTCGCAGGTCTCGTGACGATGACGTCAGGCGCGTTGTGACCAACAAGCTCAACGAATCGTCACGCGCTTTGGCGCAGGCCCATCACGAGTATGGGACTTGGAATGAAGACGATGGGGAGGTTGAGGAGGAGGAGCGACCACCCGCCCTGCCGCCAAAGAAGCGAGCGAGGGTAGTACAGGCTATATTGGTTGATGATGCCGATTCGGTCGTTGCAAATGCACCGCCGCCCGCAACTCCATCATCGCTGCCGGCGGCACAGCCGGTACTGCCAGAGGAGAAGGACAGTGACGAGGAGAATGTCGCTATGGCAGTCCAGGCGGCGGTGGTGGCGGCGGAGGCGGCGGCGGTGGCGGATGCATTGGAGGCGGGCTCCTCCTCCTTCACGTCCGCGCCGTCGGCAGCAAGGCTATCAATTGCACCTTTGACCGAAGCGGAGGGCTACACGCTCCTTCACTCTGCCGGCAGCAACACCGGCTACAAGGGCGTGCGCAAGACGGAGAGGGGCCGCTACAGTGCCGACTACTACGACACTACCCTCCAAAAGTATGTGCATATCGGCACGTATGATACCGCGTTAGAGGGGGCGATCTCGTACGCGAAGAACGCTCCACCAAGGCCGTCCACACCGCCATTGCCAGATGTTGAGGTGAAGGAGGTTGACGGCCTCAAATTGATCCTCTCGTCAAGGTGCAAGACGGGATATCAAGGCGTGAGCAAGGCGGCGCATGGCGATCGCTTTGTGGCGCATTATTACGATCACGACTTGCGTCAGCAGAAGAAGATACCCGGATCCTTTGCGACGGCGGTAGAGGCGGCGGTTGCTTATGCAAAGCGTGCGGCCGGCGATGAGGAGGTGAGAGGCCCGCGATTGAGGAGGGTAGAGGGCGAGCCGAGCTCCGCGCCATTTGCGGTGGTGCAGGGTGATGATGCAGGAGGAGCGCTGATGGAGGCGCCGTTGGCGACGGAGGCGCCCGTATACAGCCACAAGGATGGATACAAACTCGCTCTCTCGGAGAAGAACCCGACCGGCTATCGCGGCGTCTATGCGTTGAGAGATGTAGGCGCCCACGTCCATCGCTATGAGGCGCAATACGCACGCAAGCATCTAGGCCGCTTCGATACGGCTGTCGAGGCGGCGGTGTGCTATGCGAGGCACGTCGAGGAGTTGAAGGCGTCGGGGCCGAAGGAGGCGGAGCTCCGGCGGCTATTAGAGCAGGAGGCGGAGGAGGAGGAGGCGGAGGAGGAGGAGGAGGAGGCGCCGCCTGCTGCGCCCGTGGCGATGGAGGAGGCTCAGGAGGAGGCGCCGCCGCCGGCCGCTCCGGTGCCGATGGAGACGAGCGAGTAGATTTAGAGAACGAATGTGAGAGAGCTAGAGACCGGGTGAGATGTGTGCACAATGTGGTGACGAGCGGGTGCTGTTGTGTGCGGTATTCGGCGCGTGGAGCCTTCAGAGTGCAAGGAAAAAGGTGGCTTGCTACGGCGCTGCCGGCGTCGCGGCACGCGATCGGCGGACGTGCTCGCCGCCGTCATGGCTGCTGCTGCTTCCTCCTCCGAACGCGGCGCGCCGTCCGAGCCCACGACCACCTCCACCATCCGCATCTGCTCCTACAACATCGGCCTCCGCGGCCTTCCCGCACTCTGCACCACGCCGCTCGACACGCTCGGACCGGCGGATGTGCACGGCATTCAGCGACGCATGGGCTTTGGATCGCTCGCCGAATTGCTGCGACAGTGCGACGCCGACGTCATTTGCTTCCAAGAGGTGAAAATGGCCGAACTCTCCTCTTTAGAGCGCGCTGTCGCATTGGCTGAAGGCTACGATTCCTTCTTCGCACTCTGCCGAAAGCAGAACCCGTCAACCTCCTACGGCCGCTACGCTGGCGTCGCCACCTTTGTGCGCACCGCCTTCCGGCCGCACCGCGCCGAGGAGGGCGTCACCGGCGTGCTCTCACCCAATTCCGCCTCCAACGAGGCTGCCGGCTCGTCCTTTGCTTCGATGCTCGCCTCCTTTCCCGGCGCGGCCGCTGAGCCGACCGATTCGGCCATCGACTCCGAAGGCCGCTGCGTCATCACCATCCACGGCGACCTGGCGATTCTGAATGTCTACGTGCCCGCGAATTCGTCCGACGACCCGGCGCGGCAGGAGGAGCGGTTGGCATTCAAGGCGGCCTTTTTACGCGCGCTCGAGCGCCGCGCGCGCTCCCTCCTCGCAGAGGGCTTACGCGTACTGATCATTGGCGATTTCAACATCGCTCCCAACCGCATAGACTCGGCGCGTGAGCTTCAAGCGCAGCAGCCATCCGGCGCGACGCGCTCGCGTGTCTGGCTCGACGAGCTGCTACACCCGCGCAACAATGCCAATGGCGGGCCGCCGCGCACTCCGTTTGCCGATTGCTTCCGCATGCTGCATCCGACCGCACGCGAGGCCTATACGTGCTTCCATGTCGCCGCCGGTGCGGACGCCTTCAACTTTGGCTCAAGGATCGACCTCGCGCTGCTCGCGCCGCCTCCGATTGTCTCGGGTACCGCTGAGGACGCCGCAAGCCGTGCCGCCGCCTCCTCTATTGAGCAATTTGCCTTTGGATCATCAACTGCGGGCGCGCCCGCCGCTGACGCTGCGGCTGAGGACGAACCCTTCTATTGTGACGATGACGACGGCGATCCCTTCTCCGTCGGACCGACCGCGCCCTCCAAACGGCCCCGCGGCCTTCCATCCACCTACTCCTCCTCCTCCAACCTCTCTCTACTCGAATGCTCCATCATGAAGGACCTGGATCAAAGCGATCACAAGCCGCTACGCCTCGTCGTGTCTGGTCTATCGCTGCCGCCCGAGCCGCCGCCCCAGCCAAGCCTCTCAAGCGCCATCCGCTTAGGCGGCCAGTCGCTCCTCTCGAGCTTTGTCAGCCGAGGGCGTGCTGAGGGCGAGGCCGCTCCCGCCGCCGCCACCGCCGCCACCGCCTACGCCTCGACTGCGATTGCCTTCTCCGCTCCACTCGCCGCCGCAGCCGCGCCCAGAGCGCCGCGCGCGCTCACTCAGAGCCGCCTCGGCGGCTTCCAGCCTGCAGCGGCCAAGCCGGACGCGACGAGCAGCAGCGGTGGCGCATCATCTGCTTCGGGCGGTGGCGCGGCTGCCGGCTGGCACGCGCTCTTCCAAAAGGCCAACGACCGCATCCCGCTCTGCCGCCACAAGGAGCCGTGCAAGAAGCAGACCGTACGCAAGGCGGGCCCGAACCAAGGAAAGTGCTTCTTCTCGTGCCAGCGGGCGGAGGGGCCGCGCGCCAACCCGGAGACGAATTGCGGATACTTCAAGTGGGCGAGCGATTGGGCGAATGAACTCGCGGCGAAGCGGAAGCGCGAGGGAGGCTGAAGCAGATGTTGCCTTTTTTAGTACGAGATCAAAAGTCGTTTTTGACAATCAATTGTTCCTGACCTGCCAAATTGGGTCTGCGCGTGCCCCGGAGGTGCCAACCCTCCGCTGACGCGCGACCCGACGCAGTTCTGCCGAGACGAGGTAGCGCGATGGCCGTCCAATGCGAGCGCCCGGCCTTGCGCGCGGACCGCAACTGTCTTGTTCCCGACCTCCCAGCCGCACCTAGCGGCCGCCTCTATCTCTCCCATCTCCGGCACAAGCTCACCCGCGCCCTTTCTCCTGTCCGGACACATTGCAGCACATTTAATCCGCGTGCCGCATGCTGCCGAACGCCGCTGCTGCTGAGTCTCCTGTGCGCGTCGCCTCTGCTGAACTCCGCTCCATTTTTTTCTGCTCGTAAACACAGAGAAGGAGCTCAATATGTGCGAGACCAACAATGCATCACCGCTGCCGCCGGAGGTGATGATGAACGGGCCGGCACATCTCGAGGAGCCAATCGCCGACCCCGAGAAGCGCTTGATGAGCGATGTCGACCTCGCTTCGGTAGCGACGGCGAGCGAGCAGCAGCTGTGTAACGAGATGATCATGCAGTCGGTCAAGCCGAAGGTCGTTGGCCTGACCGTCGGACGCCCGGCTCGCGTCTCCGATGTATCCAAACGACGGCTCACCACCCATGCTCGTCCTTTCTATATGAGGGCCGCCGTGATTCTGGCGGTCGTTAACGCGTCGAGTACCGCCGCTCAGTGCACCAGCACTTGCGGGGATGCAAGCGACGGTTACTGCGACGATGGCGGCCCCGGATCTCAATTCAGCATTTGCGGCCTCGGCACGGATTGTGCTGACTGCGGTACACGGTACGGGACGTACGCATCACCGCCGCCGCCGCCTAGAGTGAGCTCGTGCGCTTCCGACTGCCGTGCTCTCTATTCTTCGTGCTCCGGTCTCGGCGGTGACTGGGACGGATCCGGCTGCGGCTGGGGTTGCAATTTCCTCTGCGAACCACAGTCGGTCTCCCAGTGCATCTCGAGCTGCAACAGCCGCAGTGAGAACGGGCTTTACGGATCCTCCAACAACCGTGAGCGTGTCGGCTGCAGGGCTGTCTGCGGCCTGGGGCCCGTGCCGTCGCCGCCTACAACGTCGAGTACCGCCGTATGCACTAACACTTGCACCAGTACTTTTTTAGGCCAGGAATACTCGGTTGTAGGCGACGGTATCTGCGACGATGGCGGCCCCGGAGCTGAACTCAGATTGTGCAGCTACGGCGCGGATTGCGATGACTGCGGTCCGCGGGAAGCGCGTCCGCCTGGACCACGTCCACCACCAGGGCCGGATTATTGTGGTCTCGTAACCGAGCAGCAGCGGAACAGATCAGACTTTGAGCACCTCTACAGCGACGCAGTACCCGGATCTCAAGGGCTTGTGACCGGATGGATCGTGCTTGCCTTCGTTGCCGCCTTCGGTGGCATTTTATAAGCTGCTTCTTTTTGAGGCGCGGTTATGAATTAGACCGAGCTCACGGCACTTTAGCTCAGGACAGAGGTATGTGGGTGGTTTATAGCTTTGGGGCGGCCTTCTCGACAGCCTTTTTCTCCTTCCTCCTCGGCCTCCTGCTTATTGTTGTGTGGAGAGTCAACATGTCCGCGGTCTATGACATGCCGGATGCATGCCCGCCTCCGTCGCCGCCACCGCCTCCTCCGCCGCCGCTACCTCCTCCGCCGCCGCCTCCGCCGTCGCCTCCCTTTCCCCCGCCGCCGCCGCATGAGTGCCTCACCGACGCGACGCGGCGCTACCAAGACTCCGGCTCCTCGTACTGCACGGAGGCGCGCTCCCTCCTCAACGCCACCAGTGGAGACAGCGTGTGCGCCGCCGTCGCCATGGCCACTGTAGAGCACTCGCCCCTCTGCCAAGGCACCGAGCTGTGCCAGCAGCTCGGTGAGATGACTCGCGAGAAAATCCCCTTCCTGTACGCCATCAACCTCATCGATCTCATCATCGAGGGCTTCTCGCTCGTCGCGCTTTTGTTCTCGGCGTTCCGCCAACTCGGCGGCCCCGCCGTCGGCGCCCCGCTGCTCGCCATCATGCTAGCGATCGACATCTCGCTCGAGTTCATCGCCATAGCGACGGCTAACAGCATCCACCCGATGGTCAAGCCGCTGCGCACCGACGCGTGCCTCGACCTGCAGTTGGCCAACGGACGCACCATGTACGAGACCCTCGTCAAGCTCGAATCCGACCTCGAGACTATCGTGCGCCTAGGCTACTTCGAGATTGGCGTCGCGGCGGCGGCGGCAGTGGGCGATCTCGCGGACCTGTACAGGTTCTGGCACGACGGCGATAAGGAGATGAGCACGTGCACCCTCTTCCTACGCGGCGTCTTCCTCTTTCTTCCGGCACTCCTTGATGTCATTTTGGCCGCGATGGACTTTTTCATCTTCACGTCGTCAGCAAGCACGGAGGCCGTCGAACTCCGCCAGAGCATCGTCGCGCGCGACGCCGCCTGGTGCGTCACCATCGCCACCGACTGCGTGCCTATCGCCGAGGAGGAGGCGATGCGCCTGAACGGCGAGCGGCCGGCTGAGGCCAACTACTTGCCAATGGTCATAGGGTGGGTCGTTTCACTTATAATCCTGGTTCTCTTGTACGTGAGACTTTGTGCGGCTAGGCGCATCAGACAGAGTCTTTCCTCCAGGCCTGCTACAACCTCAGGGGTGCAGATGGGGAATGTGCCGTAAACCAAAGGCTCGAGCGGAGATGTCTCAGAGTGCGCAAGGGTTGAGCATGGGGTTGAGCTCGTGGCAAAGGGAAAGCGCGAGCGAGGGAGGATGGGCTTTGTAGAACTGTGCACGCTGTCACAAAGCGCTATCCTCGCGGCACAATCCCGCTAATCAGCCCCGCGCTCTTTTCCACCGCGATCCGCGTCCAGTTGCCATCCTTGAGGAAGCAGAGCCTCGAGCGCTTCATGAGCGTCCAGCCTTTGCACGTGTTTGGCCTCCCGCCCTTCTCGTGAAGCAGACCGCCTTTGTAGCTCCTACACGACGCGGCGCACGCTGTCACCGTATCCGCGTCCTCCACCTCTGTCAGATCGCCGCCACGCAGATCGACATTCTCAAAGATGGTCGTCACATCGCGCAGCTCCGCCGGTAGTTGCCATGCGCCTCCTGTATAAATGGATGGGTTCACGCGATGCCGTAAGACCGGGTGCGCACTCTCGACCCAATGATCGTCCTCAGGATCCTCCGTATTCTCTAGCATGTCCTCCTCGCCCTCCTCCTCATCCTCATCCTCATCGCCATCGTCATCGTCGTCATCGTCACCATTGATCTGCCGGCGGGCCTCCTTCTTCGCCTCCTCCTCGTCATCCTCCTCATCGTCATGCTTCGCCTTCTTTCGCATCCCGCTCGTTGTCGCAGCCACCTCCTTCAGCTCGCTTATACTCTCATTCCGTGCCGCCGCCGCGTGCGCCCGCTTGTACCGCTCCGTGCGCACAAAATGGCTCGCATTCGCCGCCGCATTGCCACCGCCGCCTCCCGGATAGTACGCGCTCAATTCCTCCTCCTCCTCCCACTTGCCCTCATTCTCCGCGGCCGCCTCGAGCCGTACCGCTCGCTCTCGTATACTCTCACCCGTTAGTATACCACCAATCATCTCAGGATCGTAACGCAAGGTCGACGCGTTGTACAATCGCAGCAAGCATAGGAATCGCCGCTTGTCCAAGGTCCACGCGACGCATCGCCCATCGCCCAAGCACAGCTCCTCGCAATCCGCAGGCAGGCGGATGTCGTCGTGAACCGTAAAATCGCCAACAAAGGAGGTCGAGTCGTTGTATCGGTTCGCCTCGTCGTCGGTCGTCTCGTGCGGCGGGTCACGCCGCCGCCTCCTCCAATGCCGCCAGCCACGACGCTTCGAATCGACGCCATTGTACGATTCCTCACCGTCGAGGTACTCGCCCTCCTCCTCCTCGTGCGGCCGCTCCCTCTCATGCATCGCCTCATACGACGAATCGTCATCATCGGACCAGGTCTGACCATCAAAGCCACCGAGCTCGCTGCTGCCGTTGAACGCCTTGCGGCGCACGTCGAGCAATGACGAGTTGACCGAGCCGCTCACCGCGTTTGGATTCTGATGGACCGAATAGCCCTCGCCCTTGAGCCAGCACGCGCGCTCGCCCTTGACCCACGTGAATGCGAGGCAGCGCGGATGCTGCTCGCAGAGCATGCGGCATTCGGGCATCGACTCGACGCCGAAAATCGAATCAATGTCGCCACCGGTGTAATCGACCGATTCGTACCACGAACCGTGCTGCGGATGGAGGTCGTGCATCAAAAAGACGAGCGCGCCGAGCCACGTCGACGAGAGGCAGCCGAGCAATAGGAAGAGCTGCGGTCGGCGCGGCGACGACGATTTCTTCTCCTTTGGATTTTGCAGCGGCTGCAATGCGGCTTCTGGATCGGCGGATTTATTGGAAGGCCAGTGCCGCACGTCGGAGGCCATAGGCGATGATGGCGAGACGCGTGCACCGGAGCAGGCGCCGTCGTGCACACCAAACAAAAGAGAGCGGACAGCAACACCGAATAATATATCTTCTCTTCTCTCGTATTGGCCAACTGATGATGACCAAGACGACGCGAAGGACACGTAAGCATCAGCGAGGTGTGTCGTTACGTGAAAGCGATACGCGCGGCAACCACCGTCGCGCTCGCTGCTTCTCGAACCCAGCGCAACCGATAACAGCCACCACACCACATTTTAATCGTTAACAAATGCCGCCCGCCGAAAAAGCAAAGAAGGAGTCCAAAGCGCAAAAGGACGCGGCCGCAAAGCTCGCGGCGCGCCAGGAGGCCGCCGAGAATGCCTTCGCGCAGGCGGACGCGGACGGCTCGGGCCAGGTCGACGCGACGGAGCTGCAGGGCCTGCTGATGAACCTGCTCACCAAGGAGGGCATCGAGTTCGACCGTCAGATCGTCGCCGAATTCGTGAGCGCCGAGTTTGCGAAGGCGGATACGGACGGCAGCGGCGATGTCGATTTCGACGAGTTTGTCAATTACTACAACGGGCTCGTCGACCGGTTAGCGGGCAACGCGATGACGGCGGCGCTCGAGGACGCAAAGAAGGCGACGGCGAAGAAGCTCGAGGAGGCGGCGATCGCCGAGGACCCGCAGGTCTACGAGGGCCTGCACGCATTGGTCCATATTCTCTCGCACCCATCCGTCCGCGCCTACAGCGGTTTAGTCGTGCCCTTCAAGATGAAGGACCGTAACGCGGACTGCACGCCCAACCCGGAGCACGGCTCGACCTCTCACGGTCTCGTCCTCGATTTGAGCCGCCGCGCGCAGCGTTTGCTCACACCATGGGGCTCATTGCCTATTGGGTATCGCCTCTCGTTTGAGGGTTACCAGGAGAAGGTGCCTCCCGCAGAGGCGGAGGACACCAAATCGAAAGGCCGCGGTAAGAAGGGAGCCGTGCCGTGGGCGTTAGTCCCGGCGGACCCTGCCGCGACCGAGACCCATCCAATCTTCTTTGATTTAGCGAAGCCGCAGCCACGTCCGCCGCCCGGCCAGGAGGCGCCGCCTCTTCGTATGCTCGGGTTAAAGAAGCTACCTATGCGCTGCCAGTACCAGGTGGTAGAGCTGTGCGGCAATACTCTACCTGTCGGCGAGGCGATTGCCGTCACGGGTAAGGACGAGCTCAAGAAGTTGGGCGATCGCTTCCAGGCGATGGTGCGCAAATATCCGAAGGATCCGATGCCGCAGCTGCCGATGGATGACGCGGAGGGCGGTCCCTTAGTCAACCATCTCGTGAGGCCGTCTGGTATCGGCACTGTGGCGGTCCGGCCGGATCGCTTCGAGATGTTGCGGAAGCGGAAGGAGGTGACCCAAAGGACGGGGCCCAAAAAGTTCTCGGAGGAGGACATGGAGTTTGCGATGCTGGTCAAGGGGAATGACGATGGGGAGGCGGCCAAGTTTCTGGTCAAGATGCAGGGAATGGAGAATAATGTCATCGATAAGCGTGCGGGCCACGCGACGCGCGCGATGACGCGCAACGCTTTACGGACATGCGAGTTTGACGAGGAGCACGCCGAATGGATGCTCAAGAATAGCGACAAGCTGTTGAAAAAGAGCGCGGAGGAGGTCCTCAAGTCAATAGAGAATGGCCAGGGCATCAAGACGGGCTTAGGCTACCCGAGCCGCATGGAGTTGGAGCGGCTACTCGTGTACAAGAGATGCGATATGGGCCCTGTATTGGCCGAGCTCAAGAGGAAGTGGAAGCAGGACATTGAGGCGATGACCGAGATTATTGCGGCGTCTGAGGTAGAGGAGATGTTGACGCCAGAGAGGTGTGAGAGCTTTGCATTCTCTCGGCCGGTGACTGGAGCGGAGGCGATGCATGTTGAGGACCTCTACCTATCCGACGAGTTCAAGCGCGACCAGGAGGCCGTCGTCAAATTCCTCTCGGAGGCTGGTACGGTACTTAAGCGCGCATTCACGCTCGGCAATCCGACGCGCCAGGAGGTGGAGGACCTGCTTCGTGACTTAGATCACGACTCAGAGAAGGTACTCACCTTCTTGGGAGGCTGGAGCAGCCTGATGGACTTGGCTCCTAAACAGGGCGGCGCGACTCGTGAGGAGTGCAAACGATACATGCAGATACAGAGCAAGGTGCCTGCGATACAGCAGGCTGCTGCGGAGTGCCTGCTCAAGACGATATGGCAGCTGGCAAACCCCAAGCCGCCCAAGCCGCCAGGCAAGGGCTCAAAAGCGCCGCCTAAACGCCACTACTCCCAAGAGTGCGGCTTCCCGTCGAGGGACGAGTGCGAATGGGCGTTACTAGGCACACGCTCAGAGCTCAAGGATACTGACAAGGGCCCGAGTTTCAACCTCAAGATTGACGGCGCGGCGGAGTTGCTCATTCGGCTGCAGACGATGTATGACGAGCGCAAATATGTCGCATTGAAGCGAGAGGACTTCAAATGGTGCATCGACCCGGATCGCGAGAAGGCGATGGTCAAGGTGCGGCCGTTAACACCGGCCGAGCGAGGCGAGACGCCCGGCCAGATTATGTGTGCGGCGTTGAATGCGATTGTGATGTCTCTCGACGAGCGCAACTTGAAGACAAACCGCCAGGAGATGTACACCGCTCTGGAGAAGTTCAAGTTTGTGCAGGCCGATGCCGAGAAGTGGCTGTTTGGTGTTGGGTCGTTGATGCAGCAGCAATCGGAGCTCTCGATCACGAGCCGTGAGGAGGTGGAGGCGGCAATGGTACAGTTCGAGCTTGACGACGAGAAGGTCATTGAGCTCTTCCAGGTCGCGCATCGGCTTCAGAAGCGGAAGCTCGAGATTGGCAACCCGACCCGAGAGGAGATTAAGGCGATCTTAGACCTCGCGTGGGAGGAGCCCGACAGGGAGGAGGTTGCCGCAAAATGTTTGACCTTCTACCGGCAGTTGATGTCGGATGACGCTCAGCTGATGACCTTGTTTGGAAAGTCGCCGGAGCAGGAGGAGATCATTTATATCCGCAAATCGATTCTACGTTTCAAGGGCGATAATGAGGCCTCTATGAACTACCTGAAGAATGTCGCTGAGATTGAGAGTAAGGGCGAGTCATTGGGTCGGCCGAGCAGGGAGCTGATCATCGCGGAGCTCGATAAATATGGTCTGGATAAGAGGAAGGCGCAGCAGGCGATTCGTGAGGAGTATCATAAGAGGAGGGATGAGGAGCTGAAGGCGGAGTATGCGAAGAAGAAGGCGGAGGCGGACAAGAAGAAGGGCGCGTGAGGTGGTTTTAGGGAGATGCAGCGTGCAATACGGGATGTGGTTTGTGTGTTGTGGGGCGTGACGTGTGTGTTGTGGTGTTTGTGCTGCCGCGGTTGACGTGACGGTTAGAGCCGGAGAGAGAGAGAGCGAGAGAGCCATGTGTGTTGCGGACGCGGACGACGATACATTTTTGATTTCGTATTTACAAAGCAAGTCTTTAACCCGCGCCGCGATTGGCCGGCCCGCCTACATCCCACGGCGACGCGTCGTCGCGAAAGTCGCCGTCCCATCCGCCGCGCGGCTCGCACGCCGGCCCGGATCCTGGACGCCGCCCATCGCGCTTCTCGCGCAGCCCGAGGCACTCGCTCGCGACGGCGGCCGCGCCGGCAAACAGCTCGCTCAGCTTTGGCTGCGGCAGCCCGTCATTCGGCGGGTGCTCCTGATCTAAATAGTAGCAGCCGCCGCTGACGCTGCCGCGCACGCTCGCTACCGGCGTCACGTTGAGCGGCGCGACGCATCGGGCATTCGGGAGCTGCACCGAGAGGCGCGCCTTTGCCAGCGCACCGGCATCGCATCCGTAGCGTATCAAAGTGCGAGGCGGCAGCGGCAGGCCTTTGTGGTCGAGCACGCTCAGGGCGCGGCCCATCACGTCCCGTCCACCAAAGAGAGCAAAATCGTGGGGCGCCAGCTCTCGACTGCTCTTGTGTGGGCATTGATGAAGTGAGCTGTAGGTGGGCGCGTCGTAGAGATCATCACCAATCGTTGAGACTGGAGGTAGAGTGGTTTGGCGCAGCGTGAGCATGTCGGCGCGCAAACGCAGAACGGCCGCGTATCGCTGGCTCGTTGGAGCGGTGGCAGCGGGAGCAGCGGCGGCGGAGGAGGAGGCGGCTGGCGGCTCGGACGACGTTCCTGCCGCCTCGGCTCTCTCAATCAAACGGAGGCACTCGCGCGCCTGCAGCGCCTGGACGAGCCGCGCCTTGAGCTGGCTCCCACACTGCTCGAGACCATTCAGATTGAAGCGCGCGACTGGTCGGCTGCGGCGGCTCTGGTTGCTGACGGCATGCTGCGGTTCGGCAAGCTCAGCGAATGTACTCGCACCCTTCCACTGCAGTTTTGGGTCGTAGAGAGTCGACGCGCGCAATCCGGGAATTTGTGTGAGGTACGATTTGCCACGAGTATACGAAAGATCGGCCGGGCCGACATGGAATACGTCGATTTTGTAAGACGATGCAGCGCCGAGCAATAGGTTTTTCACGAGCGCCGGAAAGCCAATCATAAACAGTCGGAGCTGTCCCGTGAGGCATACGGCGAGCCGCGGCGTATTTGGATGATGGCGACGGCGCTCGCGGCGTAGTCCGGCAACTGCGGCGGAGAATGGCGCGCAGCTCGGCTGTGCTTTGCCGTACGTCGCTTTTGGCTTTGACGGCTGCGCTTTGCCGTGCGTCGGCATCGGCGACTTTGGCGGCATCCACGCGCCCGATCCTGTGGCGTCGTCGCGGGCACTTCCAAACAAGACGCGCCCCATACAACTCACGACAATCTCTCAGCACCGCTCAAAGATCTTGTACAGCTGCTCGGTGCACGCGACCTGCACGACGGCGCCGTTCGTCGCGTGCGCGTTTGGCGGCTCGTAGCTCTTCCGCATCGCCGGCAGGAGGACGTGCTGGATCGTCCACGCGGCCGAGCAGCCTTGCTGCTCCTCGCCATCCGCCACCGCTCCTCCCTCCTCTCCCTCTGCCGCCTCTCCGACCTCATCAATGCGATAGAGCCTCGCAAGCTGCCTCGCACATCCCTCAAAGCACGGCTGCTCTGTCGTCCAATCCACCTCCTCCGCCAACCCCTTTACGAACTTCGGCAGTCCATTCAGAGGCGGTACATAACCCTCTATCAGCTGCGGCAGCGCACAGAGGCAGCCGCCTTGTACAGTCAGTGAGAGGTACTCCTCCAGCATCTCGCCCTTCTCGTCGAGGAGAGCCGCCGCATGCGCCGCAGCCTCGCCCGCCTCAAACGACGACGACGCTCCGCTACCGCTACCCTTGCCCTGCTCGTTCGCTTCGACCTCGAGCGCGAGGAGGTACAGCTCCGAGATCGAGATCGGTTTGGTCAAACGGATCGCCGCGTGGTTGCCCCATCCTCGTAACGCCAACTGGTAGCAGAATGCTTCTGACGATTGGCCAATGTGGACCACGTATAAACGAGTCAGGTGCTGAAGTAGGACGTAGCGACGGTCGACGACGCCGACGTATGTATGCTGGCTAAAGAGAGCGTGTAAGCCGCGGGAGAGCTGGGCGGTCACTCGGCGGAGTAAATTGTGGATGCTCGTGAGCTCGCAGGGCGCCCATCGGCGCTCGCCGGCGCTAGAGGCAGGGCCGGCGCGTTTGACGATACGCTGCGCGCCGCAACTCCACTGAGGTACCACCAGAGCGGCACCCGGTCCTGCCTCCTCCTCCTCCTCGCCCGCCTCAAAGGGAACCATTGCTGCGACTCCTGCTGGCCCGTGCGCCTCCTCGTCGTGAGCGCCTGGCGGCGAAGCGGGCGGCTCGTCGTCTCTACGGCGCTTGCCAGGCGCTGCGGCCGCCGCTGCTGCTGCGGGCGCCTGAGCGCGTGAGGCGCCCGCCCAATCTGCCGTCCTCTCAATGTACTTGTCGAGCTCACCCGCGGCCATACCGCCACCGCCAGTACGCACGAGCTTACGAGGGTCATACGCAGGCTTGGCCGGCTTGCTGCTGCTGCCGCCGCCGCCGCCGCCGCTGCTGCTGCCACCACCGCCGCCGCGTGCGCCACGCCCAGTCGCGTCGTCGTCGGCCGCGGCGGCCGCGTCGCCGCTTCCGCTCGCGTCCGCATCCTTCTCGGCGCTACCCGTGCCGTCCCTCGCTCCATTGACCATCCCCGGCAGTACCGCCTGCGCCAGGAAGGTACGCGACGCGTTCGCACCGATCAGCTTCTCCTTGACGAGGCCCTGTACGCTCGCGACGACCTTCTCCGCATCGAGAAAGTGCACCTCCCGCTTTGTTGGGTGGACGTTGACGTCCAGCGCATTCGGCGGTAAGCGCAGCGAGAGGTAGACAAACGGATGGCCCCCTTTTGGAAGGTATGCGGCATAGACCTCCTCCACCGCCTTCCGTAGGCTGACACTCTCGACTAAACGCTTGTTGATAAAGAGGAGGAAGGTGAGCCGCTTGGACGAGTGGTTCGCATTCGTGACGAGGCCATTCACCTTGAGGCCGAGCGTTACCTCCTCACCACTCACCTCAATGAGCTCCTTGGCCACCGCTCTGCCATAGACCATCCTCACCACCTCTGAGCTCGATCCCTCCGCCTTGCCGCCCGTCGCGAGGTCCGCCTGACCATCGATACCCTTGCGGCACGAGACGGCGCACGTCGGATTGTCGATGGCGTACGCCTGCACCACCGGCAGCAGCTTGCCATACTCCTCTCCGGGTCCCTTCATGGCATTGCGCCGCGCGGGTACATTGTAAAACATATCCTCCGCAACAATCAGCGTGCCTTTGGTGCCGGCGCACGGCTTGGGTGAGGAGTCGGTCTCGCCCGGTCGGGCCGGGACGAGCGCGCCGTCCGCGTAGCACGCGCGGTACGCGCACGGCGCGCCGGCCGTCATCGAGGTGATCGTCACCTGAGAGACGTGCGAGATGGACGCGAGCGCCTCGCCGCGGAAGCCAAAGGTCTCGATCGCCTCGAGGTCCTCGTACGCGCGCAATTTCGAGGTGGCGAAGCGCTCGCACACCTTGCCGAAATCGTCGCGCAGGATGCCGTGGCCGTTGTCCTGGATTTGCAATAATTTGAGGCCGCCGCCCTTGGCGAGCACATTGATCGTCGTCGCACCGGCGTCGAGGCTGTTCTCGAGGAGCTCCTTGAGCGCTGAGGCGGGACGGTGGATGACCTCGCCGGCGGCGATGCGGTTGACCGTGTGCTGGTCGAGCTTGACGATGGTGCGGGTGTTCGGTAGCACGGCCGATGACGCCATCGCGCGCCGGCCGAGGACGCGCGCCGTGGCGCGCCGCGGACGCCTGGTTTGCGAGCAACCTTCGTGGCACCACACACTGAAGCGCATCCTCGATTTTGACGGCCCGAATCGACGATCGACCTCAGGGGGGTCCAGGGCAGGGCGCCGGCTACGTCTCCACGGCTCCATAGGTACGACGCCGTCGCGGCCCACCTCCTCAACCCCACACAACCAAGCACCGCCACCTCAGGGCCCGTCCGCCCCACGATTACCTCCATCGCCACCTCCCACCAAAAACCTCTCCGCTCTCCACCCCCCCATTCCCGCCGTGACCCGCACGCCGGCTCACTTTTAATCCTCGCTCCCGCCTCCTCTCAGGTCCGGTTCGCCATGACGTTCGAGAAGGTCGTCGTCATCGACTGCAAGAACCACCTGCTCGGTCGGCTCGCCTCCATCATCGCGAAGGAGCTGCTCCAGGGCCAGCGCGTCGTCTGCGTCCGAACAGAGGACGTCAACATCTCGGGCTCACATTACCGCAACAAGCTCAAGTTCCTCGACAAAATGCGCAAGTGCACGAACACGAACCCGGCGCACGGCCCGTTCCACTTCCGCTCGCCGTCGAAGGTCTTCTACCGCGTCATCCGCGGCATGATCCCGCACAAGACCCACCGCGGCAAGTGCGCCATGGAGCGGCTCAAGTGCTTTGAGGGTGTGCCGGCGCCGTACGATAAGATGAAGCGCATGGTGAGCAGAGCCGCCCCCCCGTCGCCGCGCATGGACAGAGCACACGGATGCGGAGCGGGCGG
>JACLAC010023586.1_pt1 | contig 20825 bp, 14 predicted proteins | sample 8027881 | NCBI WGS metagenome assembly JACLAC01 (sample SAMN15725517, study PRJNA655200) | protist metagenome | isolation source: fluorescence activated cell sorting (FACS) single amplified genomes of... | place: Spain: Blaines Bay Microbial Observatory, Mediterranean Sea | collected 2016-01-19 | reverse complement strand
AAAGAATATCTACTCGTTTGTTATGAAACATCCCAACAATGGTTTCTTTTACTTGACGCCTGCGTTCGTTTCTTTCCTCTTCTGCAGCTTTAGCTATTTTAGCAAGTCGTTCCTCTTCTTCTTTTTTTTCTTTTTGAAGCATTAATGCTTCTTCAAGTGCATTAGCTGCAGCTTGATCTGTCGTGGTACTATTGTTGGCATTATTATTTGCCATTGCAGAACGTTTCTTCGGTGGTAAAAGCAATGGACTTTTTGGTAAACGAAATGGTAATTGTTTTTTCTTATTCATTTTACTTGTGTTGTTGTAGTTGCTGGTACTTTTGCCACTGCTGTTGTTGCTATTATTAATACTACTAATAATATCATCTGATGGGTTGAAATTGATTGGTTTGCTCATTTTTTTTTTCATTACATAATCAATAAGACTAGCATCATCATATGTTTGCCTTTGATTATTATTATTATTGTTATCATTATTAAATGTTTTCATTGGTTGTGCTTGTATTTGATTGTTTGATGTAGTAGTTGTAACATTTTTCGACGTCTTCCTCTTCGTAGTGGTAGTAGTCGTCATAGCAGTAGTTGTTGTAATTGGAACAATTGTTGTTTGTTGTTTTTTCTGCACTACTTGAGCAACAATTGGTTTCTTTTTCTTACTCTTTATTTTTTTTTTTCTTCTTTTGTACTACCACAGCTGCTTTACTAAGTGCTTTAACTTCTTTAATTTTCTTTTTTTTCCCATCTTCAATCGATTTTTTAATTTCTTCTAATCGCTTCAAACGTAATTTTTCCATTTCTGCTTTTGCTTTATCTGTCAATCGTTTTGACGATGGTACAGGTTTTGTAATTTTATCATGAAAAAAATCTGTCTTGATGGTTTCTCTTTTTTTTTTAGAATTTAAATCATTCGATGTTACATATTTCAATTCAATATTTTTTTCACTTCCACCTAAAACATATTTTACATTGACTGTACCTGCTTCAGGATTAATTTTCATTACTTGCCCAACACCGCCCGGTTTATTAATACCAGGCCAAGTACGTGATTGTACAACTACCATTTCTTTTAATCGATATGGAAAATTTTCGTTTGTTGTTGTTGATATTTTCGTATTCGTTGTGTTTGAAAAATTAGTTGATTTTGTCGAAGCACCATCACTATTCGTTACCAACGTGCCATTATTAGCACTTTTTTCGTTCTTGGTCGTCGTTGTATTAGATAAAAATGATGAACCTGGTGATGGTGCATCTGATAATATTTGTTGTTTATTTTGTGACGTTGTTGGAGATATTTGTTGTTGTTTTGGTAAAGTCGAAGAAGAAGAACTAGCTTTTGCTTTTTTTTTCGCACTGTCTTCTTTCTTTTTCAATTTTGGAGAAAGATACGAAGATTTCCGCTTACGTGGAGTCGTTTTCAACATATTGTTACCTTTTACAAATTTTATTTCAACATTTTTCTCGGTACCACCTAGAATATATTTCACGTTAATAGTTTTATTATCATTTACTTTTACAATACGTCCAGTTCCACCTGGCTTATTGATGCCAGGCCATGTACGCGATTGTACATTTACTATCGAACCAACTTGCATGATGATGATATTCTTTCCAAACGACAGAAATAATATATAAAATATTATATTATGAATAATTCAACGCTCAATCAATATTGAATCTAATCAATTACGGATGATTGAATATCTATCTATCTATATCTATTGTTCTATTTATATTATTATGTACAATAGTTGCAAAATAGAATTGATATATTATTTTTCACAGAATTTAGCAAGCCTGTGTACCTGGTATATTTGAAATAAAAAAAATATAACTGTAAATATTGTTGATTTGGTACATAGATTCCCCCAAAATACGAAAATGACGACCACTATTGTAACAAGTACAACATGACGACCACAGCATGACGACAGCATAACATAATAATTCATATTTTGTATTTTTGATAGTAATAGGGAATTTTGATAAAGATTATAGTCGGAATATGCAATATGTATATTATTGTGTAATAAATTACATATATATATATCCATGTCAAGGAAAAAAATGATAATGTAAAAATTTCGTAAACGAGAAGAGAGTCATTTTATCACACACATTTTTTTGTTTTTTTATTAAAATACCATGCGTATAAAAAAGTGGTAAATATTTTACCTATATTTTAATTTCACCTTTCTAAACCCACCGTAACGTTGTGCATCTTTCTCTCTAAAAGACCTGTGCGAAGTGCGTTAATAAATTCATTCATTGGGAATTGTGTTATATTTTCAACAATTACACATTTAGCCACCATTCCCAGTTTGAGAGCAGTTCCAATATGAACGCTCGCAGGGAATGGATTCGACCCAAGCGTGTCAATCATTTGAGGTTTGTCCAGTAAGTCTGGGTCGTATGCGTGCGATTCCAAAAAAATGCTCCGGTTTATAGCCATAACCATTACTGTCCTTGGCCTAGAAAAAATCAAATTTGAGAATCCCGCGCCGGTCATTCCAACAACAGCTGCTTTCGATAGAAATATGATAAAAAGTTTGCATTCCAGACACACAAAATTTTTCATGACATGGCTGTTCATCGCTACAAAATCCATACATAGCGCACAACAAATCTTCCGATGACATCTCCGTGCTTGAATATGGCAAATAGTAAACACGAGCTGATGTTTTAACATCTGGTGGCGGAAGCAACTGGAATGTCGAATCTGATAAGACACCTACCACAACATTGAAGAGGAATGCAAAAATCAATACATCAAACCTCGCATGGGATGTCATTAATTCTGTCAACCCAAGGGAATACTGCAATGAAAACCAAATCAAAGTCAATTTGAAAATGTCTTTCAATCTTCACTAGCCCGGCTACCTGCATGAAAATAATAAATATTTCTTTCTCCGCCAATTGTTTTAATGAATTTAATGCTTTTTACTGCTAAGATTCAGATTACAGATATTAACATCATGCATTTTCAATTCATTTTTATTTATTTATTATTTCTATAGAAGATATAAAATAATAATAATAATTGTATGTTGCACTGTTGTTGTTGTTATGATGTATATGAGAAAATTCAATGATGATTGGCAAAGGCATGCTGGGCATGATGCCCGGGCATGCCTGGCATGTGCACATCAATAGTATTAATACAGTAGCTCTATATACTACTGTAATACTGGCGTGCTGCTGGCGGCACATTTGATGTCCATCAGATTTAGATCGTATACTTTAATTTTTGGTTTTATTTGGCATGTTCGCTTTGTATCATTAGCATGGCAATACGACTGATGGTATTATTATATATAGATAGATTAAGATTTAGTATACGGATGGAGTGATGGAGTACATATAATAGAAAGTGCTGCTGTGCTGCTGTGCTGCTGTGTGTCTTTTGGTTTTGGAGTCGTCCTCTCCTCTTCTATAATAATAATTTGTTATTTCTGTGTCTTATCATGAATCATTCATGTGAGATCAGATGATTATTATATATATTATAGGAGATACAAAGAAGTTATAGTTGTTTGAGTGGTATATGTATGTAAAGATAATATCATTTATAATCAATCGATTCATTCATCACATTTTATTAAGAAGAAAGAGAGAATTCAAAACAATAAAAAAAATACCCGAATATATACAATGTTAGAAGTATTTTTTGCTGCAACACCCAATGGGTGGAAAGTTAGCATAGCATTGGAAGAATTAAAATCTGCTGGTTGTAATATTGATTGGAAAGTAGTGAATGTCAACTTAGCAACGGATATGTTCACGGATTGGTATATGGAAGTGTCACCAAACTCTAAGATGCCAGCAATACGTGATGATGGTTTTACTATGTTTGAAAGTGGTGCTATTTTACATTACTTAGCAGACAAATTTCCAGGTGTGCTATTACCAAAAGATCCACACAAAAAATGGAACTGTTTATCCTGGTTACATTGGCAAATGGCAAACGTAGGACCTATGTTTGGAAATCGATTGACATACATACGATATTTGCCTGAAGCAGGTGAGGTACATCCTCATCCACAGGAACGCTTTGGTAAAGAAGCACGTCGTTTAGCAGAAGTCTTGGATCGCCAATTGGAAGGTCAAGATTATATCTGTGGTGAATTTTCAATCGTTGATATATCTGTATATCCATGGTTAAGAGGTTGGAAATGGAGTAAAGTTGATTTAACAGGGGAACGTTTAGGTAATGGTACGAAACGTTTGGATAATGTATTGAAATGGATTGATCGTGTCCGTGCAAGAGAAGGTGTTTCTAATGGATTGAGATGGGGATTTGAAGGCAAAGAAGATGAGATTGATAAATGGTCCGAAGAAAGAAGAAATTCATATAAAAAAAGTGGTGGCAATATTGCTGTCACTCATGGTGTTGATAAAGCCGCTAAACTGTAAATATATGATAATATAAATTATTTAAAAATAAATAAAAAAATGATGCCACCAGAAAAATCACATGTTGAATGTTTTCGAACAGTTCGGCGTCATTGTCGCGGTAAAAAAAGATTTAAAAAAAAAAAACAGATTTTGTCCCTGTTCTAGTCAAGTAAAAATATAGTGTAAACGTGTTTACATATTTTTTATAATTTACGCACATATATAATTTTTACTTCGCGTATTTTTTTAATTTACATTTTCTCAAAATGATAATTCCGAGACAATAATTATCTATCTCACACTTTCATAGTGTATGTGTTGATATTCTCATATCATAATAGAGAATACCAAATGAAGGTTTTAAATATTATTAATTAAACATAAAAATATATATATTTTATAAAATTTTATACAAAAATACACTCTGAGATATCCTCTGTGTTTACTCTTCTTTTTGTACGATACAACATAACACCTGACAGTTATGATACTCTATATTTTTTTTCATATATCTCCAGACATTGCTTTTTTCCATTGTGCATAATCAGTAATTCGATGTCCCCAGGGGTAGGTGCCAGGCGATGTTTTGCTACAATGTAAATTCGTTGATCCATTTTTTTCCAAGATCCACGGTGAATTATTATCTTTTTTGCTTAATTTATATATCCCTACAGGTGCAAATAAATCATATCGAACACATTGATATTTTTCGGAAAAAACATCTTTGCAATTATCGTCAGATGGTATATCTTCTAAATTACATTTTAATAAAGCAGCAACAAGTGCAACACTTGCAGCATGTGAAAAACAAAGTACAGTTTTGTTTTTGGCAAAAGTTTCTAATTTATTGGCAAATTCAATAAATCTTTTAAAATAATCATCTGGGAATTTTTCTTGTGGAACATCGTATTTTGGATGCCTATGGCCATCCGTTGCTACGACATTGTGCAACGGGTTATATGTGTAGTCAATATGTGGAAAATAACGATATCGATCCGTTTTCGAAGGCAATAGACCTGGGCAATGCCATCCTTCGGACAGTCCAGATTCAATTGAAATTGGTATATTTTTTAATTCTGAAAAGGGCACCGCCGTTTGTATAGTTCTTACATATGGTGATACCAATATGGCATCAACATTAACGTCTGAAAACATTTTTTTCGCTGTTTCACGGGCTTGTTCATGGCCTAACGGGCTTAAAGGAGGATCTATTGTTAAACCTTTACAACTCTCAATTTTTTCTTTCCAGTCTTTATTTGCAAAATCATATCTATCACCATGCCTAATTAAATATATTACAGATTCTCCATTTTCATTATTATTATTATTTGATATAGAAGTCATTCTCTATTCTTTGCTTTTTTAAAAAAAAGTTTCTTATTATTGCTGGTACTAGTGAAGCGTTTTGTTTAACAATGTTGTGTTGTGAATTATACAATATGGTTTTATTTGCTTTTAAAATATGATAAAATAACATATTTTATTGCACTAGTCTACTCGTCTATATTATTTTATTATCTTAATATAATAATAGACGCACATACCAATAATAATAATGTGTTCAAAGCTATATAGAAGAATATAATTGTCGGTAATTTTTAGAATAAAAGGAATAAATAAAATAAGAAGTACACGGCTGCTTATTGAATACTTTGCATACACTGGCATACATTCAAAAATACAAAATTACTCAAGGACTCGTTACTTTGATCTCTCTCACTAGATATGAAAAATACTCTCACAATACGCAAATGGATTTTACAATTTTTGTATGATAGCAACGCGATACTCCCATATTATTATTCTCACCAATAAACATGATCACTATTTCGTACTTGATCTTCTTTCTTTGTCATCAATCTTAAATTACCCATTACCTGCTTTTTATTAGTATTTACAATCTGTTTTGGTAATAGTATATGGTCACATCTCATACCTAAAGTACCATCTGAATCTCGTTTAGATAAATCACCACGCATAACTAAAACCCGATGTGTTTCGCCATTAAATGTAACATGTCTAATATCAAAATTTATCCTTGTGCGCATATACCATCTATGAAATGCCCAATGAATATTTTCAAAATAAAATGTAACTGTAACTTTTTGCATTCGTGTACGTAATTTACGTAAATGATGGGCATTGAAATGCCAGCGATGAAATCTTACACTCAATTCATGGTGTAAAGCTTTTCTATAAAATACACATTCGCGGGTATAGTCTTTCCATCCAAGGAAGCAAGTTTTATACAATTTGCCCTCCATCATTATTAATGCCTGCTTCATTTTTTCTAAAAATGTTTTTTCAGGTGGTTTTTGACCTTTTTGATCATTGGTAAGAGCAGAACTTAAATCGGTATGTGCATCTTCACCTAATAAGTCTCTTAATAACTCTTCTGCATTGATATTCTCATCTTCGTCTGCTTCCCTTAATCGTGCTCGTGCGTCAATAAGTCTATTGACTTTATCCTCTGAAGACATACTTTGACGTTTCAATTTTGCTTCGAATTTTTTATCCTTTATTTCTTTTTGTTTCTTACGTGCATCCTCAATAGCTTTAGCTTTTTTCTCTTCTTTTCGTTTATGTTCATCCGCATACAATTGTGCTTGCTTCCTAATATGTACATGAAATCCTCCATTTATTATTCTCCAATGCAATTGCAATTTAATTGCTGCTCTTTCCTCTATTTCCCATCTTGTTTCCCTATCGTTTTGGAATTTATACATTGTTGCCAACTCTTCATCCGTTACTTCACCAGGATCTTTGTACATTGTTTCGTGAAATCGTGATTCAGTTGGTAATAATCTATTAAATACATCATAAAATCTTAACTTAATTTCATTTTCTTCTATCCATTCAATCATTTCTTTTTGTCGTATTGTCGCATTTTTCTTTCTAACTTCAGCTTGTACCCTAGCTTTTTCTCGCCTTCTATCGGCATCTTCAAATTCGTCATAGTCTTCAACGTCTTCACCTAGAGCTTTTCGTCGTTTTCTATCTGCTGCTTCTTCCTCTTGTAATCGTTTTGCTTCTGCAGCTTCTTCTTCTTGTTCTTTCTTAAAAGCTGCCATTCTACGTTCCTCTGCATCTGCTTCTACTTGTGCAGCATATACACGTAACTCTTCTGGCAAATCAGAGCCACTTTCAAGTAATGCTTTTTCTTCCATTTCCTTTTCAAGCATGTCACGAATTTTTGGTGGTGGCTTGAACGATGTATCTCCTGTCGAAGTGTTATAATAGTATGCCTCTTGTGATTCTTCGTCAATATATCTATTCCATATAGTAAACAACGCAGTATCATCTGTATATTCGTCATCTTGATCATCATCATCACCATATCCTGTTCCTTCTTTTCTAATTCGAAAAACACGATCTGGTCTTCCTCGAGGGTCGTTTAGACCCATAGCACCAGCTTGTGCGCCCCCCATTTGTAAATGAAAGTTGGTGGAAGTACTGGTTGTTTGTATGTATCTATTTGTTGTTTATTGTAGATGGAATAACTTTTTTAGTATTTATTTAATAATAACATAAGTAAAAAAATATATATGTGTATAACGTCTTCTTTCGCGGCAGGGTTTCATGATATGGCTATTAATTAATATTGATGATGAGCAAATATTGTAATATTAATAAGTATTATTATAGCATCTGTGGTTGTTGAATATTATGTATTACATTAAAGTCTGTTGCCACAATTACTTTTATTGCCTGTATTTTCTTGCCCCCCATAGAAACCTTAAAATTTCCGCCTACTATAAATAATACTAAATATAAAAAACAAATTTGTGTGTGTTTTTATTTTATACATGAAAATATAAAAAGATATAATCTCGATAGATGAGTAATTAATATGTGTAGAAAGATAAAAGAACCATTCTCATTGTATAATTGTCAAGGATGATACGTCGATTATTTAACCATCATAACATAAAGAGTTATTATTTCCATAATAATAGAAATACCAGAAGGAAATTGACTACTACTAATGCATTTCGTCTAAATAATAATAAAATTTATAATTTTAATAATAATAATACAGTGTTGAAACATAATAATAAAAATACAATCAAGCAACAACAAGTACGAAGTTTCGTTGCAGCGAAAAAAAAAGGAGGAAGGAAAAAACAAACATTAGAAAATGCATTGCTTGAAATTGAAAAGCAATTTGGTAAAGGTAGTATTATGCAATTAGGACAAACAGAATTAGCAGAACAAGAAATTTCAGTCATATCTACAGGTAGTTTGGGCTTAGATTTAGCGTTGGGATGTGGGGGGTTACCTCGTGGCAGAGTTGTAGAATTGTACGGCCCAGAAAGTTCAGGGAAAACAACATTAGCTTTACATGTAATAGCTGAAGCGCAGAAAATGGGTGGCCAGTGTACTTTTATTGATGCGGAACATGCATTGGATCCGCAATATGCAAAAGCATTGGGGGTTAATGTCGATGATCTATTTTTATCACAACCTGATTCAGGTGAACAAGCTTTGGAAATTGCTGATACTTTGTCGCGTACTGGTGCGATGGATGTTGTAGTTATTGATTCTGTTGCTGCGCTAGTACCTCGTGCGGAGCTGGAAGGAGAAATGGGAGATTCACACATGGCATTACAAGCCCGTTTAATGTCACAAGCATTAAGAAAAATGACGGGTACTTTAGCTAAATCCGATACGTTGATGATATTTATAAACCAAATCCGTTCAAAGGTTGGTGTTATTTTTGGTAGTCCCGAAGTTACGGCTGGTGGCAATGCGCTTAAGTTTTATGCCTCCGTGCGTTTAGATATAAGAAAGCGAGAGCAAATAAAAGATGGTAGTGGTGCAAATAGGGAAGTCGTTGGCAATGCAACAAGAGTAAAAGTCGTGAAAAATAAGATGGCACCACCATTTCGTGAAGTTCAATTTGATATGTTATATGGAAAAGGTATATGTCGTACTGGAGAATTGATTGATATGGGTATACAATGTGGTGTATTAAATCAATCTGGAAGTTGGATATCAATGGCTGTTCCTGATGAGGAAGGTGGATCATTAGATCCATTGCCACCATTTGCACAAGGGAGAGAAAAAGCAAAAGATGTATTGGATAATAATGCTGAATTGTATAATGAAATCGATAGTAAAATAAAATTAGCATTAAAAAAAGTACAAGATATGAATCATTCTTCTCCTAGCAACAACCATGATAATGAGAACGATGAAACAAAAAGTGAAGTGTTGTAAAATATATAACAACTGAGATATTAATACGAAATAAAAATGTAAAACAAATGACTATAGTACTATGTGGATATAATAGAGAGTAATTATATAGTAGTAGTATCTACATTGTCTTTCTTTGAAGTAAAAAATAAAATATTCTAGAAAAATATGTGTTTATTAACTTTATAACTCTACAAAAACATTTTTCTAATATTAAATAATCTTATTTATTTTAATTACTCTAATGTGAATAATATAGTAACACACATTTCTTCAGATCATACTACACGAAATTTTGTCATACAAAGTGCGTAAGAATAAGTGGTGTATACTAACCTCTCCTTTTCCTACATTTGTGTTATTACTTTTAAATTAATAAATATAATTTAACTCATAATAAAATGCAACGTCTAAATATTATTATTTATAAATTACTATCTGGTTTTGCCGTAATATCTTTTCTTCCACCTGTGACAGCTATAGTACAAGCATAACTCATACCACAATCACCACTACCTTCATGGCAATTTGATGGAGCATCAAGCTGACAAGGAATGCATTTACCGACAGGATGGCAAAAATTATTTTTGATACAAGCGTCCATAGCCGCGCTTTCATCGCGAACTGGCGTCCCATGGTGTACAGGACAACGCCCATTCATTAACAAAGTGCCATTGACAACTACTGTACACAATAATACTAAAATCGTTAATATAATTTGTTTCAACATGATTATCTTTCTAATATTTTACTCCTTTCTGATTCCACATTATAGAATTTCTGATATTTCATCTACATTTAGTTTTTAGTTTTTATCGATATATATATATATTCCCCCTTCTTTTCCAAGACCTAAAAGGAAGAAAGAAAGAAGAAGCGGATCTCAATTACCTATCAGATTATGTACATATTATACTTAAAATGGAAATTAGAATACTAAAATATCAATCCACAGTAATTACAGCACCATCACACAGCCTTTTTTTTTTTTTTTGAAGGAAAAAGAAGCCTCCCCGGAAAAAAGGCTGGAGAGGACTAATATAGATACATATATCTAAACAATAACGGCTACTGTAAAATCAATTTTTTATATCTAACAATCATGCAAAAGAATAAGACAATATATATATATATATATAACCAAATAGAAATATATTCGAAAGGATGAATCCAGATTTTAAAATATGGAATGCATCAAGGTACAACGAGCCAAAGGAGTTGTTGAAATTCATCGAGGAGGAAGGTGGGGATCCATCTAAATATTGTAACGGCATGGGAAGTACAGCATTGATGTCAGCTTGTGAATGGGGAAACATTAAGTGTGTAAAAATATTATTAAAGCATAAAGCGGATATCAATGCAGTAAGTGCTACATTTCGTAACGCGTTGATGACCTGCGCATTTTATGGGAAATACAAATGCGCAAAGGCTTTGATAAAGTATGGATCAAAATTAGATGAAGTAAATAGACGTGGTTGGACGGCACTAATGTTTGCTTCTGCTCGTGGATATTATAAAATAGCAAAGTTATTAGTAGAATCTGGTGCTAACTTAGAGAAAAAAGATAAATTAGGAAACCGAGCAGTTATGATTGCATCTGTGAATGGGCATTGGAATATAGTTCATTTATTATGTAAACGCGGTGCAATTGGAGCGCCATTGAATAATGTAAAGGATACACCATGGTTAGCCGCAACTGCAAAAGGTGATATAGCAACAATGTCAGAATTAATATTTAAAGATAGTGCGGAAAGAAATTATGATTTATCAACTGAAGGTGGTATAAATTTTGCTATGAAATTGTATGAAACACAACATGTAAAAAATATAAATTGTCATACGGATCCACCAGTAAAGAGATTACATCCAGCAATTGCCCGGGCCAATAGAAAGAAGAAAAAAAAAGCTAAACTTGCACAAGGTGGTAAAAAGTAAAATATTTAAATGCATATATGTATTTATATATTAAATTATAATTATATATTTTTAAAAATATTTTTGTAAAATCTTGAAAAAATATACGAACTTCGTAAAATTTAATTTTATGAAGGATGTACAAGAATGTAATTTTTACGTGTATTATATTTTATACTTCGTAAATTTTTAACTTTTTATACTCATACCACCATTTACTATGTCCTTTATTACAAAATGCCATCGAGAAAAGAATATTTTGATAGATTTGTGATGTCGTTTCAATAATACCAATGTTATGATCAACTTGCTGATCAAGTATTATTATTTTATCTAGTTTATTCATTCCACCAAAACCATTATTATTATAATGTTGAACAATTCGTTTTCGGGACATGCCAGACACTTCAAAACCACCCTTTTTGCGCATTTCAACTTTTAACTTAGCTTTATCATTATTATTCTCCCTTCTATTATTCTTTCCATTTTCAAATATCTGATATTCTTCAAAAGTGTTCTCTGTATTTTTTCTCATTTTGATAAATATTAAACGACCGTATGATGTCATGTATAGCATACGATATCCTTTATTTAAGCTTAAAAAACCAGTTGGCACCGTAATTTTATTTGTTTTATAAACAATAATTTCATTATGAAATAGCAATTGTTTCTCTTCGCCATTATTTGTTAATTCCTTTCTAAATTTCATAATATGATTTGAAATATTACGAACTATTTTACCTCTTGCACATGATTGAATGGCTATCGCTACTTTTTTCATTTTCAAATATCGTCTTCTATACCTAATAAATATATAATAGCTTCTGTAAAGGATGAGGTACCGTAATCTTCTTGTGTTTTCTTATCTTTGTATTTCATTTACTTTCTCTTTCTCTCTCTCTCTCTTTTACAATACTATAGTTTGCATATATATAATATATTGTGATGTATATATACAATTAAATTTATTATTTTTTGATCAATACATATAATAGTATTTATATAAATGTTGCAAATGTGTCATATGTTCATTCATCAATAACGGATTTCCAAATTTATTGGTTGCAAAATATATATCGAATACGATAATACCTTAAATTGTATTTATTTAGCACCGAGATATCATGTAATTATAATAGGTGTAAATACCATTGGGTCAACCATTATTTTGAATGAGAAGAATTTGAAAGGTTTTTAGTTTAAAATGACTATATAATATATTATATGAAAATAGCATTGGGCTAACTCTCATCATTTTTTTTAAATAAATCAAAAATGAATAAAAAATAGCTGATAACAAATAATAATAGTAAAAACATAATCAGTTTGAAAAGTGCATATTACTTAGTAAGAAAAGATACAAACAAAGAAAGAGAAAACAAGTATAAAATAATAACAATGTTAGCAAAAGAAGATGAAGTAGAAGTGGAGGTACGCAAAGTGGACCAAGAAGCTATTAATGAGTTTGGGCGTTTAAATAATCGTGTATCAGAATTACGTGACGAATTGAAACTTATAGAAAAGGAGTTAACTGCATATGAAGATGCAGAGGAAGAAGTTATGTTAATTGAGGGAGAGACAGAAGCTTTGAAATTAACGATGGGTGATTGTTTTCTTGATGTTGAAGAAGAAGATATTGAAAGCGAGCTTGAGAGATTAAAGGAAATCGCAGAAAAAAAGAAAGATGGCTATGCAGAAGAAGTTACTAAATGTGAAGCACGTCAAGCAGAGTTAAAAGCACAACTTTATGGTAGGTTTGGTAAAACAATTAATTTGGAAGAATAAATGAAATATATTAATAGTACAAGTCATATTATATGTGTGACATCGTATATATATATATATAATGTGTAGATCATCGTGTTGTTTAAGAGTCTGTTGCTTTTGAGATTTATATATATATTATCTGGAATAAGATTTGAGATGTAAACCTTATATAACCTGTCTGTATAATTTTTATTTTAATAAATATTTATATCATATCATAGTGCTACCTGGTATATATATGCTATAATATCTACGTATGGTAAAAATTACTACTTCGTACGACATAAAATTTTAATTGTTTTTTAAATACACACACAGACACACACACACACACACATGCAGCTGCACATCGTATATTTTTTTTGGTTTTTTTATTTTTTACCTTGTTTCATAATTTAATTTTTTCGAATTTTTAGTACAAGACACTATAATCATAAAATACATACATGAATTGAGTGGTACAATTATAATAAATAATATTTATAATATAAAAGTTCTCTGTGGTATTCAATCAAACTGATGCTACCATATTATTAACTGATTCAATTTCTTCTTTACTTGCAAGTATTAAATCATCCACATTTTCATCTGCCATACCAGATAAAACACGTTTCATGTCTTTCCTTCTTTTGTCGTATGTAAGATTTATTTTCTTGATCCTTTCATTTTCTTGAACTAAAAACTCTTCAACAAAGTCTTCCATATTTGGTGGATATTCCCTTTTATCACCAGTTGGATCAGTATAAAAGGTTCCATCAAAATAGTAACCGTCAACTACAGGATCATGGATATGTTGTGACTTAATAGTTTGAAGTTCTTCATTTGTTACCATTTGACGTGTACGTAAACTAATATTGCGTGGTACTTGGTATACACATGACATAAGCCCTTTTTTCAATGTTTTTACCATTCCATTTACATTTTCACCATGGAATACAAATTTATTGCCTTTGAATTTTTCCTCCGTAGAAAATGCTTTAAACCATGCTTTCCCATTCACAGCACCAAATTGAAAGCGTTTGCCAGGCATTTCAAGAAATTTAACATTACCAGAGACAGAGTAGCATTTGAAATTCTTAGGTGTAAATATGGATCTATCTGCACCACGGTTCATTCCGTCATCAATCGCGCCGCCACTATTGCTTCCCAATACTTTCTTTTTCGCTGCCAATTGCATTTGACGGAAAAAATTTCCACCACCACTACTACTTCCGTTGTTATTATTTTCATCGGTAATATTTTCATCACTAATGCCAGTATTTGCCTTTGATAGCTGTGATGTTGGTGCTGTAATTTTCTGTAAAAATTTTGTAAAACGATTTTTAAAGAAAGATGGATATACAGTAAAGCCACGGATCTGTGTGTTACTTTCATCAACATCAGCTTGCGGGGTGACACGGCGTTCTTCGACTAATACATCTGAATGGAATGCTTCTACAGACAATAAAGATGAAATTTCATTTGAATCTAAAACAACATCAAATGCAAATTGTTCTGCGTTGACTTTCATGCCACCACCAGCAATACGTAAAAATTCCGCCTTTTGATTTACATCTCTTAAATAAGATCGTAAATCTTCTACTACTACATTTTTCACTGCACCGCAACCCATCATGGCAATATGTGTGGTCCATCCCGCAGCACACATTTCAATTAAGCCAGGAATAAATTGCGACTGGGTTTTGTCATGATATGTATTTCCAACATTAACACATGCAACACTCGCACCGACGAAAAGTTTATTGAATCCAATTTCATTGTTAAACTTTGCAATACTATTCACAATATCTTTAGTAGTAGCTAAAGATGGAGTTACAATCAAGACACGCCCTTTCTTGCCTTTTTCAATTGCAGATGTGTCGAAATCACGAACATTTTCATTCAACCATGTATCGACGTCTTGTATCGTTTCAGAATCATCTTTGGCTAAATAAAATTTCCAAAATACAGTTTCGCCACTGTATTTACAAATTGCTTCACCTAATTCACGTTTACCAGATGCTGGTACACCAGTTAATATCGTTACTGGTACTTGCTTTTGATTACTGGTACTGTCCTTTGATTCAACTACCGCTTTTTTAGGTTTCGATGGACTCGTTTTTTTCTCCATTTCCATTGTTGGCATATTGTTCATATCTACCTTTAAGCAATTTGAAACAAATTTTCTACACACCTTGCCCCAGTCTGCGTCAAATGTATTATACGCATTTTCCAAAACACCAATATGCTTTGCAACACCAGCTTGCGTAGCAAAAACAACTCCAACATCGACATTTTCATCTTTGCTTTGTTGCTCTTGCCATATACCCATAGCACTAAGTGCAGCTTCACGTACTTCATCATATTCTGGCAGTACAATTGCTATTTCACGCTCAAATTTATTTTCATCCATTAAATTAGCAAATCCAAATTTTCTGGCATCATTTTTCACGCCTAAAACCATCAAGGAAACTTTCTCATCGCTACTAGGCTGTTGGTGCAAGATTTTCACAGATGAAACATCTTTTGCCCATGAATATACAACTGTACCATATCCTTTGTGCTTAATTGATACACCATGTTGGAAAAATTGCACGTCACAATTTTTCAACGGACCAACTAAATTCTCAGAGTCGAAGGAACCACCTAGAAGGACAGATACACGGCCAATTGTACCATCGGAAATAGAATCCCCAATGCTAGTCACACTTTCTCTTGCATGAAAATCTACAAGCATTTTAGAAACATTTTTTTCTGCCAATATATCTTCCGCAGAGCTAAACCATGATTGAACATATGGAACTCTTTGTGTAACTACAAACACATCACCAGCACCTTGCTTTGCACAAGTAATCGTATCTCCAACGATTAAACTGCCAAGTGTAGATGTGCCATTTGTACTTGGAATGTTCATCAATTGTGCGCGTATATATACAAGAGATCTTGTATCAAAAGCATTACTTGCATCTTTGCTGTTAAATGGTCTTCCAGCTGCATCGAATTCATTTACAGAAATTTGCAGGTCATTGTTAAAATCAAATTTTTTCGGTAAGAATTTAGATAAAGTAGCAGATGCAACTGATAAGAAATTCTCTCTTGCTTGCTTTGCAGTAACGGCGCTATCGTTATTAAATACAAAACTGGCTTTCAAACCTGTTACTAAAGCATTGTACAGCCTCGCTAATAAATGAGCATCACTACGCTCCGTAGCTAACAATTTATTTAACTGCATTTTCTCCTCATCACTTTCTTTTTCTCCTTCTTCCTCTTCCTCATATGCTCTATCGACAAGTGCATCTGGATCAACAATTTCCATTGGTTCAATACCATTATTCAAGAAATATGAGCGAGCAACTGAGACGCCAGTTGCTGGATCAACACCTTCCACAATCATATGAAGTGCAGGGCGTCCACTTATACCAGATTTTTGTATTGTACTCTTTTCATCGAAACCAAAAAATTGCTCTTCGCCTGTATTTGGTGGATTTTGTGAAACATTATTTGTACGTTTGCCAAATAAAACAATTGGTTGTCTTTCTCGTCCCGTGATAGATTTATCCCCACCTTGGGATTGCAATCGCAATTGTCCAAATTCGAAAAAAGTACTTAATGGCTCCCCAACATCAGCTTCGCTTAAGCGTCTTCGCCTTGATGGCAATTTCACACGATCCAACATAGCCATGCAACTATCCCAATGGAAATTTAAGCGATCCACACTTTCTGATAATATACGATCCATTGCGTGGGCATCAATATATGAAAATAAAGAATCTAAACCGGATGAAACATCAATAACATTATGTTTCATAGTTAAGAAACCACCTGTTTTAAATTCATCTAAACCATATGCTTGAGCAAGTGGCCAGCTTTCAACAATTGAGTTGGCAGATGTTTCGCCAAACTTTTTAGCTGGGAATCCTAAAGTCTCCTCGCCCCTAACCATTTGTATGAATGATTTGATTTTAAACAACTCACACTCTTCCGCATCGTCTACAATTTCTTCATTTGGTCGATATTGTGTTTTATTTGGCCATTTCGCAGTAATACGAGATTCTTTCGTTGGTAAGTCAGCATTGTGATAAAAATCCACACTGGATTCTCCAATACAAAGAATTGTATCTTCAAGTGGTTCCGATTCGATGGTAGAATTATCCAATTCACGCCCATATTCACCATTTAATAGATAGACAATAGCATTTTGTGACAATTTATTATATTTACCATCTGGACCTGGTACTAACACTAATTTATCGATATTTTTTGGTACCCCATTTGAATCAAACCGTTCACTTGCTGCGCGTTGCAACAATTTTAACCGTGCCGCAGCGCGTGTCGTTGTAAATTTACTTTTCCTTTCCGTAAACATTATATTAAATACAAATAAAAGAAAACAAAAAGAGTTGTAGATTTTGTTTTATTTTGTTTGTTTGCTGGTATGCGTATGTACACGTTCAGGTAAATAAAAAGAAAAGAAGTGTATTTGTTCAACATCATTACAGTATTAATTATCATCATCAAGCCAAATAATAATAGTGCAATATAATAGTCTAATAAATAATTTTTTTTTGAATTTTAAAAAAAATAATTCGTGATTTGAAAAAATTTTTCTTAAAAAATCCTATACCTGCCCCCGCCTGCCGGCCTGTACGCCTGTACTGTCTGCCTGTACTGTCTGCCTGTCTGTACTGTATTGTAGTTCTAATAGTAGGTAGACTATAACATATTCATCATTTTTTCTAGCCGGGAGGATGCACCGATGATGGCATGCGATGCACCTAAAAAATAACGAGAAAGGTGCAAAGAGTCTGACTCTGAAACGTCAATATATTTAAACACATAAATATGAAATTGCAGATTGACTTTTTTTTTGTTAAAGAGAGAGAGGAACAACAATTATTCAATTTATATTGATTGTAATTATCATCCTTCACATCGATATTTTACATTATATATTTGTTATAAAATGGCAGAAACGAATTGCCCGATATGCATATGCCCAGTGGATAACATGGGAGACCATCGAATTGTATCACTAAGTTGTGGACATCTTTTCGGGGAAAGTTGTATTCGAAAATGGATTAAATCTGCAAAAAAATGCCCAGTTTGTAATGTCAAAGCTATTCCATCGCAAATTCGTCCTGTATATACTCAGAATGTGGTAGTATCAGAAGCAGCAGAAACGAAGAAATTGAAATTATCCTTGATAGAAACGAAAAAAAAATTAGCAGAAGAAATTCGAGATCGTAGAAAACTTGCTATAAACTTGGAACTAAAAAATCAAGAATGTAGTAGTTTGAAACAACAAGTGCAAAATTATAAAAATAAAGTAAAGGATTTGCAAACTAAATTGTCAATGGCATTAGCTTCATCGTCGAGTGGGGCGAGGAATGAAAATATTAGCGATTATAATAATGATAATATCGTTGCGTCCATGAATGTGAAACAAAAGAAATATGTTGCACCACCTCATAATACATCCTCGAGTGTGATGAAGAATCATAATAATAATATGCAAATATTTGCTAGTACTACTACTACTAATAATAATAATAATGATAAAAATAACAACAATGTAAAAAAGAAACAAAAAAGACAAGAAGAAGCAGGTGGTAGAGAAAACGATGTGCAATTACTTCTTGAAGCACCGTTGCTGAAAAAACAAAAAGTTGTAAAAAAAAGAGTAATAACAAAAGAAATGGCACAGAAAATAGAATTAAATCGCCAAAGAGCTTTAGCTATTAGAAAAGCAAAAATGGGAAATCATGATGATGGAAATAAAAAATAAAAAAATGTGTGTGTGTATTACACATCTCAAAAAGAGTTCACAAGAGAATTCGTAAAAGAGAAAAGGCATTTATAAATAATACGTTTGTGTAATAGATCTTACATTTTTGAAAAAGATGCGACAATAAATTCGGATATATTGCGAACTTCGGCACGAACTTTTAGTATATTAAAATAAGAGAGAGGGGGCGGAATATAAAAATACGAAAATATATCGATATGCATATATATATTTTCATCATTTTCAATATTTTCAACCTAAATTTTAGTACCTGGCCGGGCTATTATTAAATAATATAATACTTTCCTTGTTTTGATGATGGATTTTTCATTTTGACATTTCTTGTTTTCAGAAATTAGGGACAATTGTTACATTTTTTTGTCGATTTCCTATCAAGATGTTGTTGTTAAAAGTAAAATCGGAGGGGGTGTTGATTCCAGATTAAGATCTGATCGACCATAATCGTTTAGATTTTAACCATCTTTTTATAAATATGTTCTTACTCATTAAATTTAAATAAAAATTTTTAAATGTGAGGAGAAATTTATGAACACCCTGAATCCTTCTGAGATGGCGCGCATGGATGGTTACTAAATAATATTTCTACAAAATGGTAAAAGATAATTAAAATGCCTTAAAATATGTAATTTTACAAAATACAAAATTATGATCAATACCTGCGAAATTGCATTGACTTTTCAGATTATCATAAATGCATACCATTACACATAATTATTTACGAACCGCTTCAAAAATACGAGCGTAGTAAATATTATTACACTACACACTTTTTGATTAACATCTTTTATAATGTAATATAAATTACCATTATCGAAAGAAAGATACTTGATCCTGCAGACAAGAGATTCATGCTAGCATTTGACAATTCTTGTTCATCATTTTCATCCAATTCGTTTGTCGAGCGTGATCTTCGAGAGATCTTTGTCGTCGTTGAGATACTTGCACTAGAATAGGTACTTGTACTAGAATTATCAACGGACGGTGCAATAGTAGTAGTTATTACAGTATCCAAAATGGTGCCTTTGCCAACAGTGTCAACAGTGCCAGCACCACAATCAATATTCAAACGACGTCCACCAGCGCCATTGCTAGTTGTTTTGCATTGTTGGTTGATAGAAGCATATTGTGTCTTTAATGTCGCAAGCTCGGTAATGTACTATATAATAATATGTGTGACAATATGTTATAAAATTCGTAATATGACTGTTTTTGGGTTTTATTATGTTAAAAAGTAATCTTTATTGAAACAATATGATTTTCCATTAATTGTATATATATAATGCGGATAAAATATATGTGTACATATATCTATTTATATTATCTCTAATCAAAATGTGTGTATTGGTATATAAAGCAAAGTGCCAAAATGGCATATCTTTTCGATTTTCTATTTCTAAGCCTTTTTACTTTTTACCTGGTACTCTCTGTTTTTACACAGTAATTTAACCGTCGTGAAATACCTTAAACTATAGCTAATCCTGGCCAGCTAGCCAGGTATAATATCCGGATATTATTTTTTCCAATAATGTACAATATACCACAGGTGCACCAGTAGTTGCAATACTATAATGCCAGGTATGCACCTCCTACAGACAGTATATATAGATATATTATATTATCAATAATAATATGAATATATCTCCTAATCCATGTGATGAATAACAAGAAGAAGAAGAAAAGAAAGTAGAGATATCAAGATATATATAACATAATATATATATATATATTGTATAACATGCATCATTACCACGTATTTATTGTCATATTG
>JACLAC010000603.1_pt1 | contig 20844 bp, 18 predicted proteins | sample 8027881 | NCBI WGS metagenome assembly JACLAC01 (sample SAMN15725517, study PRJNA655200) | protist metagenome | isolation source: fluorescence activated cell sorting (FACS) single amplified genomes of... | place: Spain: Blaines Bay Microbial Observatory, Mediterranean Sea | collected 2016-01-19 | reverse complement strand
GTCGCCCATCCGCAATCGAGGCCGCTCGAGAAGCACTGCGTCTTGAAATAAGAATTACCGTGCTGGGTGCGTGCTGCTCGCTCAAGTTAGCTTCTACGTGTTCAGCCATCTGGTTTATCGTTCGTCGGTATCTAAGGCCTGTTGGAAGTCGAGAGAGTAATTTCCAATCGTGTGTTGCGTGGTCGCTGAAGACCAGTCTGTGCTTTGGAACGAGTGTGTTTATGATTTTGGATAGGAGAAGAAAGTTTGTCGGTTTTGATGTCTTGATGGTGATTGTTGCATCAGTATCAAGAAGGTTTTTCGACCGGAAAAACTTGAAGTAAGGAAGAAAGTAATCGCAGACCGCGTGATAATAATTATCTGGTGATGCCGGTATGTCAAACGCGATGTGCATGTCGATTTGTCGGAGAGCGATAACTTGATAATGCTGAGTAGGAGGGAAGTCACCGCTCGCAAAGTAATGCGGGAATCCGGTTTCGTGCTAAGGCTATTTACAACGATGCGTTGCTCTTATTGGTGAAAACGGATCGCGTCAAACTCAATGCGGGGAAAAGCATCTAGGTGACCACCTCGGGTTGCATTAAATATTCGTATGCCGGTTTGCTCAGCGTAAGTTGCAGCAACTGTGTAAGCAGCATTCATCCTGGCGATTGGAGCTGGATTAACAATTTCACCGGCCGTGCGGTAGTTAGGGATGAAATGGTTGCTCTCTGAATTATGTGTTGTTGGCTTGCCTTGTTCGATTCTATCCTCACCAGAATAGAAATGATCGCAACCTATAATGTAAATAGGATTTAGTCCTAAGTGCACAGCGAGTTGGAGATTTTGAAATGTGACTGTGTACCCGCCAAAGATCCCGTTGCTCAAGTCATTCGAGAAATTGATTGAGCTGTTAGCAAGATAGGCATCCGCCGCGCTGCCTAGGTGCCGAAAGGTTTCGCTCGGAATCTGGAATTCGTGCAGGTAAGATGGGATGATCGGACGAAGCTGGAGGGTAGTCAAATCAGACTGCACTTTCTCCCACACTAGGCCGTCGACAATCGTGAAATAGTCTGGACGCCACGACGTTGCATTAAAAGCCAGATAGATCTTATTTGATGCAATGGTTACATCGTTGACTAATTTGTCGAGGTCTTCCATTTTTAAGCTTGGGCCATTGCCGATCACGAAGCCCTTTTTGCCCTCGTGTTTGTTTTTAATGCGATCAAAATATGATCTGCTTCGATGTACACGCCTTTTTTGTTTGATCGTATAGTAGTACGGACGAAGTAGACTTTTGACTTTTCTAATAATCATCGATGGCAGTATTGGAGATTATTTTGGGTTGAAGGAGCTTCGAGCTGGCCTAGGCATGGGAACGCGCGCAAATGAATGACTGTTTGGATAGCGTGGATATTCAAACGTAATGTTCAAAATTTGCGCACTTTCCCGCTCTAGCCACCCTTTCAATCAGTTTTGGTTGGTTGTATGTCGTCGTGATAATTCGCGTTCGCTGTCGAGTTTCACAGTGGTTTGGCTGGATGTTTACAAGAACGCTGGCAAGGAGTTCGTTGTCACGGTTGTTGAGGCAGCGTCTGGTGTTTGAAAGCGAAGCAGGACCATGAGTCTTTCTATACAGAGTACTCAGCAGTGCCAACGTGCATGTCAATCACGGTGGTGAGCCAAATGGAGTGTGTGTTTTCAATGATGTTATAGGCCCGGCTAGGAAGCCAGAAGTTTAGATCGCCCATGCTTTTCAATGGATTATCTGGCTCGAACCCAGTGAAGGTGACAAGCTTTGCACCGATGCTTCTTACTTCCGCACCAGCATTCAGCATGTTCTTCGACGTTCCACTTGAACTGATGAGGACGACGAGGTCCTTTGGATGGCAAAACGCATCGACACATTGAGCTAAGCACTGTTCGTACCCGAAGTCATTGGACATCATGGTCAACAGTCCAGGGTCATGGAAAGTTGTTGCGGGGATTCCGGCCTGCTTCGTGAAATCACCTGCTGCGTGACTCGCAATCGTAGCGCTAGCGCCATTGCCCGCAAAGATGAGCTTTCCGCCGTTGCTCTTGACGGTAGATGTCCATGCTTTGAGTTCAAGGCAGATTTCAAACATATCATGCTCGAAAAGCGCCTTTCGGTACCGCTCGTAATACTCTTCGTACCATTTTCGGTCGATCATACTCGGTGCTCGTAAATGCGATCCATGAGTTTCATTAGGCTGAGTGCATCAGTGGAGTTCCCATGTTCAATGGCTCGTCCGTTTTGGATGCAGTCGAGAAAGTGGGTGATTTCAAGTTGCCAAGACGTGTCCTCGTGAAAGACAATCCTTTCTTCGCTGGTAAATCTCCCGTCCGTTGCGTTGCGTTTGATAGCAAGGTCTTCCTCGCCATAGGCGCCCGACGAAGTCTTGAGACCATTTAAAATCAACGAGCCATTTTCACAAAATACTTCGAGTGAAAATAGGTATCGCCATTGGGTCATCGTTGAATGGATGGAAGCACAGACCCCTGTTTGGGAGCTCTTGAGAATTGCGAAAACGTTATCTTCGATACCCTCTAGTTTCCAAAACAAGTTTGAAACAAATGCGTGCACTTCATCGAATCCCCCACCCAGATGCATCATCAGGTCGAGCATGTGGATTCCCTGATCCAACATGATTCCCCCGCCAGCCAATTCAGGGTTGGCTCGCCAGCCGTCAAAGAAAGAGTCATCAACCTCTTTGCCGTATCGCCCACGCATCCACAATAGTTTGCCAAGTTCTCCTGAATCAACGATTTGCTTCATGCGTTTGATACTCAGGTGATGCCTGTGATTGAAGCCGTACATCAACTTCAGGTTATCCGATTTTTCCTCCGCCACTCGGATTTGCTCAACCTCCTGAGCGTTGAGCCCAGGCGGCTTCTCAGCAAAAACGTGTTTGCCGGCTAGAAGGCTGGCGATGATAAGAGGGCATATTCTGTAGTTGGGCGTGCAAATACAAATGGCATCAATGTCAGGGTCTGAAATGATTTCAGATTCACAATCAACCACTTGGTAATCACCTCCCGGAAACTCCTCGGCGTTGGTGTCGTAAACAGCTTTTACGCGTGCTCGGCCAGAGTCCGTGATTGCTTTGGCCCGGATCATTCCCATTTTGCCAAAGCCAATGATTCCAAAATTAATCATGCGTCTTTTTATTCGGTGCTGAGTATCGTGAGAATCAGTGCAGTTCGGCGAGTGAACCGTTGGTTGCCATGACGTTGTATTTCCAGAGGCCTGTACCAGGAGTCATTGTGAATTCTCCTCCAGCAGCTTTCACCAGTGCTAACGCGCCAGCAACGTCCCACAGGTAAATGTCTTCCTCTTCGTACGCATCAAATACACCTGATGCCACCATCGTGAGCATCAAGGATGCGCAGCCCAGCATGCGAACTTTTTTGAAGCGTTGTACTTTTGACACAGTCGCGGAAAGGGACTTGGCGGTATAGTTGCGTCCACTTGGGAAGCCGGTGCCAAGCACAGCGTCTGAGATGTGCCTTGTGGTGGATACCTGAATTTGGCTTGTATTACAAAAGGCAGACTCAGAGACGATACCGTGGTACATCTTCTCGGCAAAGAAATCCAGCACGACACCGACTACTGGTTCGCCGCTGCGCCAAAAGCCAATCGAGACACCAACGATTGGTAGGCCACGGGTGAAGTTCAACGTCCCGTCAAGTGGGTCTACGATCCAGCATCCCTCTGGGTTTGTCAGATCACGTTTGTGCGAATCGTGTTCTTCCGAAATTACGGGATACTTATTGCCAAGCGTGTCGCGGATTATTTCATTTGCAGCAGCGTCAGCTTTTGTCTTGATGTCTTTGTCTTGACTCGAAATAACACCTGCGTCACCGATCATGCTCGTGAGTTCTTTCCCTGCTTTTTGGGCTGCATCTTTAGCAAGGTTCAGGATGGCGTGGTTCAACTGCATGACTGCAATAGTTCGGTTGGGATTTTGACTACGATTTTGCGTAGCTGTACGGGGGCGTCCCACTGCGTCATCGGTCGATGAGCTTCTCCAGGCATGAAGACGACAAAATCGCCAGCTGTGAGTTTGAGTCGGCTTGTCGTTGTCTCGGGAGCTTCGAATTCCTCGCGATCAAATTCTGGTTTGTATGTGGTTGGTGCACTAAGGCGTGAGGTGGGCGTCCAGTCGATGCCCTCAGTTCCCTCGATGAGGTACTGGATGTCAATGGTATGGCGATGGTTTTCCCAAGTGCATTGGTCCGCGGGGCGGGTTTTGTAACCATGCACGCTCGCAAACCAGTTTGAGGTAGCGTGAGGTGAAATTGAGTGAATTCCCCCGGTCGTTGTACCCTTGTTTTCGCGTAGCCAGCAAAACGAATCATTCCACACAGGATTTGCAAGTAGGTGGTTATAGAGGTGCGTGTCAGAAAGGGCTGCGGTAATCATTCTGGTGGGTTGATGAATGGGAACAGTGCTTCTGCACGCTGCAGGTCATCTTCGGTCTTGATCACAAGGCTGGCGAGTTGACTGATCGGATGGCACTGAACTTTGCCACTGTAAGTTGCGCATTTCCCTGATTTGAATGCAGATAGAAACGATTCACGCCCCCAGCCGGTAATGCTCCAGGAAATTCGGCGGACCGGAGTCAAGTCCTGCGAGTTTGTTTTTTCGTTGAGTGTAAAGTTGACCGGTGCGCCTTCGTACATGCACTCAATTTGAATGTCTTCGGCAGACAGTAGGCAGTCAGGTTTATCAGATTCCATCACCTTCACAAACGACCTGATATCTTCTGTGGTGAGCAGTGGCGCAATGCTGTGGACCTGAAATAGCATTTCACATTTATGTTCATTCAAAAATTCAGCGACGAAGTCTTCACTGGTAGCGTTGTTGTCGCCAAGGTTTTCCGGACGATGGTGGAAGTTGACACCCTCCTCCTCGGCGATGGTTTTAAAATCAGTGTGTTCCGAATTGACCCAAATTTGATCGAAGACCGACGCTTCCAAGCATTTTCTAATGCAGCGACTGATTAGCGGTACACCTGCGAGTTCCCGAAGATTCTTTCTCTTCAAACGCTGGCTGCCCATGCGTGCAGGGATCATTGCAATCTTCATTCCGCCGCTACCTTGGCTTCAATCTTTTTTACAAACGCCATGAAATCCTTTGCTGTTTCCTGAAGGAATTCGGCACACGTGCTAGCGACATGAGGAGTCAAGATGATTGCTTCTTTCGGTAAATCTGTAAGTGGGCCCTGATAGGGCTCTTTTGAAAATACATCGAGCGCAGCGAACAGTCGGCCAGTACTCAGTTCTCGGTAAAGTGCCTGCTCATCGATGATTGGACCACGAGATGTGTTAATAATGGCTGCCCCGTCCTTCATCCAGCCGAGTTTTTCGCCATTTAAAAAATTGCGAGTCTCCGGTGTGAGCGGCAAGTGAATCGATATGCAATCTGCTGTACGTATGAGAGACTCGAGTTGGTCTGGGGAATTAGTCAACGAGTCGTACGTATTGACTCGACAGAATTGAGCCATTTGTGATTGGACGATTTTTCCGATTCGCCCAGTTCCTATAACGAGCAGTTCAGAAGTTTCAACTGCTCGGCGTGGCTGTTTTTCCCATGTGCTGAAAGTGCCCGTGTCACGCAGCAGACTCCGTAAAACTAAGTGTGAGGCGAATGAAGCGGTCTCTCGATAGATGATATTACAGGTTTCAGTACGGGGAAGAGCTATTTCAATCCCCCGTTCTTTAGCGTCCTCGAAGGGTAGATTGTCTGTGCCTACACCGGTTTTAAAAATGCCTTTGAGTTGTGGAAACTCGGCAAGGTTTAGTTTTTTGCCACCAACCAGTATGACTGTCGCGTCACGGGGCTCTGAACTAGTCGATGCGTTGAATTGCAAGAGACCGTCGAGCGTTTTGGTTCCGTAGTAAATATTCAAGTTGTGCTCCAACCTAGGTGGTTGTTACTTAATCAGTTTTCTTGAACAGGTATTTTCCGAATAGTCGGTATTTTGGCGCAATCATCTCAAGTCGACTAACGAGGCCGTGCAGGCGTCCACGGTTGAGATAATTCGCTTGCATTTTTGTCGCGACTAACCTGAAGCCGAAAGATTCAATGAAGTCAATAATTTCCTTCTGAGTAAATTCCCGCAAGTGTCCATAGTAACCCCACTCTGCCGATTGGCGTTCATATTGCTGTCGCACCGTATCATGAGGTTTTGACGCTAAGCCTGATTGGTTATGAAGCAACGCGGTGAATCCGGATAACGATCTTAGATTCGGCGTGGTTACCAAGAGATGGCCCTTCGGTTTGACGCAGGAGGCGACTGATTCAACGGCAGAGACTAGATTCCCAGCAAGGTGCTCAACCACTTCGTTTAAACAAACAAAATCGAAGTATCCATGCAATGTAGGGGGCGGCGGTTCATTGATCAGATCCACCTGATGGAAACCAACATTTTGTGTTTTACAAAATGAGGTAAAACTGTTCGGTAAGGGATCGCAGATGTTCAAGGAGTTTAGGCCTAGTTGCCGCAGGACTGCTACCATCAAAGGGGGGACCGCACCGATGTCTAATAATTTGCTATCAAGACTAATGTTCTCTGCGACGAATTGTGCATCGGCCATGATTCTGGGGGCGTTGCACTTGCAGTAACTTTGGTAAAATGAATCGTCGCCACTGAAGTTTTCGAATAAGCTACGCGTTGCGTTATGCAACAATGTCTGACTCTTAGCTGACATTTTGTTTCTACAACTTTCAAGAGAGTAGCGTCTGTGCTGCGTTTGGATAGCAACGGATCTTTACGAATGCTATGATTGCTCGCAATTCTAAAGTCCGTCGTGACAGTGGCCTGCGACGCTTTCTCGGTCTAATGTTTAATTAACCTGAGCTTTAACGTGCAGTTTCGCCGCTTCAATAACCACGTGGGCCTACTCTGTGATCGCTGTTGCCGACGCCTATTCGAGTGGCATTCGCGGGAGATTTTATTTAAGGCCAAATCTGTTCCATTTTAGACCGAGGCATTTTTTTAGCACAGCGTTATATAGGATTTCGGCATATAGTCGCATTCGGCAGTTGCATTGCCTGTAACTTCTATTTCTGCGATTGAACCTAAGGCTAAAAAATGGCCTCGCTCAGCGAAGATGTAGAGCTTTAATGCATATGATCCAGCTCGCAATTCGAGCTGTGGTATTCTGAGTTTTAAAGCATTACAGCCCGCGTTGAGGGAATAAGATTCACTATACTGCGTCTCGGCTACCACCTTACGAAATTCAGTAAAAAGAACCATCCGAAACTTTAGGCGTGCATCGTGAACTAGGTCAACGGTAAACGGGAGATCTACCGTTTCTCCGCTTTTAATATTAATATTTCTAGTTATCGAAGAAAGGGCCGTGACTGGCGCAATTGCGTGCGTTTCAGCAACTGGTTGGGGGTTTGTAATTAAGTAAGAGGACTGCTGCTGCCGGTACTTTTGCAGTCCCGCGGAGGTGGGGCCGCTAAAGCTCACACGACCTTGGTCAAGAAGAAGCACACGCTCAGTTACTCGACCAATGTGTTCTTCTGAATGGCTCACTAGAATCACGGCGGTGTTTTCCCGCAGTCTATCCACTGCGTTGTAGCATTTGACGCGGAATGCAACGTCACCAACTGCTAGAACCTCGTCGAGTATGAGAATGTCCGGTTCTAGAAGTACAACCGCTGTGGCAAATCCGAGACGTACTTGCATGCCTGAACTGTAGGTTCTCACCGGCGCATCAATAGCATCGGGAATATCAGCAAAATCAACGACCTCCTCAAGACGCTTTTTGATTTCCAGTTTTGACAGGCCAAGAATCGAACCATAGACGTAAATGTTTTCACGTCCTGTCAACACAGGGTTAAAACCTGCTCCAAGAGCAATAAGAGCACCAATTCGACCTCTCATTCTAATTTCACCTTCATCAGGCTTAATGAGGCCAGTAAGCATCTTAAGTAGTGTCGTTTTACCTGCACCATTGCTTCCAATTAGCCCCAGGCATTCCCCTCGTCGAACTTCAAATGAGATATCTCGGTTTGCCCAAAATTCTTGAGGACGCAACTGTGGTGTTTTTTTGCGATTTAATACTGGAAAAAGATCTCTTGAGGAATCTTGTATTCCGTACCAAAGGCTTTTTCGAAGATCTCTGCAGAACACCTTGCCTACCGCAGTGCCAGAAATAAGCACTTCGCCTTGTGGTGTTTCATCGCTAAGTCTTTTCGTATCTTCCAACTTCTTACCTCCTGCTACATTCCCATCCGTGCAACCAAATGTGGCATCACAATTCGGATTCCACACAATGCCAAGAAAATCAGGCATGCAGAGACTGTCATGATCGTTAGTAGTCCTGAGAAACCATCAAGGTTGCCTGTTGTGAGAACGTTACGCATGCCCGTGAGTAACGGGGTCACAGGGTTCCACGCCATAGCCGTCGCTGCCAGGCCGGACGTTGGGGGTGGATAAACCACCGGGCAAAGGTACATAAGGAACCCCATTACCAATGGAATTGCCTGTTGAAAGTCTGAATAGAGGCTCCCCAATGGGACAAGCAAAAGGCCTAGAGCTGTTCCCGAGATGACAAGTGAGAACAAGACCACTGGCAGCAAAATGATTTGCCATGGTGGAATGACTTCCATCAGAATGAAGGCTGGAATCAAAACTAGAATGTAGATACAGAGCTCAAACACTGCTCTCAGTGCGCCTGCAGCAATGAACGCTTCAGGAGGCACCTTTAGCTTCATGAAGACAGGCTTTCCCGCTGAGAATGACTGCAATGGGGATTGAACTAGTTTGACAAAGCTTTGCCAGGTCACACTGCCGATAATAACAAACAGCGGGTACGGTATGTCGGTCTCCGCTACCGCGATCACCTTCTGTGAATTCAGGAAAATCCAAACCGCGGTGGTGAGCGCCGGTGGTAAAAATAGCCAGACATAACCAAAGTAACTTTGGCGAAACTGCGCTTTTAGGTCTCGCAGAAAAAGAATCCAGATCAATTCCCGGCATCGATAGAGATCACTAAAAACTTCCCTGACAAGCTTGCCGGGATGAGCCAATGCAGACTCGGAGGAGTACGTGACTTCGGGCAGTTCGTTCGTAGCGTATGCCATGAGCTTCAGAATTTAGTTCGTCAGTAGGCGCGGACTTCGTCCCCGTGGGGGACAGAGTTCTTTGCCCGCACAACGCATTAGTCAGCGTTGTAAGGGTGAGAACGTCGAGTATCGCTGGCGGCGGTGGAAATTCAACCCAAAGTTCGTGATGTATTACGTAAATTCGTGCCCTGCGACGCATTTGGGCTCCTCGCCTAAGGGTTCCATTTCCTATTTGGGAGATTGGAGTACCGCAATGGAGTGAGTTGCGGAATGGGAAGGGATTGGGTAACACGCGGTGCCCGCCCTAATCGCTGGCGTTGGTGCAGCAAAATGTTCCGTTGTTCGATGTTTTTGATTGACTTGCAGCAGGGTGTTGATCTCTCTTGTTCTCGTCGCCTTCAATAACGGTCACGAATGACTCGCGCCGGAACCCCTGCAGCGATTACACCGGGCGGAATGGGCTTCGTGACAGTCGAAGCAGCACCGAGCACCACTTGGTGGCCGATGTCGGCGAGCACAATTGCCTGTGCACCGATCCACGTGTCTCTACCAATCGTTATGCGTTGTTTGTTTCCTGGTTGCAGTCGAATGGGCGTGTCGAGTTTGTCTATACCGTGGGTCATGGGGCCACTGGGAATTTGTACAGCAGGGCCTAACAATACATCGTCTTCCAGTGTGACCAAACCCAGCATGCAGCGGGGACCTATGTAAACATGTTTGCCGAGTTTCGCACCCGTTTTTGAAAGCAATGTTCCAAAGCAAATCGTGGCAGTCGGATCACACTGCTCCAAAGCGAACCGATAAAAAGCTACGCGAAGATAATTGCCCGTGATACCGGGCAAAAGAGAAAGTAGCTGTGAATGCGATTCCAGCGATCGATCCGCACCGCTGATTGAACTCGAGAGCCAATGGCTGATTAGGAAGGGAGAGATAGCGAGGATCGCGAATCCACGCAGTGTCGATTTGATGAGTTCTTTCAGCATGATTACGATCGCCTGATAGCCGCTCTCAGCATTTTGCCAATTTCTGGAAATGAGCTGCATACTGTTCAATCACACCAGTGAGATCGAAGTCGCGTTCCACTCGCTTGCGGGCCGCTGCACCCATTACCTCGCAGTGGTTTGGGGAACTCAATAGTTCAAGAATCCGTTCGCCAATTGTTTGGCTATCAGATCTTGGTGCTAGGAACCCTTCGATGCCATGGGTTACATGTTCGGCATTGCCACCCACGTCCGTCAGTACTGCTGGGCATCCACTTGCCATTGCTTCCAGTAGTGTCAGTGAGGCAGCTTCACTGACACTCGTTAATGCGAACACATCTATCGCTCGGAGGATGTCCGGAACGTCGTGCCTTATCCCCCAGAACTCGACCGAGTCTTTTAAGTCTAACTTTCGGCACAATGCTTCGCATTTCTCGCGGCACTCACCATCACCAACTAGTAGCAGTTTTGCAGTGGGTAGTGATTTGTTGACTACCTGCCAGCCTCTAATCAACGTCTCGTGATCTTTGACTGGATGGAAGCGAGCGATACAGGCGGCGTACGGTATGCCTGTTTGCATGCCAAGCTTTTGTCGCAATTGATTTGTCTGCGTCTGGGTGCCTCGCTTCGGTAAGCTGCGAAGATCAACGCCATTGGGCAGTGTGATGGCTTTTGGGAAACCCTCGATCTCACGCAGTGCTTTTGCGCTGAAGTTACAGCATGCGGTGCTGATGTCAGCATAACGCTGCAGAACCAGACGATTCGCCAGTCTTCGCTTGGTAGAAACAATGTCAGGGTAGTGTCGGCCGTGTTCTGTGAACAATATTTTTGTTTTGGTGCGATGCAGCATGCGGCTGAGGGCTGAGTAGAAGAATGGCGTGTACTGATGAGCGTGCAGTACTTCGATCTGCCGTGATTTGACCTCGTCTGCCAGGCGTTTCGCAACATCGCGATCAAGCCCCGGCTTGCGGTTCAGAACGATGACGGGGATACCTGCGTCGAGTAGTTTTTGTCCAAGTTCGCCTAACGCATCGAGACAAAAAACCGTGGCCTCGATACGGTCGGATAATTGTTCGATGATTTGGGTTACCAGCACCTCTGCACCAGCAACCTGCATCACATGCATCACAAAGCCAACACGAATTTTCTTCGCGTTTGCATCCTTTGCGGGTGCGTCAACGGCTGCGTGCGTTGTGGTCACTGCTTTAGCTGTGGTTTTGGGAATGGAAGAACTAGGCGGTAGGAGCCGGCAAGTGTCGGTCAAGGAGTTCGTCAAGCTTTCCAAGGGTCGCCTGCCAAGTGTACTGTTCACAAATCAGCTCTCGCCCAGTACGCGACAATTTCTGACGCAATTCATAAGAATCATTACACGTTTTGATTGCTTGCAGCCATTCCGCCGGCGTATCGGCGATTAGCAGGTGCTGGTTGTGAGACGCATTGATGCCGTGCGACGCTTTCGGCGATGCAATGACCGGCTTGGCCATCGACAGAGCTTCCAGAACCTTGTTTTGTATCCCGCGGGCGATTTGAAGGGGAGCGATGACGATGTCGGCTTTCGCAACATAGGAACGTACATCAGGTACAGCGCCCGTGACATGGATGCCATCGTGTTTGGACAAGTGAAGGATTTCGTTGTTGGGGTGCTTTCCAACAATTTCCAGTTCAGCGTGGGGGTAGCTCTGCTTAACGTGCGGCCAAACATTTGCCGCGAACCAGCACAGAGCCTCGACGTTCGGTGGATAGTTCATCACTCCCACGAAAACGAACTTTGGGTTTTTGATCTCGTCGCAGGCTTTTTGCGTGTCGGTTCGCTGCTGCGGCGTGAAGTATTCTGTATCGACTCCGTTGGCGATTCCATGAACGCCATGTTCACCTGGCTGCAATGTGCCGCACAGGACCTCTGCTTCTGCATCGCTAACTAAGGTGACGGCCTTGGATAGACGTACTGCGTCGTGCTCGAGTCGTTGAACGCGATTGGCCTCAGTGCGATAAATTGCCTTTTTCCACGACTTGGCATTATCGGCGTATTCGTAGAATTTCTGACTGTCGACGTCGACAAGGTCAACGAAATGGGGTGTATTTTTAAGGTGAGGACGACGCGCGTAACGGAGCATGCTGCTGCAGTAAACGATGACCGCGTCAAACTGCTGCTCTTGGGTCCATCGCGCTAGCGTTCGGTCTAAAGCGGGAGACCAGAACAGGCCTTCGGTAAGGGACCGGCCCCATGAAGCGGAAATTCCCGCACGCACCCATTTTGTTTTGGAGCCAATGTTAGCAATGCTTTTGCGTTCGCACACTGAGTCGAGTTTGGCCCGGATTTCTGTAGCCACAGGTTCGTCAGACACGCAGCCGAGAAACATCTGATTGGTTTTTGCCAAGTGCTTCAAGATGTTCCAAGATCGAATTCGATCGCCGCGGTCCGGAGGAAAAGGAACGCGGTGAGTTAGCATCAGCAAACGCCGGCGTGAAGCCGGATTGGATGCCGTAACACTGTGGTTCTTTTGCTTTGACAGTGTGGGGGACATCAGTTCGGCTCGGCTCCTGTAACGGGGGCCAGCGGATTATGTGCTTCTGCGTGTGTTTGGGGGGACGCTTCTTGCACTCGTTTAAGGGTCTTGTCGACCCTGCCAAACGGATGCTTTGCGAGCAGTTTGCGGAGTTTTTGTTCGGTATGGTGCAATCCAACGTAATGCCTGAATCTGCTTTTGATGCCGACACCATCAATTCGCGGTTGTTCGGGATCAACCTCCCAAGGGTGCAGGTAAAACATGGCAGGGCGACCCTCGTTGCGAACGGCGGTGATCGCTCGGCTTGTCAGGCTTTCCGGGAACAGTCGAAAGTACCCTCCACCAATGGGCACCTTTGCGATTCGACTTTGCCAGAACGAGGGCGGGATTTCCGTGATGTTGCCAGCACGAGTCATGCGAGAATGAATTTCAGGGCTGGCGTCCGGGACGCCGTAGCGGTCGTGGCGAATCGGGAAGATACTGCTATCAACTTTGAACCCCTCTTCGACCAGAGTTTCCAATGCCCAGAGAGATTTATTCGTGATGGAAAAGCTGGGGGCTCGATAGCTGCTAACGGCGACGCCGGCCGCATCACTGATTGCGTTCTTGCTGTCTTTGATGTCTCGCCTGAACTCATCGCGGCTCAATGTGTAGACAAGTCGATGCCAATAGCCATGCGATGCCAGTTCGTGACCTGCTTCTGCAATTCGACGGATTAGCTGGGGGTATTTGTTAGCCACCCAACCCAAAACGAAAAAAGTACCGCTGACCTGTGCTTCTGAAAAGATGGCGAGCAAACGTTCTGTGTTGGCTTCGACACGGCAGGGCATCGAGTCCCATTCATCACGCTTGATTCGGTGGTCAAACGCCGAGACTTGAAAATAGTCTTCAACATCGACCGTCAGCATGTTTGGGACAGTCGCGGGACAAGATGAGCGATGCACTAATTCGTTCTTTTGCAGGATCTACTGGCAACACGCGTGCGTGTGCTCGACATTTCGACGGATTTCAATTTTCTGGTTGAAATAGTTGAATAGCTTAGTGCAAGTGTCAGTTGCTGCGAAAAGATTGCAGATGCACTGAACGATTGCGGAAGCGCCGACTTGTGGAGTTCAGCAAGCATGGAAGCCATTGAAAACCAGATCAGCGAGGGCTCTTTTCAATCTGTGACGTTCCTTCCCACGAATCGTGGGTGTCATCGTGCCACGAGTTGTCATGGCTATCCCATCCGTCATGAAACTCTCGTGCGTCGGAGCTCTCTTCTTCCTGTTCGCTCGTACTCAAATTGTTGTGCTGGGCTGGTTTGGATACTGTATTTTCCATCAGCGCAGAGAGAGGAGTCGAAGTGCTACCAACTGACGTTGGGGGCAAGTGCTGGACGAGTTCCTTGCGATCGAGTCCCATTATTTTCGTGAGTCGATCGTTACTGATGGAAAATACGCGAAGTGCGGTCAGCATCACCATACGCTTCTCGAGCCAGAGATTGGCATTTTCGATGTGGTACAGGTCAAGGACTTGTTTTCGCTCCACGCTTCGTAGGTCAGTGTCGGGCGGTAGATTGATTTGGGCCATGCCTGTGATACCCGGCTTGACGCTGAGTCGTCGCTCGTAACCAGGAATGGCATCACTGAGCAAAGCAACGAATTCTGGCCTTTCCGGGCGGGGCCCAACGAGCACCATTTCACCCTTTACGACATTCACGAGTTGTGGAAGTTCGTCAAGATGGAGTTTGCGAAGAATCTTACCGAGTCGGGTGATTCGCGAGTCGCCCTTCGCGGACCATTGTGGACCTTCCTTCTCAGCGTCCAATCGCATCGTGCGAAGTTTCAAGACTTGAAAAAGTTTACCTTCGTGGCCGACACGAGTCTGACGATAGATGCCCGGCCCTCGCGAGGTGAGTTTGACCGCAGACCAGCAGATAACAATGAGAGGAAACGCAGGCAGCAGTAAACCGAGCCCAAGTAATCGTTCGATGCGATATTTCGTCGCAAAATAGCGGTAACGCGCGTGAGTAGCAGGCATTCTGCGTGACTCATAGGGAGCGTGCGGAGCTATCGAAGCCTGCTGCGGGAAACGTTGTTCTACTGTTTTCATCCCGTCGCTTCAACTAAATAGTCGTGATGCCGGAGAACGCTGAGCAGCGTAGTGCCGCCTAACACCCTTGAGTATCCGATTGTCTTCAAACTGGGCGAAAACGCACCAGCCAATTTTATCGATCCTGTCGTTTTTGCTGAAAAAATTGACAGTGGGGACGTAACGGCAGCTGGACTGCCCTTGTGTGTCTTTAGTGGCAATCATCGTTTTTCTATTCCCACGCCAGCTTCACTCAAAGTAGGTAGGAACTCAGCCAAAAAGTCCTCAACCGGTGAGGTTTCCTCGCCGACTTTCGCCGGCGGTCCAGCTACTTGGATCTTGTAAAGCGAGTCGGTAAGCCAGACGCGGGGCAACGAGGCGGCTTTCCACGGGCCGCCGTCGCTCCAGCCGTACCAGACTTCCAAGTGTGGAGGGTCCGACGAACGCGGCTTGCGAAATTTGATCTTCCAAAAGGACTGTGATTCACCGTTGATCAACATTGGGCTAGCGACGCGGTCGCCCACGGGCTCTGTACCGCTGCTGCTGTAGCAGACTTCGGGAGTATGTACAGCAATGGGGCCGCGTGGCCCACACACGACAAAGACAGTGACTCGATCACCCGTCGTTTTGTTGACATATTCTTGCAGGATCGATCCATAACACTGAAGGATTCGCTTGGCTGCGCCCTCTATTTCTGAGTTCGATGCTAGCTCCCAGTTTCCTGCTTTCTGGGAGAGGTTTAGCAAGGGTTCAGCTATCGCTTTGATGTCGTCTTGGCTTGTCCAACGACTATCCAAGTATCCATGTGCTACGCCGCTACCGATGATCAGTAGGACACAAAGCAGCACTGGCTTGACCCGTGAGGCGGCTATCCGCTTCTTGTTGCTTGAAGGTGGAGGATTACTCACTGCTAACTTTCCTAAGGTGAATTTTGTGTCAACCTTCGAAACGTTTACGAATCTGGTTCAGATCTCGACGTTCGGCTGGTGTCAAAGCTGCTTTTCTCAAGATATCGAGGTCCAATTGTGACCATTCGGAAATTGCTTCCACTCTTTTTTCCTGTCCCAGAAGCGCAATTAGCAGGTGGAAACGGTATCTGGGGTCAGGGCTCGCGCTAACAGCCTCACGCAGAACTTGCTCGGCTTTCTTTGCTTCATCGTTGCGGACCAGGACTAAACCAAGAGTATCAAGTAGTTCAGGGCTTCTTCCGTAGAGTTCGATAGCCTTTTTCGCATACGGAAGTGCTTCAGCTTCCCTACCAGAGATTTCAGACAACGCCATTGCGAGGTTGTTGAGCAGGCGAACGTTATCAGGAGAGAATTTTGCTGATTCCTGATAAAGCGGGATCGCTTCCGAGTATCTTTCTTGAGCGAGGCGCAGCGTAGCGATTGCCTCAAGCAGACTCGCATTCTTCGGATGTTCTTTTAGAGCGTTCGTCAGAACCGTTTGTTCCTTCTCTGATAGAGGCCGGGCTTGTAGACCCAAGCCCATGAGTACAGCTACATCAGCTAACACGGCAGCTGTTTTAGCTGCGTGGTCTGTTGTGTACTGTTCAGTGCAAAGTTTGAGGGCTTCATTGAATCGACGGGCCCGGGTAAGGCCGAGTACGTAAGGTCGAAATTTTTCTGAGTCATCGCGGTATGCTCGTTCTAACCAGTCAATTGATTCTTTGTGGTACCCAAGGTTGGAGAGGAGTTGGCCTGCGGTTTCCCAGACGCTGGCCTGCAGGAGTCCATCGACTTCCATTGCTCTGTTCGCCCAGCTTTTTGCATACTGCTCGATTTTGTCACTATCTCCCGACTGTTTCGCAAGACGCAAACGCAAGTCCAGTGCAACAGGAGAGCCTTTTGTAATTGAATCAAGCTGATCGGCGAGTGCGGTAACGTCTTGTGTTTGCTGTGCACGGAGCAAAAGATCGCCAAGTCGATAAATGTCCAAGGGTTTCGGCTTCTGACGATTGACCAAAGCCAGATATACACCCCGGGCTTCTGCTAATGCCCGCTGGGCATCCGGTGAGTTCTTGTCGATGGACGCGGCAATTCCCCAGCGTCTACGCAATAGCGATGCAAGCAGGCGCCTGGCGTCATCAGCTTTTGGACCATTTGCTCTCACCAACTGCACTAGGATCTGCTCGGCTTGCACCTCCTTTTCCTTGTTTCCGCGATTCAGCAAAATCAGAGCATGCAGGATTTTATTTTGGGAATCGCCAATGAGATTGGTATCCAGCAAACTCTTTAATCGTGGCCACGGGATATCAGATCCAGAACGTAGCGCGAGCGCGATCGCCAAGCGATTCCTGATATCAACTCGACTTGGTGCGAGTTTGAAAGCCTGCTCGAGCGACGCAATTAAATTTTGATTGTCACCGACAAGTTGGTAGTACTGTGAAAGTGCAACAAAGACTTGTGCATCTGATGGGGCATATTCTTGCGCTCTTTTGAGCAATGGAAACGCTGAGGTGCTATCCTCGATTTGAATATAACTCAGCCCAGCAAGCAGTGAGCGGATTGGCTCTTTTACCTTGCTGTTGCTAAGCTTCATGATGTCGTCGCGTAAAGCTTCCTCATCGAAAAATTCAGCTCGGAAGCGGAGCAGCATCTGATAGGCCCTCACGCTCGTGTCCTCGGACAGTGCCAATGCGATATCGAGCGAAGTTCGAGACTCTGAGAGAAGGTCGTCTTTCGCCAGTTTTTCGTCTGTTGCGCGGGCTGCCATCATTGCTGCTTGAGCGACTAGCAGCCAGGCGATCTCGTCTTTTTCATTTGCCTCTGCAGTTTTTCGAGCAAGTTCCAAGCTTTTCGTATATTCTCCTTTTCTTTCGGCGATTGTTACTCCGAAAGCCGCGATGTTTGAGCTGGCTTGCCTAAGTCGCGCAAAGCGACTGTACTCCACCTCCGCTTCTGCAACGCGATTCATTTTTAACAAAAGTTGCGTCAGAAGATAGGAAGAGGAAAGGCGCACGTCACCGTTGGACATTCCAGCCTGCAGCGATTGAATTGCAGACAGTGTTTCACCGCGTGCGGAAGAAACCTGACCTGCAAGGCTCAGTCCAAGACCCCACCGAGGGCGAATGCTATTAACCTCACCGCTGAGTTGACTTGCCTGCGCAATCAACGCTTGTTTATCTGCGGCAGGTAGGTCTTTGATTCGTGACTCCTCCAAAAGACGCATGGCTTTTTGCAGTTTCCACCACGTTTCGCTTGGTTCGTCGAGCTCGAGCAGTAGCTTTTCAGCTGCCTTTAGTTTGGAAAAATCAGTTTCATTGGTCGGCGGCTGTGCAAGCATCGCGAGTGCATAAGTGAATCCGCGAAAACAGCTCTGCGGTGTGTGTTGTGGGGCGGGAATGCTCATCAGAACATCGTAAGCCCGGCCGAGATCTTTCTCTTTCGCAATGTACTCTGCTGCGAGCATCTTTGATTTCCTGACGTCTTCAGGGTGATTCGCTGCATAGGCTAATAGTCTTTCGATTGCTGACTCTAAATTGCCGCTCGCTGCTTCGAATTTTGCGTTGGTTAACGTAAACGAAGGTGAGTCGTCTCCTTCTATCTCCCGTAGACGTTCAATAAACGTTCGCCCTATGTCTGTTTTGCCTGCTTGAACAAGTGAAAAAGCAGCAGCTTTTTGTAAACTTGCATTCTGGGGTGAGTCATCCGCGAGTTGGATCAAGCGTTGGATCGTCGATTTGCGGGTGGTGCCGTCATCACGATCTGGGACGGACAAAGCGAGCAAGGCTAATTCACTTCGTAGGCTTTGTTGTTGGTCATCTTCTACTGCCAGCTTTGATAATTTTGCGGTAAGCGTGTCCAAACGTTGCCAAATGCTTTCAAAATTGCGTCTGCTTGGCGGCTTTGCAAATTCTTCGGCAATCAATGCTCGCAATTGCTGGACTTGCAATGGTAGAGAAGTTCCTTCTAAGGCTTTCCACTGCTGAAAAGCGTTTGAAACATTTCCTGACGCAGTCCAAGCATTTGCGGCTAACACTCGAATTTCTGGTTGGTTGGGCGATAGCGCGCTGGCTTCCTCGTAAATAGTTGCTGCTAAGTCCCATGTTCCCATTCTTCGATAGACATCCGCCAGCAAGAGCATGGCCTGGAGACGCTGTTGGGTAGGGACGGAAACTTGCGAACGCAACGCAACACGCAAAATTTGACGTGCGTTGCCAAGCAGTCCTTCACGGTTTGCTATCACGCCCAGCATGACGTCCTTATTCCAAGTGAACCTATCTAATTGCGTCTCTTCAGTGGCTTTCCCCAACGATGTAAGCTGACTGGCGTCGGCGCTAACGATTCTTGCACGCCTCGCCTGAAGTGTTTGATCAAATTGCCGCACTGCTGCTTTCGCACTCTGCAGTTCGCCATCAGAAGAAAGTTTTGCCGCACGTTGAAGTTGGAGGTTTGGTGAATCGATGCCCAAGCGTTCGATGCCGGCAAGTAAAATCTCGTTGATGTTGGAAGCCTCTTGTTCTGGACGCTCTAGGGTGCGTAAAACGTAGGCTTCCTCGATGGCGGCTGCTGGAATTTTCGGGGCAGTTAGTGCAAGAAGTTGATCCAAGACCGCGTTAACCTGATCGTGGTCTGGGTTTGCTTTTTGTAGCTTCGCTCGTGCCCAGGTGATGACGAGATTGAAATCCCACACAGGTCGGTAAGACTGCTTCGAGTGAATGGGCGGAAGTGTTCGAAGAGGCGCCCCAGAGGTTGTTGCATTGTCAAGGTCTACATCATTCTGCTTGTTCAGGCTTGCGTTTTGTTTGACCAACCGTACCAATGCCCCATCAACTTGTTCATCAAGCAGTGAATCGGCTGCTTTGGGGCTAGTGGGCGACAACAGGCTGTAAAGAATGAGTTGCGCTTGCCCATTATTTGTCATCTTGGCGAACTGGCTCTTCAAAGTCGCTTCGATTGGAATATCACCTGTTGCTTCATCAGTTGGAAAGGAATCAGGACGTTCGAGTAATTCTCTGGCCAGCCTAGCTGCGAGTTCGGTGTCTTGCAGGTTTGCTTTCCATGCGATGGTGAGTATCTGGGCAAGGGGTTGTTGATCAAGCCATAGCCAAAAGTCTCCGGCTTTATCAATGGTTTGTTGGTCCAGTTCTGATACTGTGGTTTCGTCACCGCCTTCGATTGCGTACTTAGCCATTGCGAACGCCCGCAGGAGATCTTTATCCCCGTTATCGGCGTTGAGGGTGATGACGCTTCGCCTGATGCTGCTCGCGTAAAGTGGGCCGAACTGTAGCTCTCGTTCGATTAGTCTCCGTTCTAAGTTCTCTATCACGCCTTGCTGATCATCAGCATCTTTCTTTCGATGAATCGCAACCGCTTCGGACATCAGGTTCCTCGCTCGCCGAACGCGGTCGTATCTGTTGGCAGGCGGAAGTTCAATCGTTTTTTCTGCAGCCTCAGCGACCGCTACGGCGATCCCGGGGTCATCCGGTTTCAGAATTTTCAATTGCTGAAGCCAGGTTAATTGTGTTTCCCAATCGTTTGTTTCGCCCGCTTTGTCGGCACGGTCTTGTATCGAAGCTGATATGTTGCTGGATTGGTACCAGTAGCCGAGGCCAACCATGACGGCAGCCACTGTGACAAAGGTAATAGAAGTTCGCACTAGCCTGGGATTGAATTCCCATCGCAAAGTACGTGGGGGGGGTGTTGGGTTTTCTCCCACGCCCTTCTTAAGTTGTTCCGATTGCTTTCGATTTGACATTTGAATTTTTTGCGTTTCCGAGTGCTTGAGCTCGACGTTAAACGTGTCGCTGTCTAGTTGGCGACCCTTGCTGTGAGGTAGCGGTAGTCTCCGTAACGGTAGGCGTACTGCCGCGACGGGACGCCGCTAAACACCGTGCCGGCCACGTGCGCCCCTGCCGCCTCCAAACGTCTGCTGGTTCGTAATACCGCATCGGATCGGCTCACGTCTCGCATTACGCAGATGAGCGTCGCATCAGTTTGTGAAGCCACTGAAAGTGATTCGCCGGCGGAAAGCACGGGGGCAGTATCAACGATGATGTACTTGTAGGTTTCCATTGCAGTATCGAGAAGATCCCGGATGCCCTCGGTTGATAGCAGGCGGTGTGGACTAAGCATCATGCGGCCCGCGGGAAGAACATGAACCAAGTCACCGAGGGAATCGTCGATAGCATCTTCCACGTTGGCGTCGCCTGACATGACAGCAGCGAGTCCCGGTCCCATGTCCAAGCCAAAAATGTCGT
>JACLAC010012600.1_pt1 | contig 20846 bp, 23 predicted proteins | sample 8027881 | NCBI WGS metagenome assembly JACLAC01 (sample SAMN15725517, study PRJNA655200) | protist metagenome | isolation source: fluorescence activated cell sorting (FACS) single amplified genomes of... | place: Spain: Blaines Bay Microbial Observatory, Mediterranean Sea | collected 2016-01-19 | reverse complement strand
TGATGTTGATGTTCGAATGCTAATGTTCGAGAACGACGAATTTCCTACGTACCCCTCAAGGACCGACCAACATTGGTGGAAAAATAAAACTCATGACGAAACACACTCGACACGACAGAGTCTGGCGTGTCAAGTCTCAACACAGCGTCAAACATACACAACACACACATTGCAACCAGAGCACGTTGTGACTCAAACGCACTGGATGCATTTTCCACGTCTTGCCACATCAATCCGAATGTGTACAACAACTCATACAATGATTTCAAGACTTGACGCTGCTGCTTTGCAGTGACTGCACTCTTATTCCACACATCCTTCGACTTGTCTTCAATTGTTGGTATCGGAAGTACCGTAATTGTGAGATGCGAGATGAGTTGAATTATCTCGTGCTGCGTCGCGAGACGAACAGACTCCGTACATTGATCTTTGTACGTTTTCGTAAGAGATTCTCGCACGACTTGATTACAACGCAACAATACACTTGAAATATCTTGAAAAAATGTAATCTCCGTGTGAAAGATTGGGAGTGAGGGAAAGAGTTTTCTGTTTAAAATCATCTGTGAACCACGAAACGAATCTGTCTTGACACGATGTATGTTCACGAGATGTTGAATCGCATTCGAGATTAACGTTTTGGAAAGACTTTTCGTTGCTGTTGTTGTTGTACGCTTCGTTCTCAACTCGTCCTTGTTCTTGTGTCTCCTCTCTTTCTCGTCGTGACACTTTCCTCGTGCACGCGAGATCTGCATTTCAGCAATACGATGTTCAACAGATCCTTTCTTCTTGTCTTGACAAACACGAAGAAGTTCCTCACGCATATGAAATGTAAGTTCTTTCCACTTTTTTCCACTCCATTTCAAAACAAAGCGTACACTCTCGAGTAAGGAACGATATCCTGACGTTTGATATGCTCGAGATGATGTTCGAAAATCATCCTGCGATTTCGTTGTTTCTGTGAACAGAACTGGTCGTTGCGCAAGCCAAGGTAGAAGCACATCGTACACCATCTCTACACGATGAGACTCCGCAGATCGACGCAGAGATAAAATTGTGAGTAAAAACACTGGATCTGTGACACGTTTCAAATCCACGTCTTCAAGTGTTTGACGCATACGTCGTCTTACTTTCGGAAGCATCGTGTAAGATCTTTCCTGATAAGGCGCACTCCATCGACTCGTATCGCATATTGAGAATGTGACATTCGAATCAGACACTTTTTGAATGACATACACAGCAAGTACATCCTGTGAGATTCCGTCTCTCCAACCTCCCGGAACGAACAGAAATTCTCCGATCGATAGTTCTCGAATCCGTTTCGATACGAATTCCACGATCTTCAGAAACGCTTTCGAATCATCAACTCGACTCAACACTTTCGAAAGTTCAGCACACAGACGTAGTTGTGTTATAATACTGGAAGGTATGTCTTTCAATCGTTTCGCAACAGATTCCAACACAGAAGCCATAGAATTCGCGGCGTTTTCAAGAGTATCCTCCGCGATCGCGTCGTCGTCCAGATAAGGATCGAGAAACGTCGCTACAAATGCAGATTCCATTGTGTTTTCCTCTTGTGTAGTTGTGGTATTGGATGTGATTACAGTAATGTTCAAAATTTTTCGAAAAAAAAAGTGTTATGGTGATGTGATGAACATGTTGTCGTCAGATTCGAAAAAAAAAATCTTTTTGTGAGAAATTTGAAAACACAGAAGAGGGGTGAAACCGAATTTTTTTCGAAGTCTGTGTGTGTACACAGTGAGAATTGTGCTTTAATGTGTACGGGAGGAACGAAAGGAGAATCGTTTTTTGTTCACGGAGAGCAGCAGCTTCTCGTGTATATGGAGTGGTATTTTTGATGGAGGAGGGGGGAGGTTCTTATTCATGTATATATAGAAGAATAATACATTCAAAGGAATACGTAAGCTTCGACACTCTCAAGAAAGACGTTGGATCTTTGGGTTTTGAGAAACGCAAATTTTAAGAGAGAGCTTTAGGAAGAGATTAGAGAGATTTCTAACTCAAGACTCATTCAACGAACTCAAAAAAAATAAGTCAAATTTGTACTTTATGTGTGTACGAATTTGAAGGAGATTGCACGAACTTAACAAGAGATTTCGTTCAATTTTTGAGAGGACCTTTCCGAGAGATTTCGAACGAGACATAGACACAAGAAAATATGGGACTTCTTTCGTCCAAAGTTAAGCCTGCTCATCGAGAGTACAAAGAAGAAGACCAAAGAAACGATGAAGAAGTCAAGAAGAAAGATGAGAAAACATACGTGATGTTGCTCCAAGTCCTTTTGAAACGGTACGGAGGACAAAGACATCCGGTACTCGACTCCTTCGAGACGTTGATGAAAGAGAGATTACTCACGGAACTTACGTTTGTACCTCGAGGCTCAATCATCATATATATATATCATCAATGGGTTGGTATCCATCATCCCGATCCGCGCGGAGACCAGTTTTACCATCTTCTTTTGTTGCTCGAGCGTCTTCTGAGAGGTGACGTCGATCGGACAGATATGGACGCGTTTCACAGTATTTTGTATAAGCACAACTACACGACTACCGCGGAAGAGTGGAAACGTATGTTAGATCCCGAAAAGACGTTCCTTTTCTACGACGGATTCTGTGTGTCGAAAGAGAAACGAGACGAAGCGTTTCAATGCATTCCTGAGATTATCAAGAGATGCGATTTCATGATCATTTTGGCACCTGGATGCACTCATTTTGACAAGATCGACCCAAGAACAGGAAGGAAGAAGAACCTTTGCTATCGAACGTATCGTCTTAAAGCGAGATGTGTCTTCGAGATGTTCAGCGCGTTCCTCACGACGAAAGGAGGTGAGCAAGTGAGGCCAGCGCTCTTGGTGAGAAGTGGTCAAGGAATACCAGACTGGATCTCACCGTTGGAATCCAACACAGGTTTAATGAAATTTCTCGCGTTTGAGGCTGGTACAACAGCGTTAAACTTTGCCGTGATCAGAGGTGATGTCGAGGTCGTTGAGATCCTTCTCGAGTACGGTGCTGATCCATACGTCGAGAACGACTTGGGTATGAACGCGTTTGATTTGTGCGACGAGGCCGGGCCATTTCCGAGTGTCCAGCGGGCATTACGAGGACATTCAAGCAAAATGTAAGAAGTTCAAAAAAGATTTTTTATGTTGACTTTAAAAACAAATAATAATAGACAGTCAGTAATAGTAGTCATATTCATCATATAAACAGAGACAGACGAGAGAAATCTTAAGTAACATCATGCGTGAATGATGTGTGTGGATCCAAAAATTTCGCAAAAAAAACACCACCCATCAAAAAATATTTTTGAGAAATGAGCTCTACGCCTCCATCATCTCCTCTTCCATCACACATCAAAATACGAAATGATGAATATAGAGGTCGATGTGTGATTGCAACGAAATCGTTTCTTCCAGGTGAGACAATTCTCTCCACTTCACCTCAAGCCTATCTTCCGTCCGAGAACGAGGAAAGGTGCGCGACGTGTTTCGTCAAAAGTACGTCGTTGAAAAAATGTAAAGGATGCTCGTACGCTCATTATTGCTCAAGGAAGTGTCAGATTGTAGATTGGAAGTCAAATGGACACTCTAAATTGTGTAAGTATATGGTGAAATTGAGAAAGCAGTTACGTAATCAGTCAGAGCTTTCGGACGCGATTCTTTTAATCAAAACGTTTTCGGATACGTCGAGAAGAGATTTCGTTTCTTCCATGTGCTTTCACGTTCCTACATCCTCAAGTTTGGAACGATCCTCAAAACGATTGATACATACGATACAGTCTACCGTACCGTGGATTTCGAAATGTTCGAAAGAGAAGTTGTTGCAGACACTGTATCGGTTCGGCTCGAACAACTTTGCCATTACCGATGATTTGCTGCTCAAAACAGGTGCGGGTGTTTATCCTGAGGGTGCATTGTTGAATCATGATTGTGTCCCGAATTGTGTCGTGACATATGACGGACTCGTACAAAACATTCGCTGCATCCGAAAGATAAAGGAGGGTGAGGAGCTGACCCACTCGTACGTGATGTTCGTTGTATTACTCAACCTCCAACACCTCACTCCAACACCACACCACACTCCAACACCACACTCCACACTCCAACACAGGTACGTAGATGTATTTGCAACGACAAAGGATAGACAAGATGATTTGTGTATGAACTACAATTTCAAGTGTAAATGTTCATTGTGTAGCAGTACGAATGATGACAGAGATAGCTGGATTGGAGAGAAATCAAGACGATCCGACGTTTTGGATTTTGCGGAGAGATTCGCAATGAGAGCACATGCCGAAAATGATGTGAAACAGGAAATCGCATTGCTTCATGAATGTCTTCGTCTTCGTGAGTCATGTTGTCATACATACGATCGTCTGATTTTGAAGACACGAAATGCATTGATGAGTGCGTGTCTTTCACAAGGTGATTACAAGCAAGCTGCATTGCATTGTGAAATCGTGGTTCGAATGTACTCAAAAATCTATCATCCAATGCATCCAATGACAGCATTACAATTGAGTACACTGGGTAATCTTCGTGTTGAGATCAGAGAAGTCGAGAAAGGTTTGAAGGAGTTGGAGAGTGCTGTTCATGTTTTGAGAGTGACGCATGGCAAGGATTCAAGTCTAGTGCACTCGATTGAGGCGTTGATTCGGGATGCGTCTACTTAATCATTGTCGTACAATAAATTATATATATTTTTATCTTCTCTTTTTCTTTTTCTTCTTCCTCTTTGTGATCTTCATAAACGAACCCAATGAAAGCTCTTCCACACTTGTCATCTTGCCGTCCTCACTTACCTTCAATCGTGACTTATCCACAACACTACCGTCCATGTTAATGTGCAAATAGAAACAACTGGATCCGAATGGACATTTTCCATTTCCAAAATCATAATACGTACACGGTATTTGACCCATGTTGTCTTGATACGAACGAATGAGCTCACGCTTTCTCTCCGGATCCGAGACGTGACGATCCGTGGGTACGACGAAATGAGAAGTCATTCTACACACAGGACATGCCTTACAAAATTCAGCTTCTTGCTGCTGTCGCCATTCTCGAATACAAGTCAAACAAAAGACATGATTACACGACGTCAACATACCGAATCGCCTTCTCCTACAAAGAGGATTCTCGAAACAAACGTTGCAGGTCACCGAAAACGATTCCACTCTCTCTTTCACACGTTTCTTGAAATCATCAAATGATGATTGCACTTTACTACTACTATCTGATGAATCGACATGACGATAACGACAAGCCAAACCGAATCGACATTTTCCCAGAGGATATAATTTACAAATCCCGGGAAGCGACGACGACGACGTCGATCCGGAATCCCAAACGTTCGTGACTCCACGTGATTGTTCAAATTGTATCTCCTCTAGTTTTGTAGACACAGGACTGTTCCAATTGTTTTGACCAGGTGCACCGTAGAACGTCACATCGTCGGAATCTTGATAGGCCATTCTCGTACTTTTCTCGTATAATCTATGTGAATGACAAATTTATTATGTACGGGAAAAGTGCTAATTCCGCCGTATTTTTTGGACCCAAAATTTCTGTATCACATGCAATCTTGTCCGGTACGAGTCTTCTCATACTCTTCGATGTCTTTTCTCTTTTCACACCAACACTCACTCAAATCGCGCATTTTCAGAGTGGCCAAGGAGGGCGTCTTAAGAACGTCTGTCGAAAGACTCATGGGTTCGAACCCCATAGATTGCATTTTTTTGTCTTTTTGATAGTCGGCATGGTCTGAACTTTGTTTTTCCGGGACGTTTTCGGGTTTTTTTTTTTTAAAAAATAAAAATCTTTTTTAAAAAAAAAAAAGGGATCAAGATGGATTTCAACGTGCCGATGAGTCGAAAGGATTTGGAGATCAATTTGTCTCCAAAGAAAAACAGGTCCTCCAGTACATCTTCATTGAAAGTGTTGATAGAGAAGTTCAAGAAACGTTCCACGACACATGATACGGTTTGGTACAGCGCGAAGGATCCTCGAACGGGATTGACGTATTACTACGACGCCGAAACCGGAGAAACGTCTTGGGAAAAGCCTCCGACGAGTATACCCATACGTGATCGGGAGAAGGAGACGCAAAGATCGTTGGAGAATGAATTGGTGTCTGTGATATTGGTGCATTGTGCGGATTTGAAAGAGAGATACGAGTACGATACGGCGACGGAAGCGTTAGCGGATTGGTTTTCCATAGTAAGCAAGAATCATGATCATCGAATCTCACGAAAAGAGTTTCAACGGTATTTCTCGAGACATCATCTACTACACATGTCTGAGAACATCACAGATGATCATGTGAATGCTCTGTTTGATGCTGTGGAGGGACACACGAGAGTTGATCCTGGATATCTTTTGTGGGGCGAGATTAAGAAATATCTTTACGAGCACGAGCTATGGGCATTGTTTGATCAGTCTTATCATGGTGACGGAGATGCACACCAGGTTTCTAAGAAGAGACAATGTGTAGATGCACAGTACTTACATGACATACTTTGTCGTGACGTTGAGAAGGCTGATGAGGGAGATGAGATCATGAGGGTCGTGTTTGTGGGTCGTGTTTCCAAGGGAGCAAGAGTGAGAGATGCGCAGAGTGTGTTTGAGACATGTACGTGTTGATGTTCGAGAATTAATCGTATGAATTGTATGAAGGACAAACACAACAACAACAACAACACAGGTACGAAGCATATTAAATCTGTCGAGACTTCACGTGAGATGAGATTTTTGGAAACAGAGGATGAGCAAGGTATTGCAACTCATTACAACGTGAGTACGTGGTGTTCGAGCGTTGGTGTTCGAGAATGTCACCTCCTCATTTTTTCACGAAAATGTCAATTCTATCACTCGTATCATTTGTATCACCCATTTATATCACAAGAAAATCACTCGCATAGCAACGCTCAAATGCACACTCGAACATTCTCGAATATCAACACTCGAAAACCAACGCTCGAACACAGGTACATTTCCTTGTGTCCTGTTCTTTCTCAAGGGTGTGATGATCGATCGTTTGATCGGAGTGGACACGATTGAGAGACGTATGTCATCTGAAATCATGCGTTTGAGTTGGAAAATTGGTTCGGGAAATCTTGATTCGTTGAGACGAACGTATTTGTCACGGGAGAAGAAGATGAAGATGGTGGAGAACGTGCAGGAGGACGACTTGAAAGAGGAGGAGCAGGAAAAAGTAAAAGAGGAAAAAGTAAAAGAGCCGGAGAAAAAAGTAACCATCGTAAAGAAAAAGAGGAGACAACCAAAATCTTTACTCGATTGGCTTCAAATGGAATTGGAGAAAAAACATGTCTCGATCGGAAATCTTTGGTCATTGATGATGGGAAGTACACGTACCGATTCTGTCTACTATGAGAACTTCAAAAGAGGATTGCAGCTTTGTCACGTGCATGTATTGGAGGAAACGTACGTAGTATTCGAGCGCGAAGCGCGAGAATCTTGATTCTTTCACTTTTTCATGTTCAATTCTGTCACTCAAATTACAAGAATATTGCTCGCTCATACCACGAGAAAATCACTCGAAAATCGATGTTGTTCGAATGAACACTCGATTATGACGAATACTAAACTCGCGCTTCGCGCTCGAACACAGGTACAAAGAGCTCTTTGATAGAATTGACCAGAATGATGATCGTAAGATTACATGGAAAGAGTTACGACGTGCATTGGGTGTTGTTGATGATGATGACGTGAAAGAGAAGAAGAAGAAGAAGAAGGGAGAAACGACAAAAAAGACAGAGACGAGTGCAAGAAAACGTGCAAAATTTGAGACGTTGACCAAAAATGTGAATTGGACTCAACTGGAAATGATGATGAAAGGAAAAGAATATGTCTCGAGAGATGCTTTTGCACATGCAATGTTGAGAACCACATTGAGTCTCACGACGGATGACATTCAATATATTCAAGATATGTTTCGGAGTGATGATGGTGATTCTGTACGTTCGTTGATCATCATCATTCTCTTTCACACGACTCTAACACTACCAATTCAAACAGGTATGTGTACGTGCGTTTTTGAATGAGGTAACGAAGAAGGATGACGAGGTGATGATGAAGAAGAAGAATGATGATATCGATATCGTAGAGAAAAAGGTTGAAGAAGATACGATTGAGAAGGATAATTTTGACATGACGTTGAATTGGTTATGTGAAGAAAAGGAAGATGATTTCAATTCGACATTAAGCTGGCTATGTGAAAATGATGATGAGGAAGAGGAAGAGGAGGAGGATACGTCTCATATGAACAACACTCCTCCTGCTGAAATTCCGACTGAAACTCCTTACGAAACACAAGTCAAAGAAGCACTTCGAAGAATACGTAAACGAGGTGAAATGAAACAACCACCGTTTGGACATTTCGCTACTGAAACAAACAAGAGAACGAGACATTATCATATCAATCGACTCAGAGAAAAACTTCGAGTGGCAAGATATGGTAGAAAAGTAAAGGATATGACGTATCGAGATATTTTCAAACAAGGAAATGGGATGAAGAGAGAGACGTTTGAGAAATTGATACGAGAACGTGCGAAACTGTCTGAAAATGAGGCGTATCTTTTGAGTGCCATATTAAATGTGGACGGAAGCGGCACTGTGAAGTATTCTCAACTTAAGAAATGGATAAAAATGGATGATGATTCGGGTAGTAGACGTCGTAGAACTTCTTCTGGTGATAGATCGGAGGAGGAGGAGAGTATTGGAAAGAAAAATTCAGTTTCGTGGTTGTTGAATCAAATGAAAGCAGTGAATACGTTGTAGTTATTAACTTGTTAAACACAATTACCCAAACGAAACAACGTAATACCGCCATTTGGAGGTACCTGTGTTCGAGCGCGAAGCGCGAGTTTAGTTATCGTACCATTCGTGTGCTTTATCATTTGAAAAAAAGAGGTGCGAATCATTTAAAATGAGTGGCATAATTTACATTTCTTGTGTTCGAGTGATTCAAATGGTGAGATATGAGTGTGTGATAAAAATTGTATTCTCGCACTTCGCGCTCGAACACTACGTACCTGATAAGCGACCAATTGATATGACAGAGCGACCGTTTCTCGAGTGTTACTCCAAACATCATAAGCACATACGACCATCTTCTCTTTCGATTGTTCGGGAAGTACTTGAGACAAGCATGTATCGTCACATGTAATATCAGTAGCGTTGGGACCCACATTCAAAAAAGCAATCGCAGCGAAACCGTCCGAAAGTGGTTTCATCCAAACATTCGTCGTGTTCTTACTGGTAAGATTCGAACCGAGAACACGAACACCTTGTTTACCCAACGAGTCTTGATTGATGGCAATAACATGACGATTCGTGTACGTCTCGATGTTTGCTTTACTCATGTTTCGAATGTTTCCGGAAATAAGAAGTGGACTTGCCATCACAGCCCACATGGAGAACTGAAATCGAGTTTGTAATTCTGTGATTCGTTGTACACCGTTCTCGTCCTCTGCTAACAAAAGACAAGGATCGTTCCATCCCTTGGACGGACCCGCATAGTCGCTGAGATTTGCGTTGATGTCAATATTTGCAAGCACACCATCCCAATTCGTGTCGTCGGGCCCTATACGCCAAGCATTACCTAAATCCTTACCTTGTGGTGCGTACCAATTGTTCCAACCACACAACGAGAAGAAGAATCTGATTGTGTGTATGTGGTTTGGTTTTGTTATGTGAGGGGAAGGGGAGTGATATGACGTTACGGTCTCCCGGTGGCATCCAGTGCATCTCGCATGGCTCCGTACTCCTCAAACGCTACACTGTGATTCGTGGAAGCGTGACAGGAATCTTCTTTCAAGTAGTCAACTCCCCAAGATGCATATGTCTCGGCATCAAGTTTTTCGTAACCCAAAGCGCCGGGCTTACCCGCACATGTTTGGGTTCCTCGGTCCGTGTAAGTTCCGAATTTCAGATTCTTCGAATGAACGTAATCAGCCAGAGCCGTGAGAGTTCCGTTCATGAATCTCGAGGGGTCCGCGACCAAACGATTCGTTTTCGCGTCTCTGCTGTCCGAGGCCCAACCGTCGTCCAAATTAAAGTAATTGTATCCGAAAACTCCCTGTGTGTTCGAATTGTGAGTAAGTGGGTAATTGAGTGAATGAGTAAATAGGATGAAAATTCTCGAACGTACGAACGTCGATGAGAAAACGTCGACGGTCTCCTTCAGATTCGTTTCGTTGAGATCGTTCTGAAGATCATACCACGAATTGTATCCCATTGGTGGGACACTCGTAGTAACCAATGACAATGCCATCGAAGGCAAGGTCACGAGAATCGTCAGAAGAGTGTTGGTCGTTTTCATTTTCAATTTTGAAAAAAAAATTAATTGAACAGTGAAGATTGGAAGATTTTCGTGTCGAGTGTCGTTCGTGGTGCTGGAAGAATGGATGAGATCGTTAATCTGAAGAGCAGAAGAATATTATGGATTTTTTTATTTTTAAAAAGTTAGTTGTTGTTGTTGGTGGTGGTGTGGTCCTGTGATTTGCAGGCAGTGCATGTTTTTTTGTCACCAGAGACAATAAAAATTTTGGTTTTCAATCAATCCATTCAAAAATTATGTATACAGTGCACAAACTGATTTTTTTCCGTTTCTCACTGACTTTTTGTTTGTTTTTCTCGAGTTTTCTTCAGAAGAGAGAAAATATCATGTCCGATTCCAATGATACAAAAAGTACGCTTGCGCATTCTGTGTCACAGAACGAACGACAACTTGTTCATCCTCTCGAAAGGAACGATCCCATTCTTGTGGATCACGTTGATTTCGTGACACTGGAGTTTCTCGAACGAGCGAAACATCCGATACCGAAGAATCAACGCTTGAACAAGCAAGAAGCTTTCGGTGAGCTCACAGAAAGATCTGTACTCGTGGCATTATCACACGGCTGGTTCTACCAAATGCATCCATATCCCCATGCTGTGAAGATTGACATCATCGTAAAAGAGTTCGGTCCTCTTTTGAGGAAAACGTATTCGGAAACGCAAATCCTCTTCTTCTTTGATTTTCTCAGCGTTCCTCAATGGCCTCGTACAGAGGCAGAAGATAAGATTTTTCGAGTTGCAATGAAACATATGAACTCTGTGTATGTTCATTGTGATCTAATACTTTTCATAGAGACGGAGCTTCCGAAAGTAGATAAAACACTTCATACTGCGACAATTCGAGTCTCTGACTACGAGTGGACGCAGTTCTTGGATACGATTCAAGTTGCGAGTGAGAAGAATCCAGATGATGGCCCACAACAGTATGATTGTATTGTTAAGTGTGACAAGGAAAAGATTCAAAATGTAGACGATCTTAAGATCTTTACCTCTGATCATGTTGTATCGTATTTGAAACGACCGTTCGGACGACCGAACACAATCATCAACGACGACCGAGGTTGGCTGTTTCTGGAACGAATCACAATTGCAATCAAGGCTGCAACAGCAGGAGCACATAGATTTGGTGATATCGTACTCTCAAATGATGAGAAACTCCGTACACAAGTGTACAAGTGGATGCGAATGCTTCTTCGTGCTGCAAAAGAGAAGAGCGAGCTTCGACGTACGCTTGAACACTTTGATGGGATTCTCAAGACGAAGCGTTTTTCGTTTCAGAGCGATGAGGGAACTGTACGAACACTGATGACAGAGCTTGTTGAGAATTTTGCCGAAAATTGGGAAGAAGAGATCATAAAGCAAGAGTCGAGCTCAAAGCGTTTACGTGAGATTCTGTTGAGATGGGGTGAGTTCTCGAACGAGTTCGTGAAGGAAGCGAGATTGTTGAAGCAGGAGAACGAGGAGAGCGGATGGATGTGGTGGAGTCTTTTCAAAGTCGTAGGTTTGTCGATAATTGGACCGATTATTGCGATGATACCATTTGTATTGAAGGTAACAGATGATTGTGTCCACAGTCTCGTTGGGCATTCAATTTTTGTTGGAGGTACGATTCTTTTTCTCTCTTGTTTTCTCAACTCAATCTATTTTTCGATTACTCAATCGAGATGATATTCATACAGTAATATCATCTACGAGTGCGCTTACGGGTAGTCCACTCACTAATTATGTTTTTCTTTCTGTTCCCTTTGGATGGCATACGCTTCGGTATTACTTGTATTGTGTTACTGTGAATGGTTCTATTGTATTTCTGCTTCGACTTGTATCGAGTAATCGTATTCCACCGTTTCTTTACATATACCTCGGATTTACATCTGTGCTTTTCAGTACTTACTTCTATAAGATTCCGTTCTTCGAACATCGTGACGAGCGTGATGGTAAAGTCGAGACGTACGGCATTGATCCTTGGATGAAGTTTCCGAAATCGATAAGACATGATATGAAGATAAGAAATGAAGCAGAGTTTCTTGGGGATTTTGGTACTACGTCGATTATATTTACAATGCTCTATCCCATCCTCGGTGGTGTCTTCTTTCAAGCCAACATCGTACTTCAAGCATGTCTGATTCCTGTCTTCTTTGCACTTCGATCATGGTTTGAGTACCAAGCTGATGCAGCAATAACAAATAAATATGGATCGGACAAATTGCCTTTTTTAAGTTTTTATGGTGTCATGCTTCACGAGATCTGTCTCTCTGTCATGATCACATCGATTAAGCACCCTCTTGTGTTTGTGACACTTGTCCTTGCAGATGTGTTTGAGAATGCATTTTGTTTGTGGTCACTGAATCGTTCAAAAGTGTCAAGTAACTCTGTCGTGCCCATTGAAGAACATAACGCTTCAACGCAGGAAACGTCAACTCACGAGAAGAAATCCCTCACAAAACGCTCGTCGAGTGTGGTCGCTCTAGCGAAAGATCTACGAGAAGTCAAAGACGAGAGTTCCCAGGGCACTGCACTGTTCATCGCTGCGATTCTACTTCAACGCGAGATGTGCGAGACGATTGTACCCATGCAAGCTTTATTCGTGATGTCGATTCTATACGCATCAGATGTAAAATCAAATTCGATGGTATCTCAATGGACTTCGAGGGACGATTACATTCAGGCAATGACATATCTCGTCATCGATCTTGGAGTTGAGCTTGTTGTATTTGTGGGTACCGTATTAGCGTTGAGACAAATATATCCGAAATTTTCTGCGTTTCGAATCTTGCTGGGTTTAGTTCGATCGGACAGTGTGATGATGCTTTCAAGCACAATTAGCACGTGGATGGCAGTTCTGATATTCCAAAACACACTCTCCGGTTTAGACCTGACTCTGAAATTCAAGTGGCTGAATTGCGACGGTGAAAATGCGACATGGGTGGGTGGTTTCGATTGGAATAATTGTTAATATACGCGCCCTTCAACTTCTTATGTAATAAATTCACAACCATTAATTTATTATTAACACACACTTCAAATAAGATAAGAATCCTCCCCAGTACTTCGCAACCTCGTGAAAAACGGCTGCATCGATTTACATAGCTGCTTATAGTCGTTTCCTGAGGATTTTGTCAACCATGCTTCACCCAATCCATCCGATGGTGTGTTTACCAGAAAACAACCCGGAAGAACGTAGAAGTCATGTGTGTCCTTCATACTATCAATGTGACAGATCTTGTCAGCTCTCATGCCCCAATACAGCACGTTGTATGTCGGCAAATGCGACTTGTGTGCAACAAAGTAAGGTTCTTGACCTGAAATTTGCGATCGCATGCCCGGAGATGCTACTTTCCCCTTATATGTGAGTATATTCGAAGTCTCCTTCTCCCACGTTTCAAAGTCGAGACCCTTGTGTGAGCCATACCCAATACGTTCGAAGCCTCTCCACGTATCGATCGATATCGGAACCTTGTTGACCGCACTGTACAATGGTAGCACGAAGACAGCGTTTGATGGATAGGAGCTCATATCCTTTATTGCCGTTATTTTGTCATGGGCACCGTTTTGTACCTGGTATGATTGAATGTTATTTTCTAGTGAGTAACACACACACACACACACGCTCGAATTCATCATCAAACATACCTGCAAATCCGCCTCAATGTACCTGTGTTCGAGCGTTGGTGTCAGAGTTTTACGTAATATTTGAGTGTGCGTTTGAGTGTTGCTATTCGAGTCATTTTCTTGTGATATAAAAGAGTGATACAAATGATATGAGTGAATCAATTGACATTCTTGTGAAAAAAATGAGAAGGCGATAGTGTCGAACTCCACGCTCGAACATCACGTACAACACCAACTCCGTTCGAGCGTTCTCAACAGAAAGCTGACGCAACAGATTCACAGGGTACGGTCGTTGCTTGTCCGAGAACCGAACCCATGGTCTGTTGTCATCGTAGACTACGTGAACATCCACCCATTTGCGCATGCTATCTTCGGAATTCCAAGAGTCTCGTAGCTGCTCGAGCTCTTTCTCACTCCGAATATACAGGACCGCGGATATTGGACCCTCCCAGGTGTTTGATAAATGAACCAGACGAGGTAAGCGGTCTATGGAAAGTTGTGTGCATAAAGTTATCTGCCCACCTCCATTGTTGCGACGCATAAAGTAAATCGTACCTGTTGGTGTTCGATGATGAATAATACAAACAACTCTCTCGTCGCTTCCACGAAATTGACATAGTGCTTTTTTGACTTCTTCTTGAATCTTCACAATCGAGTCCGTGATTTTCGAGTGATTCGGTATGAGTGAGCAATGCGAATGACATTCTTGTGATTTGAGTGACATAATAGAAATATGAAAAAGAAGTGACATTCTCGAACACCACACGCTCGAACACTACGTACGCCGAGGCCATGCTACGGGGACACGTTTGTTCCTCTCATTGGGCTCCGATATTACGATATTACCCTTTGTAGCCATAAACAATGCGGCATCGTTTTTTGCCCACGTAAACGTTGTGGGTTCCCACACTTGGTGACCAAAGAGTCCAAACTTACGTTGTGTCACAATATTTACCGATCCCTTTCCTGATACTGTCAATGAGGATCCGGGGTACTCAATTAGTTGAAATATGTTGTAACCACTCTTGTGATAGGACCGTACGGGAGGTGGTACATATACATGTTGATGAAACGAGTCCCAAGGTTGATTGTTTAACTTAGCTGATGCCCATCGACAGGTACGACACTGTGAATGAACATGCGTGAAATTGTACAGCGCAACAAACCATGAGGGTAGAGGTTTGTACCGCCACGCGTGATAGGAGTTGTAAAGATCCTCATCAGAGAGAATCGCATTCAGATGAGACACCAGAGCATCGTGTGACTCGAAATCGTCGACGTGTACGATGGAATTCTCCGGCACATGCTCCTTGATGTTCGGAGCACCAAAATACACGGGCAATACACCTGCCTTGAATGTTACCCACAACTTCTCAGTAATGTAATCGTCAACACGTTGATTTTCAAACGCAAAGTACAACGCGTACCTGTGTTCGAGCGTTGGTGTCAGAGTTTTCGTAATATTCAACGATATTAGGGGGTGATACAAACGACACTCGTAATTATCGAAGTATTTGAGGGATATGACTTAAGCGCTTCGCGCTCGAACACCACGTACTGACGCATCATTTTTACCTTGTTTTTTTTGTCATCGATATCAAAATTATGCAGACATGAAGACACCGAGTCCACGGTCATTTTATTCATCAACGATTTCACAAGATCCTCACGCTTTGACTTGGAATTGCAGTTGCGAGCGATAAACACGGCTGCCTTCTTTACCTTGGAGAAAGGTACGTGAGGTGTCTGGATATTATTCTCCGACCAAACGTTCTTTCCATTATGCGGTTTATCATCCAAGTACAATGTCCAAGACCAGTTGAAGTACGGCATAGGAATATCCGAATCGAATCTCGTAGAAGCAATGTAATGCTTCGGCGGCTTACGATTTGATAGTTTCATATCTGTATAGTACATCTCGCCTTCCATACTATATGTGACTGTAGCGTCCAATTCATCGATACGTCTTTTTACTACAAGACCTCCGCTCTTCTTACCATTAAAACAAGGTACATCGCATGGATATTTTTGGTGACCACCATCGATATGAATAGGTACAGGAGTATCACGACGAGGCGGAGGCGGAGGTGGATTGTTCTTCTCAATGATCTTTGACGTTCGTTTTGGTGATGGTACGTCAGTAGGATCGATTCTCGGAAGAGGCTTTCTTAGATTCGGAGTCTCATGTGAATCTGCTGCGTCGTCGTAATATGAATGATGAACGTGTAGAGTACGTCCCTCTCTTGTACTGGCATCGGGATCAGCGCAAGATTTTAAGTACGCCTGACCATCGACTTCCACAAAGGCTTTGCACATAGGATCATCATCACAACTCTCTTCAGCTTCAGCAATCAGAACAGGTCTGTTTCCCAAATCGCATCTTCCGAAAATATCTTGATTCGGAAGAGCGATATATTTTTCTCTCTTCGATTCCGAATCGGGTCGCTGAACGGAAGGCGGCTCTTCTTTTGGCTGTTCTTTTGGCTGATAAGACGCGGCAGCAATCATTTCACTCTTACTTTCGATGGTAGGATTGATATTTAAATCGTGATCATGTTGATGATGATTTGGAAATGGCAAGGGGCGATAAGAAGGAGCGGAGGATTCGAACGACGACGACGTCGCTGCGATTTTCGAGGTGAGGGTGAAATACACAGCAAAATTGAATATCATAAAGATGAATCCGAAGAAGAAGAGTAAAGATGTGACCTGTATAGAGCAGACGCTTGCATGATGATGACGCTCTTTGTTTGATTTTTTTCTCATTGTTTTGTTTTCTCTCTCGTTCAAAAACGAAAAAAAAAACGATGGGAATTTTTTGGATCTGGTTGGTTTGGGTGGCATTTTCTCATTTCTAGTTATGAAATACTCAAAAAAAAAAAAATCACACACACTGTTTTCACTTACGACGTAATGGTAGTGTGGAATCGATGAACCGAAATTAGGTTGAGGTATGTATGTAGGATCAGTTATTTCAGGAGTTACCAAGCGGGAAGATTCGTGAGGTTGGTTGTTTGTACGGTGGTTTTATTGAACGTTTTGGATCTTATTATTTTAGTTTTAGTTTGAGGAGCAAGCAAAATACTCACTCAGACATAGCTGAGGACAGTAGATTTCTCTTTTCATTTCAATCGCAATTATTGTAGTTGTTTTTGTTGTTGTTATCATATTCATAATAAAGATAAATAATGCTTCTAACTCTATTGCATCTTACCTTCGACTTCCTTGGGAAGACGAACTTGCCTGTGACCTGTACTCGCAGATAACCAGGCAAGTAATCCTGCGAGTGTAACGTGGCCATTTTGTAATATAACCAATCGGGAGGTTCTCATTCTGTTGAATATATTGCTCAACGCACGACATGCAGCTCCATTGCCCCCTGCTTTCGAGATTCTGTAAAGCTGCTCAATAGCTTTCACAAACGAACCAGCTTCAGCTGGGTCGGTAACAGCTCGATCAGAAACAACACTACTGTACTCTTGCCAAAGCACATTCTTCTCTTCCGTGCACAGAGAGTCGTGAGGTAAGGTGGTAGATCCTTCTGCAAAGATTCTGTTACTACAAATCTCACTTTCCAAGATCGAGGCACGGGAGACAAGTGCATGATCAATACCTGTAAACCAAACATAGTCGTCCTCCTCTTCATCATCACAATCTTCATCAACGAGATCTCGAACGGGAGCAGATTCACTTCTTATCAAAAGAGGATGCTCACGACCGAACCACAAATCAATCCACGATGTCATTAGGTTCGTTTTCAGAATAGGTACCATGTAGCCTTCTCCGAATGCATAGAAAGACATACCCTTTAAAGCATAGTAAATCGGTGAGAGATAGACGTGAACATCTTTATGACAAATGAATTTTGCTGCATCCATCAATTCAGATGTCATTTGAAGTCTTGGTGGTAACTTTTTACTCAGCACGTCGAAAATTATGTTTGACATTTGCAGTATCGTTCCTGTGATTGGTTGGTATTCAAATATGAGTGTGTTTTCGATTTTGATTTATGTACGTACGTCCGGAGACATCACAATCAGGCTCAGACTCAAGAAGTCTTAATTTGAACAGAAAATTCGCGTCAGCTATTCTCCTGTGTTCGATTGATGGTTTATTTTTTTGAGTCAGTCTCTCCAACATTCGAATATTTTCAACGTACAGTGAAGCATGAAGATCGACACCACCACATGAGGAATAGATTGAAATAATAGAGTCAATGTGCTGCTTGCTTCCTTCTTCATCATCTGTCTCTTTGCGTTCCACAAGAATACTGAGTCTCTTGTTTTCGCCATGTGATCGCTCCAGTGCGATAAAACCTGGGAACTTTTCCCTGATTATAGTCGTGTCGAGATCTGAAGGCCAATCCCCGTTCACAAGATCTGCGCGCGTCCCGATGATTGCATTTTCAATCCACTCGAAACCGTCCTCCATGCGGACTTTCGAATTCGCATTTACTTGTACGAATTCCATAGTATTTTCTTCATCAACACCTTGATAAAGCTCACAATCCTCTTTTCGATCACGATTCGTAGCAGTCCCGGCTCGAGTTCGAGATCGAACGAAATCACTCGGCGCTTTGGACATCACCTCCCTATCGACCAGTATTCTCATATCCCTCGAGATCGAATCATCAAATTCGTAGTTACATTTACCCGTGTCTATATCATGAAAGACATAGATAATAATCGGAATCCTGGGTCGACTTCTCTCCAGATACCTTATCTTTGTCGCTGGATCGACTTTCAATTTGAAGTCGAACTCAATGGCAAAATCTCTCACATAATTTACAAGTTCCGTACGAGGTACTCGAAAACTATTCTCACGTAGACAATATGCCTCTTTCAAATTATCACATGTTTTCCCACGATCTACTTCCTCCAAATGTTTCCACAATCTCTGGAAACATCTCGTCGTTACGGGCGGCGCTCTCGTTCTCATCCTCTCCGACCTTCTCATTACACCACCTCGACTTGACACGGCAAGAATCATTGTCATTATTATCAGTATCTTTGTAAGCATCATCATCGTTCTCTTCATCTCTGTCTGTGACCCTATCTCTCTCTCTCTCTCTCTGTTTCGGATTTGGGTTCTAGACTTTCGATTTTTTCACTTTTTTTGGTTCCATGTTTTGATCTGAGTGTGTGATTTTCTACTATGTGTGTGATTTTTGTATTAGGGTATAGGCACTCCTCTCAATATCCACCACCCACGATCAAAACTGTTTTTTTTTGAATTTTATTTTATTTTTATTTATACCCCGGAATTTTATTTCTCCCCCACCTCACAAAACATTTCTTCCAACAACAACAACAACAATCAAAAATATATACAATTTGAAATGTTTCGAACAAACCGGCCGAAGGTGCACCGTGCGGCTTACATATTCACCTTCACCTATAATATTACAAGGTTGTTTACGCTTTGTTATCATCCTTACTCTTACGTCCCATTGTCTTCTCCAATGTTTTCTCGTCAATACCTTCGTAGACCTTACCGGCGTGATATCCAGCAAAAACTTTGGCATTGATCTCGACGTGCGCATCATCAGGAATGAGCTCTATGGGAATCGGAATACGATTCACAATCTTGATACCCGTTTTCACGATAGCGTTGTATTTCATGTCCGACATACTAATAAAGTTGTCGATACGTGTAATACCGAGCCAATGAAGTGCATCGGGCATCATGGATTGAAATCGAACGTCCTCAATACCCGCAACTTGTTTGGTACCTGTGTCGGTGTTCGAGTTTTCGTCACAATCGAGAATTTTGAGTGATATTCCATGAGCGAGTGATAGAATTGGGATTCTAGCGCTTCGCACTCGAACTCATGAGAGAATTTTGAGTGATATTCCATGAGCGAGTGATAGAATTGTGATTCTCGCGCTTCGCGCTCGAACTCACTCGAACACCAACACCACGTACAAGAAAAGTACTCCGATGCCTTGTCACCACCCTCCTGACGCTTACGAAGATTGTAGACAAGATATTTCGTGACCTCACCCAACGCACGACCCTCCTTACGAAAGTAAACGATCACACCCGCACCTCCTTCCTGCGCAGTCTTGATGCATCTCTCGATACCGTGAATCAAGTAAGGACGACACGTACAGATATCAGAACCGAACACATCAGAACCGTTGCACTCATCGTGAACACGTACGGTAAGAATTTTGTCCGGATCAGACACAGCATCCACATCACCGAAAATGTAAATCGTGAGACCTCCGATGGGTGGCATGAATACCTTGAGATCGAATCGAGTCATGAGTTCAGGATACATTCCGTTCGTTTCCTCGAACAGACTTCGTCTCAACTCCTGCTCCGTGATTCCGAAACGTCTCGCGATTTCAGGTAAATACCAAACAGGTTCGACTGCTGCTTTCGTGATGTTCGCCTGACCGCTCTTGAGCAGAATCTTTCCATCGGGAACGAGTCTCTTGGCTTGGACGGCGTAGTTGATCTCCGGAACGTCGATGTGAGCTTTCGTTACCGCAATCGTGGGACGAATATCGAATCCAGCTTTCAAATACTCTCCGAAAGAATCCACAATGTCATGTCCAAAAGGATCCATACATCCGATTTTCTTCGGATCACTCCAACTCGGTTGATGTTTGATCTTCGAGATCGGTCTCGTCTGGGACAAATCCGGTACGTGCTGTCGATCCATCGCACCTTGTGCAAGTGCCAAACCTCGATACACACAATACGAACCTCCATGAGCTCCAATGACATTTCTCGTCGCCGGTGCTGTCGCCACAATCGGTCCTCTCTTCATCGGATCCAACTCGCCCCACTGAATCTTGAGCGTTTTCGCGTTACCGTGCACGCTCACTCCGGGATGCGTCGTCAAAGAAAC
>JACLAC010011047.1_pt1 | contig 20849 bp, 18 predicted proteins | sample 8027881 | NCBI WGS metagenome assembly JACLAC01 (sample SAMN15725517, study PRJNA655200) | protist metagenome | isolation source: fluorescence activated cell sorting (FACS) single amplified genomes of... | place: Spain: Blaines Bay Microbial Observatory, Mediterranean Sea | collected 2016-01-19 | reverse complement strand
GTTGAACAAATAACCGGCTTTGATGAAGGTCCGCTGCCCAGCAATATTGAAGGGGTACTTAGGCAACGAGGTATTCGTTTGAAAGAGGGAATTATGGTCGAGGAGAGCAAACGCCTACTTGAAAAATATGTGACCACCGGTGGATTAGTTTACAACGCAACCAGAACTCAGAAGTGAAACCTGTTCTGGAACTGCAGAAAATCATCGTAAACACCTGGTTTAAAGACAGGATCAGCCTCCTCCAACATCCGCTCCCGAGACGCAAAACTATCATCGCTGCAACGCAAGGCAACTGTTCCAAGTCTTGGTGAACAAAGATTTGTAGCTGAGCCAACAAAATCAGGAATTTGAATAGGGTTTTGAATTACTGTTGCCGTCATGTATGCCTAAAAAATGACGTTAGTTTCGCTTAACTTCCTCTATAGGTCGAATACCCGAAGGGGCTCAACAAAAGTGGAACATGATAGTGTTGCTCTGGATTCAGAATTTCGAACTCAATCCTAACTACAGGATAGAAGAAGCTTTGGATACTTTGTGAAGTGAAATATTTCTCCACGTCAAAACTTATTCGATAATTGCCTTTGGCGAATATGCCTGGTTTTAGAAGGTTCGTAAGCCTTCCATCGGCATTAGTCGATCCACGTCCGAGGAGTTGCCATTCTGAGTTGACCCAAGTTTCCAACAGGATTGGAACATTCTCAGCCGGACTCCCTTTGGCGGTGTCAAGTACGTGAGTAGTAATAGGGCTCATTTTTTAGGTTCTTCGAACATCTTATTGAGACGAAGCAACATGATTTTTTGTTGCTCTTGTTGAGCTATCTGAAGTTCTTCTTCGGGAGAATTATTGATTCGTGCTTCAAGCAAATTCAGCATTTCAAGCGCTGACTTACCTGTAGCACATACCAAAAAGACGTATCCAAATCGCTGAGAATATTTATCATTACCAGATGCAAGTCTATCAAGAATATCTTCTTCAGCCACTTCCACCCCGGCCTGTTCGTTCGCAGACCAATTTCTGGTGCTAGCAAAACGAGCAGCGAGCGCTTGACGATCTCCAATCCTTGGATGATGTTCAAAAGCTTCCAACCAATCTTTGACTTTCAAATTTTCCCAAATTCGGGTGGCTACTTTGTGCATCGCTTCCAGTGATCCGAAAGGTCTTGATTGGGCCATTTTGTTAGCCCAATTCTGGGAGCCACAACAACGCAAAAGAGCCTGTTCAGCATCTTCTATTGGCAAAATTTGGAAGTCAGTAAAGTTCATCCAACCGTTCCTGAATCAAGCCACTCCTCGGCTGGATGAACTTTGTGCCAATGCTCAGCGATATCCACCCTCCGGGTGACCCATACTCGTTCATGCTTTTCAATATGCTCTACAAATTTGCGTAATCCCTCGAAACGGCCTGGGCGTCCAATCAATCGGCAATGTAGCCCAACCGACATCATCTTGGGAGATGTCTCACCCTCTTTGTAGAGGGTGTCGAAGGCTGATCTAGCATAATTGAAAAAGTCCTCTCCAGTATTGAACCCCTGGGCTGTCCCAAACTTCATGTCATTCACATCCAAGGTGTAAGGAATCAACAGCAGAGTTTTTTCACCGTGTAATTCCCAGTAAGGGAGATCGTCATTGTAGATATCTGAGCTGTAAAGAAATCCACCTTCCTCCGCAACGATTCTTCTAGTATTTGGACTGATTCTCCCAATGTAGCAACCGAGCGGTCGACTCCCCGTGAGATGTTGCTGTATTTCAATGGCTTTTTTTAAGTGGGCTCTTTCAGTTTTTTCACCTACATACTGGTAGTCGATCCATCGGTAACCATGAGTGGCGATTTCATGACCATCAGCAAGCATTCTTGCTGCAACCGTTGGATTCCTCTCCAAGGCCATCCCTACTGCATAAACTGTTAAAGGCAATCTATGCTCACGAAACAGCGACAAAATTCGCCAAACTCCTGACCGGCTGCCGTACTCATAGATCGACTCAATATTCATGTTTCGAACACCGGCCAACCCTGGCGTGCCGACTATTTCCCAAAGGTAGCTTTCAGAATTAGGATCACCATAAAGTACGCAGTTTTCGCCACCTTCTTCGTAGTTGAGCACAAATTGAACAGCTATTTTCGCTTTGTTTGGCCACTGTGGATCTGGCGTTTCAGGTCCGTAACCAAACAAATCCCTAGGACATGAATGATTTAATCCCATTAAATTCCCAAATTGAGGCAAAGACTAACAACTTAGCCACTGTGTTGATCTTTTTGGAAACGGCCCAAGTAAGTTTTCGCTCGAGGAAATGCATAGCCATTTCGTTTGCTGGTTTGTAGTCCCAGAGAAACAAGGCTTTCTACCAACTTTACTGCAGAGGTAACTCCATCAATCACTGGAACTTGGAATTCTTCAGAAAGATCTCTTGCCAAATCGACCATCCCGGCGCAGCCCAGTACAATTGCTTCACTTCGGTCTTCTGATAAAGCTAGGGCTACTTCGTCTCTAATTTTTTTTCTTCCTCCGGAATTCGCGTCTTCCAAATCCAAAACAGGAACTTCCGAGGCTCTAACTCTTTGGCAATGTCGTTCCATCCCGTACTTCAAAACAAGACCTTCCAAGGCTGGTACAGAACGATTGAGTGTAGTGACGATGCTGAAGGAATTGGACACCATCGATGCCACGTGGACTGCAGCTTCACAGATGCCCACAACTGGACCAGCTACCTGACAACGAGCCGCATCAAGACCAGTATCGTCAAAGCAGGCGATGATCGTCCCCTGACAGCCAGCCGCAGCACCCTTACGTATTTCTTCCAAAAGTCCCGGAATACTAAAAACTTCATCGTAGTATCCCTCAATGCTAACTGGTCCATCTGCAGGATTGGAAGCTAGAATTTCTGTCCCTGAACTAGCCACAGAACGAGCTGCAGACGCAGCTTTCTCTGTCATGGATGCGGTTGTGTTGGGATTGACTAGCAAAAGTTTCATCAGACCCCTTTTCCTGCATCAGAACCATAGCTTTCCTGACGTCTTCTTAGGTAAAACAGAACTCCCATCGCAGTGAGAATCATGAAGAGAGAAAAGAAGGTAGTCAAGGTTCCAAGTGCGTAGAGGGTTGGGGTGGTCACATTCGTTGTCATCCCAAAAATTTCCAAAGGTAAGGTGTTCTTGACTCCCGATGTCATCAGAGTTCGAGCAAATTCATCGTAAGATAGAGTGAACCCGAAGAGAGCTACCCCAATCAAACTGGGTCCAATGATCGGTAAAACAACATGGCGGATTGTCTGCCAGTTGGAAGCTCCCAAATCCCTGGCTGCTTCCTCGTATGACTTATCGAATCTGTTGAAAACAGCGATCATGATCAAAAAACCAAATGGGAGTGTCCAAGTGAGATGTGCTCCTAAACCGGAAGTAGTCCAGGACACTTCCCAACCCATGATATTAAAGATCAAACCGATTCCTAGGCTGACAAGAATAGAGGGTACAATTAGGCTAGCGACTGTGGTGTAGAATAGCAGATTTGAACCAAAGAATTTCTTGCGGAAGGCCAGACCTGTAACTAAGGAAATGACCACCGTCAACATCATTACAGTAAGGCCCAATTGCAGTGATCTTAAGAAGGAAGTCTCAAAGTCGCCTACTAACTGCTCACCGAATAAGGCAAAAAACCAGTGGATTGAAACTCCGTTCATCGGGAAGGTCAGCCCACCATTTGGCCCCTGGAAGGACAAGATCACAATTGCCGAAATGGGGCCGTACAAGAAAAGCACAAATAGCCCAAAAAAAGCGGCCAGCCAGTAGAAACTTGCAGGACGTTTTTTATGCATCAAAGTTCCTTCTTCAAATCAACAACCCGCATCATCAGGCTAACCATAATTAGGACGACTGCCAATAAAACAACTGCATGAGCCGCTGCAGCTGGGTACAATAGAAGTGAGATCTCATTCCACATCATCACCCCAACAGAAGCTCGTTGACCTCCCCCCATTAATCGAACCGTAATGTAGTCCCCCATGACCAAGGTGACTACAAAGATAGAACCGATAGCAATACCTGGTTTACAAAGCGGAATTACAACATTGGTGAGCATCTGCCAGCCATTCGCACCACCATCAATCGCAGCTTCGATCAAGGAACGATCGATTCGCATCATACTGTTGAAGATTGGCACCACCATAAATAAGGCGTAAAGATGAACAAACGCCAAAACAATTGAAAAATCGGAAAAAAGAAGGAATTCCAAGGGTTCGTCTATCAAGCCAATGGACTGCAGCATAGTGTTGAAAACTCCGTTTCGACCCAAAAAAGGAATCCAGGAAATCATGCGAATGATGTTCGAGGTCCAAAATGGAATTGTACAAATCAGGAATAAAACAATTTGCCAGCGCGTAGTATGGATATGAAATGCGAGAAAATAAGCTACTGTGAAACCAATGAGGAATGTGCAGAGCCAGGTCAGGCCGGCATACCAAAAGGTATTTAGGTAGGTTTTGTAGGTGACATTCGACCCAAGGGCATCTGAGTAGTTAGTCCAAACAAAATCAGGGAAAAATGAGAAATCGTTATAGTCCCAAAAACTAACGATGAGAATTGTTCCAATCGGCAAAACCAGAAAAAATCCCAAAATTAAGCTGATCGGTGAAATCTGAAGCAGAGTTGAGAGAGGAGATTTGCGATCCACGTTATCCGAAATCTATGGGGGCACAAGGCCCCCATTATAAGTCAATTAAGCGGCGATGAACTCATTCCACTTGCGAACCATGTAACGGTTCTCATCCATCACCGAGTTCCAACATTTGACGTTACCCATTCGCTCAAGGAACGAGCCACCGTCTCTGACAGCGCCTGCCGGTTCCATTTTGTTTCCGAACGGATCGATTATGTCGTTTTTAGCGGCCTTACCTTCGTACCAAAAACCCCATTCGTCATCTGACATATGTAGCTTTGATGTCTCAGGTGCAGCTGAGTAGTATCCTTGGCGCATTAGCAAGCCTCCAACCCAACCAGAGAGGTACCAATTGATGTATTCATAAGCCGCATCTAACTCCAGGCCAGAAAGATTTCTTGCCAAACCAAGACCACCTCCCCAAGAGCGATAGCCTTCTTTCAATGGTTGGTAGATGCATGGAAGTCCCATTGAGCGGACTTTGGTGATCGCAGGGGACCACATGGATTGAATGACAACCTCCCCTGAAGCCATCAGGTTCACTGACTCGTCAAAGGTCTTCCAAAACGCCCTAAATTGTCCAGCTTTCTTAGCCTCGGTAAAGATCGCCATGGTCTTGTCGATCTCTTCCCTTGTCATATTTCCTTTGTCACCGTATTGAACTTCGCCCATTGCTTCACAAACCATGGCAGCATCCATGATTCCAATTGAAGAAATGTTAAGAATTGAAGCCTTACCCTTGAACTCGGGGTTTAGCAACTCAGTCCAACTGTTGATCGGACGACCAATGAGATCCGGGCGAATGCCCAAGGTATCTGCATTATAGATGGTCGGAACCATTGTATACCAGTTGGTCATTGACTTTGAAAAACTCTTTGAATTTGGACCATCAGTGAAACTGACGGTGTGAGGGGCTGTCCCTTGAGCAATTGTAGACGATGGTGTCAATTTACCATCCTTGAAAGTTCCAGCAATTTTGTCGAAATACTTCAGCTTACTAATATCCATTGGCTGCATATTCCCGCTGGGCCATACTTTCTTCAGTGTAAAGTACTCAATATCGGCAATATCAAAGCTCTTTGGTTGGGTAACTACACGTTGAGCAGTGGCATCAGTATCAAGTGCTGTGAGCTCCAAATTGATACCTAGATCTTCTTTTGCCTTCTGAGCAATTGCGTTAATGTTGGAAACTCCAGTTCCAAACTGTCGAAGGGTGACATTCTTGATGTTCTGGGCCCAGATAGTCGGGAAACCAGTAATTGCCTGAGATCCGACGGCAGCACCTAGTGCGACCGCACTTCCACGTTTGAGAAGATCACGTCGTGAAAGCGAGTTCGGGGTGGTGGGATTCTTCATAGTATCTCTCCATAGGAAAGGGATAGTTTAATTAAGCAGACACAAATCCTGCGGTTTCCAGCTTGCGGCAAGCTGTTTACCGTAGGAAACATCCAACTGCCCAAGCAGTTGTTCAGGTAGTGTGACTTCGAGTTCCAGCTCCCCGTCGAGTTGGAGTGTCACACTCAAACTGGTTCCCTTGTATTCAACTGCTGTAACAGTACCACGCACCTCATTTGGAGGTGGGGTTTCCTCCGAGGGCTGATCCAGCTGGATACAGTCCTGACGAAGTGAAAATGTTAACGGACCAGACGGGGAGTCCGGTGCAGTCCAAGGAACCAGATAGCTAAAGCCCTCCTCGCTGCTCAAGAGAGCTTCTGATTCTGAATACTTTTTTTCAAATTTTGCTTTGAGTAGGTTATGTCCCCCGACAAATTTAGCAACAAATTCACTCTTTGGCTGATTGAAAATCTCTCTGGGCGTTCCCGCTTGCTCTATGTTCCCCTGGTTCATCACAACGACCTGATCAGCGAGAGCAAGAGCCTCAACCTGGCTATGAGTCACATGAATAAAGGAAATACCCAATTCCACCTGTAAGCGCTTTAATTCTGCTCGCATCTTCACTCTTAGGAATGGATCCAATGCGGAAAGGGGTTCATCTAACAAGAGCACAGAGGGGTGCGTCACCAAAGCCCTGGCCAAAGCGACACGCTGCTGCTGTCCTCCAGAGAGTTGGGCAGGTATTCTCTCTGCGAAAGATGACATGTGGACCAATTCCAAATATTCATCAGCGACTTTTTGCCGCTCATTTTTTTCTGTTCCGCGCATTTTCAAACTGAAAGCGACATTATCTCGGCAATTAAGGTGAGGGAAGAGCGCATAATTCTGGAACATCATCGCTGTCTCTCTCTTAGCCGGAGGTACTTCGTTGATCTCCTTGTTACCCAATAGGATTGAGCCCTCACTGACATCTTCATGACCGGCAATCATCCTCAAGGTAGATGTTTTTCCACAACCACTTGGTCCAACCAAACAACAATAACTTCCAGCTGGAATCTTTAGGCTAATTCCATTGACAGCTGTGGTTTGGTCATATTTTTTATAGAGTTGAACCAATTCCACATCTCGTGCTTCTCTCGTCAGTGATTTTTTTTCGGGCAAAGGTTTCTCCCCAATTAATTAAAGTTTAGCTAGGCTACTTTTTCAGCCATATTCGTGTGAGATTGTCCTGGTTTAGGAATCAAAGGGATTTCTGAGTTGGTTAGACCCCAGGCTGCCTCAGGGTCTTCCAACCAAGTTAAACATCGTAGAACTTCTTCAGCAGTTGCAGGTATTGCCAAGGGAACTGTCTTGCCAGGTGAAAGATGACCAAGTCCTTGTTTGACTGCTGTAAATGCGGCAAGTGAAAGCATTAAGGGGGGTTCCCCCACAGCTTTGCTTTTGCGAATGCTTCCACTAGGATTAGGATCCATGTAGATTTCGATCCTAAGATTTTTCGGGAGGTCTCCAACGTTGGGAATTTTGTATGAAGTAGGGGAATACGATAGCAGTTTTCCATTTTCTTGGTAGCGAAGTTCTTCCATACTCACCCAACCCAAACCTTGGATGAAACCCCCAACAATCTGTCCTCTGTCGATACCTGGGTTGATAGAATGACCAATATCTAACAACAAATCGGCTCTTTCTAAGGTCCATTGACCAGTGAATCGATCAATCTCTACTTCAGCAACACACGCCCCTGTGGTGTAGTAATGGAATGGGCTACCTTTTCCTGTAGCTTGATTAAATCCAACACCCGGAGTCCTGTAAAATCCCCTTTCGCCAAGATTCACCCGGTTTCTGTAAGCTTGCAGGGCTAATTCACCAAAGGTTATTTTTTTCTCAGGGAACCTACGATCCCAAACTTTGCCCTCAGAAAATTTAATAGCTTCTAAGGATTTAGAAAGTCCAACATTGGTATCTTCTAAAAGTTCTGCGGCAAAGTCAGCCAGACGGGTACGTATGGCTTGGCAAGCATTGGCTGCTGCCATTCCATTGAGATCTGTGCCAGCAGAGGCGGCTGTAGGAGAAGTATTATGATTCTTTTCTGTCGAGGTCGTCATGTACTTGACTTGCTCTGAGGGGACTCCCAGTTCCTCTGCTACGATCTGACGGATTTTAACCGTAAGACCCTGACCCATCTCGGTTCCACCTGTTGAAACCTGAACACTGCCATCTTTAAGAATATTGATTAGTGCATTCGCCTGATTAAGAAAAGTAGCTGTGAAAGATATCCCAAACTTCATGGGCGTTAGCGAAATTCCCCGAAGATGAGTCAGAGAGGTCTCGTTATGCTGCCTAATGGTTTCAAGTCTTGCTTGATAATCAGAGCTTTCATGGATTTGATTCAGAATTTGAGGCAACCGGCTCTCGACTTTTTGACCGTAGGGGGTGAGATCTCTTGGAGCGTCTCCGTAACAGTTTTGAGTACGAATCTCATAAGGGTCGCGCCTTAATTTTGCTGCGATATCTTCCATCAAGTTTTCTATCAAAGCCATTCCTTGCGGGCCGCCAAAGCCCCGAAAAGCTGTATTTGGTGGAAGATGAGTTTTGCAGACCTGGCCCCTGAGCGATATATTTGGGATGAAATAAGCGTTATCAACATGCAGCAGAGCTCGCTCCATAATGGCTAGGGAAAGATCCGTGTAAGCTCCACCATTGGAATGCAACTCGACTTTCAGGCCCAGAAGATTCCCCTTCTTATCAACGACAGCCTGATATTCACTTCGGAACGGATGTCGTTTTCCGGTAACATGCATGTCCGTGTCTTTGTCGTAAGCGATGCGTGCCGATCTTCCAGTTTTCTTGGTGGCTAATGCGGCCATCAATGCTGGCAGGGCCGCTTGCGTCTCTTTGCCTCCGAAGGCTCCTCCCATTCTACGACAAGTACATATAACTTCATTAAAACCAATACCAAGCATGTGAGCCACGACTTCCTGGAGCTCTGTTGGATTTTGTGTCGATGCGTGAATCAAGATTTCATTGCCTTCGCTAGGACATGCTATGACCGCTTGGGATTCCAAATAGAATTGCTCTTGGCCGTTGCTATAAAACACTCCCTCAATTTGATGATCAGCCTTGCGCCAAACACCTTCAAAATCCCCACGTTTGATCTCTCGAGGAGTACCCAAGAAAGAATTTTGTCTGAGAGCTTGAGAAATCGTTAGCCATGGCGTTTTCTCCTCAACTTCAATCTGAACCTGTAAGCGCGCTTGCCTGAGCGCACTAGAATTTTCAGCAGCTAAGACCACAATCGGCTGTCCAACATACTCACAGAGATCTTTCACCAAGAAAGGTTCATCAGCGATCACAGGCCCAAACAAGTTCGCGCCGGGTATATCTTGCCAAGTGAAGGCTCCTACAAAGCCAGGAATCCGATGCAGGCTGCTCAAATCTATTCGCTTCAGCAACCCATGCGCAACTGGACTGCCAACAAAGCTTACTAATAACTCCCCTGCATTTTTGACAGTATCGTCTGTGTAGAGTGCTGACCCAGTGATCTGCATTTCTGCAGAGTCGTGGGCAAGACTTTTACCCGTTTCCATGCCTAATCATTAGCTTCTTAATTGTTTCATTATGCCGTCAGCAAAAATTCTTCATAAAAGAATTTTTTGAGAATCGTCTCTGCCAAACGATTTCGATAGTAATTTGATGACCGTACATCTGAAATCGGACTGATTTCAGTCACAGCTATCTTTCCGGCTTTTTCAATCAAGTCCTTGGTGCATTCTTTACCACGCAGGGCTTTTTCGGTTTTGTGAAGACGAATGACGGTTGGCCCCACACCTCCATACGCCAATCTAATTTGTTGGAATCGACCTTCAACCATTTGCCATTGGATGGCAGCTGTGAATGTGGAGATATCCAAATCTCTCCTCTTGGAGACCTTAAACAAGCGCTGGGACAAACTCTGATGAGATTTTTGAATTCGAATAGCTCCAATCAATTCGCTTGGTCTAAGATTTAGTAGCTTGTAGCCTTTATAAAACTTTTCGATTGGAATCCAACGCCAAATCTCTCCATCACATGCGCCAATTTCTGCCTCACTCACGTATAGCCAGGGCAAGCTGTCTGCTACCGGGGATGCGTTGGCCAAATTCCCGGCAATTGTACCCCGATTGCGAATTTGAGGGGATGCGAACAGATCCAACATTTCTTTTACATTGGGCCAATTTACCAAAGCCCACTCTTCCAATTCCTTCCAACTCACATTTCCGCCAAAAATCAGATGACCTCCTACCTCTCGTATCCCACACAATTCAGAAATTTCGCTTGTCGCAATCAATTCTTTGGGATCAATTCTCTCTTTGTTGATCTGGACACACAGGTCAGTTCCACCAGCCAACCATCGAGCTTCTGGGTGCTGTCGTTTGATTTCTATGGCGTCTCTAAGGGTTCTGGGTCTCCAACATTTTCTGGGGATATCTTGCTCTAGTGCTGGATCAACTTCTTGTAATCCAAAAGGTGACTCTGTCTCTTCTTTGAGTTGTTTTACGATTGCGCCAGGAGGGTATTGGTCAGCAAGTTTCCAGGAATTAAGTTTTTTTGCAGCTTCCGCTGAATCAATGATTGCTTCATAGCCCGTACATCTACAAAGGTTACCGACCAATGCTTCTGTTGCAGTTAATTTTGTTCTCGTCGATTCTGAATCTGCTAGAGAGTTTGCGGCTAATGCCATGACAATTCCAGGAGTACAATAACCACATTGTGAACCAAATCCATCTCGCATTGCCTGCTGAACTGGATGCAGCCGATCTCTCCAGGCTAAACCTTCGATTGTGATTACGTGTAGCCCATCCAATTGGTGAACGTTCAAAATACAGCTATTGACTGCTTCATATTTAATCTTTTCTGCTCTCGGATATCCCAGCAAGACTGTACAAGCCCCACAGTCCCCTTCTGCGCAAACGACCTTTGTTCCCGTCAACTGTCTCTCTTTTCGGAGCCAAGTTGACAAAGTCTGAAAAGCCTCCAAACCTTTAGCCCGAATTGGGAGACCGTTACAAAAGAAAAATACGTAGTCGCGTGTCATTTCAAAAATTGGAATTTGACCATCAAAGATGTTGTTGAAGCCATCCACCCAATTGATTGCGCTCGTCCTGGGTCATCCCCGTCATATTTGCCAGGGGCATTATGTGCGATGTTACTGCCTGAGCCTGTACCTGAGAAGCGTATTGTTTAAGATGGGCGACAGTCTCCAGGACAACACCCTTCGGGGGAGCAGAAAAACCTGGTTGGGTTGGCATAGTTGCGTGACAAGAAGTACAGTGACGCTGCACAATACTCATCGCTTGATTGTCACTAACCATTTGTGCGCTCACTGTCGTTTCTCTCATCCAAGGGCCTGTGAGAATCACAACAGCAACGGTTGCGAGAGCAGCGCTAGGCAAAAGCCAAATTGGAGGATTCCCCTGATGGCGTAAATTGAAGTAGTGCTTAACAACAATTCCAATTACTGACAACGAGCCCAAAATCAACCAGTGGTAGCTATGGCCAAATGTCGATGGGAAATGATTGCTGATCATGATCAGCAAAACAGGCAGTGTCAGGTAGTTATTATGTCTGGAACGTTGAAGACCTTGCTTTCCCATCTGACCATCAGGTGGGTCTCCAGCCAGCATTGACCCTACCATCTTCTTTTGTACAGGGATGATCACAAAGAAGACGTTTCCAACCATCATCGAACCAATGATTCCCCCAACGGTGATGTAGGTAGCCCGACCACTCAAAAATTGACCCAACCCCCAAGCAACAATTGGTAATGCAACGATGAACAAGTACAGCATCCAATCGTTGTGCTGCCCAAAAGGAGACCGACAGAGCTGATCATAAATCAGCCAGCCTAAGAGCATAGCACCAAGATTTATCGCGATCGCTTGCCAGCCTGACAAATCAGCGACCGCAGGATCTACCATGTAGGATTCGGCCTGCCAGAAATAAACAATGACCAGCAATGCCATACCACTGACCCAGGTCATGTAAGCTTCCCACTTGAACCAATGAAGCTTCTCTGGAAGTTTTTCTGGTGCTACCTGGTATTTCTGTGAGTGGTAGAATCCCCCTCCATGAACCGCCCATAAATCTCCTGCGATACCAGGTGGGTTCGGCCCTCTACGGTTCAGTTGCCCCTCAACCCAATTGAAGTAGAAAGAAGCCCCTATCCAAGCAATTCCAGTGATCATGTGGATCCATCGAACCACAAGATTCAGCCACTCGTGAATATGTGCTTCAATCACTGATGGCTCCGGTAGGCCCATCGAGCGGTGCGCTGCTCAATCGCAGCGAAAATGGCATACATAACGATTCCCTCGAAAGCTAGGACCAGTAACCCCGCAAAGACCAAGGGAACTTCAAAATTTGCTTGAGCAGAGAGCATCAGATGTCCAACCCCATGATTTGAGGCGACGGTTTCAGACACAACTGCCCCAACAAACGCCAAGGTGATGGCAACCTTGAGAGATCCAAAAAAATATGGCATTGCACCTGGAATTCCTACTTTCAACATAATATCAAGCTTGCTGGCCCCCAACGACCGCAAGACATCTTCCAACTCCGGCTCGGTTGTAGCCAGCCCTGTCGCCACATTGACTACGATTGGAAAAAAAGAAATCAAAAAAGCCGTGAGCACAGCGGGCACTGTACCTATTCCGAACCACAATACGAGGATTGGGACTACAGCCACTTTAGGAATGCTATTGAAGCCGACCATCACTGGATAAAGTCCCCGATAAATCGTTTTAGACCAGCCAATCAACAGTCCGAGCAACAGTCCAAACACAACGGCAATCCCAAATCCTAAAGAAGTAGATAACAATGTGTAGAGGGAATCCTCGATGAGTGCCTCATGAAATGTAAGCATTGCATCAAAGATAACAGTCGGGGCTGGTAGGAAGTATTCGGGAACCCCCCCCAATCGACAGATAATCTCCCATAGCAGAAACATTGAGACTGTGACAAACCAAGGTGCCAGTCTTTCTAGGGTACGCTTCTGCATCAACTCCATGGATTAGGCAGCTCTTGCGGTCCGAATTTGATCACGTAGCTGGTGAACAATATCAACAAATTCCTTTTCAAAACGAATGTCCAGATTTCGTGGCCTTTCAAAAGGTATCTCAAGTTCCATGATCACCCGACCAGGTCGATTACTCATCACCAAGACTCTATCCGCCAAAAAGGCTGATTCGATCAGGTCATGAGTAACCAGAAGAACTGTAAACTTGCGCTCTTGCCAGAGATCACGAAGCACACACCAGAGCTCTTCACGAGTAAAGGCATCAAGAGCCCCAAAAGGCTCATCAAGCATCAAGACTTCTGGCTCGTGGATTAAAGCTCTACAAAGTGAAGCTCTTTGGCGCATACCCCCTGAAAGCTCCCAGGGGTACTTTTCAGCGACATCTTTCAACCCAACAGTGTTCAGTAACTCAATCGCTTTGTTGGCGTGAGCTTCCCTTTTCTGACGGAAGGTTTCTCGATGGGGTCTGGCAATCTCCAGGGGTAATAACAAATTGTTGAGAGTCGTTCGCCAGGGAAGCATGACTGAATTCTGAAATGCCATCCCAACATTTCCTAAGGGACGAGTAACATCTTGATTCGCAACTACGACAGAACCCTGGTCAGCCTTGAGCAAGCCAGACATCAGCTTCATAAATGTTGACTTACCACAACCACTTGGTCCAACAAGTGCGACGAATTCTCCCTTGGACATCTTGAGCGAAGCCCCCTCCAACACAGGGGGTTCGCCCAAGTTGTAAGATACTGAAACCTCGTCAATATCAACGAAATGGGTCACTTCAATTGACCTTCCGTTGGCTCATTGTAGGCAGGTACTCACTTGTAAAGACCGAAGCTGCAGTTGGTTTATTTGAAAAGTCATAGGTAAGGCCAACTTGGTTGATAGATTCAGATAGTCGCTTTCCTTCCACATCACCGAATCCCCGCTCTTTTACTTCAGCTGTGATCACGTTGTCGCGAATCGCCATCTCTAAGCGCTCCAATTCAACATTTCTACGAGCGATTTTGTTTCGTTCCATCAGGTGATCAATTGCTGAATTGGGATCTGCTATTGTATCCATCCAGCCACGAATAATTGCTCTGACAAATCCTTTCACAAGTTGTGGATTTTCAGCGGCAAAGTCTGGATTCACAATCACCGTGTTCCCATAGAGCTTAAGCCCATAATCCGACATCAACATTACATTGATATCTTCTTCCTTCACTCCTTTTGATTTCAAATTTAAAAAGGACGAGAACGAAAAACCTGTTATCGCATCCACCTCACCAGCAGCAAGCATCGGCTCTCGCACGGGAAATCCAACATTCTCAATAGTCACCTGTTTCGCATTTATGTTGTTTGCCGCGACGAAGGCTTTCCATTGCGCGTAAGCACCGTCAGGAGCGGGAGCCCCTAGAATTCTTCCTTCCAGGTCTTTAGGCTTCATCACTCCACTTTTTTGGAGTGAAATAATTGCGAATGGTGGGTTGTTGTAGACCATCAAAATTCCTTTGAGGTCAATGGTTGGATTCTTGTCTCGGAATTTGATGAGTGAATTGATGTCAGCAAAACCGAATTCGTATGCCCCTCCGGTGACTCTAGGAATGGCTTCCAGAGAGCCCTTGCCCGTGTCAATGGTCACATCCATTCCCTCTGCTTCAAAATAACCTTTATCCAGAGCTACAAAGTATGGGGCTGCGGGGCCTTCAAATTTCCAATCCAAAGAAAATTTGATAGGAGTCAACGCATAAGCGGACGTCACATAAAGGATCGTTGCTAAAAGGATCATTAGAAATCGCATGTTGCGCTCCTTAGTTAATGGAATTAGATTGCTTTCCCTCTGAACTTGAGATGAAAGAAATTCATTACACCAACAAATTCCAGACCATCTTCAGAATCGGCTCGAATCGTCCATGAGTCAAGGGTGGGATGGCTATCCAACCCATGAGGGCTGAATAGAAAGAGATGAGAATATAATCAGTTGCCCAAGAATTTGACAGTGGGGTGGGGTTACAAGATTTGAATCTTGGTCGTTCAAAAATCGCTAATGAGTGACTTATTTTTTATATGCTAAACAAATATAACTTCGTATTGCAGAGGCTAGTGGAAAACCAGCCAGAATATATCAGCAGTTGGAATTGTGGGCAACAGGCAATTCTCTCAAAAGTGTAATTTGAAAGTCCTTCTAATACCTTTTTTGAAACATTTTCAATAAACAATTGAAACTTTGACCAATTTCACTGAAGCCATTTTTTTGAACGCTCTTCAGCCCGCAACCAACCTTTCATACGAGCTTTTCTATTTTCACCTGAAGTAGTGCCTTCAAATTTTCGATCTTCCTGCCAACAACTTTTCAGGGACTCAATACTTGGCCAAACTCTAACTGCCAATCCAGCCAAAAAAGCCGCTCCAAGCGCAGTACTCTCTGCATTTTTCGGACGTTTGACGGTCCGACCCAAGAGATCAGCTTGATCTTGAGCAAGGAAATTATTTGCAGAAGCTCCCCCATCAATCTTTAGTTCTTGGAGAGGATAACCAAGATCAGCCTCCATGCATTGGAGAACTTCAGCTGATTGATAGGCAATCGCTTCCAGTGCTGCTCTTACGATATGAGCTTTGCTGGTGTTTCGAGTGAGCCCAATGATTAATCCGCGGGCATACGCATCCCAATGGGGCGCTCCCAAGCCTACGAAAGCAGGAACAACGTAACAACCATCGGAATCCTGAACACTCAAGGCCATTTTCTCAGTTTCAGAAGCATTCTGAAAGAATTCCATTTTGTCCCGAAGCCACTGAATCAGAGATCCTGCTACAAAAACAGCCCCTTCAAGAGCGTAGGTACGTTCCTCGCCAATCTGCCAAGCGATTGTTGAGAGTAATTGATGTTTCGACTCAACAGGCTTCGGGCCAGCATTCAGCATCAAAAAGCAGCCTGTCCCATAGGTGTTTTTAGCCTGCCCTACATCAAAACAGGCTTGGCCAAACAGTGCTGATTGTTGGTCACCTGCTATACCAGCAATGGGTAGGGGCTTTCCTAGGATCGAATTGTCAATTTCGGCGATTTTTCCACTTGAAGGTACAATTTCAGGCAATGCTGACAGCTCAATTTCGAATATTGCCAGCAACTCCTCATCCCATGAAGCCGAATCAAGATTACAAAGCATAGTTCTGGAAGCATTGGTCACATCTGTTTTAAATACATTCCCTGCAGTCAAGTTCCAGATCAACCAAGAATCAACCGTTCCAAAACAGATTTCACCAGCTTTCATTCTTTCGTTTAATCCAGGAACCTCATTGAGTAGCCAGCGCATCTTGCTAGCTGAGAAATAAGGATCTAATACCAGCCCAGTTTTTTTGCGAATTAATGATTCATTGCCCTCCGCTTTAAGTTGCTCACAGATTGCCGTGGAACGTCTACATTGCCAAACAATTGCTGGAGCAAGTGGTTTTCCAGTGGTTTTTTCCCAGACAACTGTAGTTTCACGCTGATTTGTAATCCCCAACCCGACAACGTCTTCAATTCGAACATTCGTCTTTTGCATCACATCATGCATGGTCTTTTGTTGGGTTTCCCAGATCTGAAGCGGATCCTGCTCAACCCAGCCAGTTTGAGGATAGTGACAATCGAGCGGGGCGCTGGATTGTCCAACAATTTCCCCCCCTAGCATTGACCAGTACAGTTCGCGAGCTTGTTGTACCTTGGTCCAAAGCCATAATAAGTGTCATAGATTTCCTCCTAATTTCAGCATCTGAGTTTGTTTATTAACTATTGCGATAGGATTTGAAGCTTTCAATTTTTATCATTGATCTGTGATAACGTATCAATGGATAGCGATCCGAACATAGATCTTCAAAATTTTTCAAAGGACAACCAAGGTTTTTTTCGGACAGTATCTTCCAAAACTATTTTCTGAATTTACAACTCATTTCCCACAATCGGTAAAGAGAGTTGATCCTGCGAATCGTCTTCCATGTCCAATTCAGCCAGCGTCGGCAAGTCTTTCAAAGACTGTAGGCTGAAAACCTCTAAAAAGGTCTTGGTGGTCGAGTAGAGCGTTGGTCTTCCAGGTAGATCAGCTCGGCCACTGATTCGGACTAATCTTCGCTGAAGCAACGTTCTCAGGGTACTGGAGGAATCGACACCTCTCAGAAACTCAATTTGTGCGCGAGTGACGGGTTGCTTGTAGGCAACAATTGAGAGAGTTTCCAGATTCGCTGGGGTCAGCCGAAATGGCTTGATGGCATCTACCTTTCGAATCCACTCTCGGACCTTTGGCACCGTCCTCATTTGGAACCCCCCCCGCAACATCCTCAATTCTAAACACTCGCCCTGTGAGTTCGTATTCTGTGTTGAGTTGCAGAACTGCCAGACGTAATTCTTTTGTTGAAGGCTCCGTTCCCACCAAGTCTTTGAGTTGCTGAATTGTCAACGAGCGAGGACTAACAAACAGGAAAGTTTCAATGACCTCGGTCAGCTTTTTTTCCTCGACCATTCAAGCTTCTCAGTTTTTTTCGTTTCAGAGTGGAACCAGAATAAACTCACCAAGATCACTTCCCGCCCATCTCACTTTTCGGAGATTTTTCAGAAGTACGTCCCGTTTCTTCTAAATTCACAATTGCTCCCGTGATCATCGTAGGGGAACTTTTCTCGTTGCGCTGCGTGACAAAACCTTGATCATGGAAGTATCGAAAATTGCCAGATTTTGTTCGCAATCGATAATGAATATCGTAGGCCTCAGAGTCGCCTGTTAGCAGATTACGCATACTATTCATCGCACTTTCATAATCGTCAGGATGAATCAACTGAATGAAGTCTTCGACAGTCTTTAATTCATCGGTCGTGAAGCCAAGCCATCGGGCTTTGTCAGGATGATAAGCCAACTCCTTTTTGTCATAATTCCACTCCCACCAAGCCACTTTGCCGACTTCGTTGGCGAGAGTCATTCGCTTGTTACTCAGTTCAACTTCCTCCATCAATTCTTCTTGTTTTCGCCGATATCTTCGAATTTCTGTAATATCCAGCAGAACCAACACAGCCCCGTCAATGTGATTCTCAATTGTCTGATAGGGCTTTACCTCTAGCTGACACCAGCGGTCATCTTTGAGTTGTACTTCCCTTTTGACCGGGACAAGAACTTTGAGTACTTTTTCAAGATCCTCCATTAAATTTGGATAAGGAAAGCTCCCTGCTAAATGAGCGATTGGCCGACCAACATCCTGGGTTAAGAGGGGGAAATATTCCTGGGTGACCGGGGTGAAATTTCGAATACAGAGTTGACGATCCAGAAAAACAATCCCAATGTTTGTGGTCAAATATAGGTTGTTTAGATCATTATTGGCGTTGGTCAATTCCTCTATTTTTTTCTGGTATTCTTCATTCAATGTGTAGAGTTCTTCGTTGACAGAGTGAAGTTCCTCGTTGGTACTTTGCAGTTCCTCATTTGCAGACATCAACTCCTCGTTCGTGCTCTGAAGCTCCTCATTAGTAGTCTCTAATTCTTCTATTGTCGTCTGCAGACTCTCCCGGGTATGCTGAAGTTCCCGGTCCATATCTCTAAGCTGCACTTCGGCTTCTTCGCTAAAGTTGACCGTTGTTTCTTTAGCTCTTTTGTCTTCATCGTTCAATTCCTTCAAACTATTGAAAGTAACAATGAAGAAATCCTGTTTGAACGGCCTACGTCGATAAAGAGTGACTGAGAGCCTCATCAGTTTTGGCCCCTCGTCAGTATCGATCTGAACATCTCTGAACATGATCTCGCCTCCGTTTTTTTGCACGGTGCGAATGGCATTACTGACAATGATACCAACCTTTTGATCCAGCAATCTTAGCAGATTATAGGTCAAATTCCCCTTGGGAATTCGGACAAATCCGTTGATATCTCCCCAAACATGAAGAATATTCAGCTCCGGATCAATAACAACAGAAGAGGGAACATACTGATCCATCAAATGTTCATAAATTCCATCGATCAGCTTTTCAGTTTTCGGCTGATCTCCACCAATTCCTGACTTCAGACCAATTCTGGAGTTCATCCGGACTTCCATACGGCTTGACTCGACCGCCTGGAATTCTGGGAAATAGACATCTCCTTTATTTCTAAAAATTCGCGCGTGGCTATCCACGGTCCAGAAGAGATCCTGAGCTTCTCCAAGGGTCTCACTCCCTCCAAGGAACATGAATCCATTCTGGTTTAAGGCAAAACTGAACATTGAAAGAATACGTTTTTGCACTCTTGACTGGACATATATCAGCATGTTTCTGCAAGAAATCAGGTCCAGCTTGTGAAAGGGAGGATCTCTGAGGAGGTTATGTTGAGCAAAAATAACCATTTTCCGTAATTTCTCAACCACCTGATAATAATCACCAATCTTAAAGAAATACTTACCAAGCAATTGAACTGGGACATCCGCAATAATGCTAGCAGGATATCTCCCGGAACTGGCAATATTCAGGGCGTTCTTATCAACATCAGAGGCAAAGATCTTGATGTTAAGGAAGGTTTGATGGCGCTCCATTGCTTCTGCCATCAAAATCGCTAAAGAATAAACCTCTTCACCTGTTGAACAGGCGCTAACCCAAATGCGCAAAGGTGACTGAGAGTTTTGCTTTCGAGCAGCTAACAACTCTGGCAAAACCTTTTCACGAAGTTTATCAAAGGCCTCGGTATCCCTGAAAAACCTTGTTACTCCTATCAATAATTCGCTGTGTAGGAGATGGGCTTCTGCCATGTTTGTTGAGAGATGTTCAAGGTACTCATCAAGGGTACTGATTTGAATCACCCCCATTCTGCGTTGAATTCTCCGCAGCAGAGAGCCGGACTTATATTCAGTAAAATCAACCCCAGTTTCCTGACGTAGCAGAGCAAGCAGTCTGTGCAGTACATCCTCTTCATCCGAAGACGGGGGTTCATTACGTAACCTGGAAGCATATGGATGTTGGACATACCTAAGTATTTCCTGAGGCATGTTCTCAGGTGTCAAAATACTATCTGCAATCCCAGTCTGAATCGCAGATTTCGGCATCCCGTCAAACTGGGCTGATTCTGGAGTCTGAACCAGCACATATCCTCCAACCTCTTTCACTACTCGCCCACCCAAAGTTCCATCTGTACCAGTTCCTGACAAAATGACTGCAATCGCCTGACTTTCTTGATCACGCGCCAAAGAACGGAAGAAAATATCAATTGGCAGATTGATCCCAGAAACTGTTGCCTGTTCCACTAAATAGAGTTTTCCCTTCTCGATTGTAAGTTGTTTTTTGGGTGGAATTAAATAAACCGTATCAGGCTTGATTAACGAACCATTGACTGCGTGCTGTACTTTCATTCGGGTGTGCTTTGACAGCAACTCAACCATCATGGACTTGTAGTCGGGTGAAAGATGCTGCACCACAACAAAAGCAAGGCCGTTATCTGATGGCATTTTCTTAAAGAATTTTTCCAGTGAATCCAATCCACCCGCAGAGGCACCAAGCCCAACAACAAATCGTGGTATTTGATTAGATATTTCCGCAGTGCTTTTGCTATCAATAGAATCAGAATTCATAGGGAACATTCTTTAAGTGACGATGATTCAGAGCTAAAATGACCAAATCATATTTCTTAGAATCGAAATTACCACCAACACCAAAACCACTGAAAGATCCATCCCAGCAATAGGTGGGACATTTTTTCTAACTGGAACTAACACAGGCTCTGTCAAGCGATCAAGAAATCGAACTATTTGGTTGTGTGGATTGACTGGGAACCAAGAGACAATAGCCTTTCCCAGAAGAATAAGGCTGTACGCACCAAGGAAAGCATCGAGGAGTTGAATCAATGATGAGGGCATTTTCT
>JACLAC010022281.1_pt1 | contig 20850 bp, 9 predicted proteins | sample 8027881 | NCBI WGS metagenome assembly JACLAC01 (sample SAMN15725517, study PRJNA655200) | protist metagenome | isolation source: fluorescence activated cell sorting (FACS) single amplified genomes of... | place: Spain: Blaines Bay Microbial Observatory, Mediterranean Sea | collected 2016-01-19 | reverse complement strand
TGTATAATATCTAATCTTTTATGCATGTATTTATATAGTTACTATGGGATAGTAAAATATATAAATGAATGATGGCTAAAAGATACAGGGCATCACGGGCCGCAAAAGTTCGCAAAAGGCCCACCTGTTTGCTCTTACCCTTTTACCTTGTCTACCTTCTCTTATATATAAGTATAAAAATACAATGTATTTTCTATTTTGTGTATTGTTAAAAATTAGTATACTGAAAAACATGCCTACCAAACTGTATCCACAAACAAAGTTAAACTGTATTTTCAGTATTGAAAATTCCTCAGTGCTATCCTAAACGCAGCAATTTATCGTTCCCATTTCCCACCATCCGCTTCATCACAATGCTATTTCCATCTTGCTCATTGGTGGGTTATATTTAATATCGAAATACTGCCACAGCACCACAGATTGCAAAATTTTTAAAATATCTCTCTCTCTCCTGTCTGGCTGTCTCAATATAAATATACATATATATATGTACTTATTTTTTCACAACTTTGCAGTTCTAATACTCCTCCGCTTACTGCTTACATTTGTTTTTTTCCCTTCCTTGATATTTTTCATCATCATATCATACTCTTCCTTCACCAAATTCCAAGGATTTAAATTCTTAGCATTCCCATCTGGAATATAATCATCACTCCATTGAGTACCAATTGTTCCATCTTTTAAAAGTTCCTTTATTTCCATATCATTAAAATGTAATATATTTGCCATAATATGAATTGTATGTTCTCCATATTTTGGAGAAGGGGAACAGATACTCACTGGAACATTTTTCGATATAATTGAACATGGTGATAATTTTTCCACTGATCCACCTATTGGATGTTCATCCACTACGTTAAAATTAAATGTTTGTTTATTTAAAAAATTTTTCCCTCCAAATATTTTAGCTGCAGATCGATTTAATTCACGCAAACGTGACATTGAATTTAAAGGAACACAACTCAGTTCAATCCCAATATTATTAAACATGACACTAATTTCATCAGCATTTAACCCAGTCTTTGTAATGAAATTTTGTATAGCATTGACACGATCCCTCTCCTGTAGATTTAATAATGGTTTGCCAATTAGTTTTTCCAATTGTTTTAAACAATCTGTATTTCTTAATGTGGATGCTGTTGGTGCTGCTATGAAAACATGGCCTTGACCACGTGTAGCATATTTTCCATTAGCAGCTTCAACATTATTCTTTAAACCAACTTTTGGCGTTTTATACCATCGATACAGCGAGTGTTCCCCAACAGCATGCGGACCAGCCGGTTCGTCGAATGGTTTCCTGGCATCATAATCAAACATATAAGATATTTGTATAAGTTGAGCATTCGCTGCTAATGATGTCCTAGCAAAATCGGACTCACCGGTACGCATACGTTTAAAAATTGCCATACATGTTGCTAAGCATCCTGAAAAACCAGAGACTACATCCACTGTCCCGAGATGTGCATGTTCAGCTGGTGTTTTAAGCGAGCCACCAAATCTCGTCATAATGCCAGTAGATGCTTGTAACAAATCATCATAACCAACAAAATCACTCCTTGGGCCAACGTGTGGGCCACCAAATGCATCAAACTGTGTCAATATGATATCGGGATTAATTTTTTTCAATGATATCTCATCAACACCAAGTGAACGTAATTGAGATGTAACTTGATTTGTTAGTACAACATCACCCCATTTAACTAAGCGTTTTAAAATTTCTTTACCACCTTTTGTTTTAACATCAGCTAACAATGATTGTTTACCTTGGTTTATTGGGACTGCCATAAACACTGCAACAAGCGCATCATATGTAGGTTTTGTCGGATCGACTTTGATAACGGTAGCCCCAAATCGTTTTAACATACCACCCATAGTTGGTCCAGCAATAACATTGCAAAGATCAACAACTTTCACTCCGGACAACCATAATGATGATGATAACGGTGATGCTGCGCGCATTTTATTCAATAGTTTTTGTTTAGACGTTTCTCGTTGATTATTTGTACGCGGCACCTTGGAACGTAAAACCCACACGGCTGGACCAGATTCACGAATTATTGTACCATTTCGCTCACGCTCAATCACCAAACCAGAAGCAAGTGCATGTTCAGAATTTAACCATTCTTTTGATGTTAAAACTTTACAACCAGTAATTTTCATGCTTCCGAAAATTCGTTCCCATGCTGATGCAGTACGTTTACGAAAAGCAGAAGCCATTGCAGTTTTTAATCGAACTATCCAAATTGGGTCCGTTAATGGATAGGTACCAAACACCATGTTTTTATTGTTTCCCCACTTATCGCTATCGGCATAAATATCGCCACATGTTTCCAATAAACCCATTGCTACCATGTCATCCCAAATTCCAAGGGCTTTTAAACATCGTTCTTGATGCATTTCATGAGATGGTGCAACGACGTAAAATGGTCTATCATCCTTGCAAATATATGTATGGTAAAATGGATCTAATAAATCTTTTACCTGAGAATAATTAAAGTTCATCGGTTCTTCGTTTTCACGAAATCTTGCTATTTCCAATTCCCTCATGGTTAAATAACGAGGTGGTAAATCTGGAATAGCCATTGAATTAAAAACTAATGCGTCACACAGCGCTGCTCCCAATGGTACTTCAATATGGTCTCCTAACCCATTGCTCTTTTCTCTCCGTATCAATGCCAGTACAACACCTAGCGCACCGATAATGCTACTATATCCACTTGCCAATGGTAACGGGCTGTATGATGGATTGACTCCCATTAATGTCCTATTCAATCCCATATCGCAAAAAACGCCCGCTTCCGCTAATATTGTAGCTTCATACGCTTTGATAGATGCATGCTCTTCATCATTTGATGCAAATCCAGGTAATGATAAATATATACATTTTGGATTTATATGATTTACTTTACTATAACTAAAGCCTAACCGTTCCATCACACCATTGGAAAAATTCTCAATAATAACATCACATTCTTTTATTAACTCCCATATTTGTTTTTTACCAGACTTTGTTTTTAAATCGACCTCTATTTGTGTCTTTCCACGGGATAAACAAAATTTAACATCATCATTTATTCCACGCACGTTTAAATTCATTGGTGGAACAATTTGTGTAACATTAGCACCACAATCACTTAAATTGCGTGCACATAGCGGGCCTGCTATGTATGTACCAAAGTCTAAAATATTTATACCGACTAGAGGTTTTGAATCATACAAAGGTATGCGATTCATCTTTGCCTCTCTCTCTATATATATATAATTTGTTGATGTCACTTATGTGTGTGTATTCTTATATATACATGTATATGTATATCCACTATATTGCTTTCCTTCTTTTGTATATTATTTTATATATATATATATACTATACTATATATATACTAACACCAAAATAACCACAGAACTTTCTGACCAGCGGCGTCATCAGTGTTATAAATAACATACACACAGCACTATGATATTTTTATCAATCGATCGGACTGAATTTTCCGAAGAAGATTTTCTACTAAATTTAAATTCAACTTAAATCTACCTGGTATTACCTGGTAAATAATAAAAAAAAATAAAATATTACAACAACAAATTCTACAATATTAATCTATATAATATTAATTATTTATTCTAGATTTATTTATATTAGTCTACTATTATTTCAAATTATTATAATATAATAAAATATATATATATATATATAATAGATATGAATGTCAACATCGCTCATCACCACCAGCAAAGATTATATTAGACGTATAAAACCAACGTCCAAAAATGAATGTGCAAACTCAGGACGAAACAAATTACCAGGCATTATCAGGGTCGTCTAATGAAGTGCAAGAAGACAGTAGAAGATGCAACTGCCTGGACTGCTCAAAAAAGCAATCGGCGTTTGAAACATATTGTCGCAATAACCTACAGGAAGATGTTGCACCAGGAGATAAATATATGCCATATATTTGGATTAGTGAAATTGGTCTATTTTTGTTCCTAATGAAGTTTCCAAACGTTCTGTTGAGCCACTGGAAAGGACGAAGCTGGTATACCTTGCTCTTCTTTAGTTACTCGATGATACAAATAGTTTACTTTTCCTATTTTCAGGTGTATTCAGAAATCTTGGACATAGAAAATATATGGGGGGATGGTAGCATTTTCAATGGCACTTACCTCTTTAGTTTCTACATAGTAGTTGTTATTTCTGGGGTATATACAGTAATCCCACGTAAGGAATCCTCGTATTCGATTGCAGTGGATGTTGACGGAAACCTAAAGGAAGGTTGTTATCACGTACATCAATCTATATCAGTTGCGTGGTTCCTGCTTGTCTTCTTCCAGTTATTTATCGATTGGGTTTTGGGCTGGAATTTTATCTTTTTAAATTTATATCTGAGCATTTGGATGTACTCAACACTTGCTTTAGTCTGTCTAGGCAGTATTGTGCACGGGAATACAGAGGTTCATCTACAAAATGCTGTGATCTTAGAAAATAAATTAAATAACGACCCTTCATTTAGTATTTTAGATTTTGTTAAAAGATATAGACAGTGCATATCATCTATGTCTTTGTTTTCAGCAAAATTTTCGTTATTTAACATACTTCTTCTACTTGCGATACTGCTGAATATTATGTTCTGGAGTGCGTCAACACTAGTCGCTGAGATTCGTGGAGATGGGTGGAATCATACATGGGGATTAGATGTAATGTTTTGTTCTCTCCTGTTAATTGTGTACTGTTATACATTTGCGAGAGTGCATATGGCTCACAAAAGTATCAACTCTGCAGTAGTGAGATCACTTCCAAGATTTCAAGAAATGAATCCTCAGGAATCAATGGTGTATTACCAAGAATTTCTTGGATTAAGAAAAAACTACGGTTTCATAACTTTTTATGGATTTCCTATCACTACAAGTAGTATTACGACCGCAATGCAAACTTTTGGTTTAACAGTAATGGTTAATGTAATTGCCTGGGCTAGAAATCAAAAACCGAGTTAGGTTCAAGTTTGTTTCGTGAGCAAGCCGGGAAGTTGTCGTAAATTAAAGAAAAGAGGAGATGTTTCCAATTAAAAAAAAATGAAAAAAATAAAATCATTATTTATAAAATCATTTTTAATTATTAAAAATATATATATATATTAATTTATATTATAAAATATATATACGGCTCGTAATAAATATATAAATGTCATATAATATATATAATGCATACACTTCACTCACAGTTTTGCATCTAATGATGATGAGGAAGGAGAAGGTATTAAAACAACTTTTTCATTTCCATTTCTACGCAATTTAACACCTCTCTCCTCATATATTTTTCCCACTCTTTCTCCATACAAAGTCACATTTTTTTCCGGCGTGCCCCTTTCATTTGCCGTCTTTGCATACGATAAAACACTTTGAATTCTATCTCGACCACCATAGACTGTTCGCACACGATGCAGTGACCGTCGACCATTAAATACTGCTAACGCACCTGCATTGCAACGAGTCGTTTTTGTTGGATACTTGCCAGCAAAAAGCTGTTTGACATCATCATAGCATTCATCACCAATTTGTTCACCTCTTATAAATGGGGCGAACTCAAATTCTCCACCTTTTTCAGAAGCCTGAAGAAGAAGTGTTACGACGTAATCACTCCCATCGTAGTGCCAAGCGCGTGAACCGCCATCACGAATGTACATTATATTTAACGCTTGAAATTCATCGTTGAATTGGTAAATTTTAGTTTGGCCAACAACGGCAGCTATAAATTCCATTACCATTTTTGAATTATATACCTGCATTATCAAGGAGCTTTTTGGTATCAAATCAGAAGCCACAGCATGGACGTCTTGTGGCATTCTAAAAAAGGCCGGATGATCAGAGGGTAGACCAGGAACATTGTATATACTTTTGTCAACGAGAGCGTCGGTTTTCAAAATCTGAACAATTTCTAACCTTCTGTGAGACTGTAAATTATTCACTTCCTCCGCCATTTTTTTTATTACATTCAATTTAATAAACCCTTCCAGTAATAAAGACCCGTCCACCTTCATTTTTTCACGGCACTTCCTGACCAACGCCCTTCCCCTTTCTGCCGAAAGGTCGTATATTGGGTACCGTTCCAAATCTATCAATGCATTCTCCATAATTATATCACACACACTATATATAAATTCGACACTTGTGAAAAGATTATTTCAGAAATTATAATTATTTATTTATTCCGAATAATAATTATTATTATACAGAAATATTTGCAAAACGACCGAAGTGCTACCTAGAGAGGACCCGGTTAAATAAATACAAGACAATATTGAACAGTTGCAAATGTTATGTACAAGATAGATATATATACTGCTATTTAATAATAATAATATATGTGTAATAATTACGTAGATGTTTGGCAATACATATGACAGAATGTTTCTAAATATGCATATTAATACATTTAATTATTATATAATAATTATTTATGATGACTTTTTTTAACAAATAATATGTATGTGATGATGTGAAAATATTAGCATAAGAATAGCATTATATTAGAGTTGGAGAGTAGGGTTCAAGCGGACCCAAATTGGATCAAAATATGCCGATTATGGATATTATGAACATACAAATATCCGATTTTATTTTTATAAAATGATATATCGATTAATTTATTTCTTTTAAAAAAATGAAATCATAAAATCCTTTTTTGAAATTCATTTTTTGATAAAATTACGGCATTTTCAACAATTCAAAAAAAAAACGAACTAACAAATCAAAAAAATAATATATACATTTATTATTATATTACATATTATTTACAGAAACACAATAAATGGAAGAATGACATATCCACCCCTACAATCAAATTAAAAGAATAATATATATTAAAACTTATACATTACTGTGATAATCAATACCATTTGCCAGATTTATTTATACAAACCTATATAATAAATCTTACCAATACACATTATAATCAATATAAAAGAAACAGACACAAATATTATATAAGAATGTCGTCCATAATACGTCCAAGGACAAAACCACGTAAAGTGAAAAAATATAATACGAAAGTAAAAAAAACAATACATAAATTAGAACGTGAAGAACATGATAAGTTACAAGTACATATTGACTATTTGAAATTTGCTACGAAATATGCTGTTGAAAAATTTGAAGAATACGAAAGCGATTTAAATGGTGGTGATGATGAAATTGATGATATTAAAAACAAAAAGCCAAGTTATGTATTTTATAATGATACTAAAAAACGAAACCGTAGTAGCAATAATAATAACAACAAAGCATTAACGGTTGATATTGACTCTTCTAATTTTGGTTTAGCAAGAGATGATAACAATGATAATTACAGCAACAACGATTTAAATGATGAAAATGTTACACCATCAACAAGTAGTGTATTAAATGCACTTGATCATTTAAAAAGTTTTGTAGTTGGATCACCAAAATTACGAAATGCAATTGGTACTACTACACCTTTGCTTCCATCGTTGGTTTCCTTTATTAGTACATTACAACGAACGGATCATGGAAATAAGCATAACTTATTGCTTGTTCGTGCGTTGGAAACGGTTGAAGTATTGTTACATGATAATTACAAATGTATTCAATATTTAGCTAATGAAGTCGATGCTTCCTTAGAATGCCTTGTACGTGTGTTAGGTAATGTTCGTGAATTGACACGAAGTTGGGAAGGCATGCAGGTATTAGATCGTATTTCATTAGTACTTTTATACATAGTTACACTTGGTGATGAAGCACGTAGTTTGTTTTTTAAAGCAAAAGGTGGTGCAGCATTGTTACTTTCTGTTGATATATTATGCTCTGTTGCAAAACGGCAAATTCCAGAACCTATATATCGACGTGGTTTTGATGTAAGTGCAGATTCGTGGGTACAACTTGCTAAACGTGTATGTGGATTGATAGTAGAAGCAGGTGCATCTGAAAAAATTAGTAATAAAAGTAATTTACGAGCATTGCACAAAGCAGGTGTTTTTGGTAGTTTATGTCGCTGGCAAAAAACATTGATGCGTCGTCCTGGTGGTAATGAGAAAAGTGGTAGCAGTAATATTAATAGCAATCGTGGGCCATCACCTTTCTTAACAACGCCATATGCAAAGGATTTGATATTAGCAATCAATGCACTATTAGCCGGTGAAAGAGATTATCAACGTACATACCTAGATACTGGAATGGTACCATTATTAGTACATGAATTATTTCGTTCATGGGTGAATTCATGGTTAGGTGCAACTATTCCAGAACTTGATGAAGATGGCGAAGATGGTTATACGTATTTTGGTAGCCCAGAGGAAAGTAAACGTGTTCGTGGCATAGCGGCTGATGCATATAGTACCTATGCAAGTTTACAATTGTTACTAGCAGCATTGCAATATGATTTCACAGATGCAACAGATGAAGTAGAAAAAGAAATAGAGAAAGCGTCTGTATCTGATTTATTAGAAACGTGTGTTATGTTAGCAATAGATGAAGTTGGAGGAAGCGTTGTAGAATCCTTTCAATACCAAGTAATACGTGAGGAACTTTATGGCAATGAGAATAATAGTCGCAATAGAAACAACGACGATAATACTTCTCAACAACAGGATGATAATATAGACTCAACTGCTACGGCATCGAAAGCTAAGCAAAAAATGATGAAAACTCTTGACGGTAATATTACTAATATGAATAATCAAATGAATAATATAAGTCTTATTACTGCAGGTGCAAGTAGCAATTCTGAAATTAACAGTAACATAAGTAGTAGTAGTAACAATAGTAATATATCACCAACAATAAATAATAATATATTATCAATAAAAATTTTATTGGCAAGTGGTGTAACAATAGAACCTCCAAGGCGTGCAGTTAGTAGCTGTGCGAGATGGTATTCGACTATCATGGATGAGTCCAGAGATTTGCATTTATACCATTACGATGAGGAAGCATGTGTCTATTCTTTAAATGCATTAGAGCAAGTATTACAAGAAGGTACGGAAGTGCAACATTTTTTCATAAATATACGCGGTGCGGTTGAATTATTAGTACAAAATGTCAATCAAATAGCTGAGAGTGTTATGAGAGCAGCATGTGCAGCAACGCATTCTTTGCTCCTTGGAAATTCAATTACACAACAAGCGTTTTTAAAGCGTGGAGGACTACGTGCACTTTCAGATTGTTTACACGATTATGATATCAAAGTTCGTTTATTAGCATTGCAAAGCATAGCAATTTTGTGCTCAAAACAAGAACAATGCTTAGATGAAGTGCGTAAAACTGGTATTTTAGAACATGTCGTCTCGATTTTAAACGATTTTCCAGCAGACGACGTAAACGTTGAAGTAGCAATAGCTGCTGCAGATGTTTTAGCGCATTGTGTCAATGATAACGTAGCAAATCAAGCGTTGGTACAAAATAATAATGGCCTTGCAACTTTATTCAAAGTATTCCAGTGGTGTGTACGATGGCGTAGCACGGAATATGAGGTTGGTATGCCTTTGTCACCAAAACGACAACGAAATGCATGGGGTATTGCATCGGTGCTTGAGAATGTATGTGCTGCTTTAAGTAATTTAGCATATAGAAACCAGAGCAATCAAGAAGAGATGTTGAAGAATGGCACATTAGCTTTGTGTGTATCCACCCTTTGCAACCGTGCTGGTACGAGTTTTAATGGTTTCAAAGGAATTGATTCAGATGATGGAATTGACAAGTCAGCTAGTTTGCCTTGCCGGCCATTGGAATTAACTGTTGCAATTTTGAATATTGTCATTAACGGCGTAGATGCAAATCCAAGTAACCAAACGGCTGTTGGAATTGAAGATACAGTTGTTTTATTATCATTGTTCATGGGTCCGATTGATACCGTTGATAATGGTGCAACAACTTTAGGTCTTCCATTGTTCGAAAAAGATGTCGGGATGTTGCAACACATGTCGTCGTCTAATTTAGTATGGCATTTGCAACGTGTAGCAGCAATGAGTTGTTTGTTACTATCGCATTTAGCGTGGGATAATGCAGAGACGCAATCGCATTTAGGCAAAGAAGATAAAATATTGCAATTAGTAAATCTTGTAGATACTGGAAGTACATTCCAAAATATTTTGAAACGAAATGAACCAATGTCATCCTCTCCCTCTGCTGCTGAAAATAGAAGTGGGCCACCAAGTAACGGAACAAATAATAATCCTAATAGCAACAGCACTGAAAATAACAACACGCATAATAGCGTTTTAAGTGGTGTTGGGGATGGTATTTTTAGCGTAGATGAAGACTTAGCAGGAAAAGATGAAGTGCGTTTATATGCACTAATGGCATTAATTAATCTATCATATCACAACATTTTAGTTCAAAATTCAGTCAATAGTTTACGTCTAGAAGATCAGCGAACGGCATTTGAAGTCATTTTACAAACAGTTAGCAGTGATTTATTTGATGTTCGAAAAGCAGCAGTATTTTGTTTAGATAATTTAGTAACATCTCATCGTGAAAATTCAAAATTGCTTGCAAACGCTGGTGGGGTGCTGTCATTGGTTGCATTGTTAAACGATGATGAAGATGACGAAGTTAGTAAAAAAGCATTTCGTACGTTGACTAGTATGTCTGATATCGCCATGAGTGTCATTTTAAGCCATGTCGCTGCATTATCATACGGAATAGATGATGTGAAAGGTATTGGTAGTGGTCTGAAACGCCAAGGATCTATGCCAGAAATGCCAAAAGCAGCTCTAGATGAGATTATTGCTGTTGCAAATCAAGAGCAAGCATATTATTTAAATCTTGATACTAGCGATGGCGCAGGTGTTAAAACATCGGAGTGGGAAGATGGTCTCACAGTTGGGGATTCAACTGAGACCACCAACAACAACAATGATAACAATAATGCATATAATGAAAATGATGGCGGGGAGCGATCAAATTTGCCAGTAACAACTACTGAAATTGTGTGGGGAATGCTTGGAAAATTATTGCCTGTCATTAATGGTATTGTTTATAATGATGGTAATGCACGCAATTTTCTATGGAAAACTGGCTCCGGCATACCAATTTTATTGCATATTATGACGCGTGTTTTACCATTAGATTTACGTGTTGTTGCTAGCTATATCGTTTCAAATGTAACACAAAACACTGAGCCTGAGTTACAAGCGCTTGCGTTGGAGATGGGTGCGTTGGGTGTATTTAATGCATTTTTGAAAGAAATTGATCAAAACAATGATAGTGATGGAGAAGAATCTGCAAATAAAACGAATGATAGTTTTGGTATTATTTTCACTGCATTGCAAAATTTATTGAAAAATAATATAGATAATACCCAACAATTAGCAAAGCCAGAATTCGAGAGCTTGTTAGTATTAATTATAAAGTGCTGTCGACAAAATTTGAATACAGAATTACGTAATGATGCGGCAATTGTTTTATTGACTATATCAGAATTGGCAATTGATGAAAACGGGGCATTGCAAAAACGATTAGTAGAAGAAGATGTTGATGCTGCATTAGCACTTCAAACGTTGTCTGAAAGCTTTGATAGCTCATTAACACATCAAATTAAACAAAGAGCGGAGAAATGTTACAGAGCGTTAACTAATAGAGATTCAAAGAAATGAAAAAAGACACAGAATCACCTCTACTTTTTTATATTTTTGTATTATTATATATATATATATATATATATAAATTATTTTTTAAAATTATTATAGAATTCAATCTGGCAATATGATTATCCACATTATATTTTTGGTCATCAGTATCATATACATATTTTTATTTTTTTGACGGGGGTGTTCGTATTACGTTTTACCATCATAATACGTACCATCTTCAAGATGTTTATATGCTTTTCCACCGTGCTGCTTCAGTAGTTTAATAATATCCTCTTTAGCATTATTGTTAAAGTTGTTATAAGCAACATCTAACGGACTCCATCCAGCAACACTTCGTTCATTAATAATGCCTAGCGTAGTGGATTCATTCAGCAAAAATTGCATAATATCCATCGTAGAATTAAACTGTGCAGCATAGTGCAGTGCCGTCCAGCCATTTTTAGCCATCTTACGCTCAATGTTAACATTATTTTTAACAAGTAATTCCACAATATCTAATTTTTCTCTTCGTACTGAGCTGATTAAAGCTGTACTTTCTTTTCCATAACTGTTCCTCCCAACTTCGCTTATAAACTCTTTCAAATTATTGCATCTCATATAATTTTGACTCAAATTGTAAGTTTTCAAAAAAAAATGTGCATCTTTGATTTCCCCATTTTCACACGCAGCGATGAAAGGCGTAACGTGTAGATCAATATTGAATATTGAAAAATGTCTTTTTACCTTTAAATATTTTGCATTCAATTTAATTAACTGTTGATATTTATTCAATATTTTATTACAAACAGCTTGAAATACATTATCGGTATATAATATTGTTAATTGCTTAAGAAATGAAGATTGAATGAATTTCGTAAGTGAATGCACATCTAAATAATAAATGATAGTAGAAATAGTGCCACATGCAGATTCAACATCACCTAAAAGTTTGAACGTTCCAACAACATGTATATTTGGACTATCATTATTGTTCATCATCTTTTGTTATTATTTTATTATTATTATTATTATTGCATTTACTAGTTGTTTTTACACGGTACGCAGTATAAAAAACATTTGTGAACCAATTGTATCTTTCGAGTAGCGATGTATGTGGGTATAATATATTTTTTTCCATGTGCTTGTGCAACGTGCTTGTCATCACCACTTCTTTTTTTCATCTTTTTTTTTATACTGCTGTGTCTTGCCTGGCTTGAGACGGAATAAAATGCGGACATTTTTAATAAAAACACTGTAAATGGAGAGTCAGAAATGGAAAAAAAGGAGCTTTTATCTTTCGAAGAAGAACCACACCAGATCGACGAGAGGACCACACATCACACTATTATATATATACTATTTAGAAAACCAGAAAACATATACGATAGAAAGAAAAAGAACTATAATATATTAATACATATTTCATGTGGAAAAAGCACAACGTATTATTTCAATTATAGATAAACTGTATTATAATATAATTCTACCAAAAATATAAAAATAATAGAAAAGTTGTATAGAATTGAATATAACAAAAGATATATATAAAGAGCTAAAATAATAATAATAATCATGCAAATATTTCTAAAAACAATCCATGGAAATACAATAACTTTACAAATTGATTCAACAACAAAAAATACGATAAAACATGTGAAAGAAATAATTCAAGAAAAGGAAGGTATACCACCAGCAGAACAACGTTTGTTATATATTGGAAAACAATTGGAAGACAATAGGACTCTAGATACTTATGACATACAACCAGAAGCTACGTTACAACTGGCACTACGTCTTTGTGGTGGTAAAGGTGGATTTGGCTCATTATTGAAACAACAAGGTCGTAAAGCTGGTAAGAAAAAAATAACAGATTTTGGTGCATGCCGAGATTTAAATGGTAGACGTTTACGCCATGTAAACGATGAGATACGTTTAAAAAAATTTCATCAATTTCATAATCAAGCACGCCAAGAAATCGATAAGAATGGCAGTGGTAGTAGTAGTAGTAGTAGTAGTAGTAGTAAAACCAGCAGTAGTGGTAATAATAAAAGATTGGAAAAACAAATTAGAAAAAAAGCATTGAAAGATTTTGAACAATTTGAAAAAGATGCATCGTCTGGAATTGGTGGATGGCATACTGCTGTACCTAAATGGGGTGAACATTTTGGTAATAGTTTTCGTGCTTCCGATTTAAATAAAAATAAAAAGAAGAAAACGAGTAATGATAACAATAATGATGATAATAATAATAATAAGATAAATAATAAAAAAAGAAATGCACGTATGGCAGCAATTGAATCATATGCATCCGAAGCCAATGGTGAAGGTGATGCAATAACTAATGCTGTTATGGCTGGTTTATTAAAACGTCGTAAAAAGAAAAAAATGAAACGTTTGAAAGAAAAACAACAGGAAGGACAAGAAAAAAATACATCAACAAGTACAACTACAACAGTGTCAAATGCTGATAATGTAGTAGAAAATAGTAATAACATTTTAATTTTAACATGTTTACGTGGTAAAGTTGGCTTGGGAGATACAGGTGAAGTTCAAGGTTTAAGCAATTACGGTAGTGCAGGTGTAGCATGGGTAACATTATCAAAAGGTCAATGGTATTATGAAGTTGAATTATTATCAGATGGTATTATGCAAATTGGTTGGTGCGATACATTATTCATAGGAGATGATAATGAAGGTGATGGTGTTGGCGATGATTTACATTCATGGGGATACGATGGTAAACGACAACAATTTTGGCATGGTAAATCCTATCCTTTTAAAAGTGATGAAGAAAAATCCTCGTCATGGAAAATTGGTGATGTAATAGGTTGTTATGTTGATTTAGATGAACATATTATGTCATTTTATTTAAATGGTATTGAAATTGCTGAAGTTCCAGATATGAAAAAACATGATAACAATGTTGGTAATAGTAGTAGTAATAATAATAATGCTAAATTTCAATACCAGGATGGTTTGTATCCAGCATTATCATTAGAGGAAGGTAATATGGTACGTGTCAATGTTGGACAACGTAAATTTAAATACGATATGAAAAATCTAAAAAGTAAATTTCACAATATAAAAAATAACATGGTGAAAAGTGTATGGGAAAGTCTGAGTTAAGAAATCCATATACATACATGGAAGAGTGTGTGTGTTTGATTTGCGAGGAGAGCGGAGAGAAAAAAAATTCTCAAAGAGGTTCTTTTTACGTGTGTGTGAATATGCTTTTAAAATATTACGAAGTATATTAAAAATTTTTACAAAAAACAATTTTTTAAATACTCTGATTTATATAAATATGATATGATAAATATATATGATGATTAGAATGATATATACTTTCGTAAAATGTACTTTCGTAAAAATAAATTAAAAACACTAATGATACACGACATTGCTAAAATAAAAAACACTCTATACGAATCTCTCTTTTTACTTTTATTTTTACATTCCCTCAAATTGTAAATCTTCCCATTGTAATTCATCATCATCACCAGCACCAATGGTACGTTTTTTACCAGCACCACTACCACCATCTTCATTCGTACGATCCAATGTATCGCTTGCCAATCCTTCACGATGTGCCAATTTATCTAAATCTTGTACAATTTTTGGCAATTTAGGAATACCAACAGCAACAGGTTCTGCGCTAATATAAGTACTTTTCTTATTTTTTCCATTCTTTTTATTTTTTGTATTCTTATTACTATTACTTGGTAAAGCAGGTCCAATAATTGGTGCACCACCATTATTCTTATTACTATTATTATTATTATTATCATCAGAAGTTGTTGTTGTCGTTGTGGTAGTGGTGCTTGCACTACTACTGCTACCTACATTACCTTCTAATGTAACTTCAGTCATTTGATCATCTTCAGGCGGTGGTTTAAACCATGGTAAACGTCCACGTTGCCAATCATTAATAACTTGCCTAGCAACTACACTAATAGCTGCTTCTCCTCCTTTCAACAAACGGCCAGTTTTAACAGCTATTTGTTTTAAAAAATCTTCACTATCTGTCCAGCCATGGATGCCATATGTACGTACAATATATTCACGCTTTACTTGTGCTAAAATTGGAGGCACGTAATTTTCAGGATATGGCAATCGTTCACTGCGTGTTACGCCACGTAATACCAATGTTGCTTCCTCTTCATCAGTTGGTGGAACCACACCAGGACAGTCAATTAAAAACACACGTTTCATCAACGTAATATATTGCCATATTTTTGTTTCCCCAGGAACGGGTGCAGCTTTGCATACTTTTTTTTTCTTTAATGTATTGATTACACTACTTTTACCAACATTTGGATATCCAATAAATCCAACACTAATTTGTTTTTTATCTTGATGTAATTGTGAAAATTGTCTTAATAAATTAATTAATGCACCTTTACCAAATGGATTGTTAATCGATGCATGGAATGCCAACGTTGGATATTCTTTTGATAATATTGTCACCCAACGCCTTGTTACCCATATTGGCACTAAGTCGCATTTATTCAATACAAATACTAAATGTTTATGGCGTGCATTTTTTTTTAAATGACTTTCAACATTTTTACTTCTTGTACCCATTGGATTTCTTGCATCTAATACTTGTATCACAATATCAGAACAATCCAATACTTTGTATAATTCACCCCAAATACGCCTGGATTGACCTTTTTCAAATACACTATTACGAACTAAAATACGCGTGCCATCTTCTGGTACGACTTCATCTCTATCTACTACTTTTGTTTCATCGTATATTTTTGCTTTTTTATTTGCTTTGTTCACTAAATCTTCCAACCCAGATGCTTCACATTTTGGCCTTTTACGTTGGGATTTAGGGCCAAATACACTTTCAAATGATTCCGTGGATAATAAGTTCATTTGTGCTGTTTTCTTTGTATCCGATAACAATCCCATCGGCAATTTACGAGTTCGCAATACAACTGTATATGGATCGTTCACTTTTGCACCCATTTCTTCACGAAATTTATCTAGTTGTTTTGGATTAATAATACGTGTATTACCAAACCATCTACGATTTGGTGCTGTTCTTGCTACTGCACTGCCCATATTTTTCACAATTCTTCCACCGGTGGAATTTTTGTCGTTGTATGCACCACCATGTACAATTTGACCTTTTTTATTACGTATAGCATGTCCACCACGATACATATTTAATCGATTAATGGATGATTTGGTACGCATAGTAGTACCTTTAATTCGCCCTACCCCTGGCGTAGATTTTCTTGGTACTTTCCGATCTGGATTCGTCGATGCATTGTTTCGTTTAAATGCAGATCCTTTTTTCTTTGGTTTACCTGGACGTTGCATGTTTCTTGTTGATTTTTTTTTTTTCTCGTTTAATATAATATATATTATATATTTATTTTCTTCTTATCTTTGAACACTCTTCCTTTTTTTTTTTTTTTTAATTCCCATACATGTCATATGTATACGTCCTCTCTTCCAAACTGTTTTTATCATACATATGATGTGGAGAGATAAATGTTAAAATCAATGGTGATGAACAGTTGAAGGACGATCCTTAGCGATCAGATGCTATTCCCATACTAGACCATGCTGTGTCTGTGCTATTGTAGCTGAAATCGAAAATCGAGAACGAGATGAAGCTCTGATAGCTCTGATATTCTATTGGCCCTTTCAAGTATAAATTATTGGTCATTTGATAGGAGGAAAAAGAGTGAAATAGTTTTTTAATTATCTGATATTCTAATATATATCACTTTCAAGTATTATAAATTATTGGTCATTTGATACTGAGATCGTAGTATTTTTTGTACTGATGATTGCTGTTCCATTTTGAACCCGGAGATTGAGTGTGGAAGATTGACCTTAAAAAGTACTCTGGGTACTCTCAGAGAGAAGGTACTCTCGAAAAAAAAAGTTAAAGTACTCCCGATTTTTTTTTCTCCTCACATTTTCTTCTTCCTAAAGATAGTTATACTATAAACTCCTTATTAGTATATATTTATTACCTATCATAATTTCAATTCAAAAATCGGAAAATCGGAAGCTTTTTTTTTTCAGGAGTACCCAGGGAGTACTTTTAGGACGGGACGGGCTCTACTCGATCCCCTCATCTTCGCCTGCTACAGCCCATAATCAGGAATTCTGAGCGCAAGCGAAGACTCGGTGTAAACTTTAAACTTGGCACCTATCAAATTTAATATATTCTATCAAGTACGATTTTGGTACCCTCTCGAAACAAATGTGAAGAAAGTATTCATGATCATATACTAACAAGCCTACGGCTGCTATCAAAATGCAAAATGTGAAGAAAGTATTCATTGGCACTCGCCAAAAATATAAAATTTTGTACTTTTAAGTATATATTATTTATATACTAAATGGATATAAAATGCAGATTCTCCCATTTTGGGTTTTATATCAAATACAAAAACCAATTTATCCGCAAAAAAAAAATTCAAATAGTCTATTTAAGTACAAATAAGAATACTAAATTATCATAGGTGCCAAGTCCCACATCGAGGACGGGCTCGTTTAAAAGGGGTTTTTTTCCGATGCTGTGTCCATGGACGAATGTGCCCTGAAAAAATTTTCAGGGCACATTTTACCATTGACATAGCATAGGGCATGGCCAACTGGCCAACTCCAACCACTAATTTAAATTGAACTTTAGCCGTATACATGTAATTCTAGAATAATACATTATTAATAACATTATTAATAACATGCTGTGTCCATTCTAAAAAAGCTACCAAAACAACTAGCAATCTGCAAAAAAATCAAAACTGCAAGTACATGCTGTGTCATGCATTGACATAGCATTAGGGCATGGCCAACTGGCCAACTCCAACCACAAATTTAAATTGAACTTTAGCCGTATACATGTAATTCTAGAATAATACATTATTAATAACATTATTAATAACATGCTGTGTCCATTCTAAAAAAGCTACCAAAACAACTAGCAATCTGCAAAAAAATCAAAACTGCAAGTACATGCTGTGTCATGCTAAAAAAACTAATAAAGCCAAAACAACTAAACAAAAACTACTACAATTTTAACACTATTCAGTATTGCTTTTTTTCTAATAATATATTATCTTAATAATATATATATATAATCTATAATCTAAGTGCCTAAATTAAAATATTCTAAATACATATAATGATGATAAATATATTCTTTGATATATTACGAGAAATATATATATAAAAATAATTAAACAAACGGATTGATATTTTATTCACAAAAAACTTGTTACAAATAGATAACAGAATTATTTATTCAAACCTATATATCAAGAAAAAAAACGCAAAAAATGATACAAATGTCGCAAAGAATCTATATAGTCACCTTGACACTAAATTATTTACTTGCAGCAACGATTGTAAGTGCAACACCTTTGATGGAAAATATAACTACTACAGGTACGTTACCAAATTCATCTAAATCTAAAATTTCATATTGTATACGCCCAAGTGCAAGCAAAAGTATTGGATATGATTTTTCAAAAATTACTGAAACAAGTTTACAAATGGATGCATTTAGTGTCAAAGGTTTACAATGCGCAACGGGATACGATGGTAATAATCCAACTGCAACTAAATGTAAGAAAGACAGCGAGCCGTATACAATTACTGGTTGTAAGGTGGCAGGGAGAATACTTACATCTACAACGGCTCATTGCCAATGGAATAGCCCGGAAGGTTGCAAACGGTGCCAGCATCAGTTATATTTGCATAATGGAGTATGTGTTTCAACATGCCCAGATGGTTTTGTCCCGCGAATACCCACAGTATTCAGGAGATATGATAAAGCAACTGGTAGAAGTTGCATAGCTGCAACAGAATGGACAAGCTTGGGGTACTCGGTGAAAGCATGGGGATCGAGGGCTTGGGGGGGCTCTGCTCCAGGATTGACAAGTGGTGTGGTCGCAATATTTTCCACTACCACCGCCTTTGCTGCATTAAAATTGGATGGAAGTGTAAAAGTATGGGGGGGTAATAGTAATGGACAGTACAATAATGGACAAAATGATCCAGGATTGACAAGTGGTGTGGTTACAATATCTACCACTCTTTCCGCATTTGCTGCATTAAAATCAGATGGAAGCGTAAAAGTATGGGGGACAAGTGACGGAGGAGGCACTGATCCAGGATTGACAAGTGGCGTGGTTACTATATTTTCCAATAAGTACGCTTTTGCTGCATTAAAGTCAGATGGAAGCGTAAAAACATGGGGTAGTGTTGATTGGCGAGGCACTGCTATCACTGATCCAGGATTGACAAGTGGTGTAGTTACCATATTTTCCACTGAGAATGCTTTTGCTGCATTAAAATCAGATGGAAGCGTAAAAGCATGGGGGGTAACTAGTTGGGGTCCCATCGAAGATCCTGGATTGACAAGTGGTGTGGTCACGATATTTTCCACTTATACAGCCTTTGCTGCATTGAAATCAGATGGAAGCGTAAAAGCATGGGGGGATGGTAGTAATGGAGGCTTTATTAGAACTTCCATTGCTACAGAATTGACAAGTGGTGTGGTCACGATATTTTCCACTGGTTACGCATTTGCTGCATTAAAATCAGATGGAAGTGTAAAAACATGGGGCGGGGGGTTTACAAATAGATATGGAGCCAGTGATCCAGGGTTGACAAGTGATGTGGTTAATATATTTTCCACCTCTGGAGCCTTTGCTGCATTAAAATCAGATGGAAGCGTAAAAGTATGGGGGGAGACTGATTGGGGAGGCACTGATCCAGGATTGACAAGTGGTGTGGTTACAATATTTACGACCGAAACGGCTTTTGCTGCATTAAAATCGGATGGAAGCGTAAAAACATGGGGGAGAACAGGTTGGGGAAGTGGTGATATTGCTATCAATGATCCTGGATTGACAGGTGGTGTAGTTACTATATTTTCTTCTGGTCATGCCTTTGCTGCATTAAAATCAGATGGAAGTGTAAAAGTATGGGGGGATAGTAATGAAGGAGGCACTGATCCAGGAATAACAAGTGGTGTGGTTGCGATATTTTCCGCTGAGACCGCTTTTGCTGCATTAAAAGTTTCAATGTGTGAACGTCCAAGTCCAAGTAATAGTATTGGATATGATTTTTCACAAATTATTGAAACACATTTACGAAGTTCTGATTTTGATGTTACAAATTTACAATGTGCATCCGGATACGAAGGTAATAATCCAACTGTAACTAGATGTACAACTGATGGTGATCCATATTTAGTAAGTGGATGTACTAAAATTCCCTCTTGTGTACG
>JACLAC010008314.1_pt1 | contig 20855 bp, 17 predicted proteins | sample 8027881 | NCBI WGS metagenome assembly JACLAC01 (sample SAMN15725517, study PRJNA655200) | protist metagenome | isolation source: fluorescence activated cell sorting (FACS) single amplified genomes of... | place: Spain: Blaines Bay Microbial Observatory, Mediterranean Sea | collected 2016-01-19 | reverse complement strand
TTTTGCCAAGTGAGAAATCCTTGATTTTAACAGGCCTTGTATTCTAAGGTCAGTGTCTCTGGGTCTACAATTTAATTTTCAGAAGCTAACTTTTTGACCTTTTTCGGACTGTTTCCAAAGAATTTCAAAAAAGTCTTCCATTTCACGATTTATTTGTTCGTTATTTGTGATGGTCGAAATTTCAACATTTTTAGATAAAGCTGAATAGGTCCAATTTGTAGACCCCAAAACGACCCATTGGTCATCAACTATCACAAATTTACCATGCATGGTTTGTTCTGTCGAATCGAATAAAACGGGAACCCCATGTTTCTTTAAATAATTAAAAACGGCATCATTTTTAGTAGAACGCTTATCTGAATAGCCATTTTTTGTACTATCCCAATCTAAACTTTCATCTAAAACAACTTTTACATCTACTCCTTTCTTATAAGCATCGACCAAAGATTTCATAAATTGGTTTTGAATTCCAAACGAACGGTCTTCATAATAAGAGGCGACATAAACGCCAACCCATACTTTTTTCTTAGCTGATTTAATCAGAGGAAGAACTTTTTTTGAATATTCAGGTCCAATTAATAAATCTATCGATTCTCCCTCTTTTAAAACAGGTGCAGCTTGGCCAAAATTTAACATGCCCAATGTCGAAAAAATACTCGCAATCAAGGCACACCAAAGTACCGGCCACCACTTATTCAAACTTTTTTAACCTCAGAAGGTTTATGTCTTTTCTTATTTAAACTATGAAAAGCTAAAGCTTTTCCTTTTTTAATGATGGTGTGTTTTCGGTATGAATCATCATCTCTTCGTGGAAAATCATCTCGGTGATGAGCTCCTCTACTTTCCTCACGTTTTAAAGCTCCCTCTAAAACTAAATGTGCATTCAACAGTGCTATTCTAAAAGCATCGCAATCAGAATTTACACCACGACTGGGCACTTCTAAAGACATCCATTCTTTAATTCTTTTTTGCATTCTGACCAAACCATCTTGGTGACGAAAAACTCCCACTTTTCTCCACATTTCTGATTGAATTGTTTGAATTAAATCTCTATAATTCAACTCTAAAATTTCTTGGCGTGGTTTTTTTGCTCTAAAGCTAGGCTTTTTTGTTGAAAAACTTAAGCCTGAAATGTGTTTCCCCACACGGCGTCCAAAAACCAAAGCTTCCAATAAAGAATTACTAGCTAATCGATTCGCTCCATGAACGCCGGTTGAAGCAACTTCACCACAAGCATACAAGTTTTTAATATTTGTTTGCCCTGACAAATTGGTGGAGATTCCGCCCATCGTGTAATGTGCAGCAGGGCGCACTGGAATCCATTGCTTTGATATATTTAAATCAAAGCGTTTACAAAAAGCACTGATATTCGGAAATCGTTTATTAATAATGGATGAATTTAAATGAGTTAAATCTAAAAAGACGCAACTTTCTTCTGTTTGAATCATTTCATGAACAATAGCTCTACTCACAACATCACGCGGAGCTAACTCTGCCATGGAGTGCATTTCTTTCATGAAAGCATCCCCTCTAGCATTTCTTAAAATAGCCCCTTCCCCTCTAACCGCCTCTGAAATTAAAAACCGTGGAGCTCCAGCAATAAATAAAGCAGTTGGATGAAACTGAACAAATTCAGGATCTCGAATTTCTGCTCCAGCTTCATAAGCCAAACTCATGCCATCCCCAGTTGAAGTATTGGGATTTGTCGACTCTCTATAAATTTTCGAATAACCACCCGATGCCAAAACAATTGTATTCGCCTTAATCACAGATAACTCACTTGTCAGCCAATTTCTCACTAAAGCCCCTGAACACTTGCCTTCCGACATGAGTAACTTAACCAGACTATAATTTTCTAATACACGTTTCTTCTTTCTTTCACTCGCTCTTTTAATCAAACCTTTTTGAATGCAGGCTCCAGTTGCATCACCCCCTGCATGTAAAATACGTCGATGACTATGAGCTCCTTCATGACCTAGCTGTAAAGATCCATCGCTTTTTTTATCGAAACTCATCCAATTTTGTAAACTTTCAATGGCTGCAGGTCCTTCGTGTGTCAAAACCTTCACTGGTTCTACATCACATAACCCATCTCCTGCGTAATGCGTATCTTCATCATGTGAAGAAAAACTATCTTCTTCATCTACAACACAGGCTATTCCACCTTGAGCATAATTAGTGCTACCTTCATGCAGATCAGATTTAGAAATAATCGCCACATCTAATTCAGGGTCTAATTCTGTTAAACACATGAGACCTGCTGCACCTGATCCAACAATCAGAACATCGGTTTCAAAAGCTAATTTAGGGTGAGACATAACTATCAGTTTAGTCTCAATTCAATTTCAAAAACTATTTATAGATAGTCGACTTTTTATGAATGCTTTTATAGTCATATTAAAACATTCATCCCTTGAAAAAACACCTTCTTTTCGTCTGCCATAATGCTCAATTCAACGGGGCAGAGTATAGTTTATTCAGATTACTTAAAGAATTACATTTAAACTGGAAAGTTAGTGTTCTAGCACCACCAGGAGGCGAATTCGAAAAACGACTTAAAGAACTTGAGATTACTTTTTACCCTTTCTTTCCAGAATTTCCATTTCGACTAAAGCATGATGAACGAAGTGCTTTAAGTCGCTTCATTCCCAAATTAGTTGAAAACACAAAAGAGCTTATTCTAACAATCCCTAAACCAGACCTTATTCACAGTAATACATTTTTTGTATGGGAAGGTGTTGCCTTAGCTCAGCACTTTAATTGCCCGCATGTATGGAATTTAAGAGAGATTGTCTCCGCTTCACCTGCTTGGGTCACAGCTTTTGGCCTCGACTATCAATTCGATCTTATGAACCAATTATCAGATCAATTCATCTGTGTTTCCAAAGCCTTACATCATAGTTTGCCAGATCAAATGAAATCTAAAAGCTTAGCCGTACACAACGGGATAGACCCGAAAAAAGTTTTATCTCGTGGCGAAGCAAGAACCTGGATGGAAGACCACTTTAATTTTGATACTCAAACCAAAATACTTTTGACCGTTGGTAACTTTATTCCTGAAAAAGGTCACCGTTTTTTAATTCCCATAGCCAAAAAATTATTAAGCAAATATCAAAAAATTAAATTTTTATGGGTTGGTCGTCATGACTACCATTTTAAAACAATCCAAGAAGAAATTAAATTAGCAGGTTTAGAAACCTCTTTCATTTGCCCTGGTCAAATTGAACAGTTTGGGAAATACATGGCAGGGGCTGATCTTTATTTATTAGCTTCAGAAACTGAAGCTTTTCCAACCGTACTACTTGAGGCTCGAGCTGCTGGAGTTCCTTTTATTGCAAGAGATTGTGGAGGAGCTGTTGAAATTGCTGATGAGGGAGGAGGGCTATGTACAGCCCTAGATGATAGCTCTTCATTCTGTGATGAAATAATCAAAACAATTGAACACCCTTCTAGGTTTTCAAATTTTAATGAAAAAGCATTTACTATGACGACAATGAAAGAAGGTTATGAACAAGTTTATTTAAAACTAATTGAATCTAACCCTCAAATATCAAAACAACAAGAAAGAGAGAAAATTTTAAAACAGGTTTTTAGTCTCGAAGCTGACTTAAAATATAGTCGAGCAATAGAAAAGAAACTAGAAAAATTACTCACCTTACGAGGTTTACACCGTCTGATAAAATGGCTTTTAAAACGTTAAAGGTCTAATAAAACACTGATCAACGGACTAGAGATTGTCAGCTTAGCATCACCCATCTTTACAGTATGCGATGACGTAAAATCAAGACGTTTCGCATTTCTTTTTGGTTTAATTTCATAATAGAGTTTTGATTTTTCAGTTTTAACTAAATTTACTGTTTCCCACTTATCATACTCTAATTCTAGTTCAAAGGCTTTATGCCTATCTTCGGTCCACGAAAGTTGATTCTGTAATATGTCTACTTCTTCGTCTAATACAATTGTGACTTCTAGCACCTTCTCCATTTCATTCCATTTGTATTGCGCTTTAGGAGTCTTAGGCCACACCCCTTGATTAAAAAAATGAAACTCTGAAAAAGCTAGTAAATTATCTAGCACTTCTTTTTCCATAGGAACTCTACGCGTATAGCCAGCTCCTTTTGGGCCACCATGTTGCCCACCAGGAACAATATAAAGTCGGAACTCGGGAAACTTTTGCCCTAGTTCTAATAATTCTGGAGTAACACTGTCGTTAGTCCCAACGTTATAAAAGACATCCGTGCCTTTCCTTTCTAACATTTCAAGGTGGTCTGTTACATGACATACTGCCCACACCTTTTTATTGACTGTTTCAATTTCTTTATCACTCCAATCTGCAGCTTTGAAATGATCTAAAGGTATACGATGTAATTCACGACGAACTTTACGGTCAGTTAAAGCCTGATAAGTTGTCTCTGGCAACCCTTCCACTTTACCTGCCTTTAAATTATCTAAAAACTCTTGATTTGCTTTAACAATTATTGGATCATCTAAACCTATCACAAATGAACCACCAGGTATCCCTAATGGTGGAGCAACCACAGGTAATATCGCCGTAAAACGATCATCATATATTCCGCATATAGCTGCTCCGACACCTCTTTTTGAACCACCTGTCACTATAACTTTAGAAAGTTCAAAGACCTTTTTTTCTTCTAAGGCTGCTGTTAAAGCACGCATGTCACTCATGCCCCATATCCAAGCAGGGCTATAACGTGCATTTTTTGTTTTAATGAGCCACTCCTTCATACCTAAATGCAATTTACCTTTTGGTTCCATGGCATCTATCGTGCTCATTCCAACTAAAACTAAACCAATCCCTTTGTCTTTCACCAATTTCAAATAAGTTGGATTAGGAAAAGCTGGCTTTAAGTTTAAACCCATATTTCCCACTAATATATTTTTACATACACCTGACTTAGCTGGAGCTATCAATGTGATGGGCAATCGAACTTTTTGTCCTGGCCACCATTCACATACGGTTATCTCAATTAACTTTTGACGAATCGCTGGATCTTTTTTTGAAATTTTCCAATCTTGAAGTACTTTTGTTTCTAATGTTGAACTATCTTTTACTTCACTTTTATCGTATATCCCTAATGGAACATCCGAATATAAAAAGCTAAATTGAACAATACAGAAAACTATTAAAAACTTCATAAACCTATTTGATAACTTCTGCAAATATTTCATAGTTCTTCAAAATTGGTAAAACCAAAGGATAAACAACTCCAATAATAAAAGCTGCCAACGCCATCATCGTACCAAAAGGCTGAGAACTTTCTTTTTTTCTCAATTTCTGAATCATCGCCACAGTCACACCTAGAACACAGGCACTACCTAAAATAAGCATTAACGACAAAGGACCAAACCACCAGCCTAATACCATCGCCATTTTAACATCCCCCAATCCCATGGCTTCTTGACCTGCTATTTTAGAAGCAAGAGCTCTAGTTACATAAAGTAAAACCAACCCCAATGTTGCACCTATATAATGATCGCTGATATCCGAATACAACAAGCCAGAGCGAGTCACCAAATAAGCAATTGGTGCAGCTGCCATCAACCAAACTAACCACTGAACAATTTTTTTAGACTCATAAATTTTATCTAACTGGTTCTCTAAAGGCTCTCCAACAAAGACTCTCAACAACCCTCTTAAAGAAGCAAAAGTAAATACCGGTATACTCACCCAAAAAGCAAAACTCCATAGCCAAAAATAGTCATGTTTCCATTCTAATGCATTTGGTAAGGCTAAATATACTCCAACAATCAAGGGTGTTAAACACACTCCGTCTGGTATATAACGATGGTTCCAATCAATCACTCCGATAACAAGTAGCCATGACACCATCATGAGTGACCACAACCACATAGCAGGATCGTTTAGCTCAAATAAAGTAATCCATGCAAATAAAATACCTAGTAACCCCATTAAAATTTCCATCCATAAATACTGAAATGGAATGACCATATGGCAAAAACGGCATTTCCCTTTTAACATGATCCAACCAATGATCGGTAGGTTATCTTGAAAAAGCAACTTCTTTTTACAACCTGGGCAATGACTTTCAGGAACAACAATACTTATTCCAGCAGGTATTCTGTAAGATACGGCCTGTAAAAAGCTGCCCCAACAGGCCCAAGTAACAGTACTTGTGATCCATAACAACCAAGGCAAGTCACTTCTGACAAGATCAAAAATGCCCTCCCACCCTAGTCGAAAGATCGTCACAATTTAGAAGCCCAAACTCGATCTGGATTTGATATCTTCTTCTAATTCTGAACGATGTCCACTTTCATACATGAGCATGGCTGCTCTGGCAATCATAGCTCCATTATCCATACACAGTGGTATTGGTGGAAAATGAGCTTTTAAACCTTGTTCCTCAGACTTTGAACACAGCATTTCGCGCAAAATTTTATTCGCAGCAACACCACCGCCCACATAAATATTTTTTACATTGTGTTTCAACGCATTGTCGATCAGACATTTTGTCAGACCTTTTGCCACAGTATCTTGGAAGCTACAAGCTAAGTTTAGCCAGTCAGACTTTGGTATCGCAGGTCTTTTTTGTTGTCCTTGTATGTGGTATAAGACAGACGTTTTCAAACCAGAAAAGCTAAAATCACCATCTAATGACTTTGGCAAAGGAAGTGGGAGTTGAATATTAGATGTGCCTTTTTCAGCATATCGTTGTATAGCTGGACCACCCGGATAGGACAAACCCATTAATTTTGCCGTTTTATCAAATGCTTCTCCAGGAGCATCATCACGTGACCTAGCTAATAATTCCCAATCCATATAAGATTTACCTAAGTAAACATTGCTATGAGCTCCAGAAAAAACACCTGCTACACATGGGAACTGAATTTCTTCGACTAAATCAGGTGCAACTAAATGGCCTAATAAATGATCCACGCCCACCCAAGGTTTATCTAGGGCATAAGCTAAAGTTTTGGCTAAAGTAGATCCAACTAATAGTCCTCCGACTAATCCGGGAGACGTACTCACACCAATTAAATCGACATCTTCTAACTTCACATTAGCTTTTTCTAAAGCTTCGTGCATAGCAGAAGCTAAATAGTTTAAGTGCAATCTCGAAGCTATTTCAGGAACAACACCCCCAAAACGACTGTGTTCCTTGATTTGAGATTTCACGACATTACTAAGAATTTCTCGTGGTCCACGCAATATGGAAGCGCTAGACTCATCACATGTAGATTCTAAACCGAGAATAATCATAACAAAAGCAATTTTAGTGTTGGGTTATTATAGTGCAAAAAAAAACGCAGGCCGAAACCTGCGTTTTAAAATATTCATTAAAAATAGTCTTAAGCGTAGTAAGCGAATGCTTTGTTTGCTTCAGCCATTTTATGAGTGTTTTCACGAATTGTCATGGCGCTACCAACTTTGTTGTACGCGTCCATGATTTCGTTAGCAAGCTTCTCAGCACTGCTACGACCTTTTTTCTTTCTGAAAGCATCTTTGATCCAACGAAAAGCTAAAACGTTTTGACGTTTTTCTTTTACTTCCACTGGAATTTGATAGGTCGCCCCGCCTACCCTTTTAGAGCGAACTTCAACTAGTGGCCTTACGTTACCAAGAGCTTCTTCAAACACTTCGATTGGAGCTTTGTCTGTTACTTTATCAGCAATGATATCAAATGCACGGTATACAACTTTAGAAGCTGCATATTTACGTCCATCTAACATAACTGTATTGATCAGCTTAGCAACAAGTTCACTCTTATACTTAGGGTCAGGGTGAATACCCAAACCTACATAAGTTGGCTTGTGAACGACTTCAACAACTTCTTCTTCAGCGTTATTAGCTTCTACTTCTTGACTCATATCTTTACTCACTTAGGTTTCTTAGCTCCATATTTAGATCGACCTTGCTTACGATTGCTCACACCAGATGCATCCAAAGTACCTCTAACAGCGTGATATTTCACACCAGGTAAATCTTTAACACGACCACCACGAACTAAAACGATCGAGTGTTCTTGTAGGTTATGACCTTCACCACCAATGTATGCTGTAAGTTCATGACCATTTGATAGGCGAACACGAGCAATCTTTCTAAGAGCCGAGTTAGGCTTCTTAGGAGTCGTAGTTTTTACCTGAAGGCAAACACCACGTCTATGAGGTGACTTATTAAGTAAGGGAGACTTACTCTTTTTAATCGGGCTTTTACGCCCTTTTCTTACAAGTTGGTTAATGGTAGGCATAAGTTTTTCCTTACATTAAGGCAAAAAAGGATTCGGCTTCTTGATCCACTTCTTTTTCCCCAGCTTTAAAGCCGGTTCCAGCAGGGATCTTATGTCCAAGTATCACATTTTCTTTCAAACCAAGTAGACGGTCAGTCTTACCCGCGATAGCGGCTTCGGTTAGAACTTTTGTGGTTTCTTGGAAACTCGATGCAGCAACAAAACTATCAGCCATCAAACCAGCTTTGGTGATGCCCATTAGAATTTGGCGACAAGTCGAGGGTCGTTTCCCAGCTTCGATCAATTCTTTATTTTTATCTTCAAATTTAATACGATCAACAATGTCAGTCAAAAAGTCTGCATCGCCAAAACTATCAATTTGTACTTTCTTAAACATTCTAGAAATGATGATTTCAAAGTGCTTATCATCGATAGTTACATCTTGATAACGGTAAACATTTTGAATTTCTAATAGAATGTATCTTTGAACATGCTCAATACCGCGAATGTTCAATAGTTCCTGTAGGTTAACAGAACCTTCAACTAATGGGTCACCTGCGCGAACGGCATCGCCAGCTTGAACACGTAAATGCTTACCTAGCGGTACTAAGTAATCAATTTGTTCACCTGTTTGAGTTGTGACAGTCACAACACGCTTACCACGCTTCTTACCACCTAGTTCTACAGTTCCACCTACTTCTGTCATAATGGCAGGGTCTTTAGGCTTACGAACTTCAAGAAGTTCCGTAATTCTAGGAATACCACCAGTAATATCCATCGTTTTCTGTTGAGCACGAGGCGTCTTTGCTAGTAATGAACCTGGCTTGATCACCTGACAATCATCTACTTCAAGGATCGCTTTTTCAGGAATTGGGTAGATGCCCAAGTTGTTTCCATCTGCGTCCTCTAAAATAATTTGAGGGTGTAAGTTACCTTTGTGTTCAGTAATAACTTTGTGACGTAGACCTGTTTGAGGGTCAATTTCTTGCTTATAAGTCACGTCTTCTTCAAGGCCTTCAAAGATAACCTTACCTTCTACTTCAGAGATAATAGAAGAGAAGTAAAGTTCCCACTGCATCACTAAGTCGTTAGCAGCGATGGCATCGCCATCTTTAAAGAAAATCTTCGCACCAGAAGAAGCAGGATGAGCTTCTAATTCACGACCTTTAGAGTCGACAATTAGTATTTCACCGTTTCTGTTTAGAACTAAGATTTCGCCTTCTTCATTAACAACGTGCTTAACGCTACGATACTTAATGAAACCAGCGTTCTTACAACGAACACTAGAAGCTTGAATAGAACGACTCGCTGTACCACCAAGGTGGAATGTACGCATCGTCAACTGTGTTCCTGGCTCACCGATTGACTGAGCAGCTACGATACCTGCCGCAGTTCCCATTTTGACCATTTGTCCAGTACTACGGTCCATACCGTAACACTTCTGACAAAGACCAAACTTAGACTCACAAGTCAATGGAGTACGGATACGAATCTTATCGTGAATTTGCTCAACACGTTTCGCCATATCAGCTGTGATGATTTCATTTTCATGACAGATCACTTCAGAAGTAATCAAGTCAACTATGTTATCACGAGCAACACGACCAACAATGATATCAGCTAATTCAACCTCAACCTTTTCGCCTTTGTAAATAGTTTCTTTCGTTACACCACGAATGGTACCACAATCTTCTTCGAAAATGATCACATCTTGAGCTACTTCGACCAACTTACGCGTTAGGTAACCAGATTCAGCTGTTTTAAGAGCCGTATCCGCAAGACCTTTACGTGCACCGTGTGTTGAAGAGAAATACTCACGTGTTGTTAAACCTTCACGGAAACTCGCCTTGATAGGCACTTCGATCACCGCACCATTTGGTTTAGACATCAAACCACGCATACCGGCAAGCTGTCTGATCTGAGCGGCAGAACCACGCGCACCAGAATCCGCCATAACGTAAACAGGGTTTAGATACTTCTCACCAGCACGGGTGTCATCTTTCAAGGCATCCATGAGAGAGTCAGAGATATCTTGGTTAGCTTTTGTCCAAATATCGATAACCGCATTGTATCTTTCACCATTTGTGATAACACCTTTGTTATACTTCTTCGTGATACCCATCACCTCTTTATCAGCCGCAGCTAAGACATCAGGCTTGTTCGTTGTCACGTCGAGGTCTGTATAACCAAAAGATAGACCACTATGCGTTGCATATTTAAAACCTAGTTCTTTCAGACGGTCTAGCACATCAACCGTATCATTGATACCACAAATATCATAAGAGTCTGAGATAAGGTTATTAAGAGCTTTCTTGCCCATTAACACATTGTAGAAAGGCATGTTGTCATCTAGTGTTTCATTGAAGATAATACGACCTGGTGTTGTAATAACCATACGATTAGCAGGGCCTTCATCGTCACCCTTAACAGGGGTCGTGATTGGCACGCGAATCAAACTGTGTAGCGTTAACTTACCTTCACCTAATGCTAAGTGAACTGTTTCTAAGTTAGGGAAGCTGACAATGTCTTCGTTTTTGATATTATCATTTTGAACACGCCATGTTAGGTAGTAAGTACCTAAAACGATATCTTGTGTTGGTGTAATGATAGGCTTACCATTTGCAGGTGAGAAAACGTTATTGGTAGATAACATGTGCTCAGTTGCTTCGCGAACAGCTTCGCGAGATAATGGTAAGTGAACTGACATGGTGTCACCATCAAAGTCAGCATTGAAACCAGAACATACCAATGGGTGCAAGTTAATCGCATCACCTTCGACAAGAACAGGCATAAAAGCTTGGAAACCCAAACGGTGAAGTGTTGGAGCACGATTCAACATCACAGGGTGATTTTGAGTTACTTCTTCAACAATGTCCCATAGGTCTGTGTTTTCATAACGATCTGAACGCTCAATAATTTTCTTTGCGCTCTTAACAGTATCTGCTAAGCCTTTTTCTCTTAGACGACGAATGATAAACGGTTGGAATAGTTCCAACGCGATTTTCTTAGGCAGTCCACATTGGTGTAAGTTTAACTTAGGACCAACAACGATAACAGAACGTGCAGAATAATCGACACGTTTACCCAAAAGGTTTTCACGGAAACGGCCTGACTTACCTTTGATCATATCTGTCAAAGACTTAAGAGGACGCTGTGAAGTTCCAACAACAGGACGCTTACTTCTTGAGTTATCAAAAAGTGAATCCACCGCTTGCTGTAACATACGCTTTTCGTTACGAATGATCACTTCAGGAGCATTCAAATCGATCAACTTTTTAAGACGATTATTACGGCTGATAACACGACGGTATAAGTCATTCAAGTCAGACGTTGCAAAGTTTCCACTTTCCAATGGGACCAATGGACGTAACTCAGCAGGAATAACTGGTACAGCGTCAAGGATCATAGAAGTAGGATCTTGGCGACTTTCATAAAAAGCCTTAATCACACGCTTACGCTTGACCAAATACTCACGCATTTGAGCAGACTTCGTTGTTTCTAATGCTTCTTCAACTTCGTCATGTAGAGCGTTGATATCTACTTTGCCTAATAAAATTCTGATCGCTTCTGCACCCATGGCAGCTTTGAAAGCTGTTGAGTCTTGGCGACGGAATTCTCTATATTTTTCATCTGTTAATACTTCACCGATTTGTAGCTCAGGCTCTTTTGAGTCTGACTCAACAACTAAGTATTTTTGAAAATAAATGATTTGTTGTAGATCACTAGCTTTGATGTCTAGTAACATACCAATACGGCTTGGGTTTACTTTGTAAAACCAAATGTGAACAACCGATGCAGCTAAGTTGATGTGACCCATACGCTCACGACGAACCTTGCTAGTTGTAACTTTTACACCACAACGATCACAAACGATATTTCTGTATTTGATACCTTTGTATTTACCACAAAAACATTCGTAGTCTTTTTCAGGGCCAAAAATCTTTTCACAGAAAAGACCGTCTTTTTCACAACGGTATGTACGGTAATTGATAGTCTCAGGCTTTCTTACTTCACCATGTGACCAAGAGCGAATCTCATTAGCAGATACAAGACCGATAGATACGGAATCGTAATCTGTTACGGATTTTTCTTCTTCCTCAAAAAATCTCACAGCTCACCTCCTTCATCAAGTACAGAATTTAAACCAGCTAAAGGAGCTGCTTTATTCAATCGTATATCCAAACATAGACCTTTGATTTCGTTAATAAGAACGCTCAAAGATTGTGGGGTGCCTGGTTCTAAGACACACTCACCATTCACCATAGAGTCATAAATTTTAGTACGACCGATGATATCATCACTTTTTACAGTTAAGAATTCTTGAAGAACGGTTGCAGCACCATGTGCTTCAAGAGCCCAAACTTCCATTTCACCCAGTCTTTGTCCACCCATACGAGCTTTACCACCCAATGGTTGCTGAGTAATCAAGCTATAAGGACCTGTCGCTCTAGCGTGCAGCTTATCGCGAACCAAGTGGTGTAGTTTGAGCATATAAATGTAACCAACCGTTACCTTTTGTTCAAAGTATTCACCTGTCATACCGTCTTTAAGTTTAACTTTTCCACCTTTAGGTAGGCCAGCATCTTCAAGAGCTTGAATAATATCCTCTTCTGCCAATGAATCGAATACTGGCATTCTAGCAACAGTACCAAGACGCTTCATCGCCCAACCAAGGTGAGTTTCTAGAATCTGACCAAAGTTCATACGAGAAGGAACACCTAGTGGGTTCAACATGATCTCGATTGGAGTACCATCATCTAAGTATGGCATATCTTCGATTGGTAGAATTCTTGAAATAACCCCTTTGTTACCGTGACGTCCAGCCATTTTGTCACCCACTTCAAGCGTGTATTTTTGAGCAACATAAACAGATACTTTTTCAAGAACACCGTGTGGTAAGTAATCACCACGCTTAACTGTTTCTTCTTCAATATTCAATCTGTTCATGTAAATCGCGATCTGACGATCATGTTGGAACATTTTGTCCTCTGCAATTTTAGCTTTTTCTTCGTCAGCTTTGAACTGAGAAAGGTCAAAAGACTCATGAAAACTAACAAGAACAGCACCATCTAAATCAGGATTTAGATAATATGGGTAACCTGTCTGCTTGTTCTCAAGCTCGTTGCCAAACAACTCGATTAGGATCGTGATTTTCTGACGAATCTCATCACAGATTTTCGCCATGTAAAATTCTTTTAATTTCTTAATGGTGCTACGGTTCCACGACTTGTCTTCGTCAGAAAGTAAAGTTTTACGGCTGAAACGCTTCACACCAACAACATAACCCTCTACACCTGGCTTAACAGTTAAGCTATCATTCTTAACATCTTCACCGGCACGACCAAAGATAGCGTGAAGTAAACGCTCTTCAGATGAAAGTTCTGTTTTACTTTTTGGAGAGATCTTACCGACGAGAATATCACCAGGCTTAACATAAGTTCCAATATTAACGAGACCTTCTTCATCTAAATTACCAAGAGCCGTTTCACTTAAGTTAGGTATATCGCGAGTGACCTCTTCCATACCTAGTTTAGTTTCACGAACAGTGATAGATTGTTCAACAATGTGAACTGAAGTGAAAGTATCTCTACGAACTAGCTCTTGAGAAACGATGATCGCATCCTCAAAGTTATGTCCTTTCCAACTGACAAAGCCAACAAGAACATTTTTACCGAGAGCTAGCTCTCCGTCTTGTGTACTTGGACCATCAGCAATGACATCACCTGCTTTAACATTTTGACCTAGCTTCACAACTGGGCGGTGGTTAAGAGCAGACTTATCGTTAAGAGGTATTAATTTTGATAGGTAGTGTTCGATATCATTGACGACAATTTTCTTACAGTCTACAAATGTTACCACACCATCTACTGTTGATCTAACACACATAGAGCTGTTAGAAGCAACTTGTCTTTCCATACCTGTACCCACAACTGGAGCTTCTGCTTTCAATAATGGCACAGCTTGACGTTGCATGTTAGAGCCCATTAAGGCACGGTTAGCATCATCATGTTCTAGGAAAGGGATTAAACTCGCAGCCAAACCTACGGTTTGTTGCGAAGAGATATCCATGTATTGTACTTTTTCTAGCTCAACAGTAGTATAGTCACCCTGTAAACGAGCTAAAACCATTTTTTCGGCTATTTGGTCCTTACCATCCATAGGCGTATCACCTGGAACGATATAGCAATCTGATTCTTCGTCGGCCATAAGTTCAACGACATCATTCGTCACTTTGCCGTTTACCACCTTACGATAAGGCGTTACTAAGAATCCGTATTCATTAATTTTCGCATAAAGCGAAAGCTGCATGATCAAACCAATGTTCGCACCTTCAGGTGTCTCGATCGCACAAATACGACCATAGTGTGAAGTGTGAACATCACGAACTTCAAATCCGGCACGTTTACGGTTTAGACCTCCAGGGCCCAAAGCAGAAACACGACGTTCGTGTGCAAGTTGTGATAGTGGGTTTGTCTGGTCAACCACTTGAGATAGTTCACCACGAGCGAAAAAGTAATCGAGTGATGACATCAAAGGTTGAGTATTCACGAGTGTACGTGGAGTGATCAATTCGTCTGAACCATTGGCATCAGCTCTCAATTGCTTCAAGTTCATACGCTCTTGAATGTTGCGTTTCATTTTCCAAAGGCCGCTTCTGAACTCAGTCGCCACTAAGTCAGCAATTGTACGAATACGACGGTTACCTAAGTGGTCAATATCGTCCACTTCTGCTTCACCAGAACGTAAATCAACAATGTGGTTGAATACATTTAAAAGATCTTTCGGTCTTAATTCAACTTCATTCTCTGGAATAGTTTCGCCAAACTTTCTATTTAATCTAAAACGACCTACGTTACCAAAGTTATAGTAAACAGCATTTAAAAAGCGTTCGTCAATTAAGGCTTTAGCTCTTTCTAAGTTACTAGGTGTACTTGGACGTAAACGTGAGTAAATATAAAGTGCAGCTTCGTCAGAACTAATCGCGTCATATTCTTTCATTTCTTGACGGATTGTTTCTAACATCAATGGATCTTTAATTTTTGTGATCACATCAATTTTTGATAAACCTGCATTATATAGGCCTTTAACTGTACTATCTTTAATTTCAGATAACGCAGTGTAAAGTAGGTCTTCACTGTCAGACTCTTGAATATCGTCAACTAATACGCCACCTACCAGTTTCTTTTTAGCATCTATTTCAGGAATAGCTTGTAAATCGATCGTTTCGATATCGTAAAAGTGAGATAAAAGACTGCGGTGATCACCATTTTCACCAGATAATGCTCTTAAAAGAATTGTAGCAGGTAACTTACCGCTCTTATCAATTCTCATTTGAAGAACTTCCTTAGAGCTAACTTCTAGTTCTAACCACGAACCACGCTCAGGGATAATTCTTGCTGTGTGTACTTTTTTGCCGGTTGTGCTAGTATCGTGACTAAAGTCAGCACCAGGACTACGTTGAATTTGAATCACAACAGTACGTTCAACACCGTTAACAATAAATTCGCCACCCCCGATCATTTCAGGGATTTCACCGACAAAAATTTCTTCCTCGACAAAGTCTTTGTCCTCTACCTGGACGCGAACCTTAAGACGGAATGGGCAACCAAAGGTTAACCCTAAGTCTCTACAGTTCTGCATATCCCGCACGGGTGGGTCAATCCGATAACTAACGTACTCTAGAGTTATCTTCCCATCATGTGACTTGATGGGGAAAGTTTCCCTAAATATACGCTCTAGCCCAGATGTTTGTCTGGAAGCTGGAGCAACATCGGCTTGTAGAAATAACCTGTAAGCGCTCTCTTGAAGAGAGTTTAGCTTAGGTATTTCATATAAGCTTTGTGTACGATCGAAATCTGATTGACCCATACGGGATAGTCCTAATAGAACGAGAGGAGAGAATTATTAAAAAATATTAAATTAAAGCTGTTTTATAACTACTTCAATTCAACGGTTGCGCCAGCACCCGCTAATGTTTCTTTAATTTTCTCTGCTTCGTCTTTTGCAACACCTTCTTTAACTGCTTTTGGCGCACCGTCAACTAATGCTTTAGCTTCTTTCAAGCCAAGACCAGTGATTTCACGAATAGCTTTGATAACTGGAATCTTAGAGCTTCCAGCTTCAGCTAAAATTACGTCGAATGAAGATTTTTCTTCAGCAGCAGCTTCACCGCCTGCAGCTGGAGCAGCAGCAACTGCAACAGGTGCAGCAGCAGATACGCCGAACTCTTCTTCAAGAGCCTTTACTAGTTCAGATAGCTCGAGTACTGTCAAAGTTTTGACATCATCGATAATTTTTGTTAGTTTCTCGTCCATTATATTTTCTCCTTTAAATGAATTTTGATGGAATTATGCTACTTCTTTTTCTTTGTTTTCTTTGATGGCATTGAGTGCCTGAGCTAAACCGCGTAGGTTTCCACCCATCACAGTAACTAAGCCACGCAATGGTGCTGCAACAACGTTGACGAACATGCCAACAAGAGCTTCTTTTGATGGTAATTTACTAAGCGCTTTAACATCAGCAGCTGTAACAACTCCACCATCTACAAGGCCACCAAGAGCGGCGCCTTTTTTATTTTTCTTTTCAAAATCTGCAGCTGCTTTAGCTAGACCCACTGGATCAAACCCAACAAGAGCGATACAAGGTCCTTTTAAGAAATCGCCACAACTTTCGTGACCTAGGTCTTTTAAAACTAATGCAGAAATAGAGTTTTTAACAACGCGAGCAGTACCGCCTGCATTGATAGCAAGTTCGCGAATCATTTCTGAGTCGCCTTGAGTGAAAGTATTATAATCTATAAAGACCAAAGCTTCAGATTCTTCAAAAGCTTTTCTAGTTTCTTTGTAGATAAGTTGATTTAGTAAACTTGGCATCTAGTTATCTCCTTTACTTATACAGCAACCAGAACACCTGGTCCCATTGTTGAAGAAATGGCAACACTTTGAATGTAGTTACCTTTTACTCCAGATGGCTTTACTGATTGAACATGCTTAAAAAAAGCATCAATATTTTCACTTAACTTGTTTGCTTCAAAAGAAGCCTTACCAACGACGAAGTGTATGTTTCCACCTGCATCATTTTTATATTCTTGACGACCTGAAACGAATTCAGCAACAGCTTTAACTGGGTCTGGCACAACTGTTCCAGCTTTTGGAGAAGGCATCAAACCTTTAGGCCCCAATACTCGACCTAACTGACCAACCACTCTCATCATTTTTGGCTCAGCGATAGCAACATCAAAATCAAACCAATTTTCGTTTTTGATTTTGTCAGCTAAACTTTTACCACCAGCTTCTATTGCACCAGCTTCTTTAGCTGCGTCAACCAAAGCGTCATCCACGAAAGCGACCACTCGAGTTGATTTTCCAATACCATTTGGCACAGAAAAAGAACCACGAATAGCTTGATCAACCTGCTTTGGATCAATTGTCAATTTAATGGCCAACTCAACAGTTTCGTCAAACTTAGCCGTAGCTGTTTCTTTAACTAAACTTACTGCTTCCTCAAGAGAATAGCCTTTAGCTATTTCTACTTTGTTAGCAACTTCAAGGTAACGTTTACTTTGCTTCTTCATTTTCTTAACCTCAACCTTCGGTTGTGACACCCATGCTTCTAGCGGTGCCTGCAATGATTAGTTTCGCTGCCTCGATATCTTTAGCATTCAAGTCAGGCATTTTTGCTTTTGCGATCTCTGTTAATTGCTCATCTGACAAGTTTGCAACTTTGTCAGTGTGAGGCACAGAAGAACCTTTAGCCAAACCAGCAGCCTCTTTGATAAGAGATGAAGCAGGTGGCTGTTTAATAATAAAATCAAATGAACGGTCACCATATACAGTGATCTCAACCGGTAATGTTTTACCAATACGGTCGCCAGTAGCATCGTTGAAACGCTTAACGAATTCTCCAATATTTACACCATGCTGACCTAATGCAGGACCAACCGGTGGAGCCGGCGTACATTTACCGCCTGGGACTTGGAGCTTAATAAAACCTGTGACTTCTTTTGCCATTTTACAACTTCTCTACTTGGTAGTATTCCAATTCAACTGGAGTATGTCGCCCAAAAATGAGCACCATCAATTTCATTGTTCCCTTAATAGGGTCAATGTGTTCAACAACACCTTCGAAATTTTCGAAAGGGCCTTCTTTCACCTTAACGGTTTCTCCAATACTAAAAATAACTTTTGGCTTAGGACGCTCCATTTGCTCTTCGAGCTCAGCCATAATTCGATCAACTTCATGATCTTCCATCGGGATAGGTGTACGACTATCAGTTCCTACAAAGCCACTAACGCCTTGAGTTTCCAAAACGACAAGACGCGTCTCGTCATCGACATCCATCTGAACAAATACATAACCAGAATAAATTTTTCTAGCTTGAATAATTTTTTTACCGTGACGAATTTCAGCGACTTGTTCTGTCGGAACTAGAATTCGACCAAACTTTTCCTCGAGTGAATTTTTCTTCACGCCTTCCGCTAGAAGAGCCTTCACCTGATTTTCGGCTTCGATTTGAGTTTTAACTGCGTACCATTCCATGTCTTATAACACCATATTTCTAAGGTAAGTCAATCCAAGATCGACGACAAAAAGAAAGGCCAGTAAAAATACCATGACCACGGCAACTTGACCAGTCGACTTTTTAACGGTCAACCATTCTGGCCAGGTGACTTTTCTAGATTCAACCTCTACATCTACTGCGAAATTAGATGCTTTCGGATGAATATAGAGAAAATAAAACCCCGTTGCCATTAAAGCTAAGAGCAAAAGAATAGATACAGCATTCACAACACCTGCACTATCGCTGCCAACTACTGAATAGTTAGAATACAGCCAATATGACAAATAAGCAGCAATTCCCGTAGATAAGGCTAGGCCTATGCCACGAACTAATCTTGCTTCTGTTGGACGGTGTAACACTCTACTTTTATATCCTCGTTATAAACAGGTCAGGAGGGACTCGAACCCCCAACCATCGGATTTGGAATCCGGCGCTCTACCATTAGAGCTACTGACCTTCAAAAAAAAATAAATTCTGGCTCATGCAGAACATGAGCCAAAACGGTTTAACTATTCAGTTACTTTAGTAACAACACCAGAACCAACAGTACGGCCACCTTCGCGAATAGCGAAACGTAAACCTTCTTCCATTGCGATTGGCACTAGAAGCTCAACTGAGATTTCAACATTGTCACCTGGCATAACCATTTCACGGCCACCTAATAGGTTAGCAGTACCAGTTACGTCAGTTGTACGAAAGTAAAATTGTGGACGGTATCCAGAAAAGAAAGGCTTGTGACGGCCACCTTCTTCTTTAGTCAAACAATAAACTGAAGCTTCAAATTTAGTGTGAGGAGTAATAGAACCTGGCTTACAAAGAACCATACCACGAGTGATGTCATTCTTATCAATACCACGAACTAATAAACCAACGTTATCGCCAGCCTTACCTGTATCAAGTTCTTTGTTGAACATTTCAACACCAGTACAAGTTGTTTTTTGAGTATCACCCATACCAACGATTTCCATATCGTCACCAACATTGATAACACCACGTTCGATACGACCTGTACCAACAGTACCACGACCTTTGATTGAGAAAACGTCCTCAACAGGCATCAAGAATGGATTATCAACATCACGAGCAGGCTCTTCGATGTAAGTATCAACAGTGTCCATAAGTTCCCAGATCGGAGCAGCTTTTGCGTCGTCACGAGTACCAGCAGACTGCATAGCTTCAAGAGCTGAACCTTTGATGATTGGAGTGTCGTCACCTGGGAAGTCATATTGACTCAATAGGTCACGTAGTTCCATCTCAACTAGCTCAAGCATTTCTTCACGCTCTTCTTCGTCTAATTGATCAACTTTGTTCAAGAAAACAACGATAGCTGGAACACCAACCTGACGAGCTAACAAGATGTGCTCTCTAGTTTGTGGCATTGGACCGTCAGTTGCACTTACAACTAAGATAGCACCGTCCATTTGGGCAGCACCAGTGATCATGTTTTTTACATAGTCAGCGTGACCTGGACAGTCAACGTGAGCATAATGACGTTTTTCAGTTTCGTACTCAATGTGAGCAGTGTTAATTGTGATACCACGCTCTTTTTCTTCAGGTGCGTTGTCGATATCTTCATAACTTTTTTGTCCGTTAGACAAACAAGTACTGATAGCAGCAGTTAATGTAGTTTTACCGTGGTCAACGTGACCGATAGTACCAATATTAACGTGCGGCTTGTTACGCTCGAATTTTTCCTTAGCCATGTTGACTCCTAAAAATGGACTTTCTTTTGAAAATAATTGTTAACTCTGCAAGAGCTGCTAGTGGGATTTGAACCCACGACCTCATCCTTACCAAGGATGCACTCTACCCCTGAGCTACAGCAGCAGCGTTGCAAAGAGCGGGTAGAGGGAATCGAACCCTCGTCAACAGCTTGGAAGGCTGTGGTTCTACCATTGAACTACACCCGCAATGGGATGGGAAGCAGAGGATTCGAACCTCTGAAGGATTAACCAGCAGATTTACAGTCTGCCCCATTTGACCGCTCTGGAAGCTTCCCGGTCTAGAGAGCCCCCTATCTGATTTGAACAGATGACCGCCGGTTTACAAAACCGGAGCTCTACCACTGAGCTAAGGAGGCGTTT
>JACLAC010003724.1_pt1 | contig 20860 bp, 26 predicted proteins | sample 8027881 | NCBI WGS metagenome assembly JACLAC01 (sample SAMN15725517, study PRJNA655200) | protist metagenome | isolation source: fluorescence activated cell sorting (FACS) single amplified genomes of... | place: Spain: Blaines Bay Microbial Observatory, Mediterranean Sea | collected 2016-01-19 | reverse complement strand
AGAGAGAGAATAATGATATGTTTGGGTGGAGGGAGAGCTAACCCCTCCTGACCCCTTCATCTGAGCCCCTGATTAGGGTAATGGAGTTCCAACGCCGATTGTTGCATCGCAATGATGGGCCACGGGGACCCCAAGGTTGGCAACATATATGGGCCTGGGAAGCCCGACGTTGACGAACGCATCACAACTTGTTTTGGAGGGGGCAGCCCAGCGTTGGATACTCGAACGTGGATGATCGTACCACACGTATGGGCCTGGGCAGCCCACCGTGGATGGATGCATCACGCTGATGGGCGTTGAAAGCCCCACGTTGGCAAGGGCATCACACTTCTAGGGAGCCCGCAGTAGACGTGCATCCCATGTGTATCACTGTCTGAGTCCTGGAACCCCATCGTTAGCGGGCGTATCACAACTCTGGGCCTTGGCGCCCCGACGTAGCGCGACTAATCCTGGATTACGTTTGTCATAATGCGTTGGTACGTGCGTTGGTAATACCTTGGATGCTTGCAGTGCGTCTGGGTAATTAGGTGTATGGCATGCATTGGCTTCAACACGTTCCAAATGCCTTTTCTTTTACTACGATCAGAACTAATGTGCCGTTCGATGATCCAAGCGCCGCTCGAGCTTGTATGGTCCTTTTGTAAAATACTTGTGCGGCCACGTGCGGGTGAGAATGCGGCACGCTGCAAATACCGAAAGGCCAGGAGCTTAGACACCGACAGGTGTGCATGCGTGCCTCAGAACAGTTGAAAACGCTTGGCACCGAAAGGTGTGCATGTATGCACTGGTGATCACGGGGTCGTGAACTTCACGGGCGTGCCTTGAACACTCATCGGCGTCAGCTCAGATTGGGACTGCCCATCATCAGAAAGCGCCTTACGTCGGCGCTTTGGTGTCCACGAGTTGTCCATGGAGAACGGCGCCTTCGCCGATACGGATGCAACGTGGTCGCAATAGGTGGTGAAATATGCGTTGAAAACGTGTGCCGCAGTGGCGTCTATGAATAGGTTGGAGCCGTTTATGCCGAGATGAGGGACGTTATCTATAATAGATAAGAGTCGAACAACAGTGAACATGATCGTACCCTTTTCCCAACGCAAGTATTTACTCATGCTTGCGAGGTTACCAGTACGGCAAAGGACCACCGGCTTGCCTGAGAGACAGCAAATGGCTTTTCTTTTCAAGCGGACAAGGTCGTCATCTCTGTCCATAGCGCCATGCTCGTCTCCAGAGTCAGCGATGCAGAGCAGTACCTGCATGCTAGACACCGGCTTGCCGCGCAGCATCTTGAACTGGTTCTGGACTTTCAGGGAGGCTATGTCGCAAGGCGGGACCCCAGTGACGTCCCCCTTCAACCAAGCGCCAATACTTGGTCGGAAACGTTGCTTGACCTGTTGCTATGTCCAGCGTGGGCGACGCATGGACCAATTCCAAGACGTTGCTCGTTCCATTTTGAAGGCCGCCTATGATGAACTTCAGGTTAAGCGGTGTACCGCGCAGCGTAGCCAAAGCGGTGGCCAATATGTTGGAGTAGCTTTCCGCGTCAGGAGCGCAGTTGTCGGCCGAAAATCCGAGCATGTCTTCGAGCACCTGACCGATTGCGCGGGCTTGCGCTCGGCCTTCGAATGTCACGAGGCTGCAGTGCGCGAGGAAAATTGGTACGGGTGGGTTGTCATGATTACAGGTGCTCTCTGGACCTCGTTTCTTTGTGCAGATTGGACATCCTTGGTAGAACATATCCTCTGCGTCTGGCAGTGGCTCCAGGTCTTCCACGAGGCAGTGGAAGACCTCGAAGACTTCGCCTGAGAACTCTCGTGCCGTCTGCGGCACGATAAGGCTAGTCAAGGCCCGTAAGTGTATCAGGGTTCCGACTACGTTGGCGTAGTCCGTGTGGCCACCGGACGTCCTGGACAGGGAAGACAATTCATCCTTTGGCTTGGTCCGTACTTGCAAAGCTTCAGCCATGGTCTCTGTGGGTTTCAGCACTCGAGATCGTCGCGACGTTCCGAGTTATGTGGTGCTCTCCTTGCTCTGGGTCACTTTCAGACTCGCCAGTCTAATGCCCTGGCCCTTTTTAGCTGGAGCCAGCGTGCCAACGTCCAGATTCCCAACATGGTCTTTCCAGACTGCCACTCGGACGGACTGAGCTTCGTCGGCCATGACCAGATTGCACGCGGGAGCAGTTGTTGTCGTGCTAAACGTTTGCTGCGCCTCCACGAATACTGCAGCCAGGTTGACCAAAATGCGGAATAGTTGTATGCATGGGTAAGTCACGAAGAAGAGCCGTATGGACATTGTCGGGGTATTGGACATTATCGTCGACTGCTTCTAGCCGAGTTGAACCCAGCACCTGACCATATACATCCAAATTCGTACATTGCCATTGTGCTTTGTCGCCCATGGCCTTGCGGGTAAGACTTGTGAGTTTAAGAATCGACCCGTCGTGCGCAACTTGTGTTAGTCTGCGAGCTTGGTCACGCCAGGCTTCAACGAAAAGAGTTCCAGACAGCCCCTCCTCGACCAGTAAGTGCAGCTCGGCATACTTGGTCGTTCTTCCTGGCTTGCCTACTGTCGGGTAATCAAGCATTCGCACGCGACCAATCAGTGCTTGACTACGAGCCAAACCAGGCGTCAGCTTGATGGGTTTCACGGCGGCCATGCCGTTCAAACCGAAAAGGTACGGAACGTGAGGCGAATAATGCGAGCGGCTAACGGAAGTCAGCGACGCACGATAAAAAAAACGGCTTGAGCAATAAGAAGCCGGGCGGCTGTCGAAGCGGGGTGACTTTGAACTTTCAAGAGTAGTATGTTTAGCTGTAGGAAATCGGTCAATACTCCACTGCTATGTGTCTCCCATGCTGGGCCGATACGTTCATGCTAGCTACGATTGGGGCGAGGAACTTAGAGCTATTGTCTTGCTCGTTGATAACGCGTGTTAGTAGCACTCGTGCTTTCACTGTCGCGTTTCGATGCTGGCTTTTCCTTTCTGCATTTCGATTTTCCGAGGTTCGATGCTCGTTGATAACGTATGGTCGTATCGCTAGCATTCGATAACGGATTTCGCTTTTCGTTGATAACGCATTCTGTTATAACGCATAGTTTTATATTCGTTATCACTCGCATTTCTATATTGCAGTTGGGCGGAGCACGCTTACTGTTATCATTCGTGTTTGGATGCCCGGTGCTCGATTTCCCACATTCGGTTGATCCTGCGTATGTGTTATCACTGGTGTTTGGCTGCTCGCCATTCTATAGTCGTGGTTCGATATGTGCCGTTCGCTGTATCGCGTCATTGTTCGAATCACTGTTCTGGCTGATGTCCCGATTGTTCAATTGCTAGTATAGAAGAAGTGATAAAACATAATTGCTCCTTTCTGTACGGCAACGGCAAGTTACAAACACAGCATACGTATATGTGTTATTAACGTATCTATTATGCATGTTGATCGATCGATTGATTGATCGATCGATTAATAAGACAGCACTGATACGTTATATAAACAACAGCATTATATGTTTTACTAACTTATCCCACTGATGTGTTGGTCGATCGATTTGTTGATCGATCGATTGACCAGCACATGCGTGCTTGCGATGCGAGTTGAGCCGCTGCCGAGCCTCGTACACGACTGCGCCACTACAGGGCCCGTCCCCCGCCGCGGGGGGGTGATGATGTCAATGCTGATGCGTATTATGATGACGAGTATGGTTATGATGCTGATTATGATGCTGGTGATGACTCTGATGACTACACGTAATACGATAATGATGAGTAAGATGATGATGCGTGCGCTGATTATGATGCTTACGCTGATGATGCGTACGCTGCTGATGACTGCACGTAATACGATGATGACGAGTACGATGATGGTGATGATTATGATTGTGATACTGTTGCTGATGATGCTGACTATGATGCTGATGACGTCCGAGCTGATGCTGATGCTGACGTCCGAGAACCACATGTAGTCGCGGATGCTGCTGAAGTAGTCAGACTCCGCAGGCCCTCCGGGCCCATCCGATCACACCAACCTTATCCACAAGTAGACAGGTGGGGCGGGGCCGACAGCCCTAGCCCTACAGCTCTCTGCTCAGGTGCTACACCTGCGTCCGCCGATCGCTATCTCTCTGTATCGCTCTATCTCGTTCTGTCTCGAGCGCTCTCTCTCCAACACGGGGCCTGGCGGATGCGCGAACCGCGTGGGTCCCCGCGGTTCCCACGTCCCGAGCCGACTGCTCGAGACATTAATCGGGATCGCAGCGGGGCCCCGTCCCCCTCCTCGGGGGATGGTGATGGCACTGCTGTTGCGTGTTATGATGACGAGTGTGGAGATGATGATGATGATTATGTTGATGCTGATGGCGACGATGATGATGACGGTGATGTCATGATGAGTATGGCGATGCGGAGGACGACCGTGCGGATGATTTTGATGACGATTCGTACGATGCGGATGAGTATGATAAGGATGGCAGCACGTACTACGATTGTGACGAGTACGATGCTGAAGATAATGATGATGAAGACGTGGCTGATGATGATGATGAGAATGCGGATGCTGATGCTGATCATGGTGAGTTGCAAGATCGGGTTAAGCGGGTTACCGTACAAACTGCTTCGTGCGATGCGGCCCAAAGGAAGCGTGAACTGCAAGGCCACTGATCATGCCTAGAAAAGGTTGCAGAAGTAACTCAAGAACCGTTCTGTTCATGCCATGCTTATGTCAATAATCGCAAGGCAGGCTCCACGCAACTGTCGACGCCTGACTCGTTCACCTACCTCCTTGCTTACATCATACTGTAACATAGCAAATGGGGAACACGGCCGCATGCAATATGGCGTGCATTGTTTAATCTCCACACGGAACGCGGTCTCGGTCGGAGTGAAGGTTTAAAGTCGGCGCATCAGAAGCGCATCACAGTAGCCGCCAGAGCATGAAACCGAAAGGTGTGCATGGCGCCAGAACTCGCATCCAAACAATGAAACCGAAAAATGTTCGCATGGTTATCGCCGTGCCAGCGGCTCTCTACTTTGAACTGCACACAGGGCAGATGTAGCGCTGGTTGGGAGAGGTGACATGTTGGTTCCAGCCGAGATCCGATAAATAAGCCTCGATACACGCCTTTGTTTGTCTGGGCCCCAAGCCGCCTCCGCTTCAGGAACCATCAAACATATCCAGGACTCGCACACGTCCTTCCCAACCTCTGTCTCACCACACGGCACGGAATAGAGCCACTCGATGTAAAATGTGTTGGGCTTCTTTACCTTGACATCGTGTTTGGCGCGGAGCGAAAACTTGCCCTTGCTATCGTGCCGCTGTAGCTGGAGGCCGTGTGCGTCGAACTGCTTCTTGTCGAAATGGTGCACCTTCGGTGTTGCGTCTTGCGGCGGCTCCAGGTTCTTTCGTCTCGCCGCAGCTGACTCCTTCTTCAACGGTTTCTCCTGCGTTGGCTCCGGCCATGCCTCCTGCTTGGCGGTCGTCCGGGTAGGTCCAACGCTCAGCGAGGATAGCGGAGGTGGTTGTGGAGCTTGCGGAGGTTCCGTGCGTGGTGCAGGAGGTAGTGCCGGGCGCGGAACAGGGGGTGCTTCCGGCCGCTCGGAGAGCAGGAGCCGCGTGTCCTGTTGCCCAGGCGTGCACAGCGTCCACGAGGCAGCATCCTCGTCGTCGCGCGAGTTGTTGGATGAGCCCGAGAGGGCAGCATCCTCAACATGCGCGGAACGGGATGAGCCCGAGAGGGCAGCATCTTCGTCGACGGTCGCCAGATCTCTGGCGATCTGCCATCGTCGCTGACTGGTTCCGCACTTTCTCAAAAGCAGCAAGCAGCAATACTTCCCCTGCAGCGCCAGAACCCAGCCTCTTCGCTAGTGTCTCATGCTCACCTAGGCTGATCTCGGCGAAATGTAGTGCGGCGCGACCCCAGCGATACTGGTCAATCGCATTGCCACGCGCCGGAGCACCACCAACCATGGAGGCAGCATCACCAACATCCGACCAAGCGTCCGACATGACGCCTTGACTCACACCGAAAGGTGAGGAATCGGCAGAAGTCGTGAAGGGAGGGAATGGATTCACACCGAAATGTGAGGAATCGGGAGAAGTCGTGAAGCGAGGGAATGGGCGTCCGCCGAAGCTTGAGCCCGATCGCTACAGCTGCTTTCATTCGTGAATCTGATTCTCTGATTAAGTGGCCACTTATAACAAGAGGCCTATGCAGGAAGTGGCTAATCAACTTTCATTTGTTATGCTCACTATCTGACTATGGCTTTCAGCTTGCTTTTCTCGTCTGCAAGCACGTGCATTCCCATCGCCTGAAGTGGGAAGTGGGATATCAACGATTATATAATAGGTGATCTCGTCTTTATGCGACGAATCATACGGGGACGTTTGCATATGCATATATATATATACGTAATGCGAAACTATAGTTGCGTGAATACGATTTCAAATGAGCGCCAACAGCGTTAGTAGCACCGGCAAAAGCAGCAGCACTAGCAACGCCAGCGGCACCTGCCGTATCATCCGCAACCTCGAGTAGCAGCGCTAGCAACACTAACAGAACCATCGGAAGGAGAGCAAGGCATACTTATGAGTGGTCTTGCTCACTTGCAAACAACTCTAAATGGCAATATGGCTTTACGTAAACCAACGTTCTTAATAATACATCATCAAACGTAGACAATGTCCAAGCATATGAAGCACAAGCTATTATGTGTGTCGCACAGCCCATAGTCAGACTACAACATACTAGGCCGTCTTTGTCTCCAGCAGCTCTTGCAGCACCCAGAGCACCGACAACATTCGCACCAGCAACAAGAGCAGCAGCCCGAGCACCAGCAGCACCAACAGCAGCAACAGCATCAACAGCACTAGGAGCACCAGTAGAGCCAGTAGCACTAGCAACGCCAGCGGCACCAGCAACATCACCAGCACCAGGTAGTAGCAGCGCTAGCGAACCAGCAGCACTAGCAACATCAGCGGCGCCAGCAACATCATCAGCACTAGGTAGTAGCAGTGCTAGTAACACTAACAGCACACAAGGAATGATAGCAAAGCAGAAGTAGGAATATAGTTGCTCATTGCATGACCGGTTGCATTTGTCATCTGCGTCACCAGCATACCCGCAGCATTGAAACCGAAATGTTTGCAATGAGTCCTACCCGCAGCATTGAAACCGAAAGGCTAGCAATGCATCCGACCTGCAGCTTCAAAAGCAACATCATGGGCACTACCAATAATCCTGCATCCGCTGAAATGCTGCGTAAAATATTCACGCACCTGCTTGACGGCCGCCACGGTGTCCGGGTGGAAGGCGTCGATGGTCACCATGCTCTCCTCCCGGCTCAACGTTTGGTGCTTCCTCGGAGCGTTGTGACTGGGATCCAGGACCTTCCACTCTGACGAAGTCACGCAATAGCCAGCTACAGACGGGAGATCGCGATGTAACACACGGCCTTGTGCGTCCTTGAGAGCAAGAGCGCGGTCCCAAGGTGCCGGGGCGTTGCGGCTCTCACCCCTAGCGCTGGCTCCGAGCCATTTCCCCAGTTAACTGCTGCGCGTGTGTAGGTACGGGCATGCACATCCACAGCCCTGAAACCGCAAGCATCGAGGACAGCCACCCTTCACCCTCATGCGGTGGCAGACCCGCGCATGCAGTTGACTCCCGTCTTCATCGAGTTCCCGATACATGCCCCATCGGTCCTTGATAGCGAAGCGTTTCAGCTTAACGCCTTGCTTGTTGCCTTGTGTAGATCTATATCGGTCAGTTGCAAGGTAGCAGCACCGCCAGACTGAACCTCGATGCCAATGGCGAGCAACGCCGCCCTCAAGGACAATTCTTTGCGTGGGTACGTGCCGGTCAGAATGCTTTGTAGCACGAACCCAAGAAATCCTTCGACACGCTGCCGCACTTCCCAATGAAGAATACGAGTCACTCCCATAATTCGCATACCCAGGCCACCAAGCAAGCGCACTCTCTTCACGGGATCCAAGAAAGGGAATTCGGCTTGCCAGTTTTCTAGCTTCAACTGGTCCAGCATGTTAGCATTATCCGGAAGTTCAGCTTGCAGCACGAGTCGCACATCCTCCTCTGCATGCGGTTCCAAGCTGTCATAGTCCACAATCGTATCAGGCATCAAGAGAGACAGCGGTGGAAGGAGATAGGAGGAGCTACGAACTTATTGGAGTAGACAGCCGTGATGTCTAAATGATCCACATAAGGCGGTGGTCGACGTCTCCATCCAAGTGTGTCTGAAGCATTGCTGCAGAGCTGCTCTTTCGTGGTATTACTCAAGATGCGTACGAATTTGAACATATTGAAGCTGTTCGCTGGTGACTGTGATCCCGAAAGGGAAACACTCACCCCGAACGACGGAAGGCTCCGCCAAACCTCCATAAACGCTTGCTCCTCGCCACCATACTCAGCGTAGTGTACAGCCAGCCAGTATAGCCGAAAGACTGTCCGAGCTGTCTCTAGGCACTGACACTGTGGAAGCAGAGGCTGCAAGGGCTTCCAATGTTCCAAATACTGCTGGTGTCAAAAAGCAACATCGGTTCTGCCGCGGCTATCGCATGGGCCTGTATAGCCAGAAAGGCATAGAGGCAGTCTTCCAAGAACGTGTGGACCATCGTATCGCGGGGAAACTCTAAATCCCGGATGGTCGTGCGTGTGCCTTGCCACAACTCCGTCGTATATCATGTGTTGCCTCGTTGTGCAACGTCTTCTTCGTAGACACTCAACACCTCCTGTGCTCTCCTTTGTAACGCCATCAAAGCCTGCGTCCGCCATTGCACGTTTGCCCTTGCGAGTCGCTTCCGGGCATCTTCCACATCAGGCACGATCCAAGGCGTGACGGGCTTTTGTCCGAGGCCAACACCATCTATCACGCTGAAGCAGTACTCTGGCTTGTGTCCGAGGCCAAACGTAAACATCTCGATCCCCGGTTTGTACCAGTTCACGTCAATATGGTTAGGACCGCACACGTAAGGGATGGCGTCCTCCGGCGGGTATATGATAAAAGGATACGCGGCCTCGATCGATCCAGCGACATGGAAATACCAACCCGCCGGCTTGTTTGAGCAGGGTCTGGTGCAAGGCGACCCGTCCCCTCGTCTATGGCCTCGTCGGGTCGGAACGTGTGATCCCGAAAGGGATGCACATCAGCCCTGGAACCACTAGCCATAGACTCGCTAGACACGTTGGAGGCTCGATCGATGTCGTCAAAGGGATGGCCGCCAGTCATGGAATCTTCATCGTCCTGCATACCAGTGTCGCGCCGAGGAGGCAGGCGGCGATGAGGAGGCCCGCCAATCATAGAATAGCCAGGGTCCGTCGTGTAGTCGTTCGTGTCGCCTTGGAACGCGTTCTGGGAAGCTCCACCACCCCTGGTCCAGTCTGAATGAGACGACATTGTGTCGGCCTTGCGCTTGGCAGGTGCGCCGTACATTGAAGCCTGGGAGGGATAAGACGAAAGTGTTGGCAGGTGCGCCATACATCTGCGAGTTTTGCAGTATTCGCTTGTGGAACCTTATTGTTGAAACCAACATTTCCTTTACAGTCATGCTTATTACTGAACATCAACATTATTATTGAAAAGCATACTGCTAATTGCTATAAAAAAAGTCCCGCGATCCTGGGCAGAGGCGACCGAACTTCGGCTGTGGCTTGCACTTGCTGCGGAAGGAGCAGAAGTGCGGTCTGCAGCCCGAAAAGGGCAGGCAGTCGAGGCACCAATCCAGGAGTTGGGCTGTCGGAGGGTATCTACTCACGTCGATCCAATGGTTCTGATAGCCAGTGCACTTCATTTGGTTGTACCAATTCCATCGGATACTAGCGAAATCCCGGCGCTTTCGACGAAGTCCCATGCCCTTGGCAGAAGCCATGGCTTGCCTCTTGTTGTAGCCCTGGTGTATCAGATTGTAATAATGATCGAGTTCTTGTCTGCGGTTGTTCTCACTCAGATGCTCCACGTTGACCCAATAATCCGAATCCGGATGTGTATCATCAAGCCAGGTCTCCAATGTCGAGATTAGCCACCGCGAACGATGCTTGCCAAACTTGCACACCAGTGATATGATACAAGCTTTTCACGGCGGGGTCGGATTGGAGACAGTCTAGGAAGCGAGCACAAAAAGGCTTTTAGGATCTCCAAGAGAGCATTCAAGTCTGTGTTGCGTGCCAGCTCGTCGTCCAAAGACCCACCGTCGCCTCCAAATATATCCCACCGCGGCGCGTTTCGGTTGCCCCACCGCTGCCCGCGTCCCCCCACCGTGCTCCTCCTCCGGATCGTGCCCCACGTCGCCGATGTAAAAGACGAGGCCGTGGCCGAGCGCTTCAACATGATCAGCCACATCGGCCCAACCGCAGGAATAAAGGAGCAGCTTCGGAGCAGGGCGTAACATCACGTTCACACCGAAAATGTGAGGAACGAAAGAAAGCGAGCCAGAAAGCTGAACGAGCATAACAAATCATCGTGCGCCAAAAATGCGATTCGGTTATCAGGGAGTTGAGATGAGAGTGACTTCTTCCGCGGTTTCGATTAATATTGCTAACGCAGTGTGCGATCACTAGTTCTTGCAGTTCCGAATCTCCGTGATAGCGTGTGGCGTTATCGTTCGTCGGTAACGATTGGCGTGATCAATCGCGGATAACGCTTGCCGTTATTACTCATTTATAGCGGTTGGTGATATAACTCGTTGATATCGAGTTTCGTTATCACTCGTGCGTTTAGTTTCAAGTATGGCTGGCAACGCGTGGCGTTATAACTCGTTGATAGCGCGTTGTGTTATCACTCGTTGATAACGATTGGCGGTATACATCTGTGATAACGCGTTGCGTTAACAATCGTTGATAACGCGTTGCGTTATCACTCGGTGATAACGAGTGGCGTTAGCATGCGTTGCTATCGATCGGTGTTATCACTCGTTGATAACGCATTGCGTTATCACTCATTGACAACGATTGGTGTTATCGTTCGGTGATAGCGAGTTGCGTTATCAATCGTTGACAACGAGTTATGGTATCAATCGTTGATAACGTGTTGCGTTATCGCTAGCTGGTGACGCGTGCGTTATCGATCGGCGATAGCACGTGGTGGTATCGCGCGTTGAGAACGCATTCCGTTATCGCTCGTTTATAACGGTTGTCGACACAGCTCGTTGACAGCGCGTGGTGTTATCAATTGGTGATAACGGTTTGCGTTTTCGCTCGGTGATAACGATTGACGTTAACAGTCGTTGATAACGATTGCTGTTATAACTAATTGATAACGATTGGCGCTATCACTATGTGATAACGCGTTGCGTTATAGCTCGTTGATAACGCGTGACGTTATAGCTCTGTTGCAACGCATGGCGGTGCCGCTCGTTGATAACGCATGGCGCTATCGCTCGTTGTTAACGCATGGCGTTATCACTCGTTGCTAACGCGTGGTGTTATAGCTCGTCGATAGCGCGTGGCGTTAGCAATCGTTGATATCGAGTGGCGTTATCACGCGTTGACAACGTGTTGCGTTAGCAATCGTTGATAACGCGTGCCGTTATCAATTGCTGATAGCGCGCCGTGCTACCACTCGGTGATAGCGATTGATGTTACCACTCGTTTGTAACGCGTGGCGTTATCGCTCGTTGATAACGTGTGGCGTTATCACTCGGTGATAACGCTTGCTGGTATCAATCGTTGAAACGGTTGGCGGTATCGCTCGTTGATAACGCTCGACGTTATACATAGATGATAGCGCGTGGCGTTAACACTCGGTGATAACGCTTTGCGGTACCAATCGTTGATAACAATTTGTGTTAGCAATCGTTGGCCACGCGTATCGTTATCGCTCGTTGGTAACGCGTTGCGCTATAACTCGGTGATAACGCGGTGCGTTGTCGGTCGCGGATAACGTGTTGTGCTATCAGTCGTTAAAAACGATTGTCGTTATGTAGCGTCGATAGCACGTTTCGTTCTCACGCGTTAATAACGATGGGCGTCATCGCTCGGTGATAACGCGTTGCGTTATCACGCGTTGATAGCGAGTGGCGTTGCAACTCGTTGATAGCGAGTGGCGTTATCAATCGCTGATGGTGTGTTGCGTTATAACTAGGCGATAACGCGTTGCGTTATCACTCAATGATAACTAGTTGTGTTACCACTCGTTTATAACGATCGGCGTTATCACTCGTTGATAACTAATTGTGTCATCAATCGTTGGTAACGGTTGGCGTTATCACGTGTTGATAACGCTTGGCGTTTTAGCTCGTCGATAACGCTTGTGGTTGCCACTCGTTGATAGCACGTCGCGTTATCACTCGGCGATAACGATTGACGGTATCACTCGCTGATAACGCTTGGCGTTATCACTCGTGTATAACGCACGGCGTTAACACTCGTTGGAAAAAAGGTGTGCGTTATAACTCGTTGATAACGTATGCCGTTATCGCAGGTGGATATCGCGTGGCGTTATCACTAGCTGATAACGAGTGGCGTTATAACTCGTTGATGACGATCGGCGTCATCACTCGTTGATGGCGCGTTGCGTTATCACTCGTTGTCACCGATTGACGTTGTCACTCGAGGATGGCGATTGGCGTTATAACTCGTTGCTAACGCTTTTCGTTATCTATCGTATATAGCACGTTGCGTTATCACGCGTTGGTAACGCTGGGCGTTATAAATCGGTGATGCCGCGTTGCGTTATCACTCGCTGATTGCGAGTTGCGTTATCACTCGGTGATAACGCGTTGCGTTATCGCTCGTTGATAACGAGTGGCGTTACCACTCGTTGATAACGAGTGGCGTTATCAATCGTTGATAACGCGTGGCGTTATCACTCGGCTATGACGGCTGTCGTTACCGTTCGGTGATAACGCGTGGCGTTACCACTCGTCGATAACGCGTGGCGTTATCAATCGCTGCTAACGCTTGACGCTATCAATAGCTGGCACAGCGTGGCGTTATCAATCGTTGATAACGTGCGGCTGTATCACTCGGCGATAACGCGTTGCGTTATCACTCGTTGATAACGCGTTGCGTTCTCGATCGCTGATAACGCGTTGCGTTATGTCGTGCTGATAACGCGTGGCGTTATAACTCGGTGATAACGCGCTGCGTTATCACTCGTTGATAACGAGTGGCGTTATCACTCGCTGGTAACGCTTGCTGCTATCGATCGTAGATCACGCGTTGTGCTATAACTCGGTGATAACGCGTTGCGTTATCACTCATTGATAACGCGTGGCGTTATCAATGCGTGATAACGTGTTGCGTTATCACGCATTGCTAACGACTGTCGTTACCACTCGGTGCCAACGAGTTGGTGTATCAATCGTTGATAACGCGTGGCGGTAGCACTATGTGATAACGTGTTGCGTTATCGCTCGTTTGTGACGGTTGTTGTTATCACTCGTTGATAACGCGTGACGTTACCAACCGTTGGTAACGCGTGGCGTTATCACGCGGTGATAACACGTGACGTTATCAATAGTTGCTAGCGCGTGGCGTTATCACTCGGTGATAGCACGTTGCGTTACAACTCGCCGGCAGCGCGTGCCGTTATCACGTGTTGCTACCGCCTGGCGTTAGCACTCGTTGATAACGCGTGGCGCTATCAATCGTTGCGATCGATGGGCGCTAATCACTCGCTGATAACGAGTGGCGTTATCGCGCGGTGATAACGATTGGCGTTATAAATCGGTGATAATGCGTGACGCTATCGCGTGCTGCTAACGCCTTGCGTTAACACTATGTGATAACGATTTGTGTTATCACTCGGTGATAACGATTTGTGATATCACTCGGTGATAGCACGTGACGTTATCACTCGTTGATAACGCGTGACGTTATCACTATGCTATAACGTGTGTCGTTGTCACTCGTTGATAACGCGATGCGTTATCACTCGTTGGTAACGATTTGCGTTATCACTCGCGGGTAACGCGTGGTGCTATCACTCGGCGATAACTATTGACGTTATAACTCATTTATAACGTGTTGTGATGTACGCAGTTGCTACCGGCTGGCGTTATCACTCTGTGATAACGCGTGACGCTATCACTCGTTGCTAACTATTTACGTTATCACTCGGAGATAACGCGTGGCGTTATCGCTCGTTGACAACGGTTGACGTTATCACTCGGTGATAACGCCTGTCGTTATCGCTAGGTGATAGCGCTTGGTGTTATCACTCGTTGATAACGTGTGGCGTTATCACTCGTTTATATCACGTTGTGATATCACTCGTTGATAACGCTGCGTGTTATGCATCGGTGATAACGCGTTGCGATATCAATCGTTGATAACGCGTTGCGTTAGCACTTGCTGATAACGCGTGCCGTTTTCACGCGCTGCTAACGCGTGCCGTTCTCTATCGGTGATAACGCGTTGCGTTATCACTCGGTGATAACGATTTGTGTTATATCTCGGTGATAACGTGTTGCGTTATCACCCGTTGATAACGCGTGGTGGTATCACTGTGTGATAACGCGTGGCGTTATCAGTAGTTGATAACGCTTCCTGTTACCAATCGTTGACAACGAGTTGCGTTATCACTCGTTGCTAACGCGTGGCGGTATCACTCGTTGACAACGCGTGTCGTTATATCGAGTTGTTAACGTGTGGCGTTATAACGCGTTGTGAACGCGTGCCGTTATCACTCGTTGATAACGCGTTGCGTTACAACTCGGTGATACAGGTTTGCGTTATCACTCGGTGATAACGCTAAACGTTATCGCGCGTTGCTAACGCGTTGTGTTATCTCTCGTTTGCAGCACATGACGTTATCAAGCGTTTATAACGATGTGTGCTATAGCTCGGTGATAACGGCTGGCGCCTTCGCTCGTTGATGTCGCGTTGCGTTATAACGCGTTGGTAACGCGTTGCGCTATCGCTCGCTGATTACGAGTTGCGTTATCAGTCGGTGATAACGCGTTGTGATATCGCTAGTTGCTAACGCGTTGCGTTGTCAATCGTTGATAACGTATGGCGCTATCACTCGGTGGCAACGCTTGGCGTTAGCACTCGGTTACAGCGCGTGGCGGTATCACTCGGTGATAGCGAGTTGCGTTATCACTCGTTGACAACGCATGGTGTTATAACTCGTTGATAGCGCGCGGCGGTATCAATAGTTGATACCGCGTGGCGTTATCACTAGTTGATAGCGCATGGCGTTATCACGCGTTTACAACGATTGGCGTTATGCATCGTTGACACAACGCTGTGCTAGCAATAGTTGGCAATGCGTGTCGTTATCGCTCGGTGATAACGCGTGCCGCTATCGCTCGTTGATAGCGTGCTGTGCTATCACTCGGTGATAACGCGTTGCGTTATATATCGTTGATAACGGTTTGTGGTATCAATATGTGAGAACGATTGGTGTTATCCCTCGTGTGTAACGCTTGGCGTTACAAATCGCTGCTAACGATTGCTGATGTCACTCGTTGTTAACGCGTTGTGCTATCGATCGGTGATAACGGATGGCGTTATCAATCGTTGCTAACACAATGCGTTATCACCCGTTTATAACACGTTGCGTTAACAATCGTTGAAACGCGTACCGCTATCAGGCGTTGATAAATCGTGCCGTTATCACTCTGCTATAACGATTGATGTTATCACCCGTTGACAGCGGTTTGTGCTATCACTCGCTGATAACGCGCGCCGCTGTATAGCGTTGCTAACACGTTGCGCTATCAATCGTTGGCAGCTGTGGGCGTTGCCGCTCGGCGATAACACGTGGCGTTATAACTCGTTGATAACGCATGACGTTACAACTCGTTGACAACGCCTGGCGTTATCACTCGGTGATAACGAGTGGTGCTACAACTCGTTGACAACGCGTGTTGTTGCCACTAGTTGATAACGTGATGCGATATAACTCGTTTATACCGCGTGGCGTTATCGCTCGGCGATACCGACTGACGTTATCATTCGTTGACAAAGCGTGACGATATCACTTGGTGAGATCGTGTTGCGTTATCACTCGTTGATAACGCGTTGCGACATCACGCGTTGCTAACGTGTGGGGTTACCGCTCGTTGATAACGAGTGGCGTTACCAATCGGTGATAACGGCTGGCGTTATATATCGTTGATAACGCGTTGCGTTCTCAATCGTTTATAACGAGTTGCGATATCACTCGTCTATCGCGCGTTGCGCTATCAATCGTTTATAACGCCGGGCGGTGCCACTCGTTTATAGCACGTGCCGCTATCACGCGTTGATAACGAGTGGCGTTCTCGCGCGTTGATAGCGCATGGCGTTATCGCTCGGTGATAACACGTTGCGCTATAACTAGTTGATGACGTGTTGCGTTATCACTCGTTTATAACACGTGGTGTTATCACTCGACGATAACGCTTGACATTTTCGCTCGTTGATAGCGCGGCGCGTTATCACTCGGTGATAACGCGTGGCGCTACCACTCGTTGACCACGTGTGGCGTTACCACTCGGTGCTAACGAGTGGCGCCATCACTCGGCGATAACGCGTTGCGTTATCACTCGCTGATAAATGCTGGCGTTATCACGCGTTGATAACGCATGCCGCTATACATTGCTTATAACGCTTGTCGTTATCAATCGTTGATAGCGCGTAGCGTTATCACTCGTTGACAGCACGTGGCGTTATCAATAGTTGATAACGCGTTGCGTTACCACTCGGCGGCAACGAGTGGCGCTATCAATCGGTGATAACGTCCGACGTTCTAACTCGTTTATAACGATTGCCATTGCCACTCGATGATAGCGCGTATCGTTCTCGATCGTTGATAACGCTTGCTGGTATAACGAATGCCTCGCTGTTCGATTCCGGTTGCTAGCACGTTGTGCTATCAAGCGTTGCTCACTCGTTGTGGTGTCAAGCGTTGATAGCGATTGGCATCGCCACGCGTTGATAACGCGCGGCGGTATAACTCGTGCTTCGTATTTCGATTATGGTTGATAACATGTTGTGTTCACATCAGTTGATAGCGCGTTGCGTTATCACTCGCTGATCGTGTGTTGCGTTATCACTCGTTGATAACGAGTTGTGTTACCACGCATTGATAACGCGTGGCGTCATCGCTCGTTGATAACGATTGGCGTTATAACTCGTGCCTTGCGTTTCGACTCTGGCTGCTAACGATTAGCGTTATCACTCGCTGATAACGCGTGGCGTTCTCACTCGTGCTTCGATGCGTTCGTATGGATGAGTACGCGTGGTGCGATCACACGTGCTTCACACTGTGGTGCTGGATGCTAACGCTTAGTTATTACATGTTGGCTGCTGACTCATACGGCGTTGTGTGCTCACGGATGCGTGTCGTATTGCGTCAAGACCGTGTCAAGCAAGACGGGCTTCAAGCATACAAAACCTTGCAACTGAAATCGCTCCACATTCGGTTCAGGCAGCAATGCATGACAGGCCAGCGGAAGCGAGTACGAGTGGTGTGCCATAACGTTAGACGAGGGAACAGCATACTCGACCTTCTGAACCACAAAGGAGTATACAACACTTATATGTTCCTCCTCTTCCTCCTCCCGCTGCACCCTTGTCTCATTCCGTTTTGTCCGCTCTTCCCTCCTATTCCGTCCTCTGCCTCGCTTGCCCTGGATGGGGGACAACGAAGATGGGGGGCCGTTAATGGTCGAACAACATGATAGCTGGCGGTGATAATGATGATGCTTGCCGCTGCTATGGATGATATGTTCATTACACGCGGGGGTGATCGCAACACATGCGAGCCCGAAAATGGCAGCACTGTGAGCCCGAAAGGGCAGCACACACGCGACGGAGTGTGAGCGAATCAGACACTCTTCTGTAAGCACATGAAGCACATGATGTCAGCGAAAGTGTAAGCTTCATTCAGGGTCTTCGCCATAGCGTCACGAAAGCGCACTGCATCCTCGAACTCCCACAAACCGCTTGCAATAACAACCGCACGAACATGTTGTGACATCTGGCACCATATGCTTCAACACTCGGGCGTGTCTGCACATGTTTTCCTGTTGAGGTCACCAAGGCACGAATGGCTCGAATACTAGTGTAGGTCGGTTTGTGGTCACACGTGCGTAACTTTGCGTCACCGAGGCGTAGCAATACATATATAGTAACAGCTGTGGAGGACGTGTCGAAGTGATCAGCAATGCGTTTAGCGCACTTTCTCCATACATCAATTTATTGGCTCAACTTGATGAAGCGTTGTACACCTGATCGCCGTTCACTTGGGTTTTTTTTTTAAAACAGAGAGGCCAATGTTGCCGGCGTGCAAAGTACCCTCGCATACTTTCACATGTTTGTGCATGGCCCGAGTGATATTGAGCTACGCCTGCAGTATGTCGCGTGTAATAGCGATTGGGCGTGTACAACCGAGTAACGTCCACAACGTAATCATTGGCCAGTGCCAGCACCGCTGCAGCATGAGCAGCATTATGAATATGATATGACCTGGCTTGCTCCATAAAAGCGTTCCGGCGACAGAGTGCACGTATGGAACACAATGCTTGTACGTCAGGTCGCTTACGAAGGAGAGCAGTTTTATAGCCTGTTATGTCGATGTCCGCTAAATGTGTTTTTCATGCATCCCATGCGGGGTGTCAAAGGCCGATATTATCGGCGTCTGCGCGCCTCGATGACATGTAGCATTGGTGGCACCATGCGTACGGATCGGTGCCAGCTCCATAGTGTCACTGAGCGGAATAATGCCGGTCCCCGTGGAAGTTACAGAACTGCATATCATCGCGCTTTCTCTTCATGGCGAGCACAGGTGCAGCGCATAATGCCAAGAGGAAAGCAAGGCAGTGCATGATAATACGTTCCTACCCACAAAACGCGCCAACAGCTCGTGCGAAGCTTGAACATCATATGGCCTCTGTCAAGAGTTAGCAACAACACAGACCGTAATGATACCATGATGCATTAACCACCCTGCAACGTAGACCTACTGATGTAGAAGCGCATTCGTTTTATGGTATTAGCTTTATTCCTTGTCTTGGTGTTCCCCTGAGAGCCTGCCCTATGCTCTCTCCGTCACTCCATCGCTCTCTCTTGTCAGCCCATAGGGCTGAACCACCTGTAATCGCGGACGTTGCTGAAGTAGTCAGACGTTGCAGGCCCTACGGGCCCATCCGATCACAGCAACATTATCCACAGTTAGGCAGGTGGGGCGGGGCCGACAGCCCTAGCCCTATATTTTCTGCTCACGTGCTATACCTGTGTCAGCCGATCGCTATCTCGCTGTCTCGCTCTATCTCGTTCTCTCTCGAGCGCTCTCTCTCCAACACGGGGCCTGGCGGATGCACGAGCCGCGTGGGGCCCCGCGGTTCCCACGTCCCGAGCCTACTGCTCGATAAATTCATCGGGATCGCCACGGGGCCCCGTCCCCCTCCTCGGGGGATGATGATGGCAATGCTGGTGCGTATTATGATGACGAGTATGGTTATGCTGATTATGCTGATGCAGATGATGATGACGATGATGCTGATTATGGTGATGTTATGCGGCGTAGGGTGATTATGATGATGACGACCGTGCTGATGATTATGATGACGGTTAGTACGATGCGGATGCGTATGATAATGCTGCCCGCACGTAATACGATGATGACGAGTACGCTGCTGATGATAATGATGATGATGACGTGTATGATGGTGATGTTGATGCTAACGTTGATGGTAATGCGGAGCATGATTATGCTGACGTCCGAAATCATGCTGGTGCTGACATCCGAGCGTGATGGCAACGAAACCGAACATGTTTGCGCTACGTACTCACTAGACATATTCGAAACCGAAGGGTTTGCGACAGCCAATGCGGGGACGTCCTTCATGTTGTCCGCCGTGTTTGACGGCCCTGCCCTCAACGAATTCGACAACACTGTAGTATGCCTCCTCATCTTCGACTGGGGTCGAGCCCCCTCATCGTTGTCCTCGGAAGGGTGCTCGGCAGAAGCAACACAAGCGGAAGGGTGCTCGACAACACCATCGGAAGGAAGGTGTTCCTCAACATAGTCGGCAGGGTCCTGTTGGGCATCAGGTTCGACAGAGTCCTCGACTTCCTCGACTGAGTCTTCACTGACAAGAATTGCGCCATCAGTAGGGAGCTCCACGAAATAACGAGTGCCGCGATCGGAAAATGTTGGCAGGGGTCAAGCCGCCAGCAGGGGTCGAGCCTCCATCAGGGGTCGAGCCTCCTGACTCGGAACTGTCGTGGGAAGTGTCCAACACCTTGTTAAGCAAATCGTAGTCTTCGACAGAGGAAGCCACCGATGTGTCCGAGACGCTGGGGACCCGCGTGGTGGGCTCTTCGTCGTTGTCTTCGCCAGACGGCCCGCCCAGTAAGGACCAATCGATAGCAGGGTCACACAAGTTGTAGGCGATAAAGCATGGTTCGCACACCCAATCATCCAAACAATCAGGACATGCATGGTGCAAGGTCCAGTCACAGAGAATGCAACAGCCAGCGTTCTGCAGTGGGCACCCCAACGCGGACGAGGTGGCCGGACTCGAAAAAGGCATCCAAATACCCCAAACTGGCTGCTCGAACAGTATGGCTACGGAACGTGAGCATGCGATGATGAAAATGCTATCAGTTCGCGACAACATCGGGGGTCAAACCAACGTCATGCCAACATCGAAACAAGTACCTCGGGCGAGTGAGCCCGTGGGGACCGCGAGAAGGATGGTCTGTCTGCTCTGTATGTCTGAGGTGGCACCCGCAGTGTCCACGTGTCGATAGAAAAGTGGGGACCGCCCACCCATAATGCCAACTGTTCGCCATAAAAGTGGGGACCTCCCAACTCGATTGGGGCGGCCTCGCCGCGGAAGAGCTGCTCCAGCTTCATATCCGAGTTGCTCTTGGACATTCGCGCACAAACGGCGATTTGGTTGTGCGTAACTCT
>JACLAC010010300.1_pt1 | contig 20868 bp, 18 predicted proteins | sample 8027881 | NCBI WGS metagenome assembly JACLAC01 (sample SAMN15725517, study PRJNA655200) | protist metagenome | isolation source: fluorescence activated cell sorting (FACS) single amplified genomes of... | place: Spain: Blaines Bay Microbial Observatory, Mediterranean Sea | collected 2016-01-19 | reverse complement strand
ATGAACTTGGGTGATGTCACTACGAAGACCGTACCCAAGATGTCGCTGGCGGCTCCGGCTCAACAGGGCGGAGTGATTGCCACTCGAACTTTCATCCCCCATCGGGTTCATGAGGCAATTGGAGTTCTGGGTGCGGTTAGTGTTGCCTCTGCTTGTGTCCTGCCAGGCTCTGTTACCCAGAAAATGACTGGCTTGCAGGCTGAGAATGGGCGGATCACTCTTGATGTGGAACACCCAACTGGTTTTTTCACAGTGGGCCTTGAGGTCGAAGCAAACAGCAGTGAAGTAGTTCTTCAGCGTGCGGGTTTGCTGCGTACAGCTAGGATGTTGATGCGTGGAGAAGTCCTGATTCCCAAGTCGATCTGGGATGGCAAATGAAACCGATTCAAAATATTTGTTTGTTGGGTTTCGGAGAAGTCGGGCGAACCCTTGCCGAGGATTTAAGTGCCTTCCCAAAGGTTCAACTGACTGCTTTCGATCGCCTCTTTAGCAAAAAAAAGAGTCCGGCGAGCCATAATCTGCAGATCTGTCCCCAGGTGGTGGGCTATCGGCAAGCTGTAGAAGCTGTAGCTCAAGCTGAGTTGGTGATCAGTGCCGTGACTGCTGCCCAGGATCTGAAGGCAGCCCAGTCAGTAGCTTCTGCCATACCAGCAGGATTATGGTTCCTGGATCTGAACTCGGTGGCTCCAGAAACTAAGCAGAGTGTGGCTGCCTTGATTGAAGAAGCAGGGGGACGCTATGTGGAAGCCGCGGTGATGTCACCGATTCATCCGCTGCGCAGCAAGTCACCGATTCTGTTGGGAGGTCCTCACGCTCGCGAATTTGTTGAGATTGGTCAGGCGCTTGGCTTCATGGGCACGCGCTTCTGTGATGAAGCTTTGGGTATAGCCTCAGCAACCAAGATGTGTCGCAGTGTGATGATTAAGGGTTTGGAAGCATTGGTCTCAGAATCACTGCTCTCAGCCCGGCATTATGGTGTTGAGCAAGAAGTACTATCTTCGCTGAATAACCTTTTCCCGATGGAAAACTGGTCTCGTCGTGCTCATTACATGATTACTCGTACCCTAGAGCACGGTGTCCGGCGAGCCGAGGAGATGCGCGAGGTAGCCTTGACCGTTCAGGCAGCTGGGCTGGAACCATGGATGAGTCAGGCCACGGCAGAACGACAAGAATGGGCCCCCCAATTTTCAGCAGCATTGGAGCAGAAAGAACTGCTGCCCTTGCTTGATAACATGCTTACCCAACTGCACTCTCACGAAGAAAAATCCAAATGCTGATCATTGACTGTCACGGCCACTACACGACAGCTCCTGCCCCCATGCAGCAATTTCGTGATGCACAACTGGCTGCGTTTCAGGATGCTTCTCTGCCCACACCAGAGCTTGGCGCCATCTCTGATGATCAGATCCGTGAGAGCATTGAAAAGAACCAGCTGCGGCTGATTCGTGAGCGTGGGGCGGACATGACGATCTTTTCACCCCGAGCCTCGGCGATGGCCCATCACTTGGGCGACGAAGCTATCTCCCAAAGTTGGACCCGGGCCTGTAACAATATGATCAAGCGTGTCGTGGATCTCTTTCCAGAGACCTTCGTCGGTGTTTGTCAGTTACCACAGTCACCCGGAGTGCCAATTGCCAACTCAATTGCCGAACTGGAGCGCTGTGTCAATGAGTTGGGGTTTATTGGTTGCAACCTCAATCCTGACCCTTCTGGTGGACACTGGACCTCAAAGCCTCTGACTGACAAGAGTTGGTATCCGTTCTTCGAGAAGATGGTTGAGCTGGATGTACCGGCGATGATTCACGTCTCTAGTTCCTGCAACGAAAACTTTCACGCTACAGGTGCCCACTACATCAACGCGGACACCACGGCCTTTATGCAATTCATTCAGGGTGATCTATTCAGCGACTTCCCGAATCTGCGTTTCATCATTCCGCATGGCGGAGGAGCAGTACCTTATCATTGGGGGCGTTATCGTGGATTGGCTGGTATGCTCAAACGGCCGCTTCTTGCTGAACACGTGATGAAAAATGTCTTCTTTGATACTTGTGTCTACCACCAGCCAGGGATTGGTCTGCTCTTCCGGGTGATTGACAGCGACAATATTCTTTTTGGCTCGGAGATGCTGGGGGCTGTACGTGGTATTGATCCAGAAACTGGACAGTTTTTTGATGATACCAAGCGCTACATTGATGCCTTGAATCTCTCTGTAGAAGATCAGCAGAAGGTCTTTGAAGGCAACGCTCGCAAGGTGTATCCCCGCTTGGATGCACGTTTGAAGGAGTTGGAACCATGAGTGCCTTTACTATGGACGCAGACTGGCTGCATTGGCATCAGAACCCTTCCAAGCCAAAATTTAAGCCTCCCACAGGAGCTGTTGATACCCATTGCCACGTTTTTGGCCCAGGGGATCAATTCCCCTTTGCGACAGAGCGCAAGTATACCCCCTGTGATGCCTCCAAGGATCAACTTTGGGGCCTGCGGGACTTCTTAGGATTTACAAGAAACGTGATCGTTCAGGCGACCTGTCACGGGGCTGACAATCGAGCTCTGGTAGATGCTCTGCAGCATTCTGGTGGGATGGCTCGGGGAGTAGCGACAGTCAAGCGCACAATCACAGACGTTGAACTGCAAGAGTTGCATACTGCTGGAGTTCGTGGAGTCCGCTTCAACTTTGTCAAGCGACTGGTGGATGCCCTGCCCTTTGATGCCCTGGGTGAAATTGCCTCCAAGATTGAGCCATTGGGTTGGCATATCGTCATCTACTTTGAGGCTGTAGAACTCCCGGAACTGTTTGACTTTTTCACTGCACTGCCAACCACGGTAGTGGTTGATCACATGGGGAGACCTGATGTCGGCAAGCCAGTTGATGGGCCAGAGTTTGTTCTGTTTCTGAAATTGTTGGAAGAGCATCCGAATTTCTGGTCGAAGGTCAGTTGTCCGGAGCGGCTCTCTCAACAGGGAGCTCCTAACTATCTCGACGTGATTCCCTTTGCACGAAAAGTTGTAGAGAGTTTTCCAGATCGTGTTTTGTGGGGAACTGACTGGCCGCATCCCAACATGAAATCTCATATGCCTGATGATGGCCATCTGGTCGATGTGATCCCTCATATTGCGACTACAACTGAACTGCAGCACAAACTGCTGATTGATAATCCAATTCGCCTCTACTGGGCTGACTGAGGGAGAAAAGATGGCACTCGATAAACCTTATCTTGATATTCCAGGCACAACCATTTTCGATACCGAACAATCTCGCAAAGGCTACCACCTCAACCAATTCTGTATGTCATTGATGAAGGCAGAAAACAGAGAACGCTTCAAAGCCAACGAACGGGCCTATCTTGACGAGTGGCCAATGACTGAGGAGCAGAAACAGGCAGTGTTGGCCCGAGATCTCAATTGGTGTATTCAAACGGGTGGGAATATCTATTTCCTCGCTAAGATTGGCGCCACTGATGGTAAGAGCTTCCAGCAGATGGCAGGTAGTATGACGGGAATGTCAGAAGAAGAATATCGTGAGATGATGATCAAGGGAGGCCGTTCTCCAGAGGGTAATCGCTACCTAGGAGAAGATGGTGACGCCCAGCCTCATCGTCAGCCACAGGGAAATTCGTAACAAGTCAAGGAGTCCTGATATGGCCTACATTTCAGCCTCGGTTTATACGTCTCATGTTCCTGCAATTGGTGCTGCCTTGGATCAGGGAAAGGCAGAGGAGCCTTATTGGCAACCGCTCTTTGCCGGTTATAAATTTTCCAAGCAGTGGATGCAGGAAGCCAAGCCAGATGTGATAATCCTCGTCTATAATGATCATGCGACAGCTTTCAGTCTGCAAATGATTCCAACTTTTGCGATTGGTACCGCTGCCGAATTTCAACCTGCTGATGAAGGATGGGGGCCACGGCCCGTACCAATAGTCCAAGGGCATCCGGAGTTAGCATCACACATCGCTCAATCTTTGATTTTGCAGGATTTTGACCTGACAATCGTCAACGAGATGGATGTAGATCATGGGTTGACTGTTCCTCTTTCACTGATGTGTGGACAACCCAAAACTTGGCCCTGCCCAGTGATTCCTTTTGCAGTCAACGTGGTTCAGTATCCGGTGCCAAGGGGTCAACGTTGTTTTCAGTTAGGGCAAGCGATTCGCCGAGCTTTGGATGAATACGATGAAGACCTAAATGTCCAGATTTGGGGCACGGGTGGTATGACCCATCAGTTACAGGGGCCACGTGCTGGACTGATCAACAAACAATGGGATAGCCAATTTTTGGACAAGTTGATAAATGATCCGGAGGCTGCTGCCGTAATTCCACACATTGAGTATGTTCGAGAAGCTGGTAGCGAGGGTATTGAACTAGTGATGTGGTTGGTCGCTCGAGGAGCCATGAGTGATGTGGCTGGTGAAGCCAAACCTAAGGTTCGTCACCGATTCTACCACGTGCCGGCATCCAATACGGCAGTTGGGCATTTGATCTTGGAGAACAGTAGATGATAAATTGTTTCTTCAGTTAAATGACGATTGGCTGAGAAATTGTTCGGAGAAAATAGATGAAAATCATTTTGGCTGGTCCTGGTGCTTTTGGCAAAAAACACCTGGATGGTCTCAAAAACATCGAAGGAGTCGAGGTGGTTGCGCTGGTGGGACAACCTTTGGAACCGACTCAAGCTGTCGCAGTACAGTACGGGATTCCCCATGCGATGACAGATCTGGGTCAGGCACTTGCGCACCCAGGAGTTGAAGCTGCTATCTTAGCCACCCCAACTCCAATCCATGCAGCTCAGGCGATGCAGTGTCTGAGGGCCGGTGTTCACGTTGAAGTCGAGATTCCTTTGGCTGATAATTGGTCAGATGCTCAAGATGTTGTGGATCTGCAACAAGAAACAGGTCTGGTCTGCATGGTAGGCCATACCCGCCGTTTCAATCCCTCTCATCAGTGGGTCTATAAAAAAATTCAGGCTGGTGAGTTGAAGATCCAGCAACTGGATGCGCAGACTTATTTTTTTCGACGCAAAAATATCAACGCGGCTGGAGAACCAAGAACTTGGACAGATCACCTGCTTTGGCACCACGCAGCCCATACAATTGATCTCTTCCAATACCAAACCGGAGAGCGAGTGGTTAGGGCCAATGCGATACAGGGACCGATGCATCCAGAATTAGGCATCGCCATGGACATGTCAGTTCAACTTCTTTCACAGTCCGGGTCTGTTTGTACGCTCTCCCTCAGCTTCAACAATAATGGTCCACTAGGAACCTTCTTTCGCTACATCTGTAACAATGGAACGTACATCGCTTGTTACGATGACTTGGTGAACGGTAAGGAGGCAGCGATTGATGTCTCTCAAGTGGATGTCTCGATGAACGGTATCGAACTGCAGGACCGAGAATTCATATCATCGATTCGAGAAGGGCGAGAACCAAGAGCCAGTGTGGCAAATGTACTGCCTGCCTATCAGGTGATGCACGAACTTGAACAACAACTCAATACACAACCAACTTTCTCATGAAACTACGAAAAATTGGAAACACGGAAGTCCCAGAAATTGGTCTGGGTTGTATGAACCTAAGCCACGGTTACGGAGGTTATCCCAGTAAGGAGGACTCATTCGCACTACTGCAGCGAGCTTACGACCTTGGAGTGAGACACTATGATACCGCGGCTCTCTATGGTTACGGTCGTAATGAGGAACTGGTGGGTGAATGGATGCAGCCCTACCGCAGTGAGATTCACTTGGCCAGTAAGTGTGGAATGCAGGGAATCGATGGTAAACGTGTAATTGACGGTCGAACTGTTACCCTGAAAGCGACCTTGGAAGATTCTTTGAGAAGACTCAACACGGATTTCATTGATGTCTACTACCTCCATCGTTGGGATAAGAACAATGTGGCAATTGAAGAGAGTGTGGGGGCACTGGCCGAAATGGTTCAGGAAGGCAAAATTGGTGGAATTGGTCTGTCGGAGGTTTCCGCAGCGACCTTGCGCAAAGCTCATATAGTGCACCCGATCGCTGCCGTCCAAAATGAATATTCTCTCTGGACCCGTAACCCTGAAATTGGCTTAAGCGCAGCCTGCCTGGAACTCGGGGTGACGTTGGTTGCCTTCTCTCCGTTGGGCAGAGGTTTCCTTTGTGCTCCCGAACTGGGTCTTAGCAAGTTTGCAGAAGGTGACATGCGTCTGACGATGCCACGCTTTCAGGAGCCGAATATTTCTCAGAATCGTGAACTCATCAAAAAGCTCAGTCAAGTCTGTACTGAAGTAAGTTGTTCTCTTGCACAGATCGCAATTGCGTGGCTGCTTGCCCAAGATGAGAACGTGCTGCCGATTCCAGGGACAGTCAAGATTGATCACCTAGAAGACGATCTTGGAGCGGCCTCTGTAACGCTCTCAGCCGAAATTTTATCAAAGCTGGATGAACTGTTTCAGCCTGAGAAGATTCATGGTTTTCGCTATCCATCCCTGGGAATGTCAGAGGTTGACACGGAGCGCTTCGCCTGCGAACAGTAGATTTTAATCTCAGACAGAATCTAATGGATGTTGCGTGAGAATGTCATACCTGCTGGAGATGTACTTTCAGGCTTGATTCCGTTCCAGTGCTTCAGTTCTCTAATAGCTCAACGCTTTTGCGATCATCACGGCTTGGCCTACCACAGGTGAAGTTTGGTCTGAAGAAGAACTTCAGACTTTGTGATTCAGTACGGCAGCCTGTTCTGGTAGGTACTTCCGAGATAAGTTGGATAGAATATTCTAGATAAGAATGGTGTTTAAGAATTGAATGAGACAAAAAACTTTCATTTACACAAGTAGTCCTCTGCGATCTGTCTTCTGAATCAATGATGGATACCGAAGAAAAACTGCGTCGCTTAAGAGCCAAGGCTGAAGAACGGGAACGAGTTCGCGAAGAACAACTCCAAAATAAGGATTCTCTGGAGGCTATACAGGAAGTCTATGGCCTGAGCGAGTCAGAACTCCAAAAACTCCAGCAGGAAATTGACGCAGAGTACGCTGCCGAGCGAAAAGCTGAACCACATCAATTCCAGCATCGTTACGGCAATTGGCCGTCCTTCAAGCAGTTATTGTTCACTTCCAAAGGGAGGCTCTCCCGTGGCAATTTCTGGTTGGCAGAATTGGGAGTGTTCGCTATTCATTCACTAATTACTGCTTCAATCGTAGCATATCCGGTGTTGAGTATTTTAACACTAATTTGTTGGCTGGCGCACATCAATCTGGCGATCAAACGTAGTCATGATCGGGGCTACTCTGGTTGGTTCCTGATACTTGGCTGCGTGCCACTTATCCAATTTTGGCCGATGGTAGAGCTTTTCTTTCTAGCCGGAGAAAACGGTGAAAACCGTTTTGGTCCAGAACCCATAGAATTTGATTCTACGCACAATCCTACCTGACTTCTTCCTTGCGCAATTGCGGGATTACCTTCAAGGTAAGCACTTTTTATTATTGATTTGAATTCTCACTGAAAAATCTGAATGAAAGACCAAATTCGCACTCTCAAACAGCAGGCACTAGAAGCTCTCCAGCAAGTGAGCAACACAGAATCTCTACCGGGTTGGTTCCGTGATTATTTAGGTAAGAAGGGAGCGGTGACAGCGCTGCTCAAACAACTTGGAACAGTTGCTGCCGAAGAACGACCCCAGATGGGTAAAGCTATTAACGATCTAAAAGCTGAATTGCAGAATTCTTTCGATTCGTTGCAGGAGCGGTTGCGCCAGCAGAAAATGGAACAGGAGATTGCTGCCGATTCGATTGATGTTACGCTTCCTGGAAGACCATTCCCCAACGGACATCTGCATCTGACCACACAGACACTGCGCAAAATCTATCAAATCTTTGCTGAGATGGGTTTTCAGGTTTACGAAGCTCCAGATGTGGAAACAGATGCTTATAATTTTCAGGCGCTCAATATTCCCGAGTATCACCCTGCAAGAGACATGTGGGATACCTTCTGGGTCAACAAGGAAGTGGTGCTACGAACCCACACCTCGCCGGGTCAGATTCGAGCCATGAAGGAATTTGGACCAGAACCTATTCGCGTGATTCTACCAGGTAAATGCTATCGATATGAGCAGATCACCCCTCGCTCTGAACATCAGTTCTATCAGGTTGAAGGTCTGGTATTGGGCCATAAAATCCGGATGACAGATCTGATCGGGGTGATGAATGAGTTTGCGCGTAAGATGTATGGTAGCGAGCGCAAGACACGGATTCGTGGTAGCTACTTCCCATTTACAGAACCGAGTATTGAGATTGATATGGACTGCATCCTTTGCGCAGGAGAGGGTTGTCGGGTTTGCAAGTACACATCTTGGCTTGAGGTTGCTGGGGCTGGCATGGTTCATCCAGTTGTCTTAAAAAATGGCGGCTACGATCCAGATGTTTGGAGTGGCTTTGCTTTCGGTATGGGAGTGGAGCGTCCAGCGATGCTCAAGCATGGTATCCGTGATATCAGGTACTTCTACGGTAACAACCTCCAATTTCTGCAACAGTTCTGAGTTTGGTGCTTCTCTAACTGTTGTTCTGCTGGCTATGATCTCACCATGACTGCTATTCTTGGGCTGCGTAACCTGAGCAAGCGCTTTGGTTATCGTACGATCCTCCAGGAGTTGAATCTGGATATTCAAGCGGGAGAATGCGTTCTTCTGCTGGGCAACAACGGAGCTGGCAAGTCCACGTTGCTACGGCTCTGTGCATCCCTGCTCAAGCCGCAGCAGGGGCAAATTCTTTATGAGGGAATGCCCATTGATGAAGATAAGCATCGCTACCTAAGAGATATGGGTAGTATTGCTCACGAAAGCCGCCTCTACGGAGATCTTACGCCAAGAGAGAACCTCCACCTCTTTGGTGTCCTCTACGAATTAAAGGATCTACCACACCGAATTCCCCAAGCCCTGCAAGACGTTCAACTCGGCCACGCTATCGACCTCCCCGTCAATACCTTCAGCAGTGGGATGACCAAGCGAACGGCAATTGCGCGGCTGCTGTTGCAGCGACCGAAGCTCTTATTGTTGGATGAACCCTATACAGGATTGGATCAGAATTCAGTTCGATGGTTTCAGGAATATCTCATTGATTTTAAGAAACAAGGTGGAACCTTGTTGCTTGTGACCCATCAACTGGAACTTGGATTGGAGTTAGCCACCCGGGTACTTCTACTCAATCAGCGCAAGATTGTAAAAAATCAATCTTCCTCCATGGTGAATCTCTCCGAATACCAGCAGTGGCTCAGTCAGTCATGATCCAAACTCTCACCCAAATTGATTCCGCAGAGCAACTAGAACAGCTTCCACCCGATTCTGTTTCAGAGGTAATTCTTGCACACAAGCGATTGAGTCGCCTTGGAAAATTGGAAACAGAACGTTTACTAGAACTTGCCGAACAAGCCTGCAAAAGAGGCCTGAGTGTCTATCTGCAGTGGGATCTGCTGGCAACAGAAAACGACTTCCGACAAATGTCGCAGGAGGTTTTGGAGCAGATCCCCTTAAGTTTATTTGACGCAATCCGTGTTCAAGATGTCGGTGCCTTGGAGTGGTTGAGGCAACATCCTGCCAAGCCTAAGATTCACTGGATTGCTGAGACAGGCCACCATAATCTTCCCAGCCTGCAGCGCTGGATTGCATATGTTGGATTGGCGTTAGAACGAATTGTTCTTTCGACAGAGCTACCCCTCCCAATGCTAAGCGAGTACTGTAGAAAACTGTCCGTCCCATGTGAATTATTAGCTGTGGGGCGCATTCTATTGTTTTACAGTCGTAGAAAATTACTTTCTCCGGTCCTTGGCTCTCTAACTGAGATGACCATGGCCACAGTGACCTCGACAGATCAGCATCATCAGGCGTTTCCGGTTTTAGAGCACCAGCATGGAACCCTAATGTTCCACTATCGTGATCTTTTCTTATTGGATCGGATTGAAGATCTTCGAGCGAGTGGGCTTCGCTATTTGCGTTTTGACATACAACACGTGGAACTACAGGTCTGGTTGCCTCAGCTACAACAAGTGGTTAGGGAAGGCCAGGACTTAGATGGTAAACAAATCAGATCTAGTTGGCCAAGGCAAACAACGCAGGGATTTTTCAGAGCAAACCGAACCGAACGCCCGATTGAAAAACTGAAAAATCCCAACCTGCGTTATTTGGATGGAGAAGTGGTTGGATATATTTTGGAAGTAGCGAGCCGGGAATATATGGCGGTTGCTAGTCGGCGTGGTTTTGCTCGGGGTGATGAAATGATTTTGATTACGCCGGAAGGTAAACGAATCCCTTTTGTAGTAGAAAATTTAAGGAATTGGGAGCAGCAGGAGGTAGAAGTAGCAGAGGCGGGAGGCTTGTGGCTGCTTCCTCACGAACGTTCAGCCACAGCTCAATCTTTACTTTATTTTGCAGAGTTTTTTTCGGATGGAGGTTGAGGAGAAACTCGAGTATCCCGTAGCAGATCAGAAACTCCTTTTTCTGACATTCCCATGAAGGCCCCAACAGTTGCCCCCATGATGCCAGCCATCGCTGCGCCGATTCCAACACTGGTACTCACTCCCAGTTTCATTGACTCATCCATCATGTCAAATGCCGATTCCGCGAGTTGTTGGCTAGCTTCTGCAGCTTCAATCGCATTCTGGGCAAGCTGTTTGTTTAGTTGTAGAGCCATCGTTGCTGCACTCACTTGAGAGGCTTGTACACGGTGCTTTGGCAGGCTGGAATTGGCTAGCTTTTCAATTTCAATTAGGTTGTCGCTGAAAAGACGCTCTGACAGATCACTCAATGAATCTTCATCTAGTTCGCGGATCATCTGATAAAGCAGTTCAATTTCACTACGTCCAAACAGCAAAAATACGGGATTGACGTTGAGGGCTAAGGCAATTCCTGCAATCGTGGAAAGTCTTGGATCAACTTCTCCTCTCTCGATTTGTGCGATGGCAGTGGTGGAGTGCCCTGAATCTTCTGCCAACTGCTCTTGGGTGTAGGTGCGTCCGAGAACCTTTGCTTTTGCCTTGCGTGCCGAAATAATGTTCTTCGCAAGAGTAGCGCGCAACTCTTCTTTAATTTTGGAGGCGTCTAGGGCCTCTGACGCGTGACTATTCATTACTTGTCCTGCCAGAAGTTACCCTGATTTGATACGATTCCTGATCCTAGTTGCTGATACTGTCGGGCTCGTTCGGACACATTCCCAGTAGCGTTCGATTGTAACTGCTCCAATGCCTTAGTCGATTTGGATAATGGCAAGATTACTCCCCACATTCCAGTTGGTAGCCAATCCAAGGCTTTTTGCCAGGCTTCGATTGTGGCTAGGTTCTCATTAAAATTGCGCTGCAGTACTTGCCAAGCTGAAAACATCGGTTCTCCATCGAAAAAGATGTGACAAGACCTGAAAAATGGTGAGAATACTTTGCCTCTGAGATAAGCATTAGTTCGCCAGTACAATAATGGGCTTATTATTAAATTACAAGAATAATTGCTTTTTAAGTAATTAGGGATGATTTAGTGATATGTAATTGAAAACGGAGGAAAGTGATGAACTTGGGAAGGGGCAGGGCATCCCGTTTTGGCAACTGAGATGCCTTTTAAGAGTAAGGAGACTTAGGAGCAGCCGCTAGTATGACCACAGGAAACGCACTTTAAACAAGCTCCATTCCGGACCATGGTGAATTGGCCACAATTTCCACAGTTCTCTCCTTCGTAGCCCTTTGTACGGGCTTCACGAATCAGCTCATTGCGGCTACGTCCTTCCATGTTCCAGTCACCTAGTAGAGAGAGCATCCCGTGATGTGAGAGATCACTGTCACTGGTTTCTGTTGCCAAACCGTTTCCGTTGTAGCTGCCTTGCGCAGTCTCCACATCCCCAACAGCAGGTTCTTCATCAGTCGTTTGAGCAAGGTAGGCCTGACTTTCTTCCAGAGTCAATGTTCGCTCAGAGACAACTTTCTCGTCATGATACTCTGGTGGACTGATTTGCTTGCCATAAGAGTGCAGCGAACTGGAACGCAAGTCTTCTGGAGCGACGTGTGCTAGGTCAGTTCGGTCCAGATAAGTGATGGCTAGTTCGCGGAAAATATAATCAATGATTGAAGTACTGACCTTGATCGCATCATTACCTTGAACCATGCCGTTTGGCTCAAAGCGGGTGAAGACAAAGGCCTCAACATATTCTTCCAAAGGGACACCATGCTGTAATCCTAAGGAAACCGCAATTGCAAAGCAGTTCATCATGCTCCGAAAAGCAGCTCCTTCCTTATGCATATCTAGGAAGACCTCACCCAGTTGCCCATCTTCATATTCTCCGGTTCGCAGGTAGAGCTTGTGGCCCCCAATAGTCGCTTTCTGTGTATAGCCTTTGCGTCTACCGGGCAGTTTTCTACGTTTGGCAATGTAGCGATGAATGACTTTTTCAGCGATGCGCACTTCGCGGGGTTGTGCAGGAAGTAGCTCTTCATCCAGTTCTCCATCAAACTCACCAATATCATCAACGGCACTGGTGTTCAGTGGTTGACTTAGCTTTGAGCCGTCTCGATAGAGAGCATTGCACTTGAGTCCAAGCTGCCACGAGTGATGGTAGACCTCCTTAATATCCTCAACAGAGGCTTGTCCAGGCAGATTGATGGTTTTTGAAATGGAACCTGAGATAAAAGGCTGTGCAACGGCCATCATGCGCACATGGGATTCGGCGGATAGGTAGCGTTTCCCTTTCTTTCCACACTTGTTGGCACAATCAAATATATCGTAGTCGGAGCGTTTCAGATGAGGTGCGTCCTCAATAGTCATCGTGCCACAGACGTAGTCATTAGCGGCATCGATTTCTGATTCACGGAAACCTAGATGCTGAAGAATGCTGAATTCTGGGTGATTCAGTTGATCTTCACTGGTACCCAAGATCTTTGTGCAGAAATCATCACCAAGTACCCAACGGTTAAAGACAAATCGGATGTCAAAGGCTGCGGGCAATTGCCCTTCGATGATTTGCAGTAACTCTTCGGTGAAACCCTTCTGACGAAGAACCTCAGGATTGATACAGGGACTGCCACTTAGAGAACCGCGGCCCTTGGTGTAATTAACGATGTCCTGAACCTGTTGCTCGTTATAACCCAATTTGACGAGGGCAGGTGGGATTGACTGGTTGATAATCTTGAAATATCCTCCACCAGCAAGTTTCTTGAACTTGACCAACGCGAAGTCGGGCTCAATTCCAGTAGTGTCACAGTCCATCAATAATCCAATGGTCCCCGTAGGAGCAATGACTGTCACTTGGGCGTTGCGGAATCCATACTGTTCACCAAGTGCTACAGCTTGATCTGCATCAGCCTGTGCTGCTTGCAACAACTCAGGAGGGCAATGCTGGCTATCAATAGCCACCGGCTTGATGGTAAGTCCCTCGTATTCACGGTCTGAAGCACGATAAGCAGCCCTTCGATGATTTCTCAGAACACGCAACATTCCATCTTTATTTCTTTCATAGCCTGGGAACGGGCCTAGCTCAGAGGCCATTTCTGCAGAAGCTGCGTAAGCGCTCATGTGCATGATACAGGTGATTGCCCCACAGATTGCTCGGGCTTTCTCTGAATCATAGGGAATTCCATTAACCATCAGGAATGTTCCTAGATTTGCGTAGCCAAGACCCAGAGTCCGGAACTCGTAAGACAACTCTGCAATTCGTCGACTGGGGAATTGAGCCATAAGGACGCTGATTTCCAGCACAATGGTCCAAAGCCGAACTGCGTGCCGGAAGCTCTCAATGTCCAGTTCTCCATTCTCATTTTGGAAACGAAGGAGGTTAAGGGATGCCAGATTACAGGCAGTATCATCTAGAAACATGTATTCGCTGCAGGGATTCGATGCTCGGATGGGACCGTCTATTGTGCAGGTATGCCATTCGTTGATGGTTGAATCGAATTGTAAGCCTGGGTCGGCAGAAGCCCAGGCTGCATAAGCAATTTGTTCCCAAAGTTCACCGGCTCTTAATGTCTGGCAGGCTTTGGGTTCACGTTCTTCTTCACGGGACTTGACCAGTTCTGTTCTCCAGTACAAAGACCAGTCTTGATCCTGCTCAACAGCGGTCATGAAATCGTTGGTGATGCGAACAGAGTTGTTTGCATTCTGTCCAGCCACAGTGCTGTAAGCTTCTGAGTTCCAATCGATATCGTACTCATCAAACTCGACGCCAGTATATCCCTGTTTAGCAAGATGAACGATTCTCTCTACATAGTTCAAGGGCATGTTGGAGGCACGGATTTGTAGGAGGACCTTACGCAAATGCTTGTTTTTCCGACGGTCAAAGCGTTCGGAAATCTCAGGCCAAGAGTGGCAGGCCTGGAAAAGTTCATTGATCAGCGATTTGATCTGCTTGGAACCTGCAACCAGAGCAGCAACTTTCTGCTCTTCTTTCACTTTCCAATTGATGAACTGTTCAATGTCTGGATGGTCAACATCTAGACAAACCATTTTGGCTGCACGGCGTGTAGTTCCTCCAGATTTGATCGAGCCAGCGGCTGTGTCACCAATTTTTAGGAATGACATCAAACCGGAAGAGACACCTCCGCCAGACAGGGGCTCTTTGCCACCACGAAGATCCGAGAAGTTGGATCCCGTTCCAGAGCCATATTTGAACAAGCGGGCTTCTCTAACCCAGAGATCCATAATCCCTCCCTCTTGGACCAGATCGTCCTTGACGGATTGGATGAAGCAAGCATGTGGTTGGGGATGACTGTAGGCGTCTTCAGATTTTTTGATCTCCTGAGACTTTGCATCGACATAATAATGTCCCTGGGCAGGCCCTGTGATTCCATAGGCCCAGTTCAAGCCAGTGTTGAACCACTGTGGAGAGTTGGGTGCCACCATTTGATTGGCGAGCATGTATCGAAGTTCGTCATAGAAAGCCTGGCTCGAAGATTCATCATTGAAGTAGCCATACTTGTGTCCCCAATACGTCCAACATCCGGACAAGCGATCAAATACTTGACGAGCATCATTCTCTGAAACCATTTTTTCGTCTGCTGGCAGCTTAGCCTGCTTAGTTTGATCGGGTACTGAGGCCTGCAACCAACTTGGGATGCCCTCTTCCGAGCGTTTACGACGATGTTTTGGGATCCCAGCTTTTCGGAAGTACTTCTGGGCCATGATATCAGAAGCCACTTGGGACCAGGTTTTAGGAACCTGTACGTCCTTCCATTCGGCGACAACCGATCCGTCGGGGTTGCGGATGACCGAGCTGCGAGATTCAAACTCCAGAGAAGCATAGGGGTCTTTTGCAGCTTGAGTGAACAATCGATCAATCTTCATAGCCTTACCTGGGAACAGCGTTGTGAACTCAATGGTGTTCTGCGGACGAAAAGGAAACGATGCAGGAACGTGCAAATGAGGGATGCGAGGGAGCGTGTAACGAGAGACGTCTCCGGTGCCCCTGAACGGTCACCGTCCTCATCCATGAGATGAAAGTGGACAATTATAGTAGCCAATTTTCCAAGAGAAAGCAACGTCCCAACTGACCTCGCAGGGCTAAGTCAGGGATATCGCTAATTATTTTTTTATTAAGAGTAAGTTGTTGATTTATCTATTGAAAAATAAATTTGTAGAAAATCGTTATTAGAAACAAGGATATGCGAAAACTAGACTGGAATCAAAGATAACCAAAGATTTCCAAAAATTAAGACCTGTTATCCTCTGGATCGTCGATACAACACAGGGTTGAGAGTAGAATCATTATACATTTTCATCTGCCGATAGATCTTCATTTGTTTTCGTCCTTGTAATAAATCTTCCCAAAGTTGGCTAAGAGAATTGCCAAGATCAGAACGCTGCTCCTTGAGCACAAACAGCTTTGCCTGACAACGTTGTTGATGGTCCTCAGCAGCATCTGCACGGTTTGCCTGTTCCTCCATGTGGAAGATTTTTAGTGCACTGATAGACAGCCGATCAATAATGCTGCCCGGGGTTTCACTGTTGATGCGCGCATCGGGAGATGGTCTGGCAACTGTCTGTAGATGGCTCAATAGGTACTTGTCCAACTGTTCAATCAAATCGTTCCGTTGCTGATTGAGCTTGTCGATGTTTCGTTTCACTTGGGCGATGATAAGGTCTGTTGCGTCAGGATCTCTGGCAAGGTCTTCTTCGTGCCAAAGCGAGAAATTGGCCCAGTGCTGACTGTCCAGCGAGCTCTCGAAGTCTCTGCTTTCTGAGACTTTGTAAGGGGCCCGATGCCAAAGGTCCACAAGGTCAAGTTGCCGTGTAAGAAATTCAGGAACGGGGGGGATCATGATGAACACGTGACATGGATTTGAGTCGAGTTTCTGGTGATTCAATCTGTACGATCCGGGCTCCAACTTTTTCTTCGACAACGACCGTTTGCGCTCTAGCAATCTGACGGTCATTAACCCAAACTTCGAGCGGTTCTTTCGGTTTGGAGTCTAGTTCGATGACGGAGCCTTGTCCCAAGCGCAGCACTTCACTGATATTCATCCTGCATTCTCCCAAGATCAGTCTAGTCTCCAGTGGGAGCTCCAGTAACTGCTCGGTCTGAGGATGTCTGGTAGCCGAAGGTTTCCCAAGCTTTTGTGTAGAATCGAATTGAGTTGCCATGAAGCTACTTCAGTTGGCCATGATCGAGTAACCACAATCCACATAGATCAGTTGCCCTGTGATCCCACTGGCAGCATCACTTAGCAAAAACGCAGCAGTGTTTGCTACTTCGGCTTGGGTGGCGGTTCGCTTCATGGCAGAGTGTTCCCCAGCAACTCGGATCATCTCAGAGATGTCCTTGATGCCTGCTGATGATAGAGTGCGAATCGCACCAGGAGAGAGAGAGTTGATTCGTATGTTTTCGGGGCCTAACTCCCTTGCGAGATAACGCGTACAGGATTCAAGAGCTGCCTTGGCTGGCCCCATCACGTTGTAGTTGGGAACTGCCAAGGTGGAACCAATGAAACTCATACTGACAATACTGCCTCCACCACGCTTACGCATCATTGGAATGAGTCCCTTCGCAAGAGGAAGCAAGGAGTAAGCGCTGATTTCTATGGCTTTGTTGAATCCATCCCGCAAGGTTTCAGAGAAGGGCTTACTGAGATCTTGGGTATCTGCATAGGCGAGGCTGTGTACCAAAAAATCCAACTCCCCCCATTGCTCATCCACCTGCCTAATTAGCGCTTCAATCGACTCGTCAGAGGCCACATCACACTCTGCTATCAGCGTAGCGTTGGTCTGCTCTCCCAGTTTGCGGACATTGGCTTCAAAACGGCCTTTGGGGTCGCGCAGAAATGTCAGCCCTAATTCAGCACCCTGTTGGTGCAGTCGTTCTACGACGGCCCAAGCGATACTACGTTGGTTGCCTACACCGAGTATCAAACCTCTTTTTCCAGAAAAATCAATCATCTGTTTTCATCCATTCCAAGGGAACTTTTAGATTTGCTAGATGAGCCAGGTGCCCAGCAGCAAATATTTTCAAACGCTAAAGCTCTCGTGGGAAAAATCAAGGAGTTTCAGGTGAATGAAAATGTCCAATAACTTCTCCGAGGCGAACCGTTTGGTTTAGCTCAATTGAATTCAACTCGACTTGTTCTTTTCGGAAAAGCAAAATCACAGTTGATCCAAGCTCAAAGCGCCCAATTTCTTCGCCAGATTTCAATGAATACGGTATTGGTAGAGATTCCTTGAGAATTTTAGCACCTGATCGGTTGGAGTAGGCTGTGTGATATACAGTACGGATCCTTCCGACCACAGTAGCACCTACCTTGACCAGTGCGCACTCTCCATGTTCAGTATCAATGTACGAAATCCAACGTTCATTCCGGGCAAATAGCCTCGGTACAAAAGCCAATCCTAGTGGGCTGACAGTCCATAACTCTCCTGGTATGTATACGAATCGGCTGACAGATCCCGTGACCATGCTATGAATACGGTGATAGTTGTAGGGCGCAAGGTAGATTGTCAGATAGATTCCTCCCTCGTATTCATGGGCAACAAAGGAATCTTGAAGCAGGTCAGTCAGTAGATACTCTTTGCCCTTTGCTTGTAAAAGTGTTTCCTGAGTGATTTTTCCAAAGACCCCAATTGTTCCATCAACCGGACAGATCAGGCAATTTTTTTCTGATGAGATTGGTCGTGCTTCCGGCTTGAGAGGTCGTGTGAAGAACTCGTTAAAAGTCTGGAAGTTTTCTAACTTCTGAGGACATTCGCTGAGATCGACATTGAAGTAACGAACGAAGGAGCGAACCAGGATTTGGTGCAGTAGGTAGGAGGGCCAGCGTTGGTCGGCAATCCAGCCACAGATTCGGCTAAAGTGTTTTTTGGGAAGCAGCACCAGGCTAAGGAAGCGTAAGCGCTGCCACCAATTCGATTCCATATCTTTTTAGTTCAGGGAGATCTCGACTTTCGGGAGTTGGGGCTTGCCTAACATCTCCATGATGCGGCCTCCCTCAATGGTTTCTTCTTCTAGAAGAGTATGGGCAATCTCGTGCAATGTATCGAGGTTGTCTCTCAGTAGCTGGCAGGCCTGTTCATAATGAGACTTCACAATGTCTCTCATTTCTGTATCGATTTGCTCAGCTGTGTCTTCGCTGTACTCCCTCTCTTTACCCAAGGCTTGGCCCATCACGCTTTGCTGATCATCACTTCCTAGCACGATAGGTCCTAATTTGTTGTTCATGCCCCACCGACAGATCATATTACGAACGGTCTCGGTAGCTTGCTGAATATCGTTGCTGGCTCCTGTCGTCAATTGATCAAAAATCACTTCTTCAGCTGCGCGTCCACCCATCGCGATCGTGATACGGTTGCCCAGATATTCGACGTCGTAGGAACGATTATCGTTTTCTGGGAGGTAGGCTGTAACTCCCAAAGCCCGTCCACGAGGAATGATTGTTACCTTGTGGATCGGATCTGCATTAGGCAAGAGGGCGGATACCAAGGCATGTCCTGCTTCGTGATAGGCTGTGGTTTTGCGCTCATCTTCCGACATGACCATACTCTTTCGCTCAGGACCCATCATTACCTTGTCTCGGGCCCACTCCAATTCAGCCAAGGTAATCTCTTTCCGGTTGGAGCGTGCAGCGAAGAGAGCTGCTTCGTTAATCAGATTCCGCAGATCAGCGCCGGAGAACCCTGGTGTGCCTCGGGCAATAATGCGGAGTTCCACATTGGATGCCATCCGGACTTTTGCTGCATGTACCCCAAGGATTGCTTCCCGACCACGAACGTCTGGTAGAGATACATAGACCTGTCTGTCGAATCGTCCTGGTCGCATTAGGGCAGGATCTAAGACATCTGACCGGTTGGTAGATGCGATTACGATGATTCCTTCAGTCGCATCAAACCCATCCATCTCAACAAGTAGCTGGTTCAGGGTTTGTTCCCGCTCATCATTACCACTTCCCATCCCGGCGCCACGACTGCGCCCGACAGCATCAATCTCATCGATGAAGAGGATACAGGGAGCATTACGGCGACCTTCTTCAAACAAGTCACGTACCCTGCTTGCGCCGACGCCGACAAACATTTCCACAAAGTCTGATCCACTGATGCTGTAAAACGGTACTCCTGCTTCACCTGCTACGGCTTTTGCTAGCAGGGTTTTGCCGGTACCTGGAGGTCCTGACATCAGTACCCCTTTAGGTATCCGTCCACCTAACTGTCTGAACTTGGCAGGATCTTTGAGGAAGTCAATGGTCTCTTTCAATTCTTCCTTTGCTTCATCAGCTCCTGCAACGTCTTCAAAGGTCACCTGGTGTTGATCTGGCTCGATTCGCTGTGCTCGACTGCGTCCTAGAGAGAACAGCTTCCCAGCCCCCCCTTGCATTCGACGCATCAGAAAGATCCAGATCGCAAAGATTAGGATGAAAGGTCCCCAGTGAATGAGTACGTTGAGATACCAAGGAGTTTCCGGCTCTGGCAGGTAGTTCAGTTGAACATCTTTCTCGCGCAGCAACTCGGTTAAGCCAACATCGTTGGGGGGTACAAAGGTGCGGTAGGCCATGCCATCGTTGGTGAAGCCTTCCACCACGGTGTCTCCAATAAATTGGGCACTAGCGATATCACCCATGTTGGCCCGAGCAATGAAATCCGAATAGATCATCTCGTTCATGTTCTGCTCGCGTCGTGAATCACCGCCGAAGGTGTTCACCATGAAAATCGCTAGGATCAGGATACTGAGAATGATCAGAATGTTTTCGTTCTTCCAGTTCATAGAGAAGGCACCTGAATCAAAGAGTTAAGAATGTTAATTTATATATAGATTTTAGGCTCAAATTAGATAGGAACGCAAGGATTTCTGGGAATTTCAATTAGAAATTAAGAGAAAAATTTATCAGGAAGAGAGAATTTGGGAAACCTATGTCAGGCCAGTCAGTTCCTTTAAGTGACTCAGATGGAAAGTTGCAATCTGTGAAAGTTGTGAGGATATACTCAAATTTAGGAGGTGAATAGTTTGAAGCATAGTAAAATGAAATTAAAATGAGTCAAATGCAGAAAAATAGAGTTATCGAAATTTTGGTCTACTATACCTTATCACTAAAATGATTCCAAACTTATTGCTTAGAGTTGGCTGTTTCCCCATGAAACAAATCAAGAATTTTTTTAAAAAGTGATCACTGGTGAGTTCTGGAAGGTTCATTGTTGGTCATACTCTGCGATGATACTGACTCATTACCTTGAATGTCGGATGACTCACGATAGTACAAGGTGATGACATTGACATCAAGGTAAGTGCCCTTGTAGCGTCCCAGGCGATCACTAGCGTTGTTCAAGCGTACCACGACGGGTCTCTGATGCTGTGATTCATCAGTTTTCAACTGATTAGAATCATTATGACTGGGATACTCCATACAAGAAACAGCTAGGTGCCCGATAGTGGCAAGCAATACTGCCAACAAGAACTTAG
>JACLAC010013703.1_pt1 | contig 20870 bp, 16 predicted proteins | sample 8027881 | NCBI WGS metagenome assembly JACLAC01 (sample SAMN15725517, study PRJNA655200) | protist metagenome | isolation source: fluorescence activated cell sorting (FACS) single amplified genomes of... | place: Spain: Blaines Bay Microbial Observatory, Mediterranean Sea | collected 2016-01-19 | reverse complement strand
AGGCGGCACCGAAGAGCTCGCTGCGCCCGCCGACATTCCGGGTGTACCAGTCGTCACGTGGTACCCAGAAAATGCCGGCCCGCATCCGGACAAACACATTCTCATGATGATCGATCCGGATGAGCCAGAGCCGCATCCTTCTGGAGATCTTTCGCAGTCGGGCCACGCCGGCCCGCTGCTCCTGTGGCTGATGGTCAATTGCGAGGACACCGTAAAGTCGTGCACCGAGATGATCAAATACCTGGAACCGATGCCTGGAAGTGGCCGGCACCGCTACATATTCGTGCTCCTGAAGCAAATCCGCCCGCCGGCGATGAGCTTGGTCGAAGAGTACTTTGTGATGCAAAACCGCGAGCGTTGGCGGCTCAAGGATTTTATGGAGGCGGCAAAGGAGTATGTGGAGCCGGTGGCGGTCAATTTCTTTTATGCGTCGAAGGATGGTGCGTCGTCCGCCACCGAGGTCTATCACCCGGAGGAGGATGATACTCCAAAGATGAAGCCGCCCGAGGTGGAGGCGCCAGCGCCGGCGCCGAGCGCGACGCCATTGGGACCTGCGTGGAATGTCAAAGTCAAGGTGCATGGCCCGGGTGACGAGCACGACGAGCTGTAAAAGGGCGTGGCGGTGTAGTGTAGGAAATTTCGACTCTTCGATGATTTCGAGCGATTTCGTCAAAGGTGCTCGCGGCGACGCCAACTTTGAGCCGACCGCGTGTCGTCGCCGCCGACGAGCGCGCGCGCTTATAAGATGCTGCGCAATAAAAGCGTCCGCGACCTCCATTGGGTCATGTCGGCGCCGCACCTCTTAACGTCCTCCGCCGGCGTGCCAATTCTAGCCGACGAGTGGTGCAAATCTCTCTGTGAGCGTGCAATGCCCTGGCTGCAATCTCTCGACGAGAATCCGGCGCCGCTGCACGATTGGCTACGCTCGCAGCGGAATGTGCGGCGGCTCGGCTTTTATTTTGCGGCGCTGCTCGAATATTGGATTCGATTTTGTCCTTTTCTCGGCAATCCCACCGTGCTGGCTGGGCAGCAGGTGCATGCCGGCATCGACGGGCAATGCGCCGGCCAGCTCAAGCTCGTGTTCGAGCGAGACGAAACGGAGCTCGTGCATTGGGAATCGCACGTCAAGTTCTTTGCCTTCTGCCCAAATGAGGACGGTGGCGATGAGGAGGCCGAAGGAGAGGCAGAGGCGGAGGACGATGTCGTCAGCGCCACCGCATCCGAGGCCTCCGCGTCTACCACCTCTGTAGACGCCACCGCGACGACCACCAGCACCTCCGCGGCCGAGCAGCCGGCATGGGTCCCGCCGCCGCGGGAGCTTTGCGCGCGCTGGCAACGCAAGGATCGGCTGCAGGCGTGGGACAAGCTGCAAGCGTGGCCGGACGATGCGGGCCTCGCGACCTATGTTGGGCCGTTCCTTGGCGAGAATTTACTGCACCGTGTCGTCGAGCTGCGGCGTAAGCTTTCGCTATCCGACGCTCCGGCTGTGCGCTCCTTTCTCAGCGCGCACTTTCCACAGGCGTCCGAACCTCGAACGGTAAAGGCGGAGAGCGTGATCCGCGGCTATCTCTTCTACCCGCTCGGTGCGGATGGCGATGGCGGATGCGGCGCCATCAGTGCAAACCATTCACGCGGCTGGTGGACGCGCTCATTGGAAGGCCTCCTCTCGAGCACGGAGCCCGCTTCCATGTGGGCGCTGCCTGGCAATGGTGCAGGCGTGCGTGAGGACGCGGTCGGTGCTTTGGGCGGTAAGCTACATTGGCTGTCGCCAGCGATTGCCTTCGAGAGCAGAGGCCGATTGCGTATAGGCGGTATCCCGTCGCTCGGTGTGGAGGACAGTGAGGTGCTCACCGCAGACGAGCTGAGGGAGGCACTTCTTGTGCAGTCGGACACGGCGAAGCTTCTGCTGCAATTGTTGCCTTCAAGCGATGCCGACGCGGATGGTGGTGGGCGTGTGTGGGTGGAGGCCTCCAGGGGCTTCCTCATGCCGACGGGATGGGATCCCACACCATTACGCCGCGCACAGCCTCTGGGTCTCCGCAGCGGCATGCGGCAGAAGCAGAGTAAAAGAGGTGGTGTTGTGGAGACGTCGGATTATAGAGAGGCGGAGGGATCGTTTGCTGTCGCGCCGGGCATGCTTGCGGTGCGGTGCGGGTCGGAAGGAGGGTACGGCCCGCTCAAGGAAGATGGTGATGATGATGATGAGGAGGAGGTGGATGTTGTGGCGTGCACGAAGGAGCCGAGCTTTGGAGACGATGCGCTGGCGGAGGCGGCCGTGGCGGACGTGAGCGCCAGCTGGAAGAAGCTCGCAGTACCATTGCATGATCGATTGAGCGAGTTGAGCTTGGCCACCCTCGCCGCGTGCAAAGCGTGCGACGCGAAGGAGCATGATGATCTAGGTGAGGAGCTGGTCGCCCGATTTGGAGCGGCTGTGAAGAGTCTATTTGCGTCGACGGACATGCCGCCCAGTAATGCTGGCAACAGCAATGGTAAGGGCGGCGGCAAGGGGAGTAAAGGCGGTACCTCACGAGGCGGTGCGGCCAACTCTCGTTTTGCGCTTGCTAAGATGATCTTGGCGCGGAGCATTGCGCACTCATCGCGTGTATGTGGCGCCGTGAGCCTTCTACGGCTTGTGTTATTGAGCAGTGAGCAGCAGAGGCTGCTTGGTTCGCTGTTAATGGCGGGATTGGCCAGCTCCGGAACGCTGCAAAAGCTTGACGACGATGACGGAGAGGCCCTGACGGAGGATCAGGTCAAGGCCGTCAAAGCGGTGGCGCAGCTGACTGATGTCTTCAAGTCGATGCTGGCAGGGCATCGGTTGCCGCGTCTGCGAAGTATATTTGGCGATAAGCTGCCTGGTTGGTCTGCCTACGAGTTTAATAATGCGCTAATCATGGAGGCGATCACTCTATTTGAGGTCAGATGCGATGAGGAGCAGCAGCAGCAGCAGTCCACCAGCAGCAGCAGCGGAGGAGGCGAATGCAGCGTGTCGATTGCGGAGCTTCCGGAGGGTGCTGTTGTAACGTGGCCGCCGACACTGCCCTTATCGGCGATAACGGAGTATGTGCAGTCCCTCATGAAGGCAGCTGAGGAGGACGAGGAGGAAGGGACGGATGCATTGGGAGCCGCCGCGCGCAATGCCTCACAATTCCTGCGGCAGTTGAAGGTGCTGCACCTCGAGCTGTTGGATAATGAGATGATGTTACGGCGGTTGGTCGATACGAATCAGTGGGTGCATGCGGAGCAGCTTGCGACGGGAGTGTGGGAGGAGGCGAAGGAGGCAAGGAGTAAGGAAGAGGTGGTGGAGGAGGAGGCCGCTGCGTCAGATGACAAGGAGTGTTATATGGAGCTGCAAAAGGCGGCGAAAGCGGCGACGGTCGCCACCGTCACTCACGACGAGTCAACAAGCAACGAGTCAGTTGCGAAGGTCGCCGCGGCACTTGGCGGTTATCTTAAGCCGGCTGAGGAGCCTGCTGCTCGGTATATTAAGCGTTCGGAGCGTTTACCGATTGAAGGCAAGTATGATGTGAGGGCTTACATGTCGAGCGGTGGACCGCCAACACCACCACCACCACCACCTACAACAGCGTTTGATGGCCACTTGCATAAGTATGATGTGAAGGCGTATATTGAGAGCGGGCCGCCGCCAACACCGCCAACGCCAAATCAGCGTGGTTTGAGCTTTGATGAAGCGCCGAGCTGGATGATGCGAGGGACGCCGACGTCGCTTCCCAATAGCCTTCGCGAGGATGTGCTCTCGAACGGTGGTGGTGGTGGTCTTAATGGAAGCGGCCAAGTCCACGCCGAAGACCAGAAACTACTCCGTCTCTTGCTAAATCTCGCACATCAGCGTTCAAACAAGAAGCTCGTTGCAAAGCTCAATCGTATAGTCGTTACAGAGGACGGTGAGAATGGAGGCGCGGGCGGCGCACGAGCGTCGCGTGCCTCACAGCTCGCGCGTCTTGTTCAACATAACGAGATCGTATTGGCGGTCACCTTCGCGGGGACGGAGCGTTCCCTTCAGATACACCTCGTCAAGTTGCTACTGAGCGCGAACCAATACGAGACCGCTTCGGAGGTGGTGCGCGCACGCCATTTGCCGCCTTCGCTACTGAATGGCACACCAACACGACATAAGGAGGCGGACGAGAAGGTGCAAATCTCGGATGGAGGCGTTGAAGAGCACACGAACGGCGGATGCATTGCCGCCGTTCCGCGTCTCTCCGCGTATGCCTTACCGGCGGACGCTCTCGTCGAGTGCTTTGATGTGGCGGTGAAGGAGGAGGCGATGGCGGCCGAGGCGGCGCTTGCTCGAATGCTTTCTACCGTCACTGCTCGTGGTGATGCATTGCCTGCGATCGGTTTGGATGCCGAGTGGGTCGCCGGGAATAAGGTCGCTCTGGTCCAGTTGGCTGTGAAGGGTCATTGCGTCCTATTGCGGCTCCACCGGCTGGAGGAGGGCGCCAGCCTCCCACCCTCATTGCTCGTACTCCTCGAGGAGAGGTCGATCCTAAAGCTTGGTGTCGGCATACAGCAGGACCTCAAGCTGCTCTACACACAGTACGGCCTTCCCTCACACGGCGTGCTCGATCTGCAGGCATTAGCCTCCCGCGATGGCTACACTGGCTGCGGTTTGCAGAGGCTCACGGCTGAGGTGCTGGCTAAACACCTCGACAAGAACCCTCGATTGCGATGCGGTAACTGGGAGGCGGTGGAGTTGAGCGAGGCGCAGATTCTGTATGCGGCGATGGATGCGTATGTTGCTCTTGACATCTTCTCGCGGCTTTACGACGGCTACCTTGTGCGAATGGGAGGTGGTGGTGGTGCGGCGCTCGAACCGCTCTCGTGGTGTGCGGCGTTGGTGGACGCTGATCAAAGCTCAAAGCGCGACAAGAGCAAGAAGGGTATCAAGCAGCAGCAACAGCCGGCGGCACCCGTGGTGGACGCTGCGGCCGCTACCGAAGACGATGATGCCTCCCGCGACCCTACGCCACCACCTCCATCAGGCCTTGGTGCGGAGGAGCAGCGTCCCAAGAGTTGGATCGACCCGCATCTTCGAGAGACGACAGCAGAGGCGGCCACTGATACCATCCCACCACTCGATTCGACCGACCTCATTACCAGGCTTACGTCCTCTCTTAACGTCGATCCGACGTCCGCATATCTCGTGAGCGCGGCGATAGCGGAGGCGGATGACGACACCCTTCCCGTCAAGTCGCTCGCTCTCTTTGCGACGGGTAACCCGGCGATCGCTATCCTACCAGCGAATAAGAAGCTCGACCCCTTCAAGCTCGCAAGGCATCTGAAGCTCACATTGACAAGCCGCAAGGCGATGAGCAAGCAGGTCCGTCTGGCGACGCCGATTGAATGCGTGCACTCATTTGGGTATCGTCCGGGCACGGTGCCGCCTCTCGGCCACCGTGAGCTCTACACGCCGATCATCCTCGAGAGCGAGTGCGCTTCAAGTCCCCTACCGCTGCTCGGCGGCGGCGGCGACTTTGGCACTCTGTTACGCATAGAGCCGTCGTGCCTCCTCTCACAGGCGCATGTGAGCGTTGCCGACATCTGTGAGGGGAGCAACGACGTGTCAACTGCTGCTGCGGAGGTGACGGAGGCTGCTGCTGTGGAGGTGACGGATGGTCCGCCGATTGTGAGCAGCGTGCCCTCCGCGGGGTCCTCCGCTCTCGGCTCGACCGCCATTATGAACCGGGCCGCGGCCGCTTCTGCACAGCAACAGGATGGTAGCAGCGATACGCTGTTTGAGGCGCCGACCCTGCGCGAATCGCTCATCATCAGCGAACCGCGCTTTTTAGTCGACGCGATGATGGGCCGTTTGCTCCGCTGGCTGCGCGTATTGGGCGTCGATACTCTATTGAGGGAGGAGGGCGAGAGCATTAGCGACGTCTTTGCGCGTACGCAGCGTGAGAAGCGCATACTATTGACGCGCGATCGGAAGCTCGCGGAAAGAAGGGATGTGGGCGCGTCGGCGGTGTTTGTCGTCGGGTCGGACGAGCCGAGAGAGCAGCTTCGTGAGGTGGTCGCGCACTTTGGGCTGCGGCTGTCGGCCGACGAGTTTATGATGAGATGCTCCGTGTGCAATGGGCGGGGCTATTACAAGATTGATCGAGTGGAGGCGGCGCAACGGGACGATTGCCCGCCAAAGGTTTTGGAGAGCGTCGAGGACTTCTACGTTTGCCGGTCGTGTGGCAAGCTGTACTGGGAGGGGCCCAAGTCGAACAATGCGTTTGATCACTTTGCGAGTGTGTTGGATGGATTCGGAGCGGTGGCGAGCTTGGAGGGGAAGGTGGAGCCGCAGAGTAGGCGGTTGACCTTTCCGGATTGAGCGAGGACGAGGGTCCCCTTGAAACTCGTTTTTGAACAAACAATTGTCTCCTCTTCCATCCTTTCCCACCGGCACACGCTGCGCCAACCCCATCACACGAGACGCTTCAGAACGCGTACCCTTCAACCGTAACCATCCCACACAGGCTCAAAGGCGTGCTCCAAATTCTTTACTCTCGTCAGGCCGCACCAGATGTTGTTGAATTCGTCATCGTAGTCGCCCATGGACTCGGCGATCGCGTGCACGAGGTCGCGAACTGTAAGGTAGGCTCCGTTCGAAGCATGCCACGTTTTTGTGCCTACCATTACGGGCGCACGCGAGGCGGTCGCGTTGGACGCGCTCGGATCATGGCGGTCTCGATGTGCTCGGAACACCGCCAGCGCCCTCGTGTGGTTCCGTGATTTATCCCAACACTTCAAGTTGATGTGCGTGTGGCAATACGCCGGCGTCTCCCACTGCTCGTCAGTCAGAGGCCACTCCTCGTACCTCTTTCCGCTGTTGTCGGGAAGAACAGTCCACTCTGGGTGGCCAGGGAAGAGTTTAAGCTTATCGAAGAATGGGTGAAAGCCACCCGCTCCATGCATTGGCACTGGGCAGCCAACGGAGACCGCCCACTCGCGAAGCGAGGTGGAGCCGAGGAACATTGCGGAGCGCTGCGTAGTCGATCGTACCGGGATCCATTGTCCCACTGCGTAGTCGATCATTGTGAATGGAACAAGAGCGCCATTGCAAGGGGCCACATCGCCGGCAGCCTCGCATTCCCTCACCCAACGCTCCTTGTCCTCCTTGGCCAACTTCAGGTATTTCTCTTTATCCTCGAGTCTGGCGCTTCGATGCGCTTCTCCACGGCGGATAGCTTGCTCGTGGAGAATGTACGAACATGTCGGCTTTTTGGGCGCGGAGGGGCGCGCCGCCTTCTCCCTGTCGCGCGCGACGAGAGCCGCACGCGCGGCGCCAAACGCCTTGCACGATAGTGCCGCCGCAAAGAGGAAGTTAATGTCGACGTGCTCCATAAAGGCCTCGACCAGGTCCGGCGTGGAGAGCACCTCCATGAGGTCATGATGTTCCAGCGGGTCGTTCAAGTGCTTCGACGATGCAGCGAGGCGTGCGGCGAGCTCGGCGGTCTCGGTTCGGGAAGCAGCGATCTTTGCCCGCATAATCTCGGCCTGGCGCTGCTCTTCACGCCGCCGCTCGGCCTCGCGTGCTTCGTAAGCGTCCCTCTCCTCCTTCTCTTTCCTTGCAATTTTCTCCGCCCGCCGCGACCATGCCTCACGCTCCGCCTCCATCTGCTGCTTTTTGTAGGCGATACGGATTGGTGCGGCATCGACGTGCTCGAGCTGAGCGGACCGCGCATTCACGCGGTCGCCCTGGGAGAACAGCCGATACGTCTCTTGCATGTAATCAGCGAGCAACTCGACTTTCCAGCGGTTTCCATCGAAGTTTAGCAGCTTGACATGCGCTCCCTCGATGGTGTGCTGATGCAGGGCGCCGATTTCGCCGGGCGCGGCGTGGAAGGGAGGCAGGTCGGGCTCCATTGGTGCGTTCTCTTGCTGCTGCTGCAGCTATTTATTCTCGGCGACGACCAAAGTTGTGAGCGCCGGCTTCGGGCACCAACAGGGTCTGCAGCGAGCGGCTCGACAGCTCAGACCCCGGTGCTCTGGTACCTATGTAACCGTGCTCGGGGACCGGAGCACGGTGCTCGGTGACCGAGCAGCGTACCCGAGCAGCAAACGGTGCTCCGCTACCGGGCCCTTGCTCCGGTACCGGAGCACGGTACCCGAGCACCGTGCTCTGGTACCGGAGCACGGTGCTCCGGTACCTGAGCACGGTGCTCTGGTACCTAAGTACCTTGCTCTGGTATCGGAGCATCCCGAGCACCGTGCTCGGCTACCGAGCACCGTGCTCTGGTACCAGAGCACCGTGCTCTGGTACCAGAGCACGGTGCTCCGGTACCGCTGCTCTGCGAGAGCACCGTTTGCTCCTCGGGTACCGTGCTCCGGTACTCTCACCTTATCGACCTTTATTCAAAACACCCCCATTGCCCCCGGCCGCCACTCGCTCGTCCGGCGCGCGGCGTGACGGCCGTTCCAACGCGTGAATCTCGGCCGGGGGCAATGGGGGTGTTTTGAATAAAGGTCGAAAGACGGTGCTCTGGGACGCTGCTCGTCCACGAGCACGGATTTACTTATAGGAAATTCGCTGCTCGGGTACGCTGCTCGGTCACCGAGCACCGTGCTCTGGGTCCCCGAGCAGCGTTACATAGGTACCAGAGCACCGGGGTCTGAGCTGTCGAGCGGCCGCATTTAGCCTGGAGTGCCTCCAGCCTACGCCTTTCCTCGCTGAAATCGGGGTAATGCCGAGCCCATCCGGCTCCTCGTCTCTGTCTAGTGCCGCAGATGCGCCTCGCCGAGAGCTCCAAAACGATATGCGCGAGTCGTGGCCGGCAACTTCCACCACGTCGTCCTCGCCGCCAGATCTCGGCGACTGGCCTGCCGCTTCCTCGTGGGCCGCAATTGGCGATGGGAATCTATGGCTCGCCGCGCAAAACTTCCGCTCGCTGTCAGCTCCTGACGCGCCGCAAGCACCAGCTCTCCGCACGACGGCGCCGCCGTCTCAGAAGTCGCCGCTGCCAATGCCGCGCAAGCTCTGCGTCTTCGACCTCGACAACACGCTGATCACGACGCTCGTGGAGAATCCGCGCAAGCTGGCGCGGCACGCGGTCAAGCACCACCACAGCCTCCACATCGACCACGTCTCGCTCGTATCCGGCGGCACCGCCCAGGGCCTCGTCGTCGCGCGGCCGGGCGCGATCGAGCTGCTGAAATCCCTCCACGCGACGTGCGACGTCGCGCTCTTCACCGCGTCCTCCGAGTCGTCCGCCGGCCCGAAGGTAGCGTGGCTCGAGCGCCTCTGCGGCCGCGCCTTTTCGCACAAGCTCTTCCGCAGCTCGACAATCGCGTGCAACTCGACCGCCGTCAAGGACCTCTCCATCTTCCTACAGCCGGCCTTTCCCTTCCGTACGCTCGCCGACATAATCCTCGTCGAGGACTGCGTCTTTGCCGGCGCACGCCAGCCCGAAAACGTCTGCCCCATCACCCACTGGATGGGCGACCCGACCGACGACGCGCTCACGCACCTCAAGGACTTCCTCGTGCCCATCCTACAGCCCTCGGCGCCCGACGTCCGCCCCGCCCTCCGCGTCGCCTTCCGCTTAGCGCAGCGCATGGCGCGCGTCTCCACGTCGCACGGAGGATGCGCGGCGCTCCTCGCGAGCCAGCTCTCGGAGACGCCCTACCCGTACTCTCCTCTGCTCGGTGGCGGGCCGCCCTCCGAGCCCGCCCCGGGATGCCCAGAAGGCTGCACGTGCCGCTTTCCGCTCGAGCACTCGATCCTCGTCAAGGTGCATGCGCGCCTCGAGCGCGAGAGGGCGATGCGCTGCTCGCCGACCACGCCAAACACGAGCCCGTCGCTCAGCAAGCGGCCGCGCTCGGAGACGTCGGAGGACACCAAGGGTACTACTGCTGCTGTGGACGAGGAGAAGGAGAATGATGTGGCGCGGCTCGATGCTATGGCGCCGCTTGTGGTCGACTGATAGGCGAGGGCTGAGTACTGTGTACAGGGGGCGGAGGTGGTGTGCTTTTTTTCTCTGTCTGTAATACATCATACAGTTGTGACACGCATCAATAATTGTGCACATGACGGCACGTTCGTGGTAGCTGGTCCCCTGACTCATTCCCTGCTCTCCCTCTCAATCGGCCATGCTGCCCTCGGCATCGCTATCCGCGCCAATAGACGCAGCAGACGAGCCCGCGACAGAGACAGGCGGCGGCTGGCTGCCACTCTTCTTCGAGCGCCCAAACATCGAACCGACGCCATTCCCGCTCGTCACGAACATCCGGCGTAGCGAGGCACGCAGCGACTTCATGCGGGCCGGCTGCGAGACCAATCGCGAATCGCTCACACCACGCGAGAGCGATCGCACCTTGTCGCTGAAATGGTCCGGGCGGGGCTTGCCCGAGTTCTCAGAGATTGCATCAGGGTTCGCGCCGTGTTTGGTTGAAGCGCCGTCGTCCGTAGTAGACTTGTTGAACGAGTCCTTGGAGGAGGTGACCGAGCTACGCGAGCCAAAGCGACGGAGGACGCCAAAGCCAGGGACGGGCGCTGACTTGGAGCGGCGGTTGTCCGCGGAGAGCGATCCTCTCGGCGGAGATGGGCCGGCTGTTGATTTGGCGCTGCTGGCACTGACGGCGCCTGTGCTGGCGGCACTTGTGCTGAGTGGCGGTGGCGGCGGCGCGGAGGACAGACCGCCTACTGCCGTCATTGACGCGAGGTTGCGCAAAGGCGGTGCCGCGGCAATGGAGGAGGAGGAGGAGGACTGGTGCTGTATAGCGAGGGTCTTCGCTTGGGCGATGGCGGCATGCGTAACTTGTAACTGTGCCTCAAGCTCCGAGATCTGGCTCGTTGTCAGCTCCGACAGAACGGCCGCGTTTGGATGTATCGCCGCTTGCAGTAGGACCGACACCTGCTCGTGCGCGGCCAACAAGCGTGACGCGAGCTGCACGCGCGTCGTCGGCGGTGAGGAGGCGGGTAGGTACGCCGCGAGGGAGGCCTCGCTCACATCACTCTCGCTCCGTACGGCGAATGTCGATTGCAGCGGCTCCATGTTTGTAGGGGATGGTAGGGAGGAGGTGTAAGACACATCCGAGCCAATAGAACTGTTGCTGAGACCAACCGCAACTGGCGAGGGCAGAGCGGCGGCAGCGGCGGCGGCGGCAGCGGCGGCGGCCGCCGCGGAGCGATGCCGCGGCACGCCGCCCGGCGGCACATCGGCTGCGGATGGCTGCTGCCCATTGTTTGCATTCAGATGGGCATAGTGCGTGACCGCGCGACGCTGGCGCTTTGGTGCGCTGCCCGGTTGGGCGCTCGCGCTCGTCTTGCGTCCCGAGTGCAGCTCGGACGCGGGTACGAGCGTGCCCTTTGCGATCGAGAGCCTGCAGACGCCTCCTTCGATCCAACCGTCGGGCATCTCCTCCCACGGCAGATGGGGAGGCGGCATGTCGCGGTAGACGACCAGCCACGGGCCATCGCACGTAATTGTGTTATTCGCGAGCCGCACGTCGCCGCCGCCAATCGAATCGGCCGCGCGCTTCCAGAAGCCGGCGCGGAGCGAGTTCGCGTAGAGTGCCTGCATCTCCGGCTTTAACGCGCGCACGCGCGACGCGTCGATGGAGATGCCCGCGCGGCAGTTTTCGCAGAATTTGTTCTGTGGACGCACGCAAGTTTATTCAGTGAGTTGATTGGCGCGAGAATTGAATGCGGCAGTGTTGCGGACCTTAAAATGCGCCTTGCCGCTCGAGAAGCCGGGCGTGCAGCCGAGCGAGCGCGTGTCATTCTTTAACATTGCACCCCAGCACTGCGGCCCGCAATCCGCGCTGTCCTCGGGCGTCGGCAGGCCAGCGTCGACCTCCAACTCCATCGCATCCGGCCCGAGAGCAAAACCATCGATTAAATCGCCCAAATCGAACTCCTGGTTGTCGTTTATTTGGGCCATCGCGCGCGTTGGTTGGCGAATGATGGGTCGCGCTACTCGACGCGTATGTTTTAGTGTTCAACACGACGCGCTCGGAGAGAGGATTTGCGCGTTCGCCCATGCCAACGGGTGGAGCCCAAAACGCAACGCCAGAAAATAGCATGCACTGCCCTCACGATCGCAGTTCACAAGCAGTGCATTCACATTGAGGTCCACAAGCCACACAACGACACATATGCTATTATCAATCGCCATCAATCCTTGCGCAACGCCAGCCGGAGCGCGGAATATTTGAGAAAAACCTTCGCAAGCTCGTCGCGATCGAGCATGCCGTCCGAATCCATGTCGATCTGATCAAAGACGTGCTTGATGCTCTCCGAAGCGAAGCCGAGCTTGGCCATTTGGGTCTCGAGCTCCGTCGAGGTGATCTCGCCATCGCGCGACGTGTCGGCCTCAAAGATGAAATTAGTGGCATCCATCCTGATAGCCTCTGGTATGACGCCATCGTACTCGCTTCCAAGGCCAGGAGCGGTGCGCAGCTCTGGGTAGGTGACGAAGGCAAATCGCAGCGCCTCCTTTGAGATGGTGCCGCCCTCCGCCGACTCTGCAAACCACGATTCGGCATCGTCTTTGCTGTAGCCCGCTTTCACAAGATGAGTGCACATCTCGTCCTTCGAAATCACGCCGTCTCCGTTCTTGTCGAGGCAAGCGAATACAAGGTCCGAGTCCTTTGCAATCGAGGCCCCGTCGCCCGTGAAGGCCTTTTCGACCTTCTCGTGGTCGACCATTTGCGGAGACGCGCGTGTCGGCGTCACCACGCGCGGCGCGAGGTGGAAGGCCGCGATTGTAGGTAGGAACAAGCTAAGGACGCGCAGCATCGGTGAGAATTAAGCGGCCGACACGGTGGGCGCTCGGGCTGATTGAAAATAGATGGCGTGACGTGCAGGCGCCGTGTCGAGCGCGGTCCGGCCTTCGTTCAACATAAAGAGGCCTCGCGCGCTACACACCTCATAGTATACGTAGTACACACAACTCGCAATCGTCACACAGCTCCACAACACACACAAAACGTATACAGTACTCATAAAAACGAGAGCGGCACGCAGCAGACGTGACGCCGCACAGCAAACGGCCTCGTGCCGTTTCACCTCAAAGCGACGAGACGTTGTCATCTCGTCTCTCCTCATCGCTTGAGCCTCGCGCGCACCTTGGCCATGTGTTTGATCATCGTCGGCCGCTTCTCCGGGAACCACTCCCTCGGGCACTGCTCATCGCGCCAGTCCTGATCGGCCGGCGTGATGCCCAAGCGCAGTCGCACGTCAGTCTCGATGTGCTCCGACACATTCATCTGCCGCGCCGAGTGCGTGCAGCCCGAGTAGGTCGCCTCGCAGTCGTTGTTCTCCAACGCGCGGTTGCCCTTCGGGTAATAGCGCAACGACTCGATGAAGGCCTGGCCCGTCAGCCACGAGCTCTCCTTCATCTTGCGGTCATTGTCGGGCGCGCCGTTGGGCGCCATGTAGTCGATGTTGGCGAGCATGTCGGCCTGCGGTCAGCACGAGATGAAGAGACGCGATCGTGTCAGAGTCAGAGGGCAAAGAGGTAGAGAGTTGTTATCATATGAAGACGCGCGTGTGAATAATCGGTGTGGGGGGCGGCGTGCGACGCGCGTGCGTGTGCGTGGTGGGCGTGTGGGTTCGCCCCGGCGTGCGCGCACCCTGCGCAGCTCGATCCGCCGTGTCGGATCGGGGTGATACCGCCCAGTGGGCGACGACGAGCGTGCGGTCGTCATCATCGAACGACTTGTTGTCATCGCAGATCGAGACGAGTAGGCGCCGCGGCCGGAGCGACTGCTTCCCCCGGGCCGTCCCTGCGTCTTTGGCGACATGCCGGCGAGGTCATTGTAGCTGGCGCGCGACGACGAGCCGCCGCGCGTCGTGTGCGAGGAGGAGGCGCCCTGAGAGCGCCGCATCAGTCGTTTCTGGACTGCCCTCCGCTCCTGGTCGTCGAGGGGCGCGAGCGCCTCCTCGTGCTGCTGCTGCTTGGCGGGCGGCATGCCCGCCTCGGGCGACATGGGCGCCTTGCCGGAAGACGCGGAGGCCATCGCGGGCGGCGGCATCGAGGGAGAGAGCGACGCGCTTCAGTCGCTGCGAGAGGCTTTGGCAGAGAATTCGACGCGGCGAAGAATAAAAGTTAAACATGGGCCCAAACTTCGGTTTTGGGCGCCAGCCCCGGCCAAACAAGACCGATCGCTTTCTAGCATGGGGACTAATTGTAAATCATGTAATGAGGTGCTCACCGCGGCGGCCCAAGTTTTGAGGGAGCCAATTTCGTTTTGAGCATCGCGCCGGCCAAGCGCCCTCACTCTCGCCTCTCTCCGGTGCCGCTTCGGCACTCTGAATGAGCAACCCGACCGGGGCTGCGCCCGTCACGATGCAGGACCCATCATCAGCCGACGACGCGCAGAGTAATTATCAACGACGGAACTCGCCGTCGCATCGGGCGGGCGGCACGCCGAAGAAGAGCAACGTGCCCTCTTCTTCGGTATCGCCCGCGCGGCGCGGCCAGATCAAGTCGGCCGGCTACGGCCAGTCCGGCGCAAACCAGCGCGCCGGCGGCGCGCGCGCCGGCTCGCCCGCCCGCCGACCCTACAATAGCAGCGGATACGGAAGCCAACAAAGTCCACCTCGCGCGCCCTCCTCGCAGGCGCAGACGCATCTCGGCTCGCAGCGCGGCGGCACGCGCGCGGCCGGCTCATCGCAGCAGCAGCCGGACGACGGCGACGCGCCCGAGGAAGGCTACAACCCGGGCAAGTCGATCGCGGCCGCGTTGGGTTGGGGCTCGCACGGCATGCGCGCGCCACCGCACGCGGCGGTTCAGGCGTCAAACCGGTCGTACGGCTCGTCGGTCGGCTCGTCGTACCGCTCGCCATACCGCGAAGGCGCCAAGGGCGTCCGATCGACGACCATCGGAGGCGGCGGCGCCGAGGGCGGCCTCAACATGCGCCACTCCCGCAGCCAGTCGCCGGCGGACCCTGGCGACCGCTCGGCGCCGCCCTCACGCCGGGGGCCGCCACAATCGCCGCCGACAGAACGCTCGACCGCGCGCCGGCGGCGCCCCGGCGAGGTGGCGCCGGGCGATTTGATGCCCGGCTCTCCCGGCTCACCGGATCAGAGCGCTGCGGCAGATGGTACAATGAAGCCGCCTCCTCCACCTGGCACCAAGACGGACGGCCAGGTCCGTTTTGCGGACGGATCTCTGTATACCGGCGAGCTGATGGATGGTGTGCAGCACGGCAAGGGCACGTATAGATCGGCCGTCGGCACGTACTATGAGGGCTTATGGCAGCAGGGCAAGCGCAATGGCCAAGGTATCGAGAAGTACCCGATAGGGAATGTGTATGACGGCAATTGGCTCGACGACCAGAAGCACGGGTATGGAGTGGTAAGCGCGCACGCCTTCCGCCCCCTCTTTTATTCTCTCTCCGTTGCTTACGCGACGTGTGCCCTTCCTCTCTGCAGTACAAGTTTGCCAACGGCGACGTCTACGAGGGCGACTACGCCAAGGGGCGCAAGGAGGGCCGCGGCACATACAAGTCGATCGTCGGCGCCGTCTACAAGGGTGAGTACAAGGCCGATCGAAGGGAGGGCCAAGGCTGCGAGTGGTATGCCAACGGCAACGAGTACGAGGGAGGGTTTGACGCGGGGAAGCGCTCGGGCCACGGTACCATGCTCTATGCGGGAGGTGACGTGTATATTGGCCAGTGGCGGCGCGATATGAAGCACGGGAGAGGCACGTTGCGGTTTGCGGCGGGCGGAGTCTATCAGGGCGCTTTCCGCGTCGGCGCGATGGAGGGGCAGGGCGTCTACTGCTTTGCCGACGGCGCGCGGTATGAGGGGCAGTACAAGGGCGGCAAGAAGGAGGGGCGCGGCGTCTATCAGTTTGCCGACGGCTCAACCTATGAGGGAGAGTACCGCAATGGCCGCATGGATGGCTTTGGCGCATATCAGTACAGCGACGGCAAGACGGAGGTCGGACGTTATGACTGCGGCATCGATGTGGGCGCGGCCGTCCGATGGTCGGCCGATAGGCGGCAGGCGTGGCGGCTATGGGACGGCCAGCTGATCGAGGAGATCTCGTTGGACATGGCCGATCGCATCGCGCGCGCGATTGGCCATGCCTCGGCCGTCGAGCGGCGGATGGAGGCGATGGAGCAGTACGCCTCGCGCGATGGGCCGTCGGCCGCCGGCGGCTCGTCGCACCGCTCGCAGCGTTCGGTCGCCTCGCGCGCGTCGGCCGCGTCGCGCAAGAGCGGCAAGCGCTCGGACCCGCTGCTGGACGGCACGGCGATGGCGGTCGTCGGCGCGGGCTTTGCCGATCGCGGGCCGCTCAACGAGATGCAGGCGATGGTGCAGAATGGTGTGCAGCAGATGGTATGATGAGATACGGTAAAATATGGAGTTGGCGAGATGAGGGGATGGCGTGTGATCGTTGTGGGTGCGTCGTACGATGTGTGTTCTGTGCGCTATTGATGTGAGTGTTTGTTTGTGCGTACCGAGAGTGATATGGGGAGCGGCTGCTTTGAACAGTGTGCAGCGTGTCGTGTGGTGTCGAGAGCTGTGTCGTCGTGTCGACTTTACGTCCTAAAAAGCTCACGGGACCGACCAACTCCCACGCCGATCACAGCGGCCGCATGAAGGTCCTGCAAACAGTGTTGACGTCGCACATAATATGCGAAGTCGTCGCCGTCTCCTTCACCCCCGCACCCATCCTATACGTCTGGGTACCGGGCGCCCATCGGCTGCCAAACACCCACTTTTGCAGCACGAGCTTTGGCACCTCTCCAGCTGAGGGCGCCTCGCCAATGTGCGCCGCAAGAGGGTCGCAATAACCCGTTGTCCGTGTCAGCGTCTCGAAGAGAAGGAGCCGCCCAGCCAGCGGTTTGACCTCGAGGTTGTTGATCAGCGGGAACCGTGTTGCGCCACCCTCCAATGGCGTTGTTAGATAGAGGAGAGCCGAGACGGCACGATCGCCCGGCTCATTCTGTTGGCGCATCGCCGAGACGCCCTCCCCGAAGTCCTCACAATCGACATGCAACTGATACGACCTCGCCTCATCGCCGCCACCAATAGCCGCAGCATCCATTGCCGCTCCATGATCATGCGGATCGTGCGACGGCATCGTCGCATGATCGCTGCTGCCCTTCGAGACCGGATAGTACAATCCCTGCGATTCGGTCGTCCACGCATCCGCCTCCTCCTCGCTCGATCCAACACCCAACGCTTCGCTGATCAGCCCATCAAGCTCATCGACCGCTTCACTCACATGGCGGTTGACGTACGAGATCGACCACGACGACGAGCCAACACGCGCGTCGAGCTTCCCACCCGGACGCACCTTTGCGCATGGGGCACCCGCCGGCCCAGTCGCCCAATCATCCTTTCGCCGGTAGCCATCCATTTTTGAGAGCTCCTTCAGCTCGTTGAGCAGGTCGGTCGCATGCGGATTGACGCAGACACGCCGATCGCCGCCCTTGAGAGATTTCTGGACGGTCGAATTAATGTCCTTCGCCGCCGCTTCGAGCAGCTTGCCATCGACAAATCCATCGATCATCACGACAAGAGGCCGCTTGTTGAGGACGACCACTTGCTTGCCATTGTGCTCCGGGCCGCCAGTCACTGCGTCATCGAGGAGACCGCCGGACGATGCGGCCGCCTCGCCAATCCAGCCGCCAAGGCGCGGCCTATCGAGAGTCTTCAAAGGCGTTGGCTTTCGCGGGCTGCGGCCGGCGAGGCCGTCGCCGTACGCGCGCGCAAGCCGCGCCAGCTGCCCTTTTTCCGGCTCGAAGGTTTGCAGTCGCTTTATTCGATTCTTGCGCTCCTTTGCCGTCGGGCGCGCACCGTGCTCAGTCGCAGCAACAGCGGCGACGATTGCCACATTTGCGCTCTTTTTTATGCTCGACGGATGGAGCCGATGAAGACGCGAATACGCCTCGGCCGTCTCGTTGGCCGCGAGCGACGCGGCGACCGCGCGCAGCAGCTCGGCGTCCTGTGATTTGATGAGCTTCTTGTGCCGGTGGGTGACGGCAAAGGCAAAGGCGACGACGAGCGCGAGAAATATGCAGGCGTAGATGAAATTGGTGAAGGTGAAGAAGGTGGCGAGCTCCTTGTCGTTGGATTTGCTGTCTTCGGACGCGGCGACCGCGGACTGCTTGTTGCGGCGTCGCATGATTGAGAGGGACGACGTGTCGCCGTCGGCGGAATGCATGTTTGAGGTCGATAATCTGCACTGGCAGGGTAGCTCGCTTCTCCGGTCGCACAAACTGTTTACCGCGCGCGACATGCTGCCTGCGTCGACTGCCTGTGGATCATCGGATGCGACGTCCACCAACAACCAACGACGACTTGACCTTGGTCCTGTGTGTCTAATCCACCATTGCGCGCGGAATTTCGAGTCGCGGCGTACGTTGCAGTTCGGGTCGCCTCGCAGTGCCCACCCCGACGCCACGCGCGCGATTGCAATTTGCTGCCACGGCGATCGCACCTCATTCGCCGCGATGAAGCTGCCCTACATTGCGCCATCAACCGCCTCCCTATCTCCCACCGCCACCGCACCACCCTTCGACGCGGCCGCGTGGCACCGAAATCGTCGTCGCGAAATCCTCACCTCACATCCAGAAGTCAAAGCGCTGACGCAAGAATCCGACTTTTGGACGCTCTCCCTCGGCGGCGCATTGCTACCGCTCTTTGGCCTCGCGCTTCTACACGCGCCCGACGCGTCGGCCGCCGAGCTCATATTTAACGCGTGGGGAATCGGCAGCCTCCGCGCCAACTGGGCCATCTACTGCAGCCACGCATTGTCGCACGGTCGTTGGGCCAAGCAGGTCGGCCGCACCGGCACCGCTCGCTTCAACGCCGCACTCGCGTTCGTAAATGTCGGCACGTGCTTTCAGATATTGCCCGGCTATTGGCTAATGCACGCGTCGCACCACACGCGTCTCGGATCGCTGCCATTGCTCGAGGCGCGCCAGCGCGCCAAAAAAGCACGGCCGACGGATGGCGACCTCGGCCTCGCGACCCGCTTATTCTCGCCGCCGTCCCGCAAGTACAGCCTTGTACTCGACGCGACGAGCGGCGAGATCCTGCCGCGGCAGGATGAGTTTGTGCACCAGCTTCTTAACGTCGTCCTGCACGGTATCGCGCCAATTGGCCTCGCTGGTTACCTTGTGGCCGCTTTGAAAGCCGACGAGGCTGGTGCCACCGCTCCCGCTGCTGGCGAGGCGACGATGCGCACCAACCTCGCCATACAGGCGGCCGCCTCTCTCCTCGGCTATCTTACCGTCGCCGGCATCAGCGCAGCGTCTCACTCGGCCAATCCGCTCCTTCTCTATCTCGGCACGAGCGTCGTGTGGCTCTCACCATTCAATGCGAATTGGATTTGGACGTGCCCGCATGTTTGCACGCCAAAAGGTAAAAGCGAGGAGGAGGAGGAGCCGCAGCCGACCGTCTCCTTTTACACACCGCCGACTGCCCTTGGCGCGCTGCTCGACGGCTACATGGGCTGGGAGAATTATCACGTCGAGCACCACGACTTCCCGGAGGTGCCAATGTATCTGCTGCCAAGGCTGCGGCGCATCGCTCCCGAGATGTATGAGGATCTGAAGAGCTATCCGGTGCTCGAAAAGGAGTCGTGGCAGGCGCTGTGGAGTGGCGAGTACTTCTACGCGTGCCAGGACAGGAGATTTCAGCGCAGTGCGGGTGCTTCCGACGTTTGAGAAGGGACATTTTGACTTGCCAAATAGAGAACGGTGCCGTCGAGGTGCCATGCCGGCCCGGCCGCGATCTCCGTGCAAGCCGTCCACGCGCCTCCATGAAGCTCCTATCGCTGCTCGCTCTCTGCATCCACACGAGCACGGCGCTGCTCGTCGGCCCTGCGCTCGGTGTCGCACGTGCTGCAACTTCTCGTGCGGCCGTGCGCCTACAGAATGAGATGGAGCCGGACGAGGGCTGGTATGTGCGCACGCTTCGCTTGCACCTTCTCGCCGCGTGGCTGAGATGTTTTCAATCGCACACGCGAATTTGCGCGCGTTTCTATTGCGGCGCCTTTTGCTGCCTCTCGCTGCGCAATGTTTAATCGTGCTCTCTGCACTCGTCTCTCGCTCGCAGGAACCTCGACAACCTGATGGGTATGATGGAGGATTCGGAGCAGGCGGCGCCTGGCATCGAGGTCGTCTCGAAGCCGGACGACGCATTCTTGAAGGAGAAGGGCGTCTTTGGATGGGGCACGTGGGGCTGCGAGGCTTCAACCTTCCCGTGGACGTATTCGCAGAGCGAGTCGTGCTACCTCCTTGAGGGCGAGGTGACCGTCACTCCCGACGATGGCTCTCCGGCGGCGAGCTTTGGTAAGGGCGATTTTGTCACATTTCCGGAGGGGATGAAGTGTACGTGGGAGGTGACCAAGCCCGTCAAGAAGCATTTCATGTTCTTCTGAGTAGCAGTGCGTTGGATGGAGCGCTTTATTCGAGTTGGCGGAGTTGGGGCGCTGGAGTTGCGCCTTTGGTGGCAAGGGTTGAAAGTAGAGCCAATTGCATTGCGCAATTTCTGACTTGCTTCTTTTCTCCTTCTTCGTGGAGGTTGGTTGTTCGAAGAAGTGCCCGCCAGCGCCGTATAGAGCACCTCTCTCGAAGTCTTGAGGGTCGAAAACGCCTTTTTCGCCAGGGAGACCTGTGGCAAGGCGCGCGTGCCACCGGACTGCCTTCGCCTACGCGTTCGGCCTCCTAATTCGCCATGGAGGAGACCGTTAGCAGCAGCAGCGACGACGATGAAGCTGGCAGCAGCGGCTCTAAGATGCCGGTGCTGCCGCCGCTGCCGCCCGTCGTCTCGGCCGGCTACAGCCTCCTTGTCGCGCGGGCTCCGGTCAGTCAGCAGCGCGTGGAGAGCACCGCCGAGCGCCTCAATAACCGCCTTTCACGCATCGAGAAGCTGCTACAGCCATTCATAC
>JACLAC010006972.1_pt1:17500-20871 | contig 20871 bp, 13 predicted proteins | sample 8027881 | NCBI WGS metagenome assembly JACLAC01 (sample SAMN15725517, study PRJNA655200) | protist metagenome | isolation source: fluorescence activated cell sorting (FACS) single amplified genomes of... | place: Spain: Blaines Bay Microbial Observatory, Mediterranean Sea | collected... | reverse complement strand
CACAAGAGTTTGATCCTGGCTCAGAACGAACGCTGGCGGCATGCTTCATACATGCAAGTCGAACGTGAAAGACCTTCGGGTCGAGTAAAGTGGCGCACGGGTGAGTAACGCGTAGATAATCTACCCCGCTGTCTGGGATAACCTTTCGAAAGGAAGGCTAATACCGGATAAAACGATTTCTTTCAAGGGAGTCGTTGAAAGTTGCGGCGCAACGGGATGAGTCTGCGTCCCATTAGCTAGTTGGTGGGGTAAAAGCCTACCAAGGCGACGATGGGTAGCGGGTTTGAGAGGACGATCCGCCACACTGGAACTGAGACACGGTCCAGACTCCTACGGGAGGCAGCAGTAGGGAATTTTGCGCAATGGGCGAAAGCCTGACGCAGCAATGCCGCGTGAGTGAAGAAGGCCCTCGGGTCGTAAAGCTCTTTATCTTCGGGAAGATGATGACGGTACCGAAGGAAGAAGCACCGGCTAACTACGTGCCAGCAGCCGCGGTAATACGTAGGGTGCAAGCGTTGTTCGGAATCACTGGGCGTAAAGGGCGTGTAGGCGGAACGACTAGCGAGGGGTGAAATCCCGGGGCTCAACCCCGGAACTGCTCTTCGAACTGTCGATCTAGAGAAGGTCAGGGGCCGGCGGAATTCCTGGTGTAGAGGTGAAATTCGTAGAGATCAGGAGGAACATCGGAGGCGAAGGCGGCCGGCTGGGGCCATTCTGACGCTGAGGCGCGAAAGCGTGGGGAGCAAACAGGATTAGATACCCTGGTAGTCCACGCTGTAAACGATGGGTACTAGGTGTCCGGGATGTTCGACCATTCTGGGTACCGCAGTTAACGCAGTAAGTACCCCGCCTGGGAAGTACGGTCGCAAGACTAAAACTCAAAGGAATTGACGGGGGCCCGCACAAGCGGTGGAACATGTGGTTTAATTCGACGCAACGCGCAAAACCTTACCTGGATTTGACATCCCGGGACCACCTCAGAGATGAGGCTTTCTCTTCGGAGACCCGGTGACAGGTGCTGCATGGCTGTCGTCAGCTCGTGTCGTGAGATGTTGGGTTAAGTCCCGCAACGAGCGCAACCCCTATCCCTAGTTGCCAGCATTCAGTTGGGCACTCTAGGGAGACTGCCGGTGATAAGCCGGAGGAAGGTGGGGATGACGTCAAGTCCTCATGGCCTTTATGTCCAGGGCTACACACGTGTTACAATGGGGGTGACAAAGAGTTGCCAAGCTGCGAAGCTGCGCAAATCTCAAAAAAACCCTCTCAGTTCGGATCGCAGTCTGCAACTCGACTGCGTGAAGTTGGAATCGCTAGTAATCGCGGATCAGCACGCCGCGGTGAATACGTTCCCGGGCCTTGTACACACCGCCCGTCACACCATGGGAGTTGACAGGGGCAGAAGACGTTGAGCTAACCGTAAGGGGGCAGGCGTCCAAGCTCTTGCCGATGACTGGGGTGAAGTCGTAACAAGGTAGCCGTAGGAGAACCTGCGGCTGGATCACCTCCTTTCTAAGGAATCCTTGGCAAAAAACAGTTAAATACCTCGGTATTCAGCTAATTTGAGTCCAAGGCAAGTCGAAGCATTCCTGAAAATTCGCCTCTTCACATCAACCACCAAAGGGCCTGTAGCTCAGCTGGTTAGAGCGCACCCCTGATAAGGGTGAGGTCGGTGGTTCAAGTCCACCCAGGCCCACCACGGGGGATTAGCTCAGCTGGGAGAGCGCCTGCTTTGCACGCAGGAGGTCAGCGGTTCGATCCCGCTATCCTCCACCAGGCTATCTCCTCATTGTTTTCGCCAAAATTACCATCAGATCTTTTGAAAATTTAGCCAAAGCCTATCCAGGTCTTAGTTCGGGATAGATCCTTTGGAGAATTGTAGTGGATCCAGAGCAGAGCGTTGAGGATTCCACGGAGAAGATAGAGAAGAAGTCAAATGAAAAGGGCACAGGGCGGATGCCTTGGCTCCAGGAAGCGATGAAGGACGTGGCAAGCTGCGATAAGCCTCGGGGAGAAGCAAACATTTTCTGATCCGAGGATTTCCGAATGGGGAAACCCGCCTGAGTCTCTCAGGCATCGCTGGCTGAATTCATAGGTCAGCGAAGCGAACCCGGGGAACTGAAACATCTAAGTACCCGGAGGAAAAAAAATCAAACGAGATTCCCTCAGTAGCGGCGAGCGAACGGGGAAGAGCCCAAACCATCTGGTACGCCGGGTGGGGTTGTAGGACCATCATACGGGTAGGCAAAGGGTTAGCGGAAGCACTTGGGAAAGTGCGCCAGAGAGGGTTAGAGCCCCGTAGGCGAAAACCGTGAGCCACCCGATGGCACCTGAGTAGGACGGGACACGTGAAATCTTGTCCGAAGCTGGGGGGACCACCCTCCAAGGCTAAATATTCCCTGGAGACCGATAGTGAACCAGTACCGTGAGGGAAAGGTGAAAAGAACCCCGATGAGGGGAGTGAAATAGATCCTGAAACCCTGTGTCTACAAGCAGTGGAAGCTCCTCATGTGAGCGACCGCGTGCCTTTTGCATAATGAGCCAACGAGTTAAGGTCAGTGGCGAGGTTAAGTTATTAACGGAGCCGAAGCGAAAGCGAGTCTGAATAGGGCGTCGAGTCGCTGGCCTTAGACCCGAAACCGAGTGATCTAGCCCCGTCCAGGTTGAAGCTTGGGTAAGACCAAGTGAAGGACCGAACCAGTATACCTTAAAACGTATTTGGATGAGGTGGGGTTAGGAGTGAAAGGCTAATCAAACTCGGAAATAGCTGGTTCTCCCCGAAATATATTTAGGTATAGCCTCGAGATAGGCTGCCGGAGGTAGAGCACTGATTGGACTAGGGGGCCCACCAGCCTACCAAACCCAGTCAAACTCCGAATGCCGGCAAGTCGTTTCTCGGGAGTCAGACGGCGTGAGCTAACTTTCGTCGTCGAAAGGGAAACAACCCAGACCGCCAGCTAAGGCCCCCAAGTATCAGTTAAGTGTGAAAGGATGTGGGAGCGCCCAGACAACCAGGAAGTTAGCTTAGAAGCAGCTACCTTTTAAAGAAAGCGTAATAGCTCACTGGTCAAGCGAACCTGCGCCGAAAATATAACGGGGCTCAAACTGATCGCCGAAGCTGCGGAATCAATATGATTGGTAGGGGAGCTTTCCCTGGGCGGTGAAGCTGGATCGTAAGGGCCAGTGGAGCGCAGGGAAGTGAGGATGTTGGCATGAGTAACGAAAATGCGGGTGAGAAACCCGCACGCCGAAAGTCCAAGGGTTCCCGTGGCCATGTTAATCAGCCCGGGGTTAGTCGGCCCCTAAGGCGAGGCCGAAAGGCGTAGTCGATGGAAAACAGGCTAATATTCCTGTACTGAAAGTTGCGCGCGATG
>JACLAC010006972.1_pt1:0-15000 | contig 20871 bp, 13 predicted proteins | sample 8027881 | NCBI WGS metagenome assembly JACLAC01 (sample SAMN15725517, study PRJNA655200) | protist metagenome | isolation source: fluorescence activated cell sorting (FACS) single amplified genomes of... | place: Spain: Blaines Bay Microbial Observatory, Mediterranean Sea | collected... | reverse complement strand
ATCATCAAGCAGTCGTTGCATTGCTCCCATACGCTTAAAGGATTTGACCAATGGCACGAATTAAAAGAGCAGTACACGCGCGCAAGAAAAAAAATTCATATTTTAAAGCCGCTAAAGGCTATCGAGGTGGTCGTAGTCGCCTATGGCGAACCGTCAAGGATGCAGTAGAACGGTCCAGAGAATATTCTTACCGCGACCGTAAGGTTCGCAAGCGTGATTACAGACAATTGTGGATCATGAGAATCAACGCAGCTGTTCGTGAACATGGCTTAAGTTACAATGTGTTCATGCACAGCCTGAAAAGTGTAGGCATTGAGCTTGACCGAAAATCACTTGCCGATCTCGCTTACGAGAACCCTGCAGAATTTACAAAACTTGTAGAACAAGTGCGGCAAAAAGCTGCCGCCTGATTTCTTGGGGAGTCACGTGGCTCCCATCACTCCTCGTTCGCTTCTCCTACCAATAATTTTTTTACCTCGATATGGTCAATTGGGGTCCAAGTACGGGTATTCCCGTTTTCAGGACTTCTTGCCAATCTTTCCGATACTTCTTCTAATAACAGTTCTGAGTAGCTCACGTCCATGACTTCTTCCATGAATTTGGAGTGAATGGCTAGCCGCTTCGGAAAAATTCCGAGCAGAATTCAAATTTAGTAGATAATTGAACAACCAAGGGGTGTTCTGAGAGACTTTAACAACTTTGTTGACTAATGATGGACGGCAATGCAAAAGCAGAGTAAGTCTAGTGAGCCAATAGTATCTTCTCATCAAAGCAGGTAGTTGGTTGGAGTAATCCATCACCAACTCATCTAGACTTGGCTTTTCTTTCTGCTTTTTCAGTAATTGATCTATCAGCAAAGCTTGTTCCATGGCATTGCTGATTCCTTCTCCGGTAATTGCATCCAAGTATCCTGCCGCATCCCCTATCAATACCACTCTCCCAGTTCCAGTTCTTTTCACTTTTTGATGAAGCGGACCTATTCCAATCAGTTGATCCTTAGCTTCGCTCAAAAGTAGTTTTGGTCCTAAATCCTTGAATACTTGTAATGTTTCTTTTAAAGAAATCGGCTTTTGCCAACTTGACATCAATTCTTGGTGACTCAGAACGGCAACGCCAACGGTATTCGGGGATACAGGTGTGACATAGGCCTCCATACCCTTTGACCAGTGGACCTCTACCAAATTGGTCCATGGTGCAATTTCATAATGCTGCCTCAAGCCCCAACGCTTTAATTTGGAGGTTGACCCATTCAGTCCAGCCCATCTTCTAATCGGAGAGTGCAATCCGTCTGCAGCAATCAATAAGTTTGGTCTCAGAGTTTTGCCATTAAAATGAACGATAGGCTGCTCAGTTGAGCCTTCCACTTTAGCAATAGTGTTTTCAAAGACTTTGATTCCTGGCTCTTGTTCAACGGCCCGACTTAGTAGTTTTGAAAGTTCAGAGCGTTCAATTCCCCACCCATCACCATTGTCAAAATAGCCTGATGTGCACTCACCGTTCGGAGCAATATATCGAATGCCCAAAAACTTTTGGTATTCTATTTTGTTGATTAATTCCTGAGGAACTAGACGCTTTAGACAATTAACTCCACTTGGCATTAACCCTTCTCCACAGGCTTTGATCACTGGGAAGGTACGCTTTTCAAGAACAGTTGTGTCAAGGCCCATTCTCGCACATATCAATGCGGCTGACAGACCTGCTGGGCCCCCGCCAATGACAATTATCTCTGCCATCAGAGTTCCTTGCTCATTTGCCAGTATGCTCTGAGGTTATGGGAACTAATAAAACAATTATCGTTTCTCTACATTGCTCCCTTAAATTGCTGGTAATGTAAACTCTCTGTGGATGCATCTCCGTTAGTTTCTCAGTCATACAGTAAAGATTAAGATTCCATCAGTACGGGATTTATAAAATGCATAAAAATACTTACGGGATTTATAAAATGCATAAAAATACTTTCTGTTTGGCAAGCCTGATCTTTTTGGGGTTTCAGAGAAATCTGTCGATTTTATTGGATATGAAAGTTATTAATTTTAGCCAAAAAACAATATACCATATCGCGAAGTCAAATTTAAATGAAACCCTTGTATCAGTTTTTAAATAATTTATCCCTGGCTTTAATAGATTTGCTGCTCTGAGGGTCTATAGATAAAGCTATTTTATATTTATGATATTAATTTTTTCAATAGATCCCGTCTACAGGTTGTGATAGCTACGTCTACCAAAATTTCAAAATAGTTAATTGAGAATACAGATGCACCCGAAACTTAAATTTCCCCCGTTATTTTCTTGGTAGCTTTTTCACTTAGAATTAGCTCTGCCTCTCAGATCAAGCTTGGAGAAGTTTTACCAGAAGTGAACTTAACCGAATTTGGAAAACTCAATTTGGAGGGAGAGCAAATCAGCTATGTTCCGTGAAACAGCAGGGAACTTCGTGGGAAGATATTCACAATTTACCATTTAGCGGGAACCCGTTCAGCTGCATCCCTGAATGATACCTTCATTGATCGACTTTTGAGGGAACAGTTCGACCTACTCCCAGGTAATCTCCATCAGACATTCAATATTATCAATTTAGAAGATGCCATGTTTGGTACCTCCGGTATTGTGCAGCGCACTATGGAAGACCGTAAGAGAAAATATGTAGTACCAAGCTTTGTACTGGACAAGGAGGGGGCGATTCGCAATGCATGAGGTCTAGCTCCAGAGAGCTCTGCAGTGATCATTCTCAATAGAGCTGGCAAAGTTGTTTTTTCAAGGATGGGCAGCTAAACCAAGTAGAAGTTAATCAGGCCATTCAGTTGATCAAACAAAATCTTTAGCTGACTTTTCTCTGACATAAATCTCATTCGGGGCTAACACTTATCAGGCGATTTTTGTAAATAATTTTTGCCATTGATAAGGAACAAGGACAGCTCGTAAGCTAACGCAAACCAACATTGAAGATCCCTTGATCGGCTTGGGTGAGATCCTCCCTAATCCACTCAATAGACGAGCTCCCGAATTAGAATTCTGACTGGAATAAGTCATTTGAATCGTGAATATGAGCAACTACCAGTCAATCTAACATCTGCTAATTTTTAGGAAACCTGTACCGGTGCACGAAAGGTTGAACCTCAAATTTCAGAAGAGGATCTTCAACACATCCCTTCGAAGAGTCCCCTTGTTATTGTTGCTGATCATCCCTTTGGTGGGCTTGAAGCTGTTGTCCTCGGCAATTTGTTAAAGTAAGTCCACTCACACTTCCGGATGATGGGCAATTGCCTGCTCAACAAGATACTGGAAATCTAGCCTTAATTTTTTCCAGCCGATCCCTTTGGAAATCTATCTTTCAGTTCAGTCAACAGCAAAACATTGAGTGAAGCAGTGCGCGTTGTGCAGGTAGAGAAAGCGCCAGTCATTTTTCCAGCTGGAGAGGTTTCTTGTCTTCACTTGAAGTCATTGCGCACCATTGATTCAGTATGGATACCTCATGTTTCAGTGATTTTGTGGATGACTAGATCGACTGTCCTGCCGATGCTTTTTCGAGGTCAGAAAAGCATCCACTTCCAATTACTTGGTCTGATACATCTAAGATTACGGACAAGGTTGTTGATCAGAGAACTTTTCAACAATCAATGATCCTCTGTTGAGGGTTTTTGTTGGGAAAGGTGTTCCTTACAAGCGGTTGCATGAATTTGGGTCTAACGAAAAACTGACTGAATACCTTCGGTTCAAGACCTATTTCCTTCTGGTTCGACAACATAAGCAGTGGATTCTCCTGCACAAATTATTACGCTAGTTTTGATTATTTCGAAGACTAATCACCGAGGCACCAGCCCGAAATCAGTTGAGTTTGGAAGTTGAAGGCCTGCTACAAGAATAGCTACTGTTGGGAACAGAGTATTTTCTTGTAGGATATGCAACTCATACTCAGGTCGATGAGTTGATGCACGAGATTGGTAGGTTGCGAGAAATTGCCTTCCTTGCAGTTGAAGAAGGGTCGGGGAAGTCTTTGGATTTAGATGCCGATGCCTAAGTTATCTGCATTTTTTCTCTGGAGTAAGCGAGAGAGTAGGTTGGCTGGTGTATATCGGCTCGGTTTGGTCGATAGAATCACGAGGGTTGCTGGGGTAAATGGACTCTACACCCATTCAGCGTTTGAACTGAGTTCAAGGTTTGTCACGTAGTTGAATCCTGCAATCAAAATGAGGAACTCTTTCATTCACCTTCACTAAAGCAAAGACAGGCAACACCACTGTCTTTGCTTTAGTGAAGGATCAGTGAATTCATCTTCCAGCACACCTTCAAACATGATCTCTTTGGGCCTGTCAGCATTAGCCAGAGCTACTCAAGGGCATCAAAGAAACTATTACTTCGTTTCCTCAAAGTACAACATTTCGAACATCACCTGTCTTAGGAAGTTTGCCCAAGCCCTCCATACCGTCATCCGTTTGTCCCCATAAAAAGCAGTTTACGCAACATCTCCAATGATCTCAAAGAAATCAGCAATCTAATTTCTGAGATTGAGTAGGTTATCAAAGGTGTTCCTGTGCTAGTGCGTCAATACCTTCGCTTAGGAGCTTGGTTCCTCTGCTTCAACGTGGATCGAGACTTTTTAAATGTATTGGATAGACTGATTGTCTTCCACTTGCCTTCTATTCCGCTAGCCTTGGCCAAGCGTTTCATGGGTAAAGATAGCGTACTTGCTTATCAGGAGTGTTACCAAAGTCGAGAAGTCAAACACTCGCAAGTGGTTTGGCACTCTTAATCGAATTGGATTTGGTTTTTAGAAATTTCGGGTGAGTCCCCCCTCACAAGTATTGCTTGCGGTCCACTTGCAACCAATCGATATAGCTTACTACAATCTAAGATGTTACCGATTCAGTCCCCTCCTCCTCTTCTTTTTCATTTCTTCCTTTCTAGAATTGTTAACAATTCGATGTGTGGTGTGGCTGGAAAAAAATTGAATGCCTGCTGACACTTTAGCTCGTAGCAGCTCTGAAGATCTTTGAGATCCCGCGCACAAGTACTTATATTGCAGGAGAGATAGATCAATCTCTTGGGTTCCACCTTGAGGAGTTGCTGACGGACTTGATTGGCAATTCCAGCCCGAGGTGGGTTTAGCAGAACAGTGTGCTGAACACCAATTTGTTTCAAGGCTTGTTGTACTTTTGAGAAAGTGACCTGAAAGTGAGGAATTGCTTTGGTGTTCTTCTGGGCGAAATGGATTGCGTCAGGATGTTCTTCAACAATCACGCAGCTTTGTATCTGCTTGGCGTGTGGCAAACTGAGGGTTCCCACCCCACCATATAGGTCTAAGACCTCCTCTCCCTTGATCCATTCACCGACTACGGACACAAGCGGTTCCAGGCAGAATGGGTTGATTTGAAAGAAACCCAGTCCGCCGAAATAGATTCTTGTATTCGTAACAGGTTCGAACAATTCACTTTGAGATACAGCTTCTTTTGGAAAGCTCTCAGAATAAGCAATGAACTGGAAATCCAGTTGCGGCCAGTTGCGCTGGTGAGAGGTTAAACGTTGCTTTGCAGCAGTATTTATCTGAAGTAAAGCAACAGCTTGCCCGTTTCGATTCCCTCGTAAAACCAATCGGCCCATCTCCTTTGGTCGGAGTTGAGCATCATCAAGCAGGAGGATCAATTCCTGAGAAGCCCGTTGCAGTGTGGGTAGCCCAAGTTGGCAAGTTTCTACAGGAATTGGATTTTGGCTTGCTGGTTCATGAAGTGCTAATCGCAGTCGGTTCTTCACTTGGGTAAAATGGAATTCCAAACGATTGCGGTAACCTAAGCGTGGCCCTGTCTCTCTAACTTGTAAATCACTATGACAGAGCACAGTTTGTCGTTGCAGGTTATCAAGGACGATCTGACGTTTCCAGTATGCCTCTTTCTCTGGAGCAAGAATTTGCCAAGGGCTACAGCAGTAGAAGTGGTTTTCTTGTGGTGCGATTCGTTCTGGGGCTTCCTCCAGAATTCGGACAAGCCGGGCTTCTGAAAAATTGCCACGCTGCTTCTGTAATTCAATTTCTACGACCTCTCCAGGTAAGGCACCCGGAATGAAAACAACCTGCCCCTTTAAGTGCCCCAGTCCCGCCCCACCGAAGACAAGTTTTTCAACTTGGCATTGGAAAAGAGACACTAGAGATGTCCGTCTGCCAGAAACAAGTCATCCCGATGAATTACAGCTCGTGTATGTCTGTTAGCTTCACTCTGCTGGAGTAAGACTCTCAAAGCTTGGGCGGGTTGAGCTGCGAGTCCAACCCCGATAAGCTCGTGCTGGAGATTGAAGATATTGACCGGATCCTTGGCACTAAAATTTCCTTGGACCTCACAAACGCCAGAGAGCAAGAGACTCTTTTTATGAACTCGTAAAGCTTGTTCAGCACCTGAGTCCACATGTATTTCACCTTGACTCAGCGCTCCTGCTGCGAGCCACTGGCGATAACCTCTAAGTTTTGATCCATGAGCTAAGAAATGAGTGCCCACTTGCGTACCATCTAAGATTTTGAGAACGGTATTGGGCTCTTTTCCGGAAGTGATGTAGGCATTAATGCCAAAGGAGATGGATTTTCCAGCTGCCCGTACTTTGCTCTCCATTCCTCCACGACCTACGTTGGTACCTGGACGTTGGCAATGCTGAAGCAACTCCTTATTCACTTGTTTGACTTCAGAAAGCACCACTTCTTTTATAGAGCCATCAGGTTGTTTCTCACGAACCAACAACCCTGGTGCACTTGTTAGGAAGAACAAATGACTGGCACCTGCCAATGCAGCAAAAGAAACAGCGAGTTGGTCGTTGTCACCAAAGAAGGGTAGCTCTTCCGTGGAGACCACATCGTTTTCATTGATGATCGGTAAGATTCCAAAGTACAGTAGTTGTTGGATGGTATTGCGGATATTCAGATACGATTGTCGTTTGGCAAAGTCAGCTCGAGTGACTAACACCTGAGCAACGAGGAGTTGGTGTTCCTGAAAAAATTCTGAGTAGATTTGCATCAGGCGAACTTGTCCAACAGCCGCCAACATTTGTTGAATACCCAATTCTTTACGGCCCTTACCGGGTGTGGCTGCTTGAGGAGGGTTTGGGAGGACCGTGCAGCGTTCCCGACCAGCTCCAATTGCGCCTGAACTGACGAGTAAGACTTCATGGCCTCTCTGGCGTAATTCAGCAATCGTTTTCGCTAGTTCTTGGATCAGGTTATAATCCAATTTGCCATTGAGTTGCTGAAGAACATAAGTCCCCACTTTGAGGACAATGGTTTGTTGGGAGGGCGTCGGCATCGAAGAAAAATATTGGAAAGTGAGAAGAATAGACGAGTGAAAAACGGTTTATAAAATTCAACAAAAACAGTTTCATGCAATGAAAAGAAGAAGTGTTTGGAGGCGAGGCAAGCAGATTGCAGCTTACCATCCTAACAATGACTAATACAGTTGGATAACTGGGCATCTCCGGGTGCGATCACGGTTGACAAGGGAATCTGTTATGAGTAAGCATGCGCAGTACCATCGGGAGGATCTCCTTCCAGAAGATCGAAACCGGGAAAATGAGAAGAAGAAAGATGAAAACTTTCTGAATTTGTGGAGTTACCTTAGCCGGCGTTACCCGGATATTGATATTGAGAGCAAGCCCTTCATAGAATTGATTCAATTGAAGATGGCTCTGGAAGGTCCCCGAGAATTGCGCCACTGGAGCAGTGATATTGCCACCGTTCGCAAGCGCTAATTATTCCTGTGAGCTTAATGCATGGCTGTTTCAGGCTTCAGCGAAGAGTTTTTTGCAGAGCGTTTTCGTCGTCCTGGGAATATTGATGTCCTTGAACAACAGCTCCGCGATTATGATCTTCAGAAAATGGAGCAAACTTTTGATAAGGAGTTTGTTCTCAAAAATCTGCACTTTTCAGCAAAACTTCCGGAGAAGGCAGTTACTCTGCTTAAACACCTTATTCCTTCCATCCTCGAATTTTCTGCAAGCCTGGACTTGAGGCTTCGCGATCCGAATCATCAGATCCGCTTTCTACCTGTTCATGAATTTGAGTCTGAGTCTGGTTTGCAGTTGCAAGGAAAGGTTCCGTTACCAGCTTCCAGACTCGATTTCAATGAAATTTCACGAGTCTACACAATCACTATTATTCTACCAGAAGAGATTAAGACCAGTGAACAGATCATCAACATCACCCGCACTTTATTTTCCAAGCTGATTGGAGAAATTTATCTGAATGAGAGCGTACTGCCACTGGAATTCTATCAGCAGGGTGCTGATAGTGAGCAGTCGAGCGTGAGTGCAGGGATGCTTGAAAAGCTGGATCTCCTTCGTACTCAGGAATTTTCAAGCGCTGGCTTGGATCAGCAGTATCAAAGTTTTGCTCAGCAGGGCCGATATTCACTTAAAAAAGATGGAGAGAAAATCCGGGCCCAACTTACGACTCACTGGAAACAACTTTGGGAAGCCCAGGCACTACCAAAACAAATCAACCAGGTGATTGAACAAGCCTTTGAAGACTTTCTGGAAACCTTTCGCCGCAATCCAACGGATGTTTTGCAGAAGAGTTTGCTGGAGGTTAAGAAGTTAGATCGCCAAATTCATTTTCTACTTCCACATGAGCATCGAGCGTATTCACGGTTTGAACGTGAAAATCCTGCACATTATCTCCGAGCCGCTTCCAATAAGCTGGAAGAAATTGATGGGCTAATTGGTTTTATTTCAGAGTTGGCAGCCAATCTGGAAGAGGGTCAGGAAGACTGGGAACCCGAAGAAATGCTGATACAGTTGGCGAATCGGATGAGGCAGCTTCAGCAAGAACGCAAAGCCTTGGTTTTTCTTTTACCGAATCAACCGATTTCACTAGCATTTCAACGAGAGCGCCAACAACTTCCGATGCAATTGCTTAAACAATTGCCCAGAAGCTTACCTGTCAAAGATTGGTCTGCCTTTGTCAAGGAACTGCAGGGACAGTATGAAAACTCTATTTACTTAAAGCTTTGGGAGGCGCTTCGAGGGCTACATCGTTGGATCAGTTTGAATCAACAACATTCAGGAAAAAACCCCCTAGAAGATGGGCACGTCCAGCGTCTTCGTCAGCTACTTAGGAATTTTCAATTTCGGATACCATCGATTCAACAAACACGCTCAACCACAGGAGTTTTGATCAATTGTGCTGAAGAATTCTTGCACAATGATCAGCGTCAACGATTTCCGCTAGGAGAGTTTCGCAAGGCGTGGAGCTATTTCATTTCTTCGATTTTGATTACACGCTATTACGAATCACACACAGGTCAACAGCGTTTCAATAAAGAACGCTATATGGATTCAATCAGACATTTTGTAGAACGCCAAGTCTACCGAGGGATAAACTATTACCACTTAGTTTTATTGTTTTTACGCATTTATGAGGAGCGTGGGCAAGACAAGCAAGTAGTCCCCTACTTACTTTACATGATCCACTACCCTCAAGCTTCTCTACGATTTATTTTTTACCGATTGTTGGCTCCGATTCCTTCTGGTCGTCACTATGAAGAAGATGAACTTCCTCGTCGACTGAAGCGAGTCGAAGAGTACACTTATACGCTCTTGAAAGTGTATGAGAATCGTTTGCAGGCTGCGACTCTTGAGGAAAATGACGGGCATCCCTTTACTGAAGCTCTACGCAAATCTCGATTGGGAACTGAATGAGGAAATTTAAAGGAAAAATGAGTGAGCAGGAATGAAAGAATTAGTTTTCCATGAACTGTATCTCTCTACCACGAACGTCTGGCTGGATTTGGCCATCCACAAAAACGGTCTGACCATGAACAATGGTGCGAATCGGCCATCCTGTTAATTCCATGCCTGCATAGGGGGACCAGTTAACCTTCGTAAATAGTTTCCCATTTTCCACGGTTCGCTTCAACTGTGTATCAACCAAGGTCAGGTCGGCATCGTACCCTACCTGAATCCTTCCTTTGTTTTTCATCCTGTAAAGTCGAGCTGGCGCTTCACTCATCCACTTTGCTATTTCCACCAAGCTACAGTCTCCTTGACTATGCCTTGTCAGGAGTAATGGTAGGGAAGTCTCTACTCCGGGCATCCCCGATGGAGCCTTACCATAAGGAGCATCCTTCTCTTCAAGAGTGTGTGGGGCGTGATCAGTGGCAATGCAGTTGATGATATCATTTTTAAGCGCCTGCCAGAGCGCCTTGCCATGACGTGGGCTACGTAGGGGAGGGTTCATCTGGGCTAGAGTTCCTAGTTTCTCATAGCAGTCTGGGGCTGCTAGCATAAAGTGCTGTGGGCAGACTTCCGTGGAGATCCTGTGATCTCTAGGCAAGCGGTGCAGCAATAGGGTTTCCTCTTCTGTAGTCAGATGGAGAACATGAAGCCGTCTTTTATATTGGAGAGATAGACGAACCGCCAATTCTGTTGCTTCCAGTGCAGTGGCCTCGTCTCGAATTTTGGGATGTACCTTGACATCCTTACATCCTTGGAGCAGGGCAGTGTTGTCCCGAATTTGATTTTCACTCTCTGCGTGTACGGCAATTAGGCGACTACCATTGGCAAAAATTCGCTCCAGGTCTTCTTCACGATGAACAAGCAAGTCTCCAGTAGAAGAGCCCATGAAGACCTTGATTCCGCAAACATTTGGAACCGAGTTGATTTCAGCCAGGTTTTTGGGAGTAGCGCCAACAAAGAAGCCATAGTTGACCACACACTGCTCGGCAGCACGTTGTTTCTTGGCGGCCATTCGTTCTGCATTGATCACAGCTGGATTATTGTTCGGCATATCCAGGAAACTTGTAATTCCTCCAGCAGCAGCAGCTTTAGATCCAGTGTGTAAATCTTCTTTGTGAGTATTTCCTGGCTCTCTAAAATGCACCTGTGGATCAATCAAGCCTGGGAAGAGGATCAGACCAGCAGCATCAAGAGTTTCTTTTCCGTCTGGCAATCCACGACCAATGGCGCTGATGATCCCATCTTCTACCAGCACATCGGTCTCTTGCAGTTGATCGGGTAAAACAACATTAGCGTTTCTAATACAAAGCTCTGGTTTTTTCATATTTTATTTCAGGTATTTATAGCTAATATTTTCCAGTGTATAACAGATGTGCATCAAATCAGTTAAACAGCACTGCCCTTAAGTAAGCTATAAACTGATTCTACGAGAACCTTCCTGTTAAATTTTTTCAGTGTGCAACTGTTACCACTAGCAGCACACACACTCAACGCCAAACTAGTTCAACTTCGCTGCTTTTGTGTGTCAACGCGTTTTCTATTTACCAACTGTGCAGCTATCATCTCATCCGTCTCACCACACCCAGTAGCTGCCTCAAACTGCCTTATACTGTAATTGATAAATTATTTGAAAAACTATTAGCAAATAAGATGTCTTTAGGAACTACTATAGGTCGCATTTATTGACAGGAAAAAGAAAGCAAAGGATTTAAAGTGTAGAGACTGCGAAGGATATTATGAGTGGCGACATGCACAGGCAAAGGGAGATGTAAAACAGATTTTTAGCAAAAACGGTGTCCTGCTCCCATTGAATGAGACAGTATCTTTTATGCCTATGATTGTAGCTACCTTCTAGCTTGTGTATCCGCAACGATTGTAGACAAATCAAACTATATTGATGAACAACATAAGTTAAAAATTAATACGATAGCACTAAAACAACTATTCTCAAGTGGTTATAAAATTCGGATGTTGACAAATTACTTAAAAAAATTATCAGCGGTGTTTTTTATCATTTTATTCTTATTATTTGATGCCAAATTATCTTTTTCTCAAGAGAAGAAAGATGAGCTAGTATACCGGCTAAAAGATGGAAATCTACAGACGATACCAGACAGTTATTTCCAATACTTAGAAGGTGTCAATCATACAATCCCATTTGCAAAATTAAAGTCTGAAAATTGGACAAATGATATGAAAACAACTCAATCATTTTATGATGGTTACTGGATAAAAATAACTATACATAACAGCACAAAAAATGAGATTATGGGGATTCACCACAATTTCAATTTTGAAAAAAAATTAATCTATGAAAATAAACTTGGTGTAAAGATATTTAATTTCTTAGATTCGGAGCAAGAAGACTATAAATATAAAGATGAAGATCGTGTCTGGTTTGATTACAAAATTCGAATGCCGATTGGAGAAGTTACTGAAATATATAGTTATTTTAGAAGTCAGCCACTGGATAGAGTAAACTCAAGAAAAGGTGGCATCGATAAAATTAGTATTGGTTCATGGAAGGAAATTGAATTTGCTGAAAATTTTAGAACTTCAAGATATCTAATTACCATCCCTATCTTTTTCTTTTTCGCGATATATTTCTTAATGTTTTATTTGGTTTCAAGAGATAAAAATTATCTTTGGATCTCTATTCTTCTGTTTGTTTTTTCGTTTCAAGGCGTTGCATTATCATCTAGTTCATACTTTGGCTATAGGTTCAATTATATGTATGGACCTATGGGTTTTGCATTAGTTTCTGCTGTGGTGATTCAGTTTTTTAGAAACTTGTTACTATTGAATCATAATTACCCGAAATTAGATAAAATATTTATTTGGGCACTAAGAGTTTATCTAGTTTTGATAATGATTTACTTTTTTGACTCTTTCCAATACCCAGAAGGAGAGATGTATAAAAATTTAATTGAATACCCCTTCCCCAAGTATGGTGTAGGTACTATTCCACTTTTTATCGCATTTATTCCAGTTGTTTTAGCAAGTTTTACCTCAGTAATAATTTCTGGAATAATGTGGAGGAATGGAGACAAAGCCTCTGGCTATCTAATTATTTCTTTCTTGATACCAGTTGTCAGTACATTATCACAACTACCTCGATTTTTAGTTCCTGGTATTTTTAACGAAAATTATGTTATTGAAAGATTTATAGTATCAATTCCAAGTTTTGCACTTCTCTTCATTCCAGCAACGATCGGATTGGCTCTTGCTCAACGTTCAAATGATACAAAGCAAGTATTTCTTGATAAACAAATTGAATTGAATGAATCATTAGAAAAAAGGGTACAGCAACGAACCCATGAACTTACAAAGGCTAATCAAACAATAACTGAAAGTATTAATTCTGCTAAGGCGATCCAAAATGCTATACTTCCAGAGATTGATGCTAAGGTTTGTGGATTCAAGGAATTCGAATACATTTGGGAACCTAGAGACATCGTTGGTGGTGATTTTTATTGGATGGGTCAAAAAGATGACTGGTCAATTCTAATTGTTGCTGACTGTACTGGTCATGGAATCCCAGGTGCTTTTATGACACTAATTTCAAGTACTCTTTTAGGCAGAGTCTCTCACTTGAAAGACTTGAGTAAGCCTGATCAAGTGCTGAGTCATTTGGATGAATTACTCGAAGAAACTTTGAGGTACAAAGAAGGAGGTGACACTAGTTTTGGTTTAGATTGTGGCATTATTTGTTTCTCTCAGAAACATGAGCTTTTGCGCTACGCAGGTGCTAAGACCAATCTCTATCAAAAAATTGATGAAGAGGTAATTGAAATTAAGGGTGATAAGAAAAGTTTAGGTTATGAAATAAAAGAGCACCCAATTGAATTTAAGGTTACTGAATTTGATACAAGTCAGCATTCATCTTTCTTCATCTTTTCAGATGGGGTGACTGATCAAGTTGGGGGGGAGAAAAAACTGATGTATGGGAAGAAACGAGTGATTTCCCACATCAAAGAAGCGGTTGATGTCCAGTCCGCCGTCAACAATATTGTCGCTGACATCAATCAGTACCAGGCAGGGCACAAGAGGAGGGATGATTTAACTCTCTTTGGCTTTGCTGTCTAAATTTACTCCCACAATCGTGTTAACACGATTTACTCTCATATGAACTCAGCCGCCTATCCCCTCTGACCGTCATTCACATCAATATACACTGGGTGGCCTGAATGCTCACATGTCCTTCCAGTAGACTGGGCTTTAGGGAAATTGCCGACATGTGCGGGACCAGCGTGAATAGATCGAGCGTACCTACACCAATTGAATGACGAGATCCACCTGACCAATACCTTAGCAGAACTACCGCAAGAGATAAGACGGTACGATTGAGGTGATATCAAAAATAGATATGGAAAAGAGTGAGAGACTGAGTGAGGCTATCCAGTCTCTATCAAGATATTGGATGGAAAAAAACTAGGCTCGATAAAAAGATTGGCTTACTGAATGTTGCAGTTAAGCGTGAATTAATAAGTAGTTATCAAGAAAGAGAACTCTTCCAAGAGACATACGATCTGCCAAGTAGAGATAGCAAGGAATATTTATCATTTTTTAAGGAAGAGGAAAAAGAAGAATTAACAAAGTTGTCAGGTGAAAATCAATTTCTAGTAAATTTGGAGTGGCAAGTTGGCGAAAAGAAGGATCTAAATTTCCATGCTAGTCTGCTAAAAGATCCACATAGTATGACTAGTGAAAGAAAAGGATTTTTTTACATTAGATAGTTAAAAACACCGACGGTGAAATCACTGTAGATTATCCAGATATAGATACCGAAGGGATTGATGATCAAAGTGTGAAAATTTTAGAAGATATGGTGACGCTGTATCGAGTTTCGTAAATTTGCTGGACAACTAATTAATGTTAATCGAGATATGGTAGGACCATCGTAACACAAAAGACCTTTTGGATAATTCTAGCCCATACAAAAAATTACTTTGAAAACAAATTAAAATTTACTTCCACAATCGTGTTAACACGATTCACACAGTGCAACTCCACTGCTGGTCATAACTCTTAGTCGCGCAATTCAATAGAATTTCCCACAGTCAGTGTAATCAGATCTACTATCTGTCCACGAACCCACTATGTCCTTGCCATTTGATTCTCGGATCCATGCAAACACCAGAAACCTCAAAGGAAAAATTAATTTAGGAGAATTGAAGACATTTGTGATAACCGCATCAACCAAATTGAGCGCGTCTACTACTATCAACAAAACATGATAAGTCTCGCCAATGCAGTGGCTTACTACAGGCTGGATATGGATGAGCAGATTCAGCTGAT
>JACLAC010026635.1_pt1 | contig 20873 bp, 18 predicted proteins | sample 8027881 | NCBI WGS metagenome assembly JACLAC01 (sample SAMN15725517, study PRJNA655200) | protist metagenome | isolation source: fluorescence activated cell sorting (FACS) single amplified genomes of... | place: Spain: Blaines Bay Microbial Observatory, Mediterranean Sea | collected 2016-01-19 | reverse complement strand
AAGTACCATTAGATCCATAACATTCATCAAGTCCACTATATCTTCCCGAGGACCCAAAAGAAAAACTCTGTGCGATATTCCCAATTCCTTCATCTGTTCTGTGAGTAATCTATTTTCAGCAGTCACTCCAGGCCCACAACAGAGGAGATAAACAGAATTATTTTCTCTAACAATATGAGCGAAGGCTCTTAACAAACCTTTATGATTCTTAACTGGATCAAACCGAGCAACATGACCAACTAAGGTCCCATGAATCGGAAGACTTAGTTTTTTTCGAAGATGTAATTTAATATCCTGTTGGGGTTTGAATAACTCCACATCAAAACCATTTGGAATGATCCAAAACGGGAGATCAGAATACCCACGGTTTTGATGCTCTCTTGCGGAAATACGAGAATTACAGATTATTTTTGAAGGAAGATGATTTGAGAGTAAGGAACATAAACTTACTGTTTGTCGCGTTTGCCAGCGAATTTTATCTGCCTCAAGATTAGTATTTCGAATGTTCCAAATCACATGGGGAACTCCGGCTAATTTAGCAATAATTCCGCCCAACAGATCAGAATGGTAAAGCCAAGTTTGAACAACAGAAGGATTGCTCGATTTCAAAATTCTGAATAATTTCGTCAGTCCAGCTGCTGTAATTCTGCCAGGCTCCATACCCAAACAATCAACAGGGATCTGTGCTTCCCGTAATTTATTGCCAAGAGGAATATCATTAGTTAGTGAGACTACATAAGAATCAATCACATTAGAAAATCTGTACTCTAGAAGCTTGCAAAGCATCTGTTCTGCACCACCAAGCCCAAGCCCTGTAATGACATGAATCACAATCATTTTAGTGAGGAGAATACTTGTTCATCCCAAACCTTCAGGTGTCTCTCCAGCGAATATTGCTCACGAATATTTTTTGCTTCATGGGAAAGCCGTGATCGAAGTGGACTATTATCTAAAAGTATCTTTAGTGCTGAACTCAAATCTTCAATGTCTCCTGGCTCACACAATAGGCCGTTTTCTTGATGTCTGATCATTTCACGAGGTCCACTCTCACAATCTGAGGCAATACAAGCACAACCCAAAGCCATTGCTTCAAGAAGAACATTTGGAAAGCCTTCGTAAAGAGAAGGCAAAACAAATATCTGTGCTCTTTGATACTCCTCAACAATCTCGTTAACTCTACCCACAAATTCAACTTGATCAGAAATCTGCAATTTGTTGGATAACATTTCCAAGCGAGAGCGGTCTTCTCCATCTCCAACCAGACGCAATGTCCAGAATGGATAGGACATGGCAAGCCGAGCCCAGGAACGTAACAACAATTCATGACCCTTCTCAGAAGTCATTCGCCCGACAGAAAGAATCAATTCACTTCGCTGTTCGTAATTATGAGTTCGAGTAAAAAAGACAGGATTCAGTGGATTTGGGAGAACAACAGCATTTAAGCCCCATTCGCTTTTGAGACGATAAGCAACACGCTCTGTCTGACAACAAACGCTGAAAGCAAGCCAACGATAGGTGAAGGGTCGAGACCATTCAGTCAGCAAGCCAAGTTGTTGTCGAAAAGGGTTTGATCGTTCTAGAGCAACAACAGGAATTTTAGTACCACTTAGACATAATAATGTAAGGACATTGACATGATCCATGAAAGAGACAACTACATCAGGATTTATCAATTTGATGAGACGACGGAAGACCTTAGCACGTTGAAGATTAAAATAAATGGAGCGTTTATTAACCTCTATTTTCTGGGAAAGCCGAATACGATTTACTGACAATGAAAGTGGGTAGAAATCGTCTTCTGATTCAAAGAGAAAAGTTGTTAGTAAGGAAACAGAATCCCCTCTATCAGCCCAACTGGAGGCTAACAATGCTGCATTACGCTCAGCTCCTCCTGGCCCAAGAGATGAAATAATAATGATAATTCTTTTACGGTCCATAAAGAAATTCGAACAGTCGATCCTTGATGTATAATGAAAGTCCAAGAGGTGAAAGAATTATGACCCAAAACTTACCAAATAATTGATCTGGCCAGAATTGGAAATTAATAGGTCTATCACAATGAAGATAAAAGCGGGTCATTAATGCACCTACTTTAATAAAGGTAAGGGGATCATATTTAACATAATTTAAATATTTATTCAGAAAAACGGAATAACCATAAAGCCCACCTATACAGTTTTGTTTAATCTGTGACTTGGCGGATACTTGAATAACTCCTTCGTTAAACCCATCTGAATAGTAGACCCGTAAAGATTCATTAATAAACCTCGACTTAAATTGCTCAGCAATTTTATTCCAGATCAGACCTTCAGCAATAAGACCAGGAATTGAAATCGCTTCAGTTGGAAATAAAAAATTGCTTAAAACCTGCGTGCTGTGACAACTCCATTTCTCACCTCTAATCCGATATCTATATGCAATATCAAGCGTATTTGAGTCAATCCAGTTTTCACAGGGAAACAAATCCCCAACCAGATTCCCATTCTCGTCAACACAAAGGCATGTAATAGCAGAGAATTCACTCTTGATCTCTTCCGGTATACTTTGCCAATGATAGTAAAACCTCTGAAGTGCGTTCGGAGTGCAGCGATCATCGGAATCAAATGTCAGAAATAGTTCTCCTTTTGCCAGTTTCACTGCGTTGTTGTGGGCAACTTTTTTGTGCTGATTCTCTTGCCAATAGTACCTAATCGGAAACCAAGTGTTCGGGTCATTCTTCCAGGATTGAACCAACTCTGCAGTTTTGTCAGTTGATCCGTCATCAATGATAAGCCATTCGAAATTGTGAAAAGTCTGATTAAGAAGACTGCTATAAACCCGATTAATAACCTTTACTCTGTTGTATGTTGGTGTAAAGACTGTAAATTTAAAATTATAGCTCATTCAGTGAAAAAAATGGGGGTCTGAAGATTAAATGTAAAGGAAGAAAATCACAATATAATAAATCAGGTTCAATTATTCGAAGTCTCAATAACTTCTGTTTAAGATTTAAAGATCTTTCAAAAAGTATTTTCACAATATTCGTTGACACCTTCATATTATCGAAAAGAATATCTTAGTAAGGTTATTGTGAAAATTTCATAAAAAAATATCTACATCATAGATTTTTAAAAAATTAAATTAAAAATGATTAAATTTTGACATTATTTTCTTTCATTTTCAAATTTAATCTAAATTTAAAAGTGTTTTTAAAGGCGACATATGCAAAGAACCCAATAAATGTTGGATTTTCAAATAAATTATGTGAAAACAAACTCTGTGTAAATATAAGTAATAAAACTATTCGATTTTTTTTACATGTGTATTTCGATAGTAGGAAAAAAATTAATAGAATGATGGAAATTCCAACGATTCCTCTTTCAACAGCAAATTTTGCGAACATATTATGTGGACCAACTATTCTTCCGCCTTCAATGAATCCTTCTTCAAAGAAAAATTGAAAGCCGTGACCAAAGAACGGCTTCTCTAAAAACTTTTCCCAACAATATATTAAATTTTCAAACCTAACATTTGTTGAACCTGACAAAAATATTGAAACTTCACCCAACCCTAATTTTTCATGATAATTTCTAGAAGCAAGAAGTTTAAGAATTTCCTTTTCAACAAATAGAATAAGAATTGTAAACACTAGAAAAAAACTAAATATAATGTAATTTTTTTTGTGTCTTTTACAAATAGAAAAGTATATTAAAGCAATTAAATATGCCAAATATCCACTTCTACTATAAGTAAAAAGAATCACAATTCCAACAATAATAATTAGAAATAATTTAAGCTTATCGGCAATATTATCACATTGCAGTGATATAACTAATAATATTGGTAAAACTGCTCCAACTTGATTTGGATTAAGATATATACTCGTTAAATATTTTTCACTTACATAATCTTCTGAGATAAAGAAAAAATCACATAATAAGAAAGATGAAAGAAAAAGTGTAAATAAGAAAATTAATTTAAGATTCAAATTAATAATGTAAAGACTATATAGTATTCCTGTTCCTAATACGATAAATTTAAATGATCGAATATATTCTAACGGATAATTTTTAAAAAATTCATAGGCTATGAAATTATACGAAAACAAAATAATTATTATTAAAATCCAAAGTTTATTCTTAATTATTATCCATCTGTTTTTTTCAATGGTAAAAGACACTAATAAGACTAATCCAAAAATAGTATAGAAAATTACTGGCCTGAAGATTCCAAAATGGTGATAAAAATAAATATATAAGTTTGTAACAAATAGAAAAAGGAAAAATATGTGAAGATATAAGTTAAAATTTCGTTTCATATTTTTTTCTAATTCTGATAAATTAACTTTTTATTCAATTTAATTCTTTCTCACTTCAAGATATTACCTTTTTTTGTACAAGTAAAGCCACTGTATAAAGTAACAAATACTTGTAGATAGTGCGATTCCTACTACCGAAAGATAGCTAGAGAGCACATGGTTTAATACTATATTAAATAAAAACACCAATACACCCATATTTAATAGTTCTCTCTGCTTTCCTTTTATTACTCTTTCGATAAAAAGTATAGTTGAACCTAAATAGAATGGTGTTTGTAAAAGATAAGCCCACAGAACATTTCTTACAGCAATAGTTTCCTGTGTGCTAAACTTTCCACGTTCAAATAAAAGATTTATTAATGGTTCTGCAAAGATTGCCATCATCCCTGCTAGCAATGTAGAACCAACTATAGATATATACATCCATTGTTTTACAGTTTTTTCTAAAAGGACTGGATTACTTCGTATTTCACCTAGAACAGGCATCACTGATCTTCCTACCACAGTTTGTGTCAATGTTAAGAGAATTGCTAATACCTTTGTCGCATAACCAAGAGTGCTTATATATCCAGTACCTAACCACGATGCCATCATATGATCTACCACTATAGTTGATGTAGTCAAAATCATTGCTGGTAGCATCCAGCAGACTCTTTGTGTCAAATTCAAGATTTCTGTTGAAAATTTACATGATAGACTGATTCTACGAATTCTACGATATTGATCTATTTCCATTAACATCCACTGTAGAAAGCTCCCGATTAAGAATCCGCTGATCAACGTTATGCCATCTATTTTTTGCATCCAGAATAAACAGCTGAATATTGTACACACTGCAGGTAAGGATTCTAAAAGAGTGTTTATATGTTGTTTTCTCATTAGCATTCTTGTTGAAGAAACTGCTATGATTAAACTTAATGGAATATAAAAATTTAATATTTTAATATATGTTTCTAATTTCTCTTTTTCTAATGAATTTTTTCCATCACTGATTAATTCTATGATACTTGGCATAGCCAAATGTTGTGAAATTAGAAGTAATCCACCAATGATAAGAACTAAGAGATTTACTGTTCCTTGAAATTCTTCTAATTTCGCATTCGTATCTATTTCACTTTGACTCGTTGAAATACAATTGATAATAGTTTGAACTAACGGATTGACGATCATTGTACTCAAAGTGAATGCATACATGAATGTATCCATTTCTAATCCGACACCTAATTCTGCCGCAACGATTACATCTTTTAAAACACCTGTGAGCTTACTAACAATGATGAATGCGACCAATAAAATTGACCCCTTTATAATATCTTTATGATGCTTTGGTATCTTTTTTAAATACCAATCTAGAACTTTCATCTCTTTTTATTTCTTTCAAATTTCAAATCATTCTATAGATAATTTTCACTATGAATTATTCTTCTAGATTTTTTGTTTGTTCAGACTACTTAGAGACTTGATTATACTGTGCTATATAACTAATGACCTCAGACACTGTAGAATTTTTTTATTGGTGTTTTTCACAGTCTTGGTGAGTTCGTTACTAAAATGAATTACTGATAGCTCGGAGTGAGGCTTGACGACAAAAATTCATATCACCGTTGATGCACTCAGCAATCCAATGAGTTTTCATCTTTGTCGCATCAAACCTTTGATACAGACGGCGCTAACGTGTTGCTGCGTTCTAGTTGGGATATGATCAATGTTTGTCTGGCTTAAAAATCCTTCGCTGTGCTTGTAAGACTTTTGGATCGCTTTGAGTATCGCCAATTGGAAGATGTAATTACCTTGAAGTTCCATCCAAAGGAAGATTTGGATTTCGACTTAGACTAGTCTCTCCGGTGATTCCTGATTGGAAACTTCTTTTCCAAGCTGAAGCAACACTCGGAGATTGGCACTCGTCACCACATAAGCGAAACTTTGATTTTCTTGGTGGTATCTACTGCGTAGCCACGGTTATTCAGCTTGCTTGATGACAGGCCCCAGTAGCGATAATCTTTCGAATCCATTGACATTGAAACACTGATTTCTAGTTTGTCGCTTTATTGTCCCAGATGAGTTTGACCGCAAGAGCAAGGTTTTCTAAATTCTTGCGCTGTGATCCGGATGCCACCCAACTTTTGTTTAACTCCATTGCGAGCAGCCTCAATGCCAACGTGGCAGCGCAGACTCTTACGGTATCGTGAGTATCAGTAGTGGCTCGCCACGCTACGCTTCCGAAGATAGTTGGGTTGAGGTTTCGTAATTGAACACTGCGCTCGCGACAACGAGGATGGAAAATTGCGGCCAAATAATTCTTTGCCTGGAATTTCTGAATGACGATAATTAGTGTTAGATAAAATTAATTAAGTTTATCAATCTAAGATGTATAGAGAGGTATGGAGATCGTCAATATTCACCAGGCAAAATGTCATTTATCAAGTTTACTTCAAGGAGTTGCTGAGGGTCGCCCTTTTATCATCGCCAAGGCAGGCAAGCCGATTGCCCGGTTGACCGCAATTGATGATCCTGAAACGGCGCAGATTAAGCGACTTGGATTTTTGGCAGGGCAGTTTACCGTCCCAGATGATTTTAACCGAATGGGCCAAGAGGAGATTCTTGCTCAGTTTGGGCTGGCCGAATGAATTTGTTGCTGGATACGCACCTGCTGATCTGGGCTGCCTCAATGCCTGAACGTCTATCTAGTGCTATGTCTAAATTAATGGAACAACCGGAGAATCAACTCTATTTCAGTGCGCTAAGCCTATTGGAAATTACGATCAAACTTGGCCTGGGGCGACCAGACTTTATTGTGGATTCTTCTTTGCTTAATCGTGGGTTGATTGATAATGGCTATACAGAACTCGTTCTCAAGAGTACACATAGTCTCACACATGACCAATTACCACCAATTCACAAAGATCCTTTCAATAGGATCTTATTTGCCCAAGCAGTTTTCGAAGGTATGTTGCTTTTGACCACGGATTCGTTGGGTGCTCAGTATCCTGGGCCGATCAAGTTGGTTTGGATTTATTCAAAACTGAACGAAAATTGTGTCTTTTAATCCTACAAATTATTTAGAATCAATATCGAATTCCGCATCCAAAAATCGGAGAAATAATGCCGACTGTGTTGAGAGTTGGTGGTTACCGGTTTCACTTTTACTCTAATGAGGGTACAGAGCCTTCTCATGTCCACATACGACACTCAGAGGGATAATGTAAATTTTGGATTAGGCCGGTCAGGCTGTCAAAGAATCGGGGGTTATCTCCCAAGAAAATTCGAGAAATTGAACACCTTGTTTATGCTAATCAACGACTTCTCTTGGAGAAATTTCATGAATTCCACAATAGATGAAATCGAACCCTGTGCGATTCGGGCTTGGGTCCAGGAGCGCATGATTTTTGTTGAACTGACGGATGGGAGGATCTTCGGTTTCCCGGCAAACCGGTTTATTCGGTTGCGAGATGCGAGTGATCAGGATCTTAAAACTGTGAAAATTGAACTGAACGGGTATTCTTTGCGTTGGGATTTGCTAGACGAGGACTTGACCGTAGCAGGGGTAGTGGTGGGACGATTTCAACTACCTTTACCAGTCCAAGCAGCTTAATTCGACAATCTTTTCGAGATTTTGTTTGTAGTAAACGTAAACTCCCAATAGTTCTTACTTCATCAACTTCAATGACCTCTGGTCTTAGCCCTGGATCAGAGCGTTTCCACGAATACTCTACGTTAAGGAACCTCGCTTTAGATGACTGGCAATAGATTGGTTGAAATTCTACAATTGGAAGCATAGGCAGAAGCAATTGCTCAACAACTTTGGAGAAAATCTGATGAATCCAAAGTGCCAAGTCAAATTGTTCCTTAATGTCAGGAATCAAGTTGTGCAGATCCCTCATGAATTTGAGTTAGATGCCAACGTTCAAGGCTCTTTTGAATATCTGCTGATGACAAGGAGGCTTTATTCCGCAAGATCTTAATTGTGCAGTAAGATCAGTTGGTTGATTTACGCGGCTTTCATATTATGAGAAATGTTGAAGTTCTCATTGATCCTTACCGGAACCATAGCCTGATGATGCTGCCATCAAGACAAAGATCAAGCTTTGTACAGTCATAAAGGTTATCTGCCAGATGAAGTAGTCGAGGATTTGTCCAAGGCAGAGTATAAGAACGCTAGCCAAGAGCCACATAGACGCCCTACGAAACTTCCAAAACCAAGAGGCTACAAACCCCAGGGCTAGGAGGAGGCCAATCCATCCCATTTCAACCCAGATTGTCAGCAGGGCGTTGTGTGCATTCCATGTTTCATTTGCACTTTGAAATACGGAAGCCATCGGACCCGAGGCTCCTTCAGAAACTGCATAACCAAACGATTTTACTCCTACCCCGAAAAAAGAGGGATGCTGAACGCCATACTCGATCGCCATTCTGTAAAGCGCAAATCGGGGGTCGATATTCTCTAGTTGTGAAAACTCGCTAACAAATTGTAGTTCTTCCCAAGTTTGCTGACTTTTCATCATCACTTTCGGATTGAAGATCAAAGTGATGACTGAAACAACAATCAAAAAAAGACCAATCCCACCAAATATTTTCCAGGAGTACTTCTTCCGATTCGCAGCTCGGCCAAACTGCGCAAACAGTATCAACACAGCGTAAATGATTAGAATAAGGATCGCATTTCGGCTGCCTGAGAGTACAATTCCCCACACAGAAGCCAAGGCTCCGGCAATTCCAAGAAACCACTGCTTTTGTACAACACCAAACAAAGAAATACCCAACAAAGCAACTGAAACAACTCCATAGGGATTTTGGTTTTCAAATAGCGAACTTAAACCATATGATCTAACATTTGAATGAAGTTCTAATCCCAAGCCGATGGAAGCAAACCAAGATTGCAACTGCCAATCAGCAAACAATTGTTCAGCCATGGTCAATCCGCTGACAACTAAAAACCAGCTGAGTAACACCACAGCCATCGAACGAAAATTTTGAGATCTCACTAGAAGTAAAAAGGTCAAAAACACTAAAAGATTTATCGTATAACGGCCTGCATGTTTCAAACTATGGCCCCGCCACTCACTGAACCAAGCTCCTAACCACATCCACACAAAGAGCATTGCCATCAGCAATATAGGAATCTTAAGCTGATTCCAGATTTCTGGAATCCTGAGCAGGTGGATCAATACGGTGATGCCAAGCCACATTGGCAAGAAAAGGGTATAGGTACTGAGTTGGATGGGAAATGAAATCTGAAGGATCGACTCTAAAAATGATTGTATTGCAGGGATTTTCAGAGGAAGTGAAAAAGTCAGGATCCCAAGCAAAAGTATGGAATCTCTGACAACTTCCCAGCTAATTGATTTCATATTTTTTTAGTGAAAGATCGAAAATCTTTTCTTTTGGAAACTGGCTTGAAGGCAAATCAGTGATCACAATGAGATTTTGAATTACAAATCAATGATCATCCTCAAGAAACTAAACGAAATCTTGGGGGGTGCGGAGGGTGTGCCAGAAGAGCTGGATTGGGCAAAGACTTGAGAGTAGAAAGCTAGTAAAACTGCGGACAGTATTAGATTAGGGAGTTCTTGAAATCACTCGGAGAGGCTTGCCTTCAGCAGGTTTGTGGAGGCGTTGGTATTGTTCCAGAAAGAGAGGGACTACCATTCGCAGGTGCTCATCCTTGAGATCAGAGTCTTGTTGCAGATCCTGTTGACGTAAACGAAGACGCAGGAGGAAAGAGTCCTGGGAGAATTCCAGCAGCCGATCTCCTTCGGAGACTACGACAATTCCCTGACGATGAAGCAAGCTCTGCTGCCGCAGGAGTTCATAGTCTCGAAGATCTAACAACTCTGCCCAGAACCGGAAGCTGTGTTGCAGTTCTGTGGTGTTACGATCCTTGGCAAAGTAGATCTCAGCGTTCTCAGAGAGCGCTCGCACCAAGTCCCGTTGTTTCCGTAATTGTGGTTGAGAACGCATCGCATTCGAGGGCCGGACGATCACATCGTATTCCAGCCAGTAGAGCAGACCGTAGACCAATAGCACAAAGCCCATGATCAGTGGGGAGGCGATTGCTGAATAGAGGTGGGCAACAACGCCAAGCAATCCAAAAAAGAGCCCCAAGGCATTCAACAGCAGAGTGGTTTGCCAGACGCTCAGACCCTTTTGCAGACAACGATGATGTAGGTGATCCTTATCCGCAGCATAGAAGGGGATGCCCTTCAGATAGCGTCGTAAAAAAGCAAAGGCAGTGTCCACCAAGGGGATGCCCAGCAAAAGGAGAGGCACCATGGAAACAGAGCCATTACCAGTCACAGCAACCACTTTGACTGTGAGGACTGCCAACAGGTAGCCCAGCAGCATACTACCAGAATCTCCCATGAACAGCGTGGCTGGAGGCTTGTTGAAGAGCCAGAATCCGAAAATTGCTCCTGCCAGGGCCAAGCTGAACAGCACCAGTTCAAAATTTCCAGCCCACCAGCACAAGGCTCCCAGCAAGAGCATCGTGACCAAACTCAATCCCCCAGCGAGCCCATCAAGCCCATCCACCAGATTGATCGCATTCATCACTCCAACCACCCATAGCACCATCAAAGGACCACTAAACCATCCAATGTCAACCAGTCCAATCAAGGGCAACTGAAGAGTGTCTGGTCGGAAAATGACGGTAGCTGTGAAGATGCCAAGGACGAGTTGCCCAAGCAGTTTGTAGCGGGCTCTTAGGTTTTGCTGATCATCGAGAAAACCAAGACCGCAAGCAAACGCAGCGCTGATCAATATCCAGAGATAGGAACCAGAGAGGGGAGAGGAGACTTGGTCAAAAGGCAGCGCTGTCGAAAGTAGCAGGGTGGTCAATAAGCCAATCAAGATTCCAACACCACCCCAGCGAGGAATTGAAGTCAGATGCTGATCTCGTAATCTTGGGGAGCTTTTATTTGCCTCATTCTGTTTGGTACGACGCAAGAGCACCAACAAGCTGAGAGTGGTCAGCAGGAGTGCCGCCAGAAACGCAAAGACTAGGTTATTGAGGATGGTGATGGGCATGCAGAAAAACCGTCAGAAATTGAAAGTGAATTACATTTTGCCCGAATTTTTAAAATAGTTCATATACTTTACACAGCAGATAATCGAAAAACCTATTTTCTCAGTAAAGCTTCCAAAATCCGTGCGCAGGCTTGGCCATCTCCATAAGGATTGTGAGCTTTCGTCATCTTAGAATAGCTTTCCGGCATGCTAATTAGCTGCGAAACGCTGTCGATAATTCGGCCACAGTCTGCACCGACCAATCGAACTGTGCCAGCCTCCACCGCTTCCGGACGTTCCGTCACATCACGCATCACCAGTACGGGTTTGCCAAGGCTTGGGGCCTCTTCCTGAATTCCACCGCTATCGGTAAGAACAAAATAGGCATGCTTGAGCAAGAGCAGAAAGGGCTCATACTCCAGTGGAGGCAAGAGGTGTACATTGGGCAGCGCCTGCAGCAACTCAAAGACTGGCTTCTGTACCGCTGGATTCAGATGAACAGGATAGACGAAATGAACTTTTGGGAAGGAGTGGGCCAGTGAGCGCAGGGCTTCACAAATTTGAAGAAATCCCTGACCAAAATTTTCACGTCGATGACCGGTGATCAGAACGAACCGTTGCGTTTGCCATGGAAAGGACAGTTGTCTATTCAGAAATGATTCGATCTTGCCCTTGCGCTGTGGGTCCTCATCCAGACGCTTCAAAACCCAGAACAGGGAATCGATCACAGTGTTCCCTGTCACATGGATGGTTTCCAGAGATACTTTTTCATCAAACAAATTTTGGCGACTCTGCTCGGTCGGAGCAAAGTGCCAGCTGGCTACTCGGCTGACAACCTGACGGTTGAATTCCTCGGGATAAGGTGCTTGCAGGTCATATGTGCGCAGGCCTGCTTCTACATGCCCAACAGCGATACCACTATAGAAACCTGCGATCGTCGTGGCCAAGGCAGTCGTGGTGTCCCCATGCACCAGCAGAGCATCCGGTTTGACTCGCTGCAGCACTTGCCTCATGCCCTGCAGGACTCCACTGGTCACATCGAAGAGATCCTGCCCTGGGCGCATCAGATCCAGATCGATGTCTGGGTGAATCTCAAAAATTTGTAGAACCTGATCCAGCATCTCCCGGTGCTGAGCTGTCACACAGACCGATGATTCAAAATTGGGGTGATCCGCCAGAGCGTGAACCAGGGGCGCCATCTTGATTGCTTCAGGCCGAGTGCCAAAGACCGTCAGGACTTTCATCAGAGAGTCTCCTGAGTACTGGTCAACATCCGTTCCATTGCAGAAACACAGGCTTCCTTGGAAAAGTGTTGGATCGCATAGTTCCGTCCAGCAGCCCCGATTGCTTCAAATCGCTCAGCTTGCCTTAGCATTTTCTTGAAAGCCTCTTCACAGGCATCCAAGTCAGCGGAATCAGCAGTGACACCACATTCAGCTGCTTGAACAATTCCGTGTCCATCACTTTGGGACTGGAGGAAAGCCACAACTGGTAGTCCAGCTGCCATGTAGCCAAGAATTTTTCCAGGGACGACAGGTGTTTGATTTTGTGGACTCAGACAAACCAAGCCCAGGCTGCAGATCCTCAACAAATCAGGGTAGACATCACGCCCAATAAATCCTTCAAAGCGAACATTACTCAGTTTTTTTTGTGCTGCCAACTGTGCCAGTCTTGATTTCTCAACTCCATCACCAACCAGCAGAAACAGCAGATCAGGTTGCTGCTTCTGAACAAGCTCTGCAACCTCCAGCACTCGTTCTAGGTATTGTGAAGGCCCCATCACTCCAGCAAAGACTGCGACATAGCGTTGTGTGATCTCCCACTTGGCACGAAAATCAACAGTCCCTGTTGCAGACTGGTGATGGCCGACATCGACCCAGTTGTGCAGGATTCGTAGCTTGTTGCTAAGATCTGGGTAGTGTTGCAGAACAGAACTTCTGTTGCCTTCTGAGTGCACAGTTATGACGACTGCTTTGCGATAAACGTAGCCTTCCAACCATCGAAAAAACCGAATCTGCCAAGGATTACGCAACACCCCCAAGTCAATTGCATTCTGGGGAAACAGATCCTGTACGTTGAGCAGAAACCTTGCTTTCGACTTCAACCACACGCCAACCAGCGCCAAAGGCAAGGGTGGACTATACACGATCACAGCATCTGCTTGCAGATGCTGTTGCCGAACTTTCCAGAGAAACTGCAACGGCATTAGCAACTGGGCGATTCCACGCACGAGGTAATTGACGTTGTGGTGTGGCAACGTCTTGATTCGTAGAACCTGAATGCCGGCCTCATCTTCTAATTCAGAAAATTGTCGCTGAGTAAAATTTTGATCCAAGTTGTATTCAGGCCAGGTGGTCATCACCGTGATTTGATGACCTCTTGAGCGGAGTTCCTCGGCCAGTTCAAGCATCAGGTGGGAAGCAGAACGGATTTCAGGAGGGTAGGAATCTGTGGCGAGCAGGATTTTCATGTGAGTTCGCAGACCACAGGTTTGCCTGTTGCCAAGGACTGCTCAATCGCAAAGATCGTCTCCATTGTCGATAGTGCTTCGGCAAAAGCCACCAGAGGCACCTCCTTATCGGCTACACAGTTGACAAAGTGCTGGAGTTCTTCCCGATAGCCCATCTCTTGTCCTGTCGTCTTGAAGCGCTCCGTCTCTCCAGACCCATAGCGCTCACTCTCCCGAAAATCATCTAGCACCAGGGTTTGTCCTTCACAGAAAACTTCAAGCCGCTCACGAGAATAGGCTTTGGCTCCAGATGCTGAATACGTCAGATTGCCCACCGAACCATCCCAGAACTTCAGGCTGATCACGATATTATCATTGTTGATGACCGCCTGGTTATCACCAGATACACGCTCTGCAATCACTCTTTGCACAAGGGATCCTGTTAACGCTTGTAGCAGATCGATGAAATGTGACATCTCCCCAACAATCCGGCTGCGTCCCTCATCTTCCGAATGCACCCAGTGATCCGCGGGGACGAAGCCTGCGTTGATACGTAGCTGAGTCACTACCGGAGACTTTCGATTCTTTAACCACTGCTGAAGCTGGCGAGTGTGAGGAGAGAAGCGGCGGTTGTGTCCTACCAGAATCAGGGGAAGACAGGCCTGTTCAGCTGCTGTTTGACGAATGGAATGTAATTCCTCGGGGGTAACGCAGAGTGGTTTTTCGAGGAACAAGTGCTTTTGTTGAACGAGCGCAGTTTGCACCAGCGCTGCGTGATTGCTATGTGGAGTCAGGCCGACAATCGCCTGAATTTCAGGATTTTCCCAAACAGCCTGAGCATCTGTGGACTGATGAGCAAAACCGAATTTCCTACCACTGTGCTCGACATTGGCACCTGAATTGGTCGCCAGCGTATGCAGTTGAGCGTTTTCCAGCTTGGTGAGTGCAGGCAACAGCAGCGCCTTGCCAAACAAACCCGCTCCAATCACGCCCAGGTGAACGCTGCCAACTGAAGAAACTCGCGTGGTTTTTTGGGGAATCGGCAAGGTACGCTGCAGTGGAGCTACTTCAGGATATTCGAGCAAGACCCCAATCGGGTTGCTAAGGGCGCCACCAATCAGCTGCTGATAGGTGGACTCCGCTTCTGTCAGTGGAATTCGGTGTGTGATTAATGGCTGGACATCAATTCGGTGTTGAGACAAAAGGCGTAAGAATTCCTCCAGGTTGCGACGCTGGGTCCAACGTACATCACCGATCGGCAGATCAATACCCTCCAGTTCATAGAGGGGATCCAATGAACCTGGACCAGCCGCCTTCGAGACCACTAGTTCGATCTCCTTTTGCCAAAGCTCGTTGCGATCGGGGTGTATATCTGCCACACCGACCACAACGATCCGACCCCTGGCTCGACAGAGTTGAATCGCTTGGTCAACCGGCTCTCGTTTCTTGGTGGCTGCCGTGATGATGACCGCATCCGCCCCATTTGCCTGGGTGATGGATTCTGTGAACTTTGAAAGTTCGCTTACCTGATCCGTAACCGCTGTAAAGCCAAACTGCTTGGTAAGCTTTATCTTGTCTGGAGCCGGATCGTAAGCAATCACCTCACAACCGTAGGCCCGGAGTAGTTGCACCGTCAGTAAGCCCAGCAGGCCAAGTCCCATCACAACAACACGGGAGCCAAAGCTCAGTTGGGCAGAGCGAATCCCGTGCAAGGCAATGATGCCCAGCATCCCAAAAGCTGCCTCTTCCTCACGCACTCCTTCTGGTATTCGACAGGCTAGGTTGACCGGAACTGAAACAAACTCGGCGTGGCTGGCAAAACCCTGACCGACACAGGCCACCCGATCTCCAGGAGAAAATTCTGTTGCCGCCAACCCGCATTCTTCGACAATCCCCGCACAGGAGTAGCCCAGTGGCGTAGGTGTATCCAAACGCCCCATCGCTTCCTGCCAGGTCTTGAGCAAACCCTCCTTCTTGGCCTTCTCCCAGACTCTTCTCACCAGATCCGGTCGAGCTACCGCCTTACCTGCGAGAGACTTACGTCCCAGTTCAATCGTAGAACGCTCTGTCCCAATGCTGATCAGTGATTGGCAATTACGCACCAGAATTCGTTTGCTGCCACAGCGAGGAACCGGTACTTCGCGTAACGCCACCTCCCCTGTCTTGTAGCTCTGGACAATTTGTCTCATGAACGCCGCTGCTCTTGCTTGAGCACATAGTTCTTGACCGCAGAGGACATGCCTGAAGGAAACTCTGCGTCACGCTGAATCGCTTCCCAGTTCTTTTCGAACCAACTAATCGTATTGCGCAGACCTGTTGCAAAATCGGTTTTCGGATCGTAGCCCAACAAATCCCTGGCCCGATCCACGCTCGCCAATAGTCTGGACTTAGTGTCCCACTTGCGCCGATCGGTGTAGAGCAATCCGGCCTTGTTGCCGATCAGTTCGTTGACCGTGTTGGCCATCTCAACAATTTCGGTTTCTGCTGCAGAGGCAATATTCATTTCTTCACCAATCGCTTCTTCTCGAACTCCTGCACGCAACAAGGCATCCACGATGTCCTCCACGTAGGTGAAATCCCGGGTCATCTTGCCATCACCAGTGATCGGCAGAGGCTGCCCTTTCAGCGCCCAGTAGATGAAATTGGGGATCACATTGCGATATTGCCCTGGAACTTCCCCAGGTCCGTAGGAATTGAAGAACCGGGTCTTGACAATCGGCAAACCGTAGTGATGCCAGTAGAAATTGCAGTAGAGTTCTCCCGCCATCTTGGAGATCTGGTAAGGAGTGCTCAGGTGCATCGAGACAAACTCTTCCTTCAGTGGCAGGGGTGCCTGCACCCCATAAATCGCACAGCCGGAACCGGCATAAACAAATCGCTTGATATCTCCCTGCAAGACCGCATATTCCAGCATCTTGACCGTTCCCAACTGGCTGACGAGCAGGTCCTTTTCTGGATAGTCCACGGAGTTCTGGTTGGCAAAGAAGGCAGCTAAGTGGAAGATGTAGGCAGGTTTCTCGTGAAAGACGCGCTTTAGGTCTACGTCATTAGTAATGCTCCCCTTGACAAACAGTACATTTGGCAAATTAGGTATGTTCCAGGAGTAGGAAGCGGAAAGATCATCCAGGATGATGACCTTGGCCGCACCAGCTTCCGCCAAAGCTCGGCAGAGATTACTACCAATTGCTCCCGCACCACCGGTAACGAGGATGGTTTTATCTGCGTAGGGCTGAGAAAAATTCATATCTTTTCATCGCTCGTTAATTTGAATTGGTATCGGTCAGCACGTAGCTGCGGATTTGGAATCCAAGAACATGTACAGGCTCTTCATGGAGTATTCTACCAAAATGAGCACCAGCTAGGGAAACAATCAGAGGGCTATTCGGATCATAGTGTGAAAAATCTCCAACATGACTGTGGAGAATTCCTCCAAGATTGATACGGACATCATTCTGAATTGCCCAGTCTGCCATATTGGCCGAAGCTGTTGCGTTGCTCACTTGGTAGAGCGTGGCAAATAGATTGAGTCCCGCAAGAACAGAAACATATCCCAACCAGAACATGCGTGAAAGTGAAATATGCTGGCAGACCAATATCGCCCAAAAGGGTACCACAAAAATCAAATAACGATTGGCAGGACGAGTGAGGGAGAGGAGCAGAATGTAACCAAGGATTGTCAAAAGTAGTATGCGTGATTCCTCATCTTTCCAGAAAATCTGACAACAAAGTAGGAAATTCCAAAAACCAATGATCTTAATCAGCAAAATGATCTCATTCCCAAGAAACTGCTGAAAACTACCAAAATCCATTTCTCCCAAATTTTGGTTGGTGATACCAAGCAATATGGAAGGGACTAATAAGATTATTTTTAATTTGAATTTTTTAGTATTCAGGAAAGCTGGAATTGTCAAAAAAAACATTCCTGAAAGATAAAAACCGTAGCTGAAAAAATTGTTAATTAGAACTCTCAAAGAAAACCCTAACGCTTCATGATGTATTTCTGGAACAATCCAAACATTAAATAATTTTTGATAGATTGAGAAAAATGTTAAAGCTCCAATTAAGACAATAGAACCCGTCAATAATTGATTATTGAAAAAATATTTAAATCTATTTTTTTGATTTACTAGAATCCATTTCAAGCCTAAATTCGTCAAAATGATGGGAAATGTGTGAAATTTAAAGATGCCTGAAAGTAAAGTTATAGATCCACTGGCAATAGGGCGGTATTGAAATTCATAGGCAAAGATCATCAGACCAAGTGCTAACAATTCTGAGTATGCTCGACCTGAGTAAATCCAGACTAAAGGATTCAATGCTACGATAATCACTAACCAAGGATTTTCTTTTCTCGCCAAGGCAATAAGTAATAGAATACCCCCAAATAGAGCAGGTCCCCTGTAGACCCAATAAGTATCGATGTCAAAGAAATTGATAAAATTACTAACAATGAACGAATACGTAATTGGATTTGCTTGGAAGGTAAAATAATTTTTCAATAGATCTTGATTACCAGTTATAAAATACTGGGTGCCAATTTTGTAAACCCATTCTAAGTTAACGAATGGTGTGTTGATGTACGAAATATGCAGTATAGTAAAGCTAAGAATTGATCCAACAATAATCCAATAGTTTGAAAAATAATTTGGTTTGAAAAAGTGATTTTTCATTTTTTGTAATCCCCAACTGAAAGCCATTTTTCAATTAAACAATAAAAAATGATAAACCAATATCGACTACCCATCTCTTTAATTTTTAGTTTTGATTCTCCAGATTTACGATTTCTCCACGTATTAGGCAGAACCCGATAACTATAGCCACGGACAATTACTTTAAGTGGTAGTTCAACTGTTAGATTAAAATGGTGACTTAGAAATGGTTTTAGACCCTCAAGTGTTTCTCTACGATATAATTTAAATGCATTCGTAGTATCAGTGTAGCTAACAACAAATAAGAGTGCTATTAACCAATTTGTGATTCTGTTCAGACACAGTTTTAACAGAGGGTAATCAATCACAAAACCGCCTTTCATAAAACGGCTTCCAAATACAGCATCCAAACCTTCCCTCTCTGCCATTCTATAAAATTGAACTATATCATTGGGATCATCTGAGGCATCTGCCATTACAATTATTACATATTCGCCTTGTGCGGCTTTTAAACCGCACCTAATCGCAAGACCGAATCCGTTTGTAGCTATATTATCCACTCTCCGAATATTTTTATAATGTAAGCTTAATTTGTCTACAAGATCAGGAGTACCATCATTAGAATTGTCATTAACTACAATTATCTCAAAAATAATATTTTCTTCACAAAGCTGAACATGAATATCAATCAGTGTTTCAGCAATTGTGGAGAACTCATTATAAGCTGGTATGATGACACTTAATTTCATAGTGGTTTCTGAAAAAAAACCAAAAACTGCTTTCCTAGCAGAGGCCAAATTAATGGAAATCGTAAGTAGTTATGTACAAGAGTAGGGCTTGTCGGTAGGCGACTGCGGAAAGAATATGGTAAGAATCGACTGTGACATTTTTTTATCTCAAAACCTGCTGAGTAACCAATCTCAGTAAGAGAAATGTCTGTTAAAATCACTTTATGATCTGAGCAATCAAAATAATCGCCTACACAATATTTGAAATTTGGCCCCATTACAACTAATAAACCAGATGGTTTCAGCCACTGATATGCTTTCGTAAAGAAATCATAAACTACTTTAGTGTTACCCAAATGCTCCAAGAAATTTGAAACAAATACTGCGTCAAAATACCCAGTGGGAACTACTGCATTCATGCAGTCACCAATAATCTTGTGAATATCTGGTGCGGCATGTTCATTTAAGAATTTTGAATTTTGGTCTATTGCCCATCTTTCTTTCGCAGGAATGCTATTGATAAATTCACAAAAGCCTGCAGCCGGATCTAAGACGATACTTGGTTGGCCCATCTCTCTATGCAGGAACTGGCTGATTTCGTACCAAACTGATTGTTTCTTTTCAATTGGAATCCCTTTAAATCTGTATTCATAGATGCGATCAAAATTCATTGGTATGCTCCCGCAGGACTTCAACAAGTTCTGATAAAATTCCGTTGACGTTGTAAAGGTATTTCCATTCAGGGTAATGTCGTTGAAATTTACGTATGTCACTAATCCACCAGATGTGGTCGCCGATTCGATTCTCTTCTGTGTAACTGATTTTCATTTCCTTTCCAGTTAACTCTTCACAAAGTCTGATTGCTTCTAGCATGGAGCAGTTGGAATGACGCGAACCACCTACGTTATAAACTTCCCCAAGACGTGGGTTCCGGAAAAAATGCCAAAACATCTGAACCAGATCATGACTATGGATATTGTCTCGTACCTGCTTACCTTTATAACCAAACACGGTGTAAGAATGACCTTTTACCGCACATTTCGCCAGATACGCCAAGAAGCCATGCAATTGAGTTCCAGAATGGGCTGGTCCAGTCAGGCACCCTCCACGGAAAACTCCTGTATTTAAGCTGAAGTATCGTCCGTATTCTTGTACCATAACGTCTGCTGCTAACTTTGAAGCCCCAAATAAACTGTGTTTAGACTGGTCAATACTCATTGACTCATCAATTCCGTGCTGGGCATAAGTATGATCAACTAGCTCCCAGCGGCTCTCCAATTCCACTAGTGGCAGTGAGTTAGGCTTATCACCATAGACTTTGTTGGTTGAAGTAAAAATGAAGACTGCTTCTGGGCAGTACTGGCGAGTCATTTCTAACAGAACCAAAGTACCATTAGCATTTACAGTAAAATCCATTGCTGGATCACGTGCTGCCCAGTCATGAGAGGGCTGAGCAGCTGTGTGAATCACACCGACGATTGAACTTCCATAATACTGAAATATGCGGCTCATTGCTTCCACATCACGAATGTCAGCTTCTACGTGGCGATAGCCGGGGACTTCCTGCTCAAGGCGCAAGCGATTCCAGCGAGTTGAAGCTTCCTGTCCGAAGAAATGAGCCCGCATATCGTTGTCAATGCCAACAACTTGAAGGCCTTGATTCGCAAAAAAACGAACAGATTCTGAACCAATCAAGCCTGCGGAGCCTGTGACCAGTAGAATATCACTCATAAATACTTTTGGATGCA
>JACLAC010014907.1_pt1 | contig 20883 bp, 19 predicted proteins | sample 8027881 | NCBI WGS metagenome assembly JACLAC01 (sample SAMN15725517, study PRJNA655200) | protist metagenome | isolation source: fluorescence activated cell sorting (FACS) single amplified genomes of... | place: Spain: Blaines Bay Microbial Observatory, Mediterranean Sea | collected 2016-01-19 | reverse complement strand
TTCTATGAATACGACGTCGCATCGGCGTGCCGGTGTGTCCACGCTTGATTATATTCTCGTTCTGGGAGTAATCCTGCCTCTGGTTGCATTTGCCATCCCTGCCGGTAAACGAATCATCCAGTTAAGCTACGAAATGGTCTGCACGCTGGTTGCATGGCCGATAATGTAAAACATTTCATCTCCGACTGGCTCAGTCCGAGACCGACAGCTATTCGTCGAATATTGCACGACAAGGAACAGTCTGATGACTTCGAAGGTCACATTTCGCGATTTGCTCCGCAAAGTCCACCGCGATGAGCGTGGCGCGGTCAGCCTGGAAACTATCCTCATCATTGGGGCAATCGCGATTCCAATTCTGATTTTCCTGATCAAGTTTGGCTGGCCTCGTATTCGCGACTACTTCAACCAGGGTCTGGACGAACTCGAAGAAGGCAGCAACGATGCCGCCTCAGGCGGTGGCGGACGGATTTGAAGCCGGCAACACTCGTCGCAGCGAAGATGCATCTCTTGCTTCGAAAAACGTCCAGCACTTCCCAGTTATAGACCTTCTACAAGATCGATTAGGCCAGAAATGATCGCGGTCGGTGTGCTTCTGGCTATGCTGGCTGTTTCTGCCTGGACCGACGCCCGTTCGCACACAATCTACAACTGGAACTGTTACCCGGGAATCATCGCGGGAGTCGTTTTGAACTCGGCTGGGCTTGGTCTCTCCGAATCCGGGACAACAGGCTTCTGGTTCGCAATTGCAGGCTTTCTAAGTTGCGGACTCATTATGCTGACGGCGTTTGTCTTCTTTGCGATGGGCGGCGGTGATGTCAAACTCCTGGCGATGATCGGGAGTTTCCTGGGGCTCCAGTCGGGCATTGAGACTTTGCTCTGGACGTTCTCAATTGGGTTCGTCTTTGGCATCTCCGCCATCATCTGGCGTCACGGCTTTATTGGGATCGTTCGTCGCAGCCTTGAACATGCAGTCGCCGTCGCGAAAGCTCGAAGCTGGATCCCACTTCATCAAGACGAAAAGAAACCACTTGAGCAAGGTTTGTTTCTGGCCCCTTCAGCATTGATCGCTACCTGTATTGTCGTCTGGCCGGAACTCATACGCATTCTCATTTGAATGCACAAAATCCCCTTTTTGTTTCCGCGTCGCTACTCACGCGATGCATTCCCAGCAAATCGAGCACACCTGAACGTCCTCACTGACCCGCAGCAAACATCGCATCTCCAGTCTCAGGGGTTTTCGCTCACTCGAGCACCTTGGCGACTTAGTCAAAGTAGCCAAACCGAATAATTCAGCCTGATTTTCATGGTCTCTGGCGCTGAAGTTTGTTGAGCCAATCCAGTGATTGCTCTTGCCATGCGTCCCACATTGGGCCCTTATACCCATTCAGACCGTGGCCGCCTGAGGGAAGCTTCAGGTATTCGGTGGCAACGCTGTGTTGCTTGAGGGCGTCATGGAATGCCTGGCTGTTGGCAGGAACAACGACTCGGTCGTCGAGTGCGTGGGCAAGGTAGGTCGGGCATGTTTCGGCAGTAACCTGCTTCTCATTGGAAAACAGATTGATCATTTCATCGGATGGCTGGTCTCCGAGCAGATTTCGTCTCGATCCTGCATGCGTCGACTTGTCCATCGTGACGACCGGATAGACGAGGATTGCAAAATCCGGCCGCGATGACTGCTGTGTCACTCGATCATCTGACTGGCTAACTCCGGAATCGAAGTGCGTCGCCGCGGTTGAGGCAAGATGTCCGCCGGCAGAGAAACCAATGATCCCGATCCTTCTGGGATTAAGGTTCCAGGCTTTCGCGTTTGCTCTCGCGGTGCGGATTGCCCGTTGAGAGTCGAGCAGCGGAACATAGGAACGTCCCTTTGGCAGTCGATACTCCAGTACGAGTCCCGTGATTCCGTGCCCATTCAACCACTCGGCGATGCCGTGCCCTTCCCCGCCGGTGACGAGCCCTCCGTAACCGCCTCCCGGACAGATCACAATGGCCGTGCCGTTTGGCTTCGCTGGTCGATGCAGAGTCAAACGAACATCGACGTCTTCCGTTGTTCCATCGCCAATCGGAGCAGGACCGCTCCAGAGCGACAGTGTCTCAGGCTTCACCAACGATCCGTCCGCTGCGTTAGCGCACAACGGGTCCAGAATCACCAAGAGCAACATCAGAAAACGCATGGCCGATCCTTTGTGAAACTACAGTCGTCGATAGAAATTCGATCTCCAATCTTAACGTGTCGATAGTCCCACAAGCAGCCTCAACCGCAAATCAACTCATTGCTCTGATTCTTTGAAAACTCCACGGCAGGATTAGTCCGTGACCTGTCACAGCCACGAAGAACCGTTCGAAGCAAATCGCCTCGCAGCAGATTCCAGTAAAGCATTTTACAGCGTTCACATCAATGTGATGAATACGCGCATCAAACATCGGGAATACAGAAGACTCAGTAAAAAACGGGGTTGACGTTTATCTAAGTCGCAGGCTTCTCGTTTTCACTGAAGCATCCCTGAAGCAGATGCCGTGTCACCTGACGAGTTCGCGCCAGGCATTCCCTAAACTGCCGCAACACTCACGAATCTGCAGCTTCGAGTTCTTTCAGTGACTCACGTTCCTTCTCAATCGCTTCACGGAGTGAGAGGACATCTTTTCGAGCCGCTTGAATATCCGACCGCTGTTCGGGCGTCAGATGCATCGCTCCGTAAGCGTACTGCTGAAGTTCTTTCCCAGACTTACCGGCATCGCGACCGGCCTTTTGAGCTTTGGCTTTGGTCTGTCGCTGTTCGGCCGTCGGCACATCGTTCATGCGTTTCGTAGCGACCAGTTCCAGTTGCTCCAGATCTACAATCCTCATTTCAATGACCGCTCGCCGCTCGTCAAAATTCGGTCCAGCCTTCACGGTTGCCGTTGCCGGAACGTCGTCGACGGCGGCATCAGCATCAGCCCCTGGTAAAGAAACATCTTCCGAAGGTTCGTTCTCTTCTTCCGGCGTCAGAGAATATGTTTCTTCCTTCCCGGTCGGCTCAACAATTCCCAATCCCGCGTCCTCATGCATCTCCACAGGCGATTTTTGAGTAACTTCTACCTGTTCCGCATCCGCAACTTCGTGGCCGGGATCCGCTTCATGCCCCGGGAATTCGTCCCTCATTTCTTGAAGTGTTGAAATCTCATCAACGATCTGCGACTTGATTTCAACATGCCCCAGCTCGTCGGCCACAACCCGAAGTCGACGAGCAATCTCAACAAGACGGCTAATACTTCCGGCAACGTCAGACATACAAACGCCCCGCGGTCGAACCATGAAACAAACTGGTAAATGCCATGATGTACGATGCTCGTTGAATGATGCAACTAAGACATGCCTCGCAACCGTGTCTCGAGGAATCCTCCAATCATCAAATCGACGCTCAGTTCACGTGACACAACACGCAACGTCGACCAATGATTTTCTATGAAACGGTTCAGGCCGCTATTCCTGACGTCGCCAGAATCGCCTGCCAAATCCAAGTCGACAACCTTCTGCATGGGTAACTGTTGTGGATTGCTGATGCCCGTCGCTCGTAACTTGTCTACCCTGAACAGGCCGTGGCTTTACTCGGGGTGTCGACGGTAATCCTGATCCGGCAGGGAACATTTGACGTCGTTTTTTTGTCGAGCATTGCCGCCGAAATCAGCGTAAACCAGTATCAGGCCATGACAGCGGCAACGAAGACGACCACGAACAGCTCGTTAAGAATTCGAATACTCAAAATTGACACCTTCCTGGGAATGTCTCATTCCACGGTAAATTCCGCCCTGGCAGTAAACCTAAACCCTTGCCAATAGTCGCGGCAGTTCTGACCGGTCGCTAGCCTTTCCAACTCGACTGTCCGTTGAAAACTATCTTTGGAGACTTTCGCATGCGTCACCGAATTCAGACACAAGGTCTTGCCATAATCGTCGTCGCAGTTCTTGCCGGCGTTTTTCTACTCGTTGAACGATCCAGCACAGCTCAACCGACCACAACGCGACTTCCAGGCGCGCGAGCCGAGGTCGACGCAGCTCAATTCCCCAGTCTTCAGGCAGCCATGGATGCGATTCCGGAAGATGGCGGAGTTGTCCGGCTTCCGGCTGGAACTTTCGAGATCACAGAGCCAATCATCGTTACTCGTGGCGATGTGTTGCTGACAGGTGCCGGGACGGCGACGCACATTGTTAACCGAAACGAAGACGGCAAACCAGCAATCATTCTTCAACACTCCGACGGGGGCGATGTCAAAAACGACGACCGGCTATGGCGGATCATGCTCAGTAATCTGCGAGTGACCGGCAACGAAAAAAGCGGACACGGAATTCTGGCCGTTCAGATTCAGGAGGTCTTCCTGCAGGGAGTCACCGTCAGCGAGCACGGCGGCGACGGAATCCAACTCGACCATTGCTACGAAGACCCCAGAGTCAGCGACTCCCTCATTACCTATAACAAAGGTGTTGGCCTGAACCTGTTGGGTTGTCACGACATCGTCGTCTCGTCCAACCAGTTCGAAGAAAACCAGGATGCTCTGCACTGCCTCGACGGGTTCAATCTATGCATGACAGGAAACTGTATCGACGACCATCTCGGTGAAGGAGTCGTCATTGAAAACACGTACGGTTCCGTACTCTCCGGAAACATGATCGAAGAATGTAACGGCACTGCGGTCGTCCTTGACAGAGACTGCTACGGCATCACCATCAGCGCCAATGTCATCGCCCACAACGGAGCCGGTATCGACCTTCGAGATGCTCACGGTTGCGCAGTGTCCGCAAACACGCTGACCATTCTCAAAACAAACGCTCTACGCATCGGCCCGAACAGCGGTCGCATCACAGTGACGGGGAACAACATTTCCAACAGCTACGTTGGTGAAGACACCGTCAAACGCCGAGTCGACGATCTTGCCGCAGCCGGTATCACGCTCGACGGAACTTCCGAGCTGGCCATCGTCGGCAACTCCTTCGCCAGTGTCAGTCCTCACGCCGTCGAACTGACCGACAACCCAAGCAAACGAATCGTCTTCTCATCGAACGTCTTGACCGACGTCTCCAGCGAACACAGCCACCTGAAGGACTCAGTGATCACCAACCAATTGATTTCAACACCAACGGAACAGGATAACTCGACCAAAACCCGGCAATAGTTCGTAATATACGATACGCAAGCCGTGATGGTTCTTTGCAATGTCAGACTCAAACAACGTCAGCCACTGGATTGATCTGGTTAAGTACGGCGATTCAGCCGCTGCGAATCGCATCTGGCAGCACTATTTTGAAAGGCTGGTTCAGTCTGTTCGCCGAAGACTCCTCGGCCAGAATCGGGCGGTAACTGACGAGGAGGATATCGTTCTAAGTGTTTTCGACAGCTTTTACGCAGCGGCAGAGAAAGGACGATCTCCTGATTTGTCGGATCAGAGCGATCTCTGGCCGTTGCTGCTGCGTTCGTCCCGCCGACAGTTGTGAAGCGATAGTCTGGCAGAAGCTGATCTGATGCAACTTCGCAGAGCATTCCAGCCAGTCGAGCCTCACGACGACGCACTCACGTTTGACGCTTCTGAAGTGTCAATCACGCTGATCACGGGAGAGCAAAACGTGGTCAATATTCGATACGGCCTTGCTCAACCCGCAAGCGGCGAATCCGGGAAAATCCAGGGCAAGCCCGCGAGTCCAAAAACCAGTGAATCGCCAGGAGTAATCACCCCCGCAACAACCTATCCTTAAAACTGGAAACCGTAGAGTCGCTCGAACTAAAATGTGTACTGGAAATGGGTGTAGAAGAAGTCGGCATCAGAGTTTGTTGGCACGCCCGGAGTCGTATCGTAGAAGCGACCGGCCCAGAAGTACGCATAGCCGAGGCGAAACTGTGTCTGCTCGTTAAACTGATAAGTCAGTACAAAATCTACTTCGTGTCCGAGATCCTTGCTGCCAGCATCACCCGCCTGAAGACCAGCAAACGGCCTCATGTTGAGGTTGTATGGAACGTCCCTCTGCGTTGCCAGGGCGAAATAGTGATACCAGGCAACCAGTGTCAGCTTGTCTGTTGGCTTTACTGTGATTCGAAGGTTGGCGTCCTGAAGATTCCGCCGCCCAAAAAGATCCATTTGCCCAAGGTAGTAGTGGGCTCTCTGGACGTAGGTGTGAAAACCATTTCCTGTCGTGCTTGACCCGGACGCCCAGTCGTAGAAGAGCCAGACTTCTGGCTTCCAGCAAACTTCATCGAACGCCTTTCCAACACCCAGTGTTGCAAAGCCAGCCTGGTGTGATGAGTCATCCGGATTCGTCCCCAACTGGACTCCACCTTCGAACTCAAACAACCATTCATCAGTACTGCCGTACCAGCGGCCACCAAACGTATCGTAGCGCGCACCATCGGCTCCGACCCCGCGTTCGATGTCAAAGGCCAGCCAGTACAGATCGAGTTTGGCCTGGTTGAGATCTTTGTACGTACTGAAAATACCGTATAACTGCTGGTTGTGGTTCGTAGCATCGAACGAAGTGAAATGATTCACATCACGGAACAGCGGGCGGACCCAGAAGGCGTCGACATCCCAGTCGGAGTCTCGCCACATCAGCCGCGCACCGTCGTGCGATCGGCGGCGATTGGCCCAGTTCGGAGCCATGATCAAACGAGCAGACCCGTATTTCATTTCCTGCCGGCCCAGCCGAGCAGTCAGCGTTCCATCATCGTCGGCAAGTAGCACATCCAGATAAAGCTGGTAAAGGTCCGTCCGATTGACCTCGTTACCACGAGGTCGAATCTCCTCACCCGAACTTGCCGCATCCATGAACTCGGCACGCAAACCCAGATAGTCATTCAGGTTCCCATCCAACCATAGCCGAGTCAGATGCAAGACGAACTCATCATCCTGACCCGTCAAGCCAGCCCTTCGCATGTTGTTCTCGTGGTGGAAGCGAGCACGGTAGCTCCCACCGAAATCCAGCGAACTGCCTTCCCAGAGCGAGATTCCCTTCAACGGACAGGCTGGCTCGGTCACAGAACAACCTTCACTTCGGATTTCCGCGCAGCCAAATTGTCCGTTCTCTGAACAGCCGGCACTGCGGCACCCGTTACAGTCCGAAGCAGAGCCCCACCACTTCAAACGCGACGGAAGATCTTCGAGCACAGACTGAACAGAATCCTGGCCAAACGAATTGGCTGGACTCAACAAGAGCAGACACAAGGCAGTCAGAATCGGGCGCATGGGGCATGCTTTCGAAGAAGAGATGGAACGTCCGAAACAGTTTCGGCAAGTTCGCATCGAAGATTGACTGCAAATTCCGATGCATTGAAACGGGCGGAATATTCGTCTCAACCCGTTCAGGACAATGTAGAGTCGAGCAAGCCTGACGGACTCGTGATCGCGGCAATCTAGCTAAGATTTTCGGATTAAAACGAACTGTTAAAGTCAATCAACCGTCGCTGAACGCCGGTTTAGAAAGCGAAGTGAGCAGAAGTGAGCATATGCAATCCATAAGCGATCAGTTAACAACGTTGATGTTGCGTCACCGAGTTCTACTTAACCGACACAGTCAGGTTTACCGATAAACCTGACACATCAATCTTAGGTGTCGTGATGCGCACTGCCCCTTGCTCGAACATCGACGTTTACGATCGGACAAAGATAAGTGGAATGCGGCAATCAATACTCAACTGTTTCGCTATCGTTTTCTCTGCCTGCGGTTTGCTTATAGTCGAGGATCCAGCACTCGAAAACGACAGCACAGTCGTCTTTCGACCGTGCCATGACTGATCCTTTACCATACCCAGTTTCGTTTCTGAGGCCGCCACACCGGATGAAAGCTGTATCGATCACCCACTGACCAGCGAAACGCCTCAGCGACTTTAGAGCAAAGATGCTCAGCCACCGAATCAAAAAACTGCTGCGAGTACCGCCGGATCGGCAGGTCCGGACCGGGCTGTTATTTCTGTTTTCGTTCGGCATGACGGGCGCGTATGTCGGCGCTCGTTCCGACGCTGATGCTGTCTTCCTCTCGCGCATCGGCATCGAGCGGCTGCCGGCCATGATTCTGGTTTCGGCCAGCGGCGTGGCCATTGTTACAGCTCTTTACGCTCGTATTCTGGCTCGACTTTCTTTGCGGCGAGTCATCTTCACCACGCACCTTCTGCTGGCAATGGTGACGCTGGCTCTCGCTTTCATGCTTAAAACCGACGATCGGACGATCGGAATTCCGGCGGCCCTTTATCTGCTTGCTGAACTGCGAGGAGCACTTGGCTCGATCCAGTTCGCAACGCTGCTGAACGAGCTGTTTCGCAGCGAAGCTCCAGCTCGAGTTTCTGGCGTTGCCAGTTCCGGCTCGACACTGGCCGGCGTTGTTCTGGGAGCGGCGACTGGATGGGTGGCATCCAGATTCGGAGCGATCAGTGTCCTCTACATGATCGTGGTGATGGACGCTCTCGCTGGCTTCGTTGCACTGCGTTGCCGATATCGAGACCTGGCTTCCGGCAAACCGCCAGCCACGCCGAGCGAACACACCATCTCCGGCAAAACGCTGGACGATGATGAAATTCTCACCCCTGCTCAAATTCTCAAGCAGGTTCCACTGGCAAGGTATCTTGCCGGGCTGGTCATTCTGAAAACGATCGTCGTTCTGCTGATCGAGTTCGAGTGGAAGTCAACAGCCAGCGCGTACTACTCGTCTGAGGATGATCTGGCCAGTTTCTTCGGAATGTTCTACGCATCGACGGCCATGCTGACTGGATGCCTGCAGCTCTTCGGGACCTCGCGAGTGCTGACGCGACTCGGCATTCAGGCCGGACTCGCGGCGTTTCCCGGTTCATTGACCGTCGTTCTTTCGGCCGTTTTCTTAGCCGTCAAACCGACGGCCATGTTCTGGTGCCTGACCGTCGCCAGAGGCTGCGACGTCCTTCGAAGAGGCCTGACTGACACCGCTCTTAACATACTGTACTGGCCACTTGGTCCGACGATGCGTCGCCAGGTAATCGCTCTGAACGGAGGCTGGGTGAAGCCGCTCACCGAAGCCCTTTCAGCGATTCTTCTGATTCCACTGACTGCGACACTTTCCGGCCGCGGCCTCGCTTTTACGATTTCCGGAATCTGCATCGTCTGGCTGATCTTCATTTACCGAGGCAGAGTCACGACCGGGTCATCTGACGAATAACCCGGCAGGCTTCCAACGTTGTTCGGCATTGAAATGTCTTCACGATGACAAGTCCCCTCTCCCCCAAAATCCACGTGGAAACCTGATTAAAACTCAGCAATTGGGGGAGAGGATTCTTCTTGATCCTCACGGTGTCCACCAGTCTTGGGCTATCGCACCCCCTCACCCCAACCGTCACCCCCGCTGGCCAGTCACACGCCAAAGTTGACACTGTTCGGCGGGGGAGAGGGGGCTTTCATGTTCCACAACGCAAAACCATGATTTGAGCCGAGCGCCTTTGATGAACTTCCTTCATCGGCAAACACGATACCTTCCACCAGCTCCGACGAATCGGCTCGCGAATGTGAAGCGAACTCCCCTCTTAACATTCTTCTCTGCCGCGCCACAACCCGACCACTCAACACGTAACTCACTACTAAAACTAAACTTACCGCCAATTCATCACCCCCAAAACAGTCATCCAAAACTTTACCGATTCTTAACACAAACCTCGCGAGTTACTCGCGACAGGACGTGAACCTTCACGCCGATGTAATGGGAGCAACCTTTTAACTCGGTGGTAGGAACCTATGAGCACTGACCTCTGTCACGACGACACCACAGCAGCGACATTCGGAGACACGATTGCCGAGCCAATGGCTACGGCAGAACGCGACGCTCAGGCAGCAATGCCGACGCTCGTGCTGCTTGTCCCTTGTCTGCTCGCTGGTATCTGGCTGCTCGTTTCCAACTGAGAAACTCAGCCCGGCAATTCCTTCAGAGTCCCGTCTTATCCGACGCTTTGAGACATAAGGTCTGCTCATTGTGCCTGACTCCGAATCATTGTGTTACTACGAAGAAGATCAAGTTTCGAACTCGTCGTCCGAGCCCGACTTCGCCACGATCCTCGACCGGGCGATCACTCGCAGGAACTCATTGAAGCAGCTTGCCGGCTGGATCGGAGTGACGACGCTGGGACTCAATGCGGATCGCTCGTCATCAAAGGCTGCGGCGAGCTTCGGCCAAACGGGCCTGACGTTCGAGGAGCTTGCCCGAGGATTCGACGAAACCTCCCGAGTCGCAGACGGGTACGACTGGCAGGTCATCGCCGCCTGGGGAGACCCGATCCTTCCCGGCGCGAAGCCGCTGGACGTTCACAACCAGACGGGCGACTCGCAGTCGAAGCAGTTTGGCTACAACTGCGACTACATCGCGTTCATCCCCCTGCCCTCTGCTGATCCCAACGTCGAACGCGGACTGCTCTGCGTCAACCACGAGTACACAGACACGAATCTGATGTTTCCCGGTCTGAAGACTCGCGACGACCTGGTGGCTCTGCCAAAAGAAATCATCGAAGCCGAAATGGCAGCGATGGGGCACTCGGTGATCGAAGTCGCGCGACAACCAAACGGCGACTGGAAGATCGACCAGAACGGTCGACTCAACCGCCGGCTGACAGCCCTCGCAACGCCCATTCGAATCAGTGGCCCAGCAGCGGGGCATCCACGACTTCGAACGTCGGAAGATCCAACCGGACGAAACGTCGTCGGCACGCTGAATAACTGCGGCGGCGGAGTGACTCCCTGGGGCACGATGCTGATTTGCGAAGAGAACTTCAACGCGACTTTCAGCGGTTCTGCTGATGCCACACCCGAAGCCGGAAATCACAAGCGATATGGCATCGACGGACCGAGCCGTTTCAGCCCTGCCTGGGCAAAGCACTTTCCACGATTCGACATCGAGCAGGAACCCAACGAGCCCAACCGCTTTGGCTGGGTGGTCGAATTCGACCCGATGAACTCCAGAAGCCGACCCGTCAAACGCACAGCTCTGGGCCGCTGCAAACACGAAGGCGCGGGCATCATCACCAACCATGACGGCCGGGTCGTCGTTTACTGCGGAGACGACGAGCGGTTCGAATATGTCTATCGCTTTGTGACTCGCCGAGCTTTCAATCCAGACAAACCACCAGCGAATCGTAACCTGCTCGACGATGGCACACTGTCCGTCGCGAAGTTTAATGATGCTGGCACCGTTTCCTGGCTGCCGCTCGTTTTCGGAACGGGACCGCTGACTAAAGAAAACGGTTTCGAGAGTCAGGCCGACGTTCTGATTGAAACTCGCCGAGCGGCAGACCTGCTGGGAGCGACTCCGATGGACCGTCCCGAGGACGTCGAACCGTCAGCCGTCAACGGCTGCGTGTACGTCATCCTTTCGAACAATTCGAAACGCTCGACCGATCAGACGGACGCCGCCAACCCTCGCCCACACAACACGCACGGCCACGTTCTGGAGCTGATTCCAAAGAAAACGGAATCCGGCTTCGACCACGCCGCTGACACTTTTCAGTGGAATGTTTTTCTGCGAGGCGGCGACCCTGAAAGTGAGCACGGCGACGCGGTCTGTCACGACGAAGTTTCCGGCGACGGCTGGGTTTCCCGCCCGGACAACGCCGCTTTCGACAGCCGAGGCCGACTCTGGATGACGACGGACGGAGCGGGAGAATCCGCCGACACCGCGGACGGCATCTACGTCTGTGAAACCGATGGCCAGAATCGAGCCTGCACGAAACTCTTTTTTCAGGGGCCGCGAGGCAGCGAACTCAGCGGCGTCTGCCTGACTCCGGACGATCGATCACTGTTCGTCTCGGTTCAGCATCCTGGCGAAGAAGAAGGCTCGGACTTTGAAAAACCGTCCACACGCTGGCCGAACTTCGATCCTCAATTGCCGCCTCGACCAGCCGTCGTCGCGATTCGCCATCGAAACCGGCAACCAATCGGCGATCGTTGAGGTACGTCCGACGAAAGTTCCCGTTCCACTTGCGAAGGAACACGTTTCGTCATTCCCGCGCAGGCGGGAACTCAGCGAACCACATTGCCGCTGTGCGCAGACACTAGGTGGCCGGCCCCGCCTTCGCGACCCGAGCGGGGATTATTCACGCGTTCTTGGGGATGGCGTTTGGACGTGTCGTTTCGGGCGTGGGTGGCGGAATTGGGCCTGGAGCCGTGGTGAAGGCGGAAGGCCCCCTTTCCCACGGATCGTTTGTGATGTTGAGTCTTTAATTAATGCTCGATTGTCCCGAGGCTATTCCTGCTGCACCTGGTTTCTCGTTAAGGCTGACGCGGCGGTGCACAGAGCGTCTTAGTGCGACAGGTACGGCCAGCTGCCCGACAGTCGGACACGGATGCAGCGGGCGCGTTCGACGACCTCGGCGGCGACCTTGATCAGACGCGTTCGCCACGTTGCAGGATGTCCTTCGTCGAGTGGATCTGCTCGACGACGAAGGTTGGCGAACTGCTTGTGGGCTCGGCCTGAGAGTGCTTCCACGGGAATGTCGTCATCGTCTGGAAGTGGCTGCGGCGGAGCGGCAATCTCGCGTCGGATGCGAATCAGCAGGTTGTGTGCCTGTACATGAAGGTAGCGGCGAAACAGGTTCGCCATGTAGCGATGATCGCTCAGGCGATCGGTGCTCAGGCCGCACTTGAGTTCTTTGTTTCGATTCTCACTTTCGCCGCGGTCCACGTAGTCGTCGTACGCCGCGTCGGGCAGCAGCGGCGATCCTGGTCGGTTGGTGACAACGCCGCGGCGGTTAGTGCCTTCGGCGTTGACTTCGCACTTTACAATCGTGTGTCGCTGGTGTGGCCAGGAGCGTGCCTGATAGTCGAAGCTTGTGAATTGTCGCTGAGGGATGCCGGTCTCTTCATAAGCAACGCGAGCGTTGTCCAGCAGGTCTTCGCTGTTTCGTTTGAGCACCGGATTCATTCCGTAGCCGATCGAGTACCACAGACGCAGTCGCTCGCACGTATCGAACATCTCCGGCACGGCGAATCCGGAATCCGCTCGCAGATCCAAGTCGATATCCGGCCACGCTTCACGCAGTCGCCGGACGAAATACAGCACGTCATCCGCCGCTCCCAACGCCGCCGGAGCCGACCCGTACAACAGACACGGCATCACTGCCATGTCGTTCTCTGCGCACGTGATCAAACGCGGCTGATATTGGTACTGACCGTAGTGACCATGAAACAGAACGAGCTGCTGCTGACCATCAGCCGGGTCGTCGAAGGTGTCGATGTCCAGCGTCAGCCGTCCCGACGGCGAGTCAAACGAATCGATAAACTGATTGATCAGCACGTCGCGAAGTCGGAACAGCGAGGGAATATCAATCGCGTTTTCAAATCGCGAATGTGTCGGCTGACTGGCCAGCGTTTTCGCTAGCGAGCCGCCAGCAATGACCTTGAAGATGGGGTCGTGCCGCAACGCATCGTGATCGTTCTGATCTTCGTAATCAGCGACGATGCCGAAGACGCGAGCCCGTGTCATTTCGAGAAACGAATGAGTCGTGTACCGGACGTCCCGCATGTCCTCCAGAGCGTCCGCGAATCGCCGCGTGAACCCCAGCGTTTCATCAAACTCCCGCATCGGAAGCAGCCCGGCATCGGACGTCAGCTGAGAGTTGAAAGTCTCAATGATGACCGGTTTACTTCCAAGAAAACTCAGCGCACTTTGCCAGACAGCCTGTGATTTCATTTCGGGCCTGCATGTTGCCACCTAAGTTGCTCCCAAACGATCACTTAAACGCATTCGAAGACTATCTAGATCCTGCAACTCTGAATAATCACCGCTAGGACTCTGCGCGGGCATGACACGGTCATCAACGCGCAGAAGTTTCGAACCGTGACGCTTGCCCGAACTCTTGCGAGTCCGGCTACGACTGACGCAACGTCGTCTGATGCCGATCAAGCCGTTTCTCGGGCGTTTTGGGAAGCTGACAGTCTGAGCAGTTAGCCTTGTAAAGCGTACTCCTCGTGAATTTGCGAACGCACCGCCCCGCGTTCACACCGACACTACCGTCACAGCTTTCCTGACCGGTAAAGTCAACGCTTCAGCCAAACGTTCGTGCCCAAGCGTTTTCGCAGTAAGCGTCTCATTTCGAACGCTTCTGCCCGCCGCGACCAGCCGCATAACCGGCAAAGTCCCACCAGATGGTACATGGCCGACCACGATTACTAGCGTCCTGTTAAGTAAATGCAAAGTTAACATTCACAGGCGACTGATCGTGACGATTCCACGTCCTACGGTGATAAATACCGGTCCAGCGTCAGAACCGCAAGGACCGCAAGGACCGCGCATACGCGCTCAAGATGAAGGAACGACAGAATGCTCTTTAAACGTCTGGCATCGGCCGCTCTGGCGACGGCCATCGGTCTGGGAGCGGCTGGATCTGCACTGGCCGAAGAAGTCACAGTGAAATCCGAGGATCTCAGTGCCCTGATCCAACGCCTGGAAGCTGCGGAAAAGAAGATCAAACGACTCGAGGCGCCACCCGCGCCTCAGGAGTTCGACGTTCCCGCCTCAGTGGCTGCCGGTAGCGGCGGCCAGGCAAAGTTTCGGCGTGCGTCGGCGCTCGTCGATGACGATGACCCAATCCTCAAGCGTCTCGAATCGCTGGAAGACAAGTGGGTCGAAATCGACTCGCAGCTCGACGAAGGGTTCACCCAGGACGGAACTTCCAATTCGACCATGAAAATCTCCGGTCGAATTCACGGAGATGTCTGGGGATTCCCAGACGTCGACGACGACGTCGGCCGGCTTGACCGGGACGGTGATCCGCAGGATCGACTGATCTGGCGTCGTGTCCGCCTCGGAGCGAAGGGCAAAATCAAAGACAACATGGAGTATAAGATCGAGATGGAATTCGCGAATCCTGGAAGCCTCCAGTATCGCGACGTCTACATCGGTTTCAACGATCTGCCGTGGCTGCAGACCCTTCTGGTTGGTAACCAGAAACGACCGTTCGGCCTCGACCATATCAACAGCTCGCGCTACAACGTCTTCATCGAACGACCGTTCGTGATCGAAGCATTCAACCAGGACGCTCGACGCCTTGGTATCGCTTCTTACGGAATCTCGGACGACCTCGCCTGGAACTGGCGATACGGGCTTTACAACCCAGAGCTGACACAGGGCGACGAAGGTTACACCGGCGACCACTGGCAGGGGCAAATCGCTGGTCGTCTCGCCAATACGGCATACTGGGATGAGTGCTCGAACGGGCGCAGCTACATTCACTGGGCTGTTTCCGGCATGATGTCCTGGCCGGATGGCGATGGCGGCAGCAGCAACCGCAACGAAGCTCGTTTCGACACACGACCAGAAGCTCGAACTCGTGACGATTGGCTGAACACCGGAGCTATCGCTGGGGCGGAAAACGTTCAGCAGCTTGGCTTCGAAACAGCCATGAACTTTGGTCCGGTCCAGATTGTCGGTGAAGTTCTGAACTCCCATGTAGAACGTGACGGCGGGAACCGTGACGTTAACTTCTTGGGGGGCTATGGCTACATCTCATACTTCCTCACGGGCGAACACATGCCGTGGGAACGGAAGAGCGGTCAGCTTGGGCGTGTGAAGCCGTTCCAGAATTTCTTTCTGGTTAACACCTGTGATGGTTGCACAGATGGCGGATGGGGAGCCTGGCAGATCGCTGCTCGGTACTCGTTCCTCGATCTGAACGACGAAGACATCCAAGGTGGAGAGGGTTCGGCTTTGACGTTGGCCCTGAACTGGTACTGGAACCCGAACGCGAGCTTGCAGTTCAACTACATCCACGGCCAGATCACGGACTCCGTCAATGGCGTCGTCTCCGCTGCTGGCGGAGCGGCAGCAAGTGGCGAATACAACATCATCGGTACTCGATTCCGGGTCGACTTCTGATCGTCTATCCACTGTGTCTAAGCTGACTTTCTAATTGTTCGCAACGTCATGCCCGCAAAGGCGGGTACCCAGTCGCCGCAAAACCTTCTGGATTCCCGCCTTCGCGGGGATGACGAATCGAACGATTCTTTCCAAACAAAACCGTTCGTGGAGAAATCCCGATGAGAACACTAGCGACGCTGGCCCTGGTCAGCATAACCATGTCGTCGGTCGCGATGGCCGACCACTGCTGCAAGCCGGCTGGCTGCAGCCCCGATCGAAACTGCCTGCCGGGTTGCAAACCTGTCGTCAAGAAAGTCGACATCAAAGCAACCTGCTACAACATCGAAACGAAAACGATCTGCATTCCACCGACTCGCTTTCCGTGGGACCCCAGCCCGTGCGACGGCGTCTGCGGAATAGACGGTAATTGCGGAGCCAAAGGAGCCTGCGGAACCACCGGCAAATGTGCCTCTGGCGGAGGCTGTACTCCAGCCGGTCGATGCGGAGCCGGATGTGGCAACTCATCCAATTCTGGCGGACTTCTGTCTGGCCTGCGAGCGGCCCTTGGCATGAGCAACTGCGCGACCACCAAGTGCATCAAGGTTCCAAAGAAGTCGTCAAAGAAAGTCGGCGAGAAGTGCGTTTGCGAATGGGTAACCTGCAGCAACGATGTCTGCGGCGGAGCTGGTTGCAAGCCAGCCTGTGCCGCTCCAAAAGTTGCACCGAAACCTTCGGCTCCGGCTGCTCCTCCCAAAGAAGCAGCACCACCGGCCGTTGCTCCGGCACCACCGGAAGCAGCCCGTCGCAGCCTCTTCCCGCTGCGATAATTCGCGAACTAGGAACTGACTCGGCCCGCACAGCAGTTGGACGTCGTGCGGGTCGGGCTTCGTCTCCAGTAAAGACGAGGCGCTATCGTCCGAGCTGAGACGCCCACCTTTGAGCTGTCTCCTTCTATAGAGAATACGGATAATCCTTGCGATTCAAACTCCTCACCAAACCAGGTTGGTGAGGAGTTTTCTTTCCGCAGCCGAACCCGCAAATGTCGACGGCGTAAACACGCCGACTGCGGCCGCCGACACAGATTCAGATGATGATGATTCCGAAGACGACAAGTCAGTAGACGCATAAAAACGCGTGGTCCGTCTATACCGGCTATCGACTCGCGCACCTGCCTGAGCTCATTCACGCTTACCCCATCGGCAAAGAACAGCTCGCCTTATTTGTGACGACTCTCGTCGCCGTGCTTGCAACCGACCTGCTGATCAGAGTCGCAGCAGGTATCGTCCGGAAAATGATGATCCACACCTCTAACGGCGTTTCTCTGCGATCACTTTTCAAACCGTATCTGGAAGTCGAACACGTGAACGATGACACGAATATGATCATCGCTCGTCAGTCGGCAGTATTCAGCAACTGGGTCCTCTTCCACAGTCAGATCGAGGACAGCGGCGTGGTCAAACGCCGAAACCTGATCATCGATTTGTCTGATACGAAGCTCGTTGGCCATAGTGTGATGGGCAAACTTGCAGAAAATGGGCTGTGACTTCGAGCAGGAAGGTTTGTCCTTCATAGTCTGCGGCATGTACACGTTACAGTCGCTCAGCAACAGCGCTCAGGCAGCTCGCCAACGTGGCCTGACAACCGAAACACGTATTACGGTTTATGGCTAACCAGTCTCTACGTTACTGGCTGACTGACAAATTCAGCAGCTGCGGCGCGTCTGGTTACACAGTCACGGAATGCAACGAAGTCGGTCGTCGTCATCTCGCAGCAGACAGTATTGAATCAGCAGGTCCTGACGCTGAAGAACACATCTGGATCGAACTCATCGTTCCCGACAATGTGTGCGACGCAATCATCAAGTTCCTGCGACGAAGATCCTTGCAGACGCCCACGTCACTGCTTGTGTCGAATCAGTCGACGTCGTCCGAGTTGGACACTTCGCTCCCATCCATGACGTCACGCATTTGAGAAACCAAGGCACTGATCACCGCACACCAACGCTTGCCTTGAAGCTGCCTGATCCAGTCAACCACGAGATCTGACAAACGAGACTCACAACGCGTCTCGTCACTTCGCTTTTAAATTACGATGCCGGTCAGCGTGATCGGAATCGAACTCTTCAATGTGCCTGCATCAGTTGCTTTCAGTCCCAGACACACGGTCGCCACGATGCACAATTCTCTCGATCGGTACACAAATCTTCGAATCCCGACAAAAACACGACTCGTAAAAACAAAGCAGCATATCGCCGTCACAAAACGGCAGGTATCGGTGCTCCGTGATAAATGAAGTGCGGACGCCCGTCGACATCGTACCAGGCGGCATCATGTGGCAATCCGAGTGCACGATAAATCGTGGCCGCAAAGTTCTCCGGCGTTTGGGGCAGAGAATCCGGATAGGCTCCGCTTCGGTCGGACGAACCGATGACTGACCCGCCGTTTACGCCAGCACCCGCAAACAGGACTGTCTGAAGTGCTCCCCAGTGATCACGACCTGCTGTTTTATAGACTTTCGGAAGAGTGAAGATTCTGGGAGTGCGGCCAAACTCACTGGCAATCACGACCAGCGTCTCATCGAGCAGCCCACTTTCTGAAAGATCGTCGAGCAATGCTGCAATCGCCTGATCAGCCGGTGGATACAGAAGTTCGCGCGACAGCGGGAAGATGCCACCGTGAAGATCCCACGTGTTAAAATTGCCAAGATTTGCCTGCACCAGTGACACACCAGCTTCAACCAGTCGCCGGGCCATTAACAACGTCCAGCCAAATAAATTTCGACCATAACGCGTCGCCGTTTTATCGTCAGCATTAACAACATCAAAAGCGTGCCTTACCCTGGAATCAGTCAACAGCGACACCGCTGAACTCTGGAATTTCTGCAGATGTTTCGTACTCGGGTGACCTGCCAGGTCTGCACGTTGCCTGTCGATTGCTGCCAGCATTTCAGAACGCCGGCTCAGGCGTGCATCCGTCAGTCCTTCCGGCAGTGACAGCACGGGTGCCTGAAATCGGGAATCATCGGTTACCTTCTTTTCTGTTCGTCGCCGGTAAGCAAAGTCGGGGTAGGCCCCCTTGATGTCATTTCCACGGTAAGGGGACGCCTCTACGAACCAGGGATCCGATCGACTCCCCATCTGCCCCGCAAACTGGCCAGGAATTACAACACCTGCCTGATTCATATTGATAAGCCGCTGGGGCAGGGCCACGCTTGATGGCAAACTATCGCTACGCGATGCCACCAGTCGACCAGCCGTTGCGGCAATTGATGGCCAGTCCGACGCCTGAGGCTTGTTGACCTTGTACCCCGGCGGCAATTGCGAGCGACCAGTCAGCATCAACGTGTGTGACTCGTTGTGTTCGTTGCACCAGTGCGTCATCGATCTTACAAGCGCGAGATGATGCATTTGAGTGGCGAGGTGTGGCAAATGTTCGCAAATCCGGATGCCCTCAGCGGAAGTATCGATCGGGCGAAACTCTCCTCGATATGCTGACGGCCCTTCGGGTTTCATATCGAAGCTGTCGAGCTGTGAAAGTCCTCCACTCAAAAAGATGAACAGAACAGACTTTGCCCGCGCCGGAGCCCCACCAGTAGTAGCATCCTGCGCACGAAGCCGGTTAAGGGTTGCCAGTTCCAGCCCAAGCGAACCGATGGCGCCGGCCTGAATCAGACTGCGTCGGGAAACTGGCGACTCCACATTAAGCATCGGGGGGGCCTCGAACATTCAGAGCAGACATCCCATTGATTGTGCAGGACTACTTTAGATAGCAAGCTGCTGAATCACACCCTTCCGATCACGTTTCCAATGTCTTCTGCGTGCATTTCGTCGAACGTCAGGTGGGAAACAATTCGAGCGAGACGGCAGTTCCGCTTCCTTGATCACTGAATCCGTTCATGACCGTCAAATCGACGCGAGCTCTATGGAGACGTCCGGGTAGCTACCTGAAGCCTGATATTTCGAAACGCTACTTTGCAGCCTTTGCCGTGGTCCTGCAGCGCGATGAAACCTTTTCGACGTCGCATTTGCTTGTCTTGATCGGTCACCTGGGAGAAGACCACGCCGTTGATTTTCTGTGTCAGAGCGTCTCCTTCAGCAACGATCTCCATGGTGTTCCACGCATGGTCGCTGAATCGTTGTTTGAGTGACTCGGCATTCTCAATCTGGTCAACAAGCTTCGAACCGTCGTTGGCCAGGACAACCTGTTGACCGGCGGTTGCCATCAGATGACGAGCCTGTTTTCGCGGGTGGTCGTCATCCAGCAGCGAATGATGCCAGAGGCCCATTACACTTTGCTTCGCCACTTCCACCTGGTAGCCATGCACCAGCCAGTTGCCGAGATCGTCACTGCGAACCTGAACTCCCGAATTGCCTTTGTCCCAGCGAAACTCAAGTCGAAGCACAAAGTCCGACGGCTGCCGTCCTCGCCAGATGAGCCAGTTCTTCTCTTCCGCCTTGCCCGTACACCAGATCTCACCGTCGTGAACCTTCCACGCACCAGGCTTGCCATCCCAACCAGCAAGGTCAACACCGTTGAAGATCGCTGTGAACCCCTCTTCCAGCTTGTCACCTGTCAGCGTTGAACCAGACAAAGTATCCGCAATCACACTGGCAACATGCTTACCGATGACCTCTTCGCCCACCTTGGACAGATGGATCCCGTCGGATTCCCGTAGCACGTCGCCCGTACCGACAAGACTTGAGAGACGGTAAACGTCGTTGACCTGAATGCCGGACTCATGTGCAATCTGAGCGGCTCTGGCGTTGTATCTAACGACATCCGCCTCTCGCCGCACTACTCGTTTGTAGCCTTCTGAGGCGGCTTGCCGTGCCTCGATAACCGGCGTGGTCAGAGCAAAGACGATCTTCGCATCAGTCAACTCTTTCAGCTTCACAAAAACTGCACGAAGGTTGGCCTCGTAAACTTCCAGACTATGCCGGGGTTGACCAGTCGCCGACACCAGAAACATGTCATGCAGTCCAACATTGATATGCACAAGCGAAGCGTTGCGTCCCTTGATCCATTTCTCAAGATTCTCCAACACGAACTTTGTATGCCGGCA